>Ga0207667_10002602_pt1 | contig 22393 bp, 12 predicted proteins | sample KBSCornC52_FD_184301 | JGI IMG/M metagenome (GOLD analysis project Ga0207667, IMG submission 184301) | Corn rhizosphere microbial communities from Kellogg Biological Station, Michigan, USA - KBS Corn C5-2 (SPAdes) (version 2) | ecosystem: Host-associated > Plants > Roots > Rhizosphere > Soil ...
AAATTAATATGCCAGTCCACGGCGGCAGACCGCGCGGTAGTATCTATCCTGTAGGCAAACACACCCGACTGCCTCCGCCCCACCCCATTGTCGAACAGCATCAAACTGCCGGCGGGATCGATATGCACAGCATGTGATTGAGAAAAAATATCCTTGGCCGGCATACGCAAAGTTCCCCCCTTACCCAGCTTCCATAAAACCTTGCCGCTGTGCGCATCTATCTTCCACACCTGCCCAAGATTATAAAATGACAGCAGGTAGTTGCTGTCTACATCGAAGCTGAGACTATTGGCATGCATCCAGTCCTTCTTATGCTTCACCAGCTCCGCATCTGCAAAAGGATCGCACACATCAAAAACAGACCATTGCCATACCTTCCTTCCATTTCTGTCCAGCACCAGTATGCCGTCCCCATTCACGGTATCGGCCTTGCCGCCACCTGCACGGCTCAGGTCCATGATACGGGGATCTTCATAAATGGTCACCACATTTCCGGCTTTGTTCCTGGTCACCTCATGATGAATGGTATATCGCAGATCACCCTGGCCCTTTTTCAGATGCAGCAGCGTATCCCCCGAAAGATTGATCTCAAGTATCTCGCTGCCATAGCTCGTAGGCTCATCGCTCTTGCCCAATATGGAAATGATCGTCCTGTTCGCAGTAAAATGCGCCACCTTCACACCAGTGCCATCTACCATATGATACCACCTAAGGCGTCCCCGGGCATCGACAATGTATAGAAGTCCCGGCGCCTCCCGCTTGTTCATCAGCATAAAGCCATCCTTGAATACATCCGGCAGCAGCTCGGGCCGGGTACAGCTGTATTTGAACTGGTCCTGCAGCCACATGGGAAGCGCCCTGCTTTTGAATGGGTACACTTTACTTTCATTCCGCACGCCGTCCCTTTCAGTGATCACCCGGAACGAATAGCCTGTCTGCGGAAGGATATTACCCAGCACCAGCGGATGATAGCGCCCACCCGCCGATACGGATGAAACATACTTCCGCCCCGTATTGCTGTCGGGCCAGTATTCCGCAAATACCCGGGCATCCGCATTGGTAGTGACATCTACCTCGATCTTCAGCTCATTATTGGCATGCAGACCAATCCCGATCTCGCGAATGATCCCTCCGCCACCGGTACATCCCGAAAGCATCATTCCCAGCACCGCCACCACTATCATTATTTTTTTGTTCATCCTCATATTATTCTATCTCCTCAAATTGCCGGCGCCTGTCGGGTGGAACTATCCTCCCTCACCTGGTCGAAATTACCTGGCCGGGATTATCACCCTTAGGTCGCCAGAATGGTCGCCTATCTCCCCGAATTATCCAGGTTGGGGTCCAGATTGACCTGCCCCTGTGGATACGGGAAATAAGTATTCTTAGGCATCACGATATTCGAAGGCTGACCAATCCTGTTCAGATACCCATTGACAATGACATCGTACTTGCCCATCCTTATCAGGTCCGCCCGCCGCTTGCCTTCGTAAAAGAATTCCCATCCACGCTCCTGCAAAATGGCATCGCGTAGCGTGTTTTTATCATAATCCGCCAGGTTCAGCTGTTTGGCATGGCTCCTGCCCTTCACCTGGTTGATCAGCCCGATGCCCTCCGCATTGGGCCCGTTGATCTCATTCAATGCCTCGGCCCTGCTCAGCAGCACATCCGCATAACGGAGGATGTCGACACTGTGCCCGTCATAATAGGTAGCCGATCCCAATGAATCCGCATACTTCTTCGTAGCCACATCGGCCATATAGCTGAATCCCGCGGGAGGCTGAGCGCCCTGGGTCGGCGCCTGCATATAGATCAGGTCGTCCACCCCCAGATAATACGGATAAAAACATTTCTTCCTATCATCCGCCGCATCGAATGTGTTGTAAAAATCCCAGGACACGGCATAGTACTGCCAGCGGTTCTGGAGGGCGGGAGTAGGATTGTTCAACGGACCGAAGTGATTCAACAGCTCAGTACCATTGGTATTGGCATCAGCCATTACGGAAAAGATATTTTCCACACACCATTTGTTCGCTTCCGTAAACAACCCCAAATAATCGGGATAAAGATCATACACCTTCAAATCCATCACCTGCTGCGTATAGGTGAGCACATTCTGCCAGTCCTTACGACGCAGATATAGCTTGGCCAGCAGGGTCAGCGCCGCCCCCTTTGTCGCACGGCCTACATCGTTGCCGGGATAAATGGGATTGCTGACATAGTTCAGAGGTAAGGTCCCGGCCGCATCATTAAGGTCGCCGATCAGCAATGCCTCGACATCGGCTACGGCGGTGGGCTTGGGCTGGCTGACGAACTGGGCATTGGGTACATCTTTTTCTGTCACCAGTATCACGGGGCCAAATGCATCTGTAAGATCCATATAAGCAATGGCGCGCAGGAACTTCAGCTCCGCCAGGAACTGCTTCTTCTCTACATCTGTAATGGTGGTCATCGCCGAAATATTGTAAATGGCATTGTTGGCATTGGCGATGAGCTTGTACGCGTATTGCCAGTCCTGTCCAATCAATCCGTTGGTGGAGTTCCATAAACCCAGCGACAGCTGACCGGGGTCACCGCCATAATTACAATGCCCGATGTCCGTTGTGAGATCGGTGAGCGCAAAGTGACGTACCGTCCAGTAAGTAAAATTATCACCCACCACCGGACCCTTGAGACGGGCATAGACGGCATTGACAGCGGCAATGGCATCCGACCTTGTCTGAAATGCGTTGGTATTCGTCAGTGAGCTGTATACTTTTGGCTCCAGGTCCTTGTTGCAGCTGTACTGAACCAGGATCGCCGGTAGCAACAGAAAGGATATGATATATTTGTTCATGGAATGTCTTGTTTTAGTGAATGCTCAATTTGATACCTGCAACAAAGGTTCGGAATGCAGGGAATGAGTTGAAGTCGATGCCGCCCGCCGAGTTATTCGTGCTGGTAGAATGCGTGTTCACTTCTGGGTCGGTACCGGTGTATTTGGTGATCGTGAGCAGGTTCTGACCGGAAACATAGATCCTCGCCCCGTCCAGTATCTTCGTCTTGCTCATCAATCCCGCAGGCAGATCGTAGCTCAACGCCACCATTTTCAATCGTACATAAGTGGCGTCTTCTACAAATCGCGAGTTGACATAGCTGCCATAGGAGCTGAGAAAATATCCTTCCCGGGGAATGCTGGTATTCTCGTTCTTACCCGCCACAAACCTGTTCAATATATCGGTGCTGGTAGTGGATTCCAACACCAGGCGGTTCATGTTATAGAGGTGATACCCAAATGCGCCCTGGAAAAAGATGTTCAGGTTAAAATTCTTATACTGGAAATCATTCCCCATTCCTGCAATGAAGTGGGGACTGGTATTCCCCAGATAGGTCCTGTCGTCCTGTGTAATGGAGCCGCTCTTATCCAGGTCCGCGTATTTAGGATCGCCGGGTTTTGAAAGAGGTTGCGGCGCATAGGTCTCGCCGGACTTGATAACGCCAAGGTACTTGAAACCATAGATCACACCCAGTTCTTTTCCAGGTTCCAGCCGGGTGAACTCACGGGCGGAAACGACGCCGCTGGGATTGGCCGTATTCACGCTGATGATATTGACATTGTTGGCCAGGGAAAGGCACTTCTGCCGATTGTAAGCGATATTGAAGGACGTGCTCCAGTTGAAGGCAGCGCCTTTTACATTGGTCGAATTGATAGACAGCTCGACGCCCTTGTTCTCAATCGAGCCGGCATTGATCGTCTGGCTGCTGAAACCCCACCACTGTCCGATGGGCACCGACAACAGCAGGTCGGTCGTCTTTTTCCGGTACAGATCGATGGTAGCGTTCAGCCTGCCACGCAGGAATCCCATATCGATACCTATATTGGCCTGCGCATTGCTTTCCCATTTCAGGTTATTATTGATCAGCGACACGGGCTCCAGCCCTGGAGACAGCGTCCCGGAACCATTCAACGTAGTGCCATAGGGACCGAAGCGGCTCATATAGAAATAGTCCGGTATCCTGTCGTTACCCGCCAGGCCATAGCTGACCCTCAGCTTCAGGTTGGAGAAAGTGTTCATGTTCACGATAAAGGGGAGGTCGGTCATCTTATATGCCAGCGCGCCCGAAGGGAAGGTGCCATACCGGTGATTGGGCGCAAACCGGGAAGATCCATCCCTTCTGATGGTAAAGGTGGCCAGGATCCGGTCGTTATAGGAATAGTTCAATCTTCCGAAATAGGAAGTCAGCTTCGTCTCGATCCTGCTGCTACCCGGAGTATTGCTCGAGCCCGCCACCTGTGGGATGGACGCAGCATTCAGATTATAGAATAAGTACAGGTCGGTGGAAAATCCACGGCCACCGGCGCCCAGCCCATCCGTTACATCCTTCTGGTTCGAAGTACCCGCCATGACGGTAAGATCATGGTCGCCCTTCTTGAACTTATAGGTGAGATATTGTTCTACCAGCCACCGGAGGTTCGAGTTGCTTTGCTCCGCGGCCACGCCGTTATTGGCCTGCCCGTTGACCAGCGTCCGGGGTGTGTACTGGCCTGCCGTTGCCTGGGAATACTCGGCGCCGCCGCTGATATGATAGGTAAGGTTCTTTAGGATATCGTAGTCCGCGAACATATTGCCGTTGATCAGCTTGCTCGTCGAGACGTTCGTGGGCTCCAGCAATACCGCCAGCGCATTATCCTTGCCCAAATACTGATAATAGGTTCCATTGGAATTATAGACGGGTATGCTGGGCGGTGCGGTGAGCACACTGAACAAAGGCGCCGTAATGTCCGCCACATAACGTTGCAGGTCGCTGTTGGTAGAGGCGCCGTAGAAGTTGGAGCCGATCTTCACCCTGTCGCTGAATCGCTTCTCGACCCCCATCCGCACGGAATATCGCTCCATATCCGTATGCTTTAAAACCCCTACCTGCTTCATATAATTACCCGACAGATAGAATTTTGAATTCTTGTCGTTGGAGCTAAGGCTTATCTGCCTGTTCAGAACAGAAGCCTGCTGTGTGGCCAGTTTCCACCAATTGGTATTTGTCAGCGGGAAGCTGGACGGGAATACAGGCGGCTTGCCGTCTTCGGCGGCTATCGCATTCTGCACATCCGCATATTGCTGCCCATTCACCAGCGAGGGCTTGTAGGTGAGATATTGATAGCCATTGGATACATCTGCATCGATCTGCATCCTTCCAGGCCTGCCTTTCTTGGTGGTAATGAGTATAACCCCGTTACCTCCACGCGCGCCATAGATCGCGGTGGCAGAGGCGTCCTTGAGTATCTCGATGTCTTCAATGTCATTGGGGTTGATATATTTTCCATTGTCGCTGATAAATCCATCCACGACATAAAGTGGCTCGTTGGTGGTATTGAGCGAATTGCCCCCGCGGATGGTGACGGAGATTCCACCGCCCGGTGAGAAATCCGACTGCTGCACATTCACGCCCGCCGCACGACCCTGGATCGCCTGTGCGATATTGGAGGTGGTACCGCCCAGATTCATATGCTCACTGTTCACGGAGCTGATGGCCCCTGTAACATCCTTTCTTTTTTGTATGCCATATCCCACTACAACAACCTCTTCCTGTTGCTCCGTCCGGATCTTCAGTGTCATGTTTATCTCGCTCCTCCCATTCACCGGCGTCTCCCTGGTCTCCGTATTCACGGAGGAGAACACCAATATGCTCGATGCCTGCGGGACTTCTATTTTGTACGATCCCTTCGCATCCGTGACGGTGCCGATGGAGGAGCTTCCCTTTACATACACCGACACACCCGACAAAGGATTCCCCGACTCGTCCGTGACCTTGCCCTGTACCGACAGGGCGGTAACCTGCTCCGTCTCGATATTGTTCTGTCCAAGGTCCCTGCGTCGGGGAAAGATCAGGATCGTATTGTTATCCTGTCTGAAATCCAGCTGTGTTCCGGTGAGTATCAGCTGCAGGGTGCTGGCTACGGAACGGGTTCCTTTTATCAGCGTAATATTCCCATACCTCCCCACCTGCTCGAGCACATACGCCATCCGGAAACCGGAGCTGGTCTCTATCCGGTCGAGCGCATGACGCAACGGCACATTCCTTAGTTCCAATGTGATCAGCTTGTCCTCCATCTTCTGGGCGTAGCTTTCGCGCGCCGTCAGCAGTTGGGTGAACATAAGCAGGATCATCATGGCTACCAAACTCACTTTCATAAAAAATCGCAGATTTGTGCGCCCTGCACCCCTGGTATGATACCCACGGGGCAGCCGGAAGCTGAATGCAAGTGTTTTTTGCATAAATTGCAGTAGTTTAAAATGATTAGCATATTATTTTGAACCAACCCCCTCCATGCTTTCCAGGGCCAAAAGGGGGTTTTTCATATACCCTAAGAACGGGCCGGAGGTCCGTTGTCCGAAGGACCATTATTAGCCCCCGTGCCTTCGCCGTCTATAACCACCGTATTCTCATCCGTCCGGCTATAGCTCGTATTGCTGATGGTACACAATGTATTCAGCACATTTTCCAATGTTTCCGTACCATTGAAGAAAGCCTTGATAGAACACTTCTTCAAACCTTCTTTTTTGAATCGGATGTCCACGCCGTACCGCCTGCCCAATATTTCCGCCACCTCTTCAAAGGACTGCCCGTCGAATGCCATTTCCAACTTTGTCCAGTTCGTTACCAGGCTGGCGGCGTTGACGCTGTCCCTCGATACCGCGGCGGAGACTGGCTGATATTTTACCTGCTGGTTGGAAGTCAGCACAGCCAGCAGTTTCCGGTTGTCTTCCACCTTTACCTTCCCCGTGGTCACTGAGACGACGATCTCATCATCCGGCAGCGCACGGATATTGAATGCGGTACCAAGAACGGTGGTTCGTATCCTGCCGGTGTGAATGATGAATGGCCGGGATACATCCTCCGCCACCTCGAAATAAGCCTCTCCCGACAGGCTCACCTCCCGGACGCGGCCTGCGAAATGGCCGGGATAATCCAGACGGCTGCCCGTCTGCAATACCACATGAGTGCCGTCCGGTAGTATGAAATCACGAATAAAATCGGCAGGTTTTTTCGCCTCCTTGTGCGCGGGGGCATGCACCACGGCAACAGCACGCCTCTCTCCTCTGTGTCTTGTAGCACCCCATACAAAGGCCCCTCCCGCGATGACCACCACCGCAGCGGCAACCTTCCACCAGTGGAGTATGCGCACGGGGCGCAATTCAGCATTGATCCTGTCGTATATCCTGCTGCGTACCTCCTCTTCCGTCTCAGCACCCGGCCATTGCATGCTGGTCGCCGGGTTTTGGTCATACCAGCTTTCGAAAAGAGCACGCTCTTCTTCGGATAAGGTCCCTTTCATCCATTTTTCCGACAGCTCTTTTATTTTCTCTTTTGAAATACCGTGGGTCATAGAAAAAGTATCTGATGCTATAATAGCAACGAGTATGGTCTGTACCAAAATTTAGCCCATCCTCGTTGCAGGTCTTATGATGGGCCTTCGGCCAGAGGACCCGTGGTCCTCTCAGAGCGAACCGGAGGTTCGACGTCCGAAGGACAGACATTAGCGATATACGGGAATTGGGCTATTTTTCGGGCAGGACCAATTCCCGCACTTTATATAGCGGGTAAAAAAGGGGGTGTCCCTTAGTCGGAAGTAAAAAAAATTTGGAGAGTCGGCCAGGCCGGACAGCGAAGGTTCGCCGGGTCTAAAAAAAGCTGGTCAGGTAATGTCTGTTAAAAAAAGCTCGTCAACTGGCGCAAGGATGCGCTCAAAGCCTTCAGGGCCCTACTCATGTGAGCCTCAACTGTCTTGGGGGAAATATCGAGAGAGGTGGCGATCTGCTTTCCGGAAAGCCCTTCTTCCCGGCTCAGACGAAATACAAGCCGGCATTTTTCGGGCAGGGCTGCTACGGTCTTTTCGATGTCTTCCCGGAGCTGTTCGTATTCCAGCCATTCCACCGTACCGTTGTCTTCAGCCTGATGGGCGACGATCAGCTGCTGCTTCAGCTGGCTTTCCTTCCTCCTCCGGGCAAGAAAGGCGATGATCTCATACTTGACCATGGCAGCGAGATAGGTGGACAACGCACACCGGACCTGGAGCGTATGCCGGCGGCGCCAGATATTGATAAATATGGTTTGAACGATCTCCTCCGCCTCCTCCGGCGCCCCTGTCTTTACCAGCGCCTGCACCAGCAGCTTCTTCCAGTAACGATCGTACAAAACGCGAAACGCGTACTCGTCATTTTGGGAAATCCGCAGCAGCAAATGCTCATCATTGTATGATTGCAATATCTTTCTCACAGCAGTGTGTATTGAAATTACTCCACACATAACTGCAAACCATACGCAAACGTTTGCGTCATTTTTTGCACCGGTCTCACCCAACTTCCACGAACAATGTTTGAGAATGATCAACCGCCCGCCGGCTATCCAGCATCACCAGCAATTCGCCAGCTCGCTGTTCGAAGTTCGCCTTGATCACCTGCTCCCCCAGCTTCACCCGGACAGATGCCGCTTTATGCGCGATCTCGAAAGACATCGATTGGATCTCCATCCTGCCATAACGCACCCGGAAAGATGCCTTAAAGCTTTTGTCATCATGCTGCTGTGTGTATGTCCCCCAACCTTCCGCGGAAGTAAAAGGGGCCTTGAAATTGTCCGCTCCCAGCTTCGGCGCCATCCGGATATATCCCCGGGGACCGTGATATTCGAATCCGCAGGCGGTAACAAAAGTACCATAGCTCGCCAGCGCCCGCCCATAGTGATCGCTGCATTCTATCTCATTGAATGGATTCCGCTTCGAGGCATGATACCTGTCGTGTATGGCGCGTGTGAGCGTCATCGCCTCCTCGACCATGCCCTCCGCCATCATATGAGAAGCCACCTGGTGCTCAAAACCGCTCATACATTCATGAAAATATCCCATCTGCCAGGTGACGCCATCCCCATAGGGCTTTTCTTCTCCCGCAGGATTCGTGTTCATGACCATGCCTCCTTCCCCCGGCAGGGCATAGGGACGCCAACCCGTATGTGTCTTGATATAGGGACCGACGTCCTTCATGAAATTATTTTTCCATAGCGCCCTCAATGCCGACATCGTCTTCTCTTTGTCAAGTATCCGTCCCAGTCCCACCTGGAATGCCCAGCTCTGACCCAAGACCTGGTCGATATGACAGGTATTGTATGATCCTACATTCGCCCTACCCTTTACCGCATCCGGCTTATGAATAAAGTATTCTCCATTGAACAGCCGCTGCTCCATATTCGTCCTTCCTTTTTGTACATATGCTTCGCAGACCGCAGCAAAGCTCGTATCACCCATTTCTTCCGCCATTCGCTGACCCGCCTTTACCGCCGCAATACAGAGTCCGACTATCCACGCTATCTCTCCATCCCATACCGCATCCAGCGTATTCTCCAACGGAGTGTCTTCCATGCCATCCCCATTCCTGTCTTTGGCGATGACGAACTGCACAGCCCTCTTTATCTTATCCCAGTTCGTTTTAAGGAAATCATCATCTTTATTCATCTGGTGCTCCCTGTAAACCCCAAGGATGCGCCCAGCCTGACCATCGATAGCGGGTCTCTTATCATACTCTCCCCTGAACCATATACCGCCATCTTCCTGTAGCGAGATGCCAAGATCCACCCGTTGCCTGTTATCTCTTTCCATGGAAGGAAATATTCTGCCGGTGGCCTGCGCATATTGCCACACATGCGTACAATTACCCTCACAGGCGCCCACACCTTCCCAGGCCCAATGTCTTCCTGATTTAAATCGGTGAGAGGTCGTCGTTGCCAGCGTGGAGATATTCATGAACGTCCTCTCCAGGAACCAATATGGCAGGCTGCTGTCATACCATACATCGCGCCATAATAATGTATTGCTCTCGAGGTCCTTAAAATGATCCGCTACATATTGCGCTACATCCCACGCATGCTCAAATCTGTTCGTATACCACCGGCCCCTGTCCTCCAGCGGCAGCACCTTGCCATCTCCAATCAATAGGTTCGGCGTATGCCAGCTTATGATAAAATGAAATCGCTGCTCCCCTGAGGCAGGGATCGTTCTCAGGGAGCTTACCCTTCCTGTCAGCTGCTGCAGGATAGAGGCCGATGCGCTGAGGGCGGGCCCCTCGCCCGACGCCTGGCAAGTCGCGTCCCCATCCAGGGCGGCCAGACACATGGTACCAAAGTCGAACTTGTCCGCGACCTTCACCCTTGGATATAGCATGTCCTCCACCGTCATATGGACGCCACTGCAGCGGCCTGCCTGGAATGAACTATTCCTGTGCAGCTGACTGCCGGGTCGCGCGGAATACATAGCTGTCTTATTCTCCAGCCATCCCGTCACCTCGGCATGTACAACATCATGACCTGTATTCTTCAGCAGAATGTTGAATACGGTAGCCGGCAGTCCCGAGTTTTCCTCATCCAACGGTATGAAAGGACTGTACACCTTCATCTCCACCTCGACAGGCAGCTCATGATCCGTATACCTGATCGTAGCCACCGGATACGTCGCTTCAAAGCTGACCTCGGACCAATCCTCTTTCTGCAGTCTGCGGACAAGTTCCTTTCCCCGATAACGCAGACGCACCGCGAAACCCTGATCCACCGGCATCAGATCCTCCGACCGCGCCGGAGCGACATACGCAGACCCGTCCCGCGACCGTATTTTTCGCTTCTCTCCCTGCACCTCCCTGTCCCAGTCGATGTCCAGCGGATTAACTCCCTCCTGGTTCAGGTTGAAGATGTCCCATAACCACAGTCGCCCGTCCCCGCCCAGGTAGAGCGTACCGGTATGAATGCCTCCCACCGGCATTCCAATATAATCCAGCTCATTCTTCGTCTTGTAATATGTGGTGGCTAGTCCGCGTTGAAGCAGCGGCAGTCCTGGCCGAAGTGGTCCAGTCCCAGTGGCGTTCGCATCAGTGCCGGTGGCGCCCAGGTCGGTCCCGGCGTTTCCATTCGGGCCATAAAATGATAGGGCCGCCATTCCGGAGTATTTGAGGAAATTTCTTCTTTTCATATGTCGTGCTTCAAAAGTACGACTATACCCTCAATGAAGATCTCTCCCCACCTCCGCACCCGATCCGCCACGCAACCAATCCATGTCCGCACCCAGATGAGCCTGCTGCACATGCTCTATATAAAATCGTACATACCCCCGCGTCGCCATCGGCTCCGGCGGCCGCCACCGGGCCCTTCGCGTAGCCAGCTCCTCTTCGCTGACATCCAGATGCAGCCTCCTTGCTTCTACATCCAGCTCGATCATATCTCCATCTTCCACCAACGCGAGCACACCTCCCACGGCCGATTCAGGCGAGACATGCAGCACCACCGTCCCTCCTGCCGTACCACTCATCCTGCCATCGGAGATCCGTATCATATCCCTGACCCCCTTCTGCAATAATTTCATGGGCAGGTCTACATTACCTACCTCCGGCATGCCCGGGTAGCCCACCGGTCCCACACCCTTCAACACGATGACACAATGTTCATCTATGTCCAGCGCAGGATCGTCGATCCGTGCATGATAGTCTTCTATGCTTTCAAATACGACAGCCCGGCCACGATGCTTTAACAAATGTGGCGAGGCGGCCGAAGGTTTGATGACAGCCCCCTGCTCGCAGAGATTGCCTTTCAACACCGCCATACCGGCCTCCTGCTGCAAAGGGCGCTCCAGCGGAGCGATCACATCCGCATTATAACAGGGCGCCGCCGCACAGTTCTCGCCAATGCTCTTCCCATTGACAGTAAGGGCATCGTTATGCAGCCAGGATCGCATCTCCCGGATGACGGCGGGCAGCCCTCCGGCATAATAAAAATCCTCCATCAGGTACTTGCCCGATGGCTTAAGATTCACGAGCAGCGGTACTTTACTACCAAAAACATCAAGATCTTCCAGTGTCAGCTCCATCCCTATCCTGCCGGCAATGGCCAGCAAGTGAATAATGAAATTGGTGCTGCCCCCGATGGCTGAATTGATGACAATGGCATTCTCGAAGGCATCCCGGGTGAGTATCTTCGACAGTGTCATGCCCTCCCGCGCCATCTCCACGATCCTGCGTCCGCTGAGCTGCGCCATCACTTTCTTACGGGCATCCACTGCCGGGATCGCCGCGGCGCCAGGCAACGTCAGACCCAACGACTCCACCATACAAGCCATCGTGCTGGCAGTGCCCATGGTCATACAATGTCCCTGGCTGCGGGCCACACCCGTCTCCACATCATGAATATCCTGCGGCGTATAGTTTTCCACCCCCTGCTTCTCCTTGATCAGCCAGTTGAAGCTGCCGCTGCCGATGCATTCTCCCCGGAATCTTCCATTCAACATCGGTCCGCCGGGTACGACAATGGTAGGCAGATCCACGCTGCAGGCTCCCATTAGCGTGGAGGGAGTGGTCTTGTCGCAGCCCGTGAGCAGCACGACCCCATCCAGCGGATTGGCGCGGATGCTTTCCTCCACATCCATACTGGCAAGGTTGCGGAACAGCATGGTTGTGGGACGCATGACAGTCTCCCCTAAGGATGTGACAGGGAACTCTACGGGAAATCCTCCCGCCTCGACGACGCCCCGTTTTACCACTTCTGCAAAATCCCGCAGATGTCCATTGCAGGGCGTCAGCTCGCTCCAGGTATTACAAATGCCGATCACGGGCCTGTCCGTGAAGTAATCGTCGGGGTATCCCTGGGTACGGAACCAGCTCCGGTGCACAAAACCCATCTTGTCCGACTTGCCAAACCAGTCGTGACTTCTCAGCTTTCTCTCGTTGTTCATAGTATGATCTTATGGTTTGTCCCACCATATCCGGGTGCTCAGCTTGTCCGCCCCCTGCCGTGCGATCGCTTCATTTACGTTTTTTGTGTTCACACTCAGCTCCGATGTAGGATAGGTCAGTCGCCTGATAAAAGTCCCGTTGGGCACATCCGGATTGTTCGGTTGCCCGTAGGGGTTGGGTGTCAGCGCCGGGAAACCGCTGCGGCGGAAATTGGCGAAGGCCTCCGGACCGTTGAGAAAGCTGGCGATCCAATATTGGATATTGATCTGCTCCAGCTCATCGCCCACCGCCAGTGGATTGGCGGTAACATAATTGTCGCGGTCCGCCCCGGCTACCGCACAGCCCGGGTCGTACAACGCCATCTGGTCCATATGCGCCTTGATGCCATCTGCAAAATATTGACCGGGAGTTCCGCTGCTGATCCAACCCCTGTAGCTTGCCTCCGCCAGGAGCAGGTTGGTTTGCGCGGCCGTCACGAGAAATACGGGTGAAGATATCTTCAGTATCCTCCGGCGATCGGCCTGGCTGTAATCATAGAAGCTTGCCAGCCCATCAGCCTGGGCCTTGGCGACAATGGTGCCATTGTCATATCCGACAGGCATTCCGATCTGCTTCGTCGGGTCGGTAGAACCCACGGCCACCGTCTGCCCCGCCCCGCTGGCTGCTCCCACGTATCGTATGGCAATAGCAGGCAGACGTGGGTCATTCGTATTCTTCAGCTGATCTATAAAAGGTTTTGTCAGATAGAAGTTGGCCGCTTCGCTGCCATTGAGCGTGCTGCCGATGGGTTGGGTGAAGTTGGCGTCATGACGTATATAGGCATTATCCGCATTGCCGGTGATAACGCCGCCTGCAACAGCCGCCTGTACGGCATTTTGCGCCTTGGTGGGGTCTACCTTGCACAGCCGCATGCCCGCACGCAGCAGCAGGGAATACGCGAACTTTTTCCATTTGTTCACATCACCTGCATAGAGTACATCGCCTGTCTCGATGGTGCCGCTGGAACTCAGGGCGGCTGCGGCGTCGGTCAGCTCCTGTATGATCTTTGGATAGATGTCCTGCTGCGCATCATAGGTGGGGAAAAGTATCTGATCCGAAAAACCCGCCCCGCCCTGGGTGTAAGGTATGTCGCCATATTCATCGGTAAGGATCATAAAGACATAAGCCTGAAAGATCCGCGCCATATTGTACATATTGCTCCTCGCGGGATTGTCCTTGCTCCGCGTGATGGCGTCATAGGTATTCTTGATCACGCTCTGATAATAGGCGGTCCATAAAGGTTGTGTCGTCACATCCCGGCTGTCCTGGTTGAAGTTGGCGCCGGCCAGCACACCGCCGTTGGGTGTCACCATCTGCTGCACGACTCCTATGTCGAATACCAGCGTCTTGACGGGGAAGGAAGTGTTGATCACTGCCTGGTTCAGCAGCAAGGCGGGGTCCAGCGAAGTGGGACTGGTCCTGTTCACATTCAGGTCCGACAGCCCTTTCTCACAGCCGGCGAGGGCCGTCAGGGCGAAGAACAATAATATATTTGCTATCTTTTTCATGATGAGTTGATGTCTTTTAAAAGGTATCATGGCTTTCGCAAGCTCAGGTCATGATAGGGATTTTAAAATTTAATATTCAGGTTCACGCCAATGCTACGGGTAGTAGGCAGACCGGGTGATTCAAGCCCGACCTGGTTGTCCGAGCCATAGCCAAAGGTCTCCGGGTCGATGTTGTCCACCCATTTCTTCAGGATCAGCACATTGTTGGCGACGAGGTCCAGCTTCGCCCCCTTGATGGGCCATTTGGCAGGGATATGTTTGGTAAGATCATAGCCCAGGCTCAGCTGGCGCAGCTTCCAGTATCCGCCGTTATAGATGACGGGTTCTACGATCTGCTGGGAACGAAGATGCTCCCAATACGTCTGCACAGGCGCCACAGCATTGTTGGGGGCGCCGCTGGCATCGACGCCTGCTCCTTTCACGCCTCCCTCACGGCCCACCAGCGTCATCTTATGCAGACCATGCCGCACAGCGTTGAAATTGGTGCCGGACAGCATCTTATTCCCCAGCTTGTAATCGATGAAGACCGTAAGACTAACACCTTTATACGTGAAGGTGTTCAGAAAACCACCCACCCATTTGGGCAGGGCGCTGCCAAACAGGACGAAGTCGGAAGTGCGCTGGGGCAGACCGTTGGATTGAAAGATCATTTGTCCCTTGGCATTGCGCGCATATCCATACCCGGCTATCTGGCCTATCTCTTTGCCCACTACCTGACGGGTCTCGCCATTGAACACATGCGTGCCGGTGGTAATACGCTCTCCGGGAGTGCTGGTGACGATGCTCAACACCTTGGTGATATTGTACGAGGTATTGGCGGTAAACTCCCATCGGAACACCCGTGACTGCATTGGCACGAGCGTCAGCATAGCTTCGAATCCATAGTTCTGGCTTTTACCGCTGTTGATGGGCGTATTGTAATAGCCGGATGCATCCGATATCTGCACGGATACGATCTGGTCGCGCGTGATCTTTTTGTAGGCGGCCAGATCTATGTTCACCCTGTTGTCGAACATCCGCATCTCCAGGCCTATCTCCGTCTCGGACACCCGGCTGGGCCGTAGATTAGGATTGGGCAGCGTAGTTCCCGTAACATTGTTGCTGATATTGCTCGTGCCCACAGGTACGGGTACGCCGTTTGGATTGTTGATGAAATTGGCGTTCACGGTGTAGAAGAGCTGGTCTGAATAGGGCGCCACATCGCCGTCACTACCTACTTCCGCATACCCTACCCGAACCTTGCCGAAGTTCAGCCACCCGGCATTAGGTAAATGCTCCGAAAAGATATAGCTGCCGGACACGGACGGATACAGGATACTCCGCCGGGACGGGGAAAGGGTGGAGAACCAGTCGTTGCGTACGGTGCCGGTGAGATAGAAGGTCCGGCGCCAGTTCAGCTCGGCAGAGCTGTACAGCGAGTTCACCCCCTGCTGGCTCAGTGTGTAGACAGGGTCCTTGGCCCGGCCGTTCTGCACGGTATACAGCTTTCGGATGACGAAGTCGGTGACCTGGACATTGTTGACATCCAAACGCCGGCGCATCTGGTTGCCGCCGCCATTCCAGTTTACTTCCAGATCGCCGAACTTCTTATTGGCATTGACGAGGAAATCCAGGTTGGTCTCCCGGAATCTCCGCGACTCCTGCGTGTATATGCCGTTGAAAAAGCCGGGAGGCGCAGCGGCTCTCGATGCCTGGCCGGTAGGGAAATTATTCACATCCTCATCGCGCGACCAGTAGTCCTGTCCAAACCGCCCCTGTACGCTCAGCCAGGACAGGAGGTTGTATTTCACCGCTACATTGCCAAAGATGCGGTCGCGCTTGATATTGTGGAACTGTTCGGCCAGCACCCAGTAAGGGTTGGTACGATTGGTAAACCTGGACCAGGGATATTCATTGCCCGCGGCGTTGTACTTGTTGGAATCCAGCGTGCTCAATGGCATGGAAGTGGACAGCGCCATCAGTGTCGTAGGAATGGAATTGTCCTGGTTGGCGATATTCGGCGGGTTCCTGTTTACCTCCCGCGAGTAGTTGACATTGCCCGATAGTACCAGCTGCTCGGACAGGTTATAGCTAAAACCAAGGTTCATGGACTTCCTGTTAAAGGTATTGTTAGGCATGATCCCCCGATTGTCGGTATTATTCAACGACAGACGCATGCCTCCCTTCTCGCCGGTGGCGTCGAACGCCACGGTGTTGGAAACATTCTGCCCATGCCGGTAGAAGGCCTTGATACGGCTGCCCTGGGGCCGGTAGGGCTCGACAAGATTATTGAAAAGCACCTGCGTCATGCCAGGCGCGAACTTTTCACCAAACGACCATTCCCCCGAAGTGGGGTTCGGCGTGGTAGGGCGTACGCCATTTTCGCCCTGTCCATATTGGTTCTGATAGTCGGTAAAGTCCAGCGGAGTGTCGTTCGTATAGTTTAAATTATAGGTAACGCCGATGCCTTTTGTCTTACCCCTCGTCTTGGTCGTGATCATGATCACACCATCCTTGGCGCGCGATCCATACAGTGCCGATGCAGGGGCGCCTTTCAATATGGTCATGCTTTCGATGTCGTCGGGATTGATGCTCGAGAGACCGTCGCCGCCGTCGGCCCAGACGCCACCGCCTTTTACGCCGATGGTATTGTCATTGAAATTCGTGTTATCCATGGGTACGCCATTGATAACGATGAGGGGGTTGTTCTGCCCCGAGAGGGACGATTGCCCGCGTATGCGGATCTTGGAAGTACCGCCTGGGCCGGTGCCAAGGGAGGAGATATTCACTCCCGCCACCTTGCCTTGCAGGGCGTTCATGAGGTTGCTGGTGCGGTTCACGGTCAGCTCTTCAGGCTTTACATTCGTGGCGGAATAGCCCAGTCCACGGGATTGTCTTTTGATCCCCAGGGCTGTCACGATGACTTCGTCGAGATTCCGGTTGTCCGCGACCATGAGTACATTCACCACCGTCCTGCCCGAAACACTTACTTCCTGGCTTTTATACCCCACCGAGCTGAATACCAAAATGGCATTCCCCGGCGCTGCAATGCTGAACCTGCCGTCTCCAGAGGTGCTCGTCCCCTGCGAGCTGCCTTTTATTATGACGGAGACATTGGAAAGTTTCGTACCTTTTTCATCCGATACGACGCCGGTAATCATTTGTGCCTGTGTAGCAGACAAGACCAGGAGAAGAACAGCGGAGAGCCATAGCCGTCGCAATGCCCACGAACCTGTCGTTCGTTTCGGGCCGGCATGGCTGCCGTTAGAAGTGTTTTTCATATAGCCAGTTGTTTTGTTGAAGAAACCACAAATTACCCGGTATTCCCTTTTCAAACTTCCAAAATAAAACAACGTTGAATTTTATACATCCCCGACAAATAAATTCCCTTTCTTTATAGAGCCATATGAATCAGTTTGTCCTACAGCACGGCAAGTCGGCAGAATTACGTTTGTTCCCGCATATTCTGGAAGTGGGTATAAAAAAGAATGGCTCTATCCAGCTCAACACCTTTCTCACAACGGCAGCTGAAGGTCTTAGGATCTATTGTATAATGGAGGGCAGGTTCGAATGGTGCATCGATCAGCAGCCTTATATACTTTATCCTGGCGACACCGCGCTCATCCTGCCCGATGTCCCACTGGGCAGCGACAACAGTGTCCTGGACATTGGCGCCTTTGCCTGGATCCACATCGACATGGAAAAGCAGGACAATGGCCAGATACACCCCGGCAAATGGAGCGGGCTCTCCGACAGCGAAGGCGCCGCCATCTGGAATTTAATATCATTGAATGGCACACCGGTGCTGTCCCGATTTAGCGAGGCGGGGAAAATAATCAAATGCATCTATGCGGAGCTGTTCGGTCAGGAGATAGGCTATCAGGCCCGGGTCAATCACCAGGTGGACGAGCTGCTGATACAGGTGACACGCCACATGACGAAGCAGGGTCATTCCGGCAGGGACTTCCCCAAGACCTTTATGCACCTGGAAGAAGTCCTTCGACGCAATCTGTCACATCAGTGGACGGTGGAGGAAATGGCCGCGCTGGTAGGGCTGGGAACAACCTTATTCAATGAGAGAGTAAAAAGCTATTCGGGTTTTTCACCCATCAACTACCTTATCAATATCCGTATCTCGGAAGCCATCCGGCTGCTAAAGCAGCCGGACATCAGCGTCACCGACATCGCGCTGGACACAGGCTTCTATTCGTCACAGCATTTTTCAACCACATTCAAGAAGCTTACGGGTTATAAGCCCAGCGAGTTTCGTAAAAATCATTTGAGCAATAAATAATTGTCAACATGCAATGCATCATCACCATCGAGTTAGGAACCAACGGGGTAAGGGTCTTTGCCTTCGACCTTGAAGGCCGTGTCATTGGCTCGATGAAGGGGTATCATCCTACCTTTCATACGGAGCCCGACTACAGCGAGCAGGACCCGGAGCAGATCTTCATCACTACGCTCTATCTGTTAAAGAACCTGCTCAACGAGTATGTCCATCCCAAAAAATATAAAGTAGCCTCCATCTGCTTCTGCGCCTCCATGCACAGCGTGCTGGCCGTCGATAGAAATGGCAACCCCCTCGGCAATGCCATCACCTGGGCCGACAACAGGGCCAGACAGGAAGCACAGGAGCTTCGGAGCTCGGCCGTTGGCAAAGCCTTGTACGCCGCCACGGGCACCCCTATCCATCCCATGTCGCCACTGCTGAAAATAGCGTGGATAGGACATCATGATCAGGAGCGGTTCCGCCTTACCGCCAAGTTCCTCTCTATCAAGAGCTATATCATTCATCAGCTGACGGGAGAATATATGACGGACTACAGCATTGCCTCGGCCACGGGGCTGATGAATATCCACTCCATCGCCTGGGAGCCCGATGCATTGCAGTATGCAGGCATCACGGCCGACAAGCTACCCGACGCCACACCGGTATTTGCCGCTGCGGGTCGGTTGAAAAAAGCATATCAGCAATCCCTGAACCTGCCGGCCGAAACAAAAATACTCATCGGCTCCAGCGATGGCTGTATGGCTACACTTGGCGACGGGGTGCTGGGTGAAGGGAAGGCTACCATTACCATCGAGGACAGCGGGGCGGTGAGAGTGATGGGTCCCACCGTATTGAAGGACGAGCAGATGCGCTTCTTCAACTACCTGCTCACCGAGGATTGCTATGTATCGGGCGGCCCTACGAACAACGGAGGAAATATATTCGAATGGTTTACCCGCCAGTTCGGGGATTTCTCCCATCCCTACGACATGGAGAGCAGCATGCAGCAGCTGATAGAAGAGGCTTCCAAAGTTCCGGCAGGTTCTGATGGACTGCTGTTCCTGCCCTATCTGCTTGGCGAACGCGCCCCCATCTGGAATGCGGATGCCCGTGGCGCTTACTTCGGGCTCAACATCAAGCACGAACGTCAGCACTTCGTACGAGCCACCATCGAAGGCATATTGTATGAAATGTACAGCATCGGCAAGATCCTCGGCGAGCAGCGTAATATCAAAAGCCTTTCGGTCAATGGGACTTTTGGGGTTATTCCTTTCTGGACCCAGATGATGGCCGATATGTTCAACAGGCCGGTGCGCACACGGCAAAGATCGCACAGTGTAAGCTTTGGCGCCTTTCTCGTTAGCGCCACCGAAATGGGCATCTACAAGTCACTGGATGAGGCCGCCCGCACGGTGGAGCTGCCGGATGTCTACCGGCCGGACAAGCAACGCCATGCCATCTATGCCGACTACTTCAACGTGTTCGAAAAGCTCAGCGCCCGGCTGACGGATGAATTTGAGGCCATCAGCGCCCTGCAGCGGAAACATGCCTTGCCGCAACCATCACTCACACCTATAAAAAATTAAAACCATGACACCATCTCAAAAATTCCTGAACAGACTGGGTTTAAAGGACCCGGAAGTCGAACAGGCCCTATCAGCGTCCAACAGTACCCTCATCCAGAAGGTCGGCGTAACGGCAGACAGGCCCGCCATAAACGCTGAACGGCCCGGAGGTCGTCGTTCCTTTCTGAAAAGGTCCCTCCTCGGCGGCATTGCCCTGGGCAGCGCCAGCATGCTCACTCCTATCGAGGACGTCATCGCCCAAACCACGCAGAAGGTCAATCGCTATTCCGGTCCCTCCGAACTGAAGATCACCGACATGCGGTATTGCATCATCCAGAACGTGGGCCGCACGCCCATCATACGCATCGATACCAACCAGGGCATTTATGGTCTGGGCGAAGTACGCGACGGCGCCGACGAGCGGTATGCCCTCATGCTGAAGAGCCGCATACTGGGACAAAATCCCTGCAATGTGGAGATGCTCTTCAAGACCATTCGTCAGTTCGGTGGTCCCGCCCGTCAGGGTGGCGGCGTATGCGCCGTGGAGATGGCGCTCTGGGACCTGGCTGGCAAGGCTTACAATATTCCCGTATGGCAATTGCTGGGCGGGAGATACCGCGACAAGGTCCGGCTCTATGCCGACACGCCGGAAGCGCCTACTTTCGACGAGTTTAAGGCGAGGATCAAACACCGGCTGGAAGTACAGGGCATGACCTGGTTGAAAATGGATATCTCCATCGGCGAGGTCAAGGACAAGGAAGGGGCGCTGGTGAACAGCAAATTCTGGGGCAGCAACCTCGCGCAATGGAATGGCGGCTATATGGACTATGCCAATACCAAACACCCTTTCACCGCCATCCAGATCACCGAAAAAGGACTGGACGGCATGGCGCAGATCGTCAGCGACGTACGTTCCGCCGTTGGATACGAGATCCCGCTGTCCAGCGACCACTATGGCCATTTCGATCTCAACAACGCCATTCGCTGGGGCAAAAAAGTGGAACCCTATCGTCTGGCCTGGCTGGAAGATATGGTGCCCTGGCAATATACCGACATGTACAAAAAAATATCCGACGCGCTGGAAACGCCGGTGCTGACGGGAGAGGATATCTACCTGCTCAGTGGCTTCAAACCCCTGATCGATGCGGGCGCCGTCGACATCGTACACCCCGACCTGGCCACGGCCGGAGGCATTCTGGAAACCAAGCGGATCGGTGACTATGCAGAAGAGAAAGGCGTAGCCATGGCTATGCACTTCGCAGGCAGCCCGGTCTCCTTTATGGCCAACGTGCATTGCGCCGCCGCGACGCAGAACTTTCTGGCGCTGGAACATCATTCGCTCGACAATCCCTGGTGGGACAGCATCGTAAAGACCACGGACGGCCGCAAGCTGTTCGAGAAAGGATATGCCAATGTCCCCCTCACCGCGCCGGGTCTGGGCATCGAGCTGGTGGAAGAGGAGATCAAAAAGCACCTGATCTCAACGGACAAGAGCTATTTCGCGCCTACCAATGAGTGGAATGATGTACGTAGTCACGATAGGCCGTGGAGTTAGGATCCGTGTGCGGCCCGTGTTCAAAGAGATCGTTATCTATGATGGTGAATGGATGACTGTGGTATTAACCGATACGTCGGAACAGGAATACTTTCCGGCTTCGCCTTGCCCGGATATTGAAATAGCACGTCGCAAAACTGTGCTTCCGGGTTGAATATTTGCACGATGCCATCTCCGGCGGGCTTATGCGTAGTATCAAGGACTGTTACAGTCTGTCCGGGGGTGAATATCATAAACCTAATGTAGTCTTTCTATTTGCAACGACAAAAGGCAACTTATAAACAGGCTGTTAATAGTGTGCTAAATAGTTAGAGCACCTAAGCAATTACACATCACTTTTTTTTATCAAAGGAAAAATTAAAACTCAGAAAATGGCATACCTGGTAGCGTTATTTTTTGCCGTGAATAAAAAAATTCCCGTTCAGGTATGAAATATTAAAGAACTTTCACTTATTTCGTAATGCGGTTTACTCTTATTCTATTAGTCTTCGACATCTCATCTACTCTGATTATCTAGCATCTCTTTTATTCCACTGAACGTAACCGTTCCTTCATAACGCATACCTGCATTTGATATGCTGTAATCCCCCCTATTTATTGTAACCTCAAACCGGCTTGCCATGCTAAGATCCCGGGCAGCATTCTTGTTGCTGCTCACCATCCTATCGTATGCCTGCTTTGCGCAGGAACAGTCTGATAAGGCCGATGCCGCTGTTAATTTCCCTTCCCGGTTT
>Ga0207667_10002603_pt1 | contig 22387 bp, 17 predicted proteins | sample KBSCornC52_FD_184301 | JGI IMG/M metagenome (GOLD analysis project Ga0207667, IMG submission 184301) | Corn rhizosphere microbial communities from Kellogg Biological Station, Michigan, USA - KBS Corn C5-2 (SPAdes) (version 2) | ecosystem: Host-associated > Plants > Roots > Rhizosphere > Soil ...
GCTGCGGGCTTGGTCCTCGGCGGCTTCTTCACGCTCCCAACGGGCGAGCGTGGCGGCGGCCTTGCGGCGGCGCTTGCGCCAGCCGAGCGCGAACAAGCCCAACGTACCGGCCCAAATTACCGTGCCCGAAGTGAGAACCGGCCAGAACGTGTACTTTTTGGCGACGTCTTCGCGCCATTCGCTCTCGAGCGTCGACGTTTCTTCGCCGTACGAGTTGAGCAGCGCAGTGTCCATGGTTTCACCGTCGCGCAGGCGCGAGACGAGACCGCGGAAGCGATGCTGATCTTCGCGCCGCACCAAGAAGCGCACCACGTCGGCGGCCTCGGCGTAGGCGATGTCGGCTTCGTTCTCGTTCGACGGGAAGGTGCGCTCGAGCTGAGCCAGCGAGAGCAAGTTGTCGGAGAGCGTGGCCGTCCACAGCGTGTGCATGCGCACGAACGACGTTTCGCCGGAGGCCATGACCGCGAAGCCTTCGTTGAACCAACGCGGAATCGGTCGGCCGCTCACCGCGTCCTCGAGCGCAACGTGAGCGAGCTCGTGCCGGAAGACCTCGCCCAAGTCGTGCGCCGAGTTGGGGTGCACGGGCCGAGTGGTGAGCAATACCAAGCCGATTTCTGGGTAGGCGACGCCGGCGGCGTAGTCGGGATAGGGCGCGTTGGGGGGCGCCAACGTTGCCATTTCGCTCGGCGAGCGAGCGACGACGACCCGCACCTCCGACAACACCGGTTGGCCCACCCACTCCGTGAGCATGGTGCGCGCGGCGCCCGCGTCGGCGATCAGCGGTTGGACGCGCTCCCGGATGGAGGGATGGTAGACGAACTTGATCCAGCCGCCGTCGTACACGTTGAAGCCGGCTGGTATGCCCGGCAGCCGCAACGTCCCCGCGTGGCTGCGCGGTGCATCGGACGGCGCTTCACGGCGGCTCTCGACTGGCCCCGGCGCGTCGGGGTCGTGAACTTCGGTGGTGCCGGTGCGGACGCCGGGTTCCTCAGCGGCGGGTGCTGACCAAGCCGCTTGCGGCCACAGTACCGCGAGCCCAACCAGGACCAGACCCGAGAGGCGCATCCTGACCAAATATGATGCGCTCAGGAGCCGACGCCAAGCCAGGACAACGGCGCGAACGAGACTGGCGCCTGGGTAGTCAATGACCTCACCAGTTGTGGGCTTTTGAGGGAGACCACGGCGCAGGCGAGCAGGATCGCCCAGCCACCGATCGCCACCGCCAGCCGGGAGCGCCCCGGCGAACCGGGCCACTTGACGAGGCCGGTTGCCACGCTGGCGACGCCCAGCGCCAGCAAATCGACCAGGCTCGGCCGGGTCGCCCGCGCGCTGCCGAGCAAGAGAGCGCCAGCCAGCGACAATCCACAGCCAAGGGTGAAAAGGTTTTGCCACGGGGATTTCACCGCGCCGCGGCTCAATCCCCCCAAAAACCGGAAAGACAGCCCGATGCACAGTGCCAGAGCACACAGCGCCGCTACCGCGAAGGTCGCGCCGCCAAGAGGACGATGGTGAGTCGTCGATTTGAGCACGCCTCCGAAAAGCGCAAGGGGCAACGCCGACAAAGCCGTGCCGGCCAGCACGGCCCGGTCAGCCGCCGGCATGCCAACCGCACGCGCGCGCCGCACCCACACGCCCACCGGCACGACCACCAACGACGCCGCGCCCCACAACGCCAACGTTGCTGCAACGCCGTTGACACCCGCCGAGCCAGCCCACACGCGCAGCAGCGCCGGCACGACCGCCGGCAGCGAGCACACCAGGCCGCACACGAGCGCTCCCGACACGACGCCGGGCGGGCGCTCCGTCGTCAAACCGGCCGCAGCTCCAAGCGCACGCGGCTGGCGGCCTGCTCGGAGACGTAACCGTTGTCCAAGAACCAGCGCACGGCGCGTGCCAGCGCTTCGCGAGCGCTGCGGTGGGTGTAGCCGAGCTGTGTCTCGGCTTTTTCGCTCGTCACCCAAACGTTGTGGCCTACATAGTCGCGCGCGATGCGGCTCGTGAGGATGGGTTCGCCGCCGCGCAGGCCGGCCCACAGCTCCATCAAGCTGCCGGCCAGGCGCGCCAAGCCGGGGCTGCTGGGGCTGGCCGGCTCGGCCAAGCCGGTGATGTCCGCCAGCGTCTCGAAGATCTGCGAGAACGTCAGGTTGTCGCCGCCCAGAATGTATTGCTCGCCCACCGCGCCCTTCTCCATCGCCAAGATGTGACCGAGCGCAACGTCTTCGACGTCGACGATGTTGAGGCCGCCGGGCGTGACCGGGAAGTGCCACGAAGGCGAAAACTTGAGGTAGCGCAGCAGCATCTGGCCGTTGGGCGTCGGCTTGCGATCTCCGGGGCCAGCCATCGTGCCCGGCAACACGCTCACGACCGGCGCGCCCTCTTCGACGGCGTCGGCGACGACGTCGGCGGCCTTCAGCTTGGCCTGCACGTACGCCTCGGGATCGCTCAAGTTCAGCTCGTGCGATTCGTCCATCTCGTCGCCCTGAGTGGTGCCGAGCACGGCCACGCTGCTGGTGACCACGATCTTTTCGACGCCGCGCGCTTTGCAGGCGCGTAGCACGTGCCGGGTGCCGACCTCGGCCGGGCCGATGATGGTCTGCGGGTTCTTGTCCCACAGCTTGAAGTTTGCGGCGGTGTGGTAGACGCGATTCACGTTGGTCAGGGCGCGGTACACGCTGCCCTCGGCCATGATGTTGCCCACCGACACCAGCATGCGGTCTTCGGGCAAACCCTTCAGCGAGCTCAAGTCCGTTTCGGGCCGCACGAACGCCTTCACGCGCTCGCCACGCTCGATCAGCTTCCGCACCAGCGTGGCGCCCAAAAAGCCATTCGCTCCAGTGACCAAACTGTACGGTTGCTGCTGCTTCATGAGTCGCCCTCCTTACCACTAACTCGCTCGGGCATGCCAGATGGCAGAGGCGTCCTGGCCGGTATTGGCTAGACTGCGGCCGTGGCTGTGTTTTCGCTTCGCAAGGCGTCGGTTCAGGCCCTGATTTTGGGGGCGCTCTGCTCGGCTACGGGCGTCGCCGCGGCGGAGCAGGCGCTCCCTGCGAGCGCGCCTGCAGGCAGTGGTCAACAAGCGCTCAGCGTGTTCGCCGCGCAGGGCGAGGTGATGGCGGCGGCCTGCGCGGCGGCGCCGTGCAGCGCGGGCGCGGTCGCGTTGGGCGTGCCCCCCGAGCTGCGCGCCAAGCCGGCGCGTGCCGACGTCGTCTCGCTCGGCGCCGGGCGTCGGGCCATCGTGGTCACGGTGACGGACGGCGCGCGCACTTTCCAAGCCGTCGTCGCCGCGCCGTTGGCTGCCGGCGCGCCCAAGGTTTTGTTCGCGGGTCTGGTCGGCTTGCTGAACGGTCAAGACGGCACGCGCTCGGGGCCGATGGTGCAAGTCTCCGAACCCGAGTCGGACGGGTCGCGCCGCGTGTTGGTCGGTGAGCAGAACGAAGGCGTCTCGCTCTGCGGCCGCCCCACCATTTTGGCGCCGCGCCTGCTCACACCGCAGGACTTGGAGCTGCACGCGGCCAAGGTGCAACGGCTCAGCGTGGCCGAGCGCGATCGCGCTCGCCAAGTCAAAGCCACTTTGCAAACCGGGCCCAGCAACGCCGCGCCCTCGGTGTTGTCGGCGCTCGCCGCGTCTAGCGCGATCGGCGCGCCCCAAGCCTTGACCGACGGCAATCCGGAAACCACCTGGTCCGAAGACGTGGGCGGCTCCGGCCGGGGTGAGTTCGTGGTCATGCACGCGCCGCCGGACCTGCCGATCTCGGGTTTGGAGCTGGCGATTCGGCCGAAGCAGGCGAGCGTGCCGGACGGAGCCGCTCCGGAGCGGCTGTTCATCGTCGGGCCGCGTGACGTCGTGGAAGTAACGCTGCCGGAAGACGCCTGGAAAACCCCCGGCGCGACCTACCACGTTGCGCTCGAGCCACCGCTTCAGTCGAGCTGCTTGTCGCTCGTGCTCGATACGGCATTCGACCAAAGCAAGACGGCCAAAGTCACCGTCGCCGAGCTTTCGGTGGTGGCGGACATCGAATCGGGGGCGCTGCCGGCGTTGGTCGCGAGGTTGGCCGGCGGCGGTCAGCGCGCGCAAGCGGCCAAGGCGCTGTTGGTGGCGGGAGGCCCGGCCGCGGCGACGGCGGTCGCGCAAGCCTTCGGCAGCTTGGACGAAGGTGGCAAGCGCGTCGCGCTCGAGATCTTGGACCAAGCGCCCTGCGAGATCAGCGCGTCCGTGTACGTCGACGCGCTGATGGGCAAGATCGAGGCGCAGACGTTGCACGCGCAGGGGCGCCTGTCGCGCTGCGGCAAGAACGGCGGCGAGGCCTTGGCGCAAGCGCTGAGCAAGGTCGACAAGACCGACAAGCGCCTCATGCCACTGCTCGTCAACCAGCTGACCATCACGGATCCAGCGCGCGCGGTTTTGGCGTTCATGCCCTTGATGGACGAAAAAACGGTCGCGCGTCGGCGCTTGCTGCGCACCGCGCTCGCGCAAGCCGCCCGCACCGAAGCCGCGACCCCAACCGTGCGCGCGGTGCTCGCGGATCCGGCCGCGCCTCCCACCGCCCTCATCGATTTGCTGCGCGCCCTCGGTGACTCGGCGCCGCGCTATCAGCCCGAGGCCGGCGTGGCCCTGGCGCGCATATCCGCAGCCGCGCCCAGCTTTCGTGCGCGCTACCTGCTGCTCGGCCCCACCTCGGTGCTGAGCCGCGTGAGCCCGGAAGCCGAAGGCGTCTTCCGTAAGGCGTTGTCTAGCGATCCAGATCCGCACGTGCGCGCGGCTGCGCTCTCGCTCGTGCGTGAGCCCCAGCGCTTTCAGCGTGAGCTATTGGCCGCGCTTTCCGACCGCGAAGTGCGCGTGCGTGAAGCCACCGTGCACGCGCTGTCGGCTCCCGACGCCGGCTTTGCCGGTCAAGCGCTGGCCGAGCGCCTGGAAAAGGACGAGTGGCCGTTGGTGCGCGCAGCGGCTGCCGACGCCCTGTCGCACTATCCGGCCGGCGCGGCGCTCGACAAGCCGCTGACCCAAGCCTTGAACGACGATTCGCCGTTGGTACGCGCGCGCAGCATCCGCGCGCTCGGCGAACGTCGCGTCAGCGGGGTCGCGTCACGCGTTCGCGATCGCTTGATCGACGCCGAAGAATGGCCCGAGGTGCGCGCCGAGGCCGCTCGTACCCTGGGCGCGTTGTGCGACGTCGACTCCACTGACGAGCTCGTCGCCTTCGCTCAAAAGCTGGCCGATCCGATGGCGAGCCCCGACGCGCAGCTGATCGCGACCGCCGCCGTGATGGCGCTGGGACGCTTGGCGCCACCCAACCTGGCGCAGCAGCTGACGCCTTTGACCGGCAAAAAGGCGACACCGCAGGCACGTCGCGCCGCCGCCAATGCGCTGGCCACGCAGTCGACCTGTCGCGCCGCCCGGAAGCCCTGATCCACATTTCAGAACCGCGGCCGTCGTGGGATGGTCGCGGCATGGTTCGGGCTCGTTGGGCAGCGTCGGGATGCTGGGCGTTGGCGTTGTGCGCCAGCGCTTCGGCCAAGGCGCAGGTCGTGCCCGCCGCGCCGCCGCCAACCTACGCTCTTTCCTGGGTGCGGGCCGAAGGCGCCGAAGAGTGTCCGACCGGGCGCGCGCTGGCGACGGAGGTGGAGCGGCGGCTCGGGCGAGCTGTCTTCGACGCCACCGCCGAGCGCTCGTTCGAGGTCGAGGTGACGCGTTTGGGCAAGCGCTACCGCAGCGACGTGTACGTGCGCGACGTGGCGGGCCACACCATCGGTCATCGCTCGCTCGAGAGCGACGAGCCGGGCTGCAGCGCGCTCGTGAACGCCACCGCGCTGGCCATCGCGCTGGTGATCGATCCCGAAGCCGCCGCACGCGAGCCTGCGCCGAGCCAGAGCGTCGCCGCTTTCGAGCCGGCCGTAGCCGAGGCAAAAGTGGAGGCGCCGCCCGCAGCGCCCTCGGCGGTGCCGCCTCCGCTTTCGCCGCCCGCGCCGGCTCGGGTCGAGCTGCGTCTGCCCACGCCTGCTCCGGCAACCGTCGTCACGGCCTCGGCGCGCGCGCAAATCACTGGCGGCTTGGTCGCCGCCACCTCGCCCGGCTTGGAGCTGTCGTTCAGTGCCCGCCCGAGTGAGCGCTGGGGCGTCGCGGTCGCGGGCTCGTACACGCTTTCGCAGACGGCCACGCGCGGCATTGGCTCGCTCGAGCTCAGCCTCACGCGCGTCAGCGCGCTGGCCACGTTCGACGCCGGCCGTTCCGAACGGGTGCGGGTCGTCTTGGGCGCCGGTCCCACTGTCGGCGCACTTCACGTGGCGGTACGACAGCCTTCACCCGTCACCTCGCCCGGCGACTACTGGTTCGCGGCCGGGCAATTGTTGGCGGATGTGCAACTGTCGATAACCAAAAGCTTTTTTGTAGAGCTGGGCGCGAGTGGTTTGGTGCCGTTCGGCCGCCAAACCTTTGCGGTGCGTGGCCAAGCCGAGCCCGTCTTTAGTCAACCGCAGGTCTCCGGATTGGGCTTTTTCGGAGTCGGGGCACAGTTTCCATGAAGGCGCCGGGTGTGTCGGGGGACTCACCGGCAGTGGAGTTTGCTGCGAGTGGTCCCCTGATGTTGCGCGCCCTCGCCAGGGACGACGCCCGAGAGCTCGGGGCCGAGCAGGTCTACGAGGAGCACGCCGACTTCGTGTGGCGCACTTTGCAGCACCTGGGCGTGCGCGACGCCGACCTCGAAGATTTGGGACAAGAGGTGTTCGTCACCGTGCATCGTCGGCTGTCGAGCTTCGACGGCCGCAGCAAGCTGACGACCTGGTTGTTCGGTATCTGTCTGCACTTGGTGCAGCGGCACCGGCGTCGCGCCTACTTCCGCTGGGAATCTCCAGCAGCCGAGCCACCCGAGCGCGTGGACCCGCACACGCCCGAAGACCGCTACGCCGGCGAACAGACGCGTCTCCGGCTCGAACGCCTGCTCGACAAGCTCAGCCCCGAGCGTCGCGCGACGTTTCTCTTGTTCGAAGTCGAAGGCGTCGATTGCGAACAGATCGCCGAGCTCACGGCGGTCCCGGTCGGTACGGTGTATTCGCGCCTGCATTCGGCGCGCAAACAGGTCGCCGCGGCGGCCGCGCGCCTGCGACGCTCGGGCGAATGGGAGGGTTTGCCATGAGCGCTCCGCGGCGCTGGCTCGACGATCCGGAAGCGGACGAGGCGCTGCGCGAGGTGCTGCGCGCCGCGCCCCGCGCCCGGCCCCTCGACACCGTCACGCGCCACCGACTGCGCGCTCGGGTGGCGCGGGCGTCGGTGTTGCCAGTGGCGGCTGCGGGTTGGCTCTTCGTCAAGTCGGCAGCGGCGGCATTAGGGGTCGTGCTGGGCACCGGCGCGCTGGCCGTGGCGACCGGCGTCGTGGAGTGGTCGCCGCGACCCGTGCCCAGCGGCGCGGCGGTGGCACCACACGTCACGCCGCGGCCATCGTCTCACCCCGTCCAAGCTCCTCCGCCCAGCCAAGAAGCACAGCCGGTGGCCGAAGCACCGCCGCCCCAGTTGAATCCAGCACCGGGGTTGCCGGTCGCTTCGCCGTCGGGCTCGAGCGCCGGCACGCTGGCGGCCGAAGCTGCGTTGCTCGAGCAGGCGCGGCGCGAAATGCGCGCGGCCCCGAGCGTCGCGCTCTCGGTGGCGGCCGAGCACGCTCAGCGTTTCCCGCGCGGCCAGCTCACGTCGGAGCGCTCATTGATCCAGATCGAAGCCTTGCATCGGCTGCAGCGCGACGCCGAAGCGCGCGCGCTCGCACGCCGTCTGCTCGGTGGGGCCGGCTCGGGGCTGTACGCCGAGCGGGTGCACCAGCTGCTCGGAGAAAATCTCGAGCCTTGAGTCTTTTGCTTGAAGGTTCGACGGCGGCCAGAGGACGTACGGGTATGCAGTATTCGTACGGCCGCGTGTTGGCCGGTGGAGGGTAAAATGCGTCGCTATCTGTTTGGTTGGGGCGTGCTGTTGCCGCTGTTCTTGGGGTGCTCGGGCGAAAACATCGTGGCAGGGGAAGAGAAAACGCAAGCGGAGCAGCTGGCGTCCGAGCTGCCCGCGTGGTGCGGCAAGGTCTGCGCGCGGTTGCGCGCGTGCCCCGAGAGCGCGGGTTGCGACTGCAACGGGGACGTGTGCAATTGCGTCGGCGTCGACGACACCTGCGAACAGCAGTGTCCGATCTCCTTTGCTCGCTTTACGGGCAACGAAGCGTGCGCGGCCATCGGCCAGCGCATCAAGAGCTGCCTCGATCGTGTGGCCTGCGACAAGCTCGATGGCAGTGACCCGTGCCCGGCCACCGCCGCCGAACGCGACCTGTGTCCGAACCCGGACGACACCGATGTCCCACCCGACAGCACCGGGTCGAGTGCCGGCCCTAGCGCCGGCCCGAGCGGCGGCCCGACCCCTCAGGCGGTGACCTGTACCGGCTCCTCGGCGGCGGGTGGTGGCATGCCCGAGAACGGCGGCGCTCAGGTCACCTGCGAAGAGGATCGCGGCGCATGCAGCGATGGCCACGTCTATAGCTGGATCTGTTCGCAGGGCTCACAGGGCGAGCGTGCGTGCGCTTGCCTCGTGGATGCCCAGGCGAAGGCTAGCTTCGTGCCGATTTCCTCCGACTGCCCTGCGCTGTCGCAGGTGAACGCCGGCTGCGGGTGGGCGTTGACCCAGTAAAGCGGGGCAGTCGCGATTGACTCTGCCGGTGCGTGGGTGCCGGTTTGGAACGGGGTGGTGGTGGAAATTGTGTGACGGAGCCGCTCAAGAAGCCCGGCCGCGACGACTAACTCTCGAGGTCGCGTGGACAAGGCAATGGTTGGGTGGGGGGGGATCTTATTTACCTGCGCGCAAGCGCAGGGCGGTCGTGTGGCAACGACGCTGCCGTTGCCGCCGCCGCCGTAGCGGTCGCTCGCGGCTCTACTGCCGCGCGACAATCCGAGTAGGCTCGCTCGGTCATGTTGTCGTCGCTCACCGTTCGGCCCGGCTCCGCTCCGACTTGGGTGGAGGGCGACGGCGAAGTGCGACGGCCCCAAGCCGGCGAGCGGCTATGGGTCGACGTCGTGTCGCCCAGCTCCGCGGAGCTGGAGCTGCTGCGCGAGCGCTTCGATTTGCATCCGGTGGCCATCGAGTCGTGCCTGCGCGTCGACACGCGACCCAAGGTCGAAGAATACCGCGAGCAGCTGTTCATGGTCTTGCACAGGCTGGTCGTGCCCCAAGGCGAGAGCGCACCGCTCGGCAGCGTGGAGCTCCATGCCTTCCTGGGTGACGGCTACCTGATCACCATCCAAGACGCCCCGCTGCCGGAGGTGGCCGAGGTGAAACAGCGACTATTGACCGAGCCCAGCCTCTTGGAAAGAAGCTTCGTCTACAGCTACTACCTGGTGTGCGAGCGCCTCTCCCACGCCAACTTCGACGCGCTCGACGTGCTGTTCGAGACGGTCGAAGGCATCGAAGATTCGGTGTTGAAGCAGGAAGACGACGACGTGCTGCCCGAGCTGTTCGTGGCCAAGCGCCGCCTTGCCGCCGCGCGCCGGCTGATCGTGCCGCAACGCGAGGTGCTGGCGCTCATCCTCGATTCGGGACCGGCCTACGTCGACGAGCGCTCGCGGCTCTACTTCCGGCGTGTGCTGGACATGTTGATGCGCATGTCGGAAGCCATCGACACCCAGCGCGAAATTCTGAGCAACGTGCTGGACGCCCATCTGTCGCTGGTTTCCAACCGTACCAACGAGATCATGAAGAGCCTCACTTTGCTGAGCGCCATCTTCATGCCGCTGGGTTTCGTGACCGGGTTTTTTGGCCAAAATTTCGTCCACCTACCGTTCGGCAGCGTGGCTTTGATGTGGGCCGGCCTCAGCCTGTGCGTGCTGCTACCGGCCGGCATGCTGCTGTGGTTCAAGAGTCGTAAGTGGTTGTGACGCCAACGAGCGCACGCCCGAGCTTCTGTTTCCGGTCGTCGCGCCTAAAGGGCTGGACCGGGCTGCGCCAGGTTGGCACGCTTGCGGCTGGCACCAACCTCACGTAGTTTGCGCCGACGCAGTGGGCGTAACCGGGAGGCTCGATTGTCTGGATTTGGATTGCGGAACGCGTTGGTGGTGTCGTTGGGAGTCGCGGTGGCGGCCATTGCCTGCAGTGATGACGGCGGCACGCTCACGCCGGGCGAGTCAGGCGCCGGCACTGCTGGCGCAGCAGGTTCCGGCGTCGCCGGCAAAGCGGCCGCCGGCAGCACCGCCACCGCCGGCTCCGCGCCAACGGCTGGCACCAGCGGCACGACCATGGGCGGCAATGTCGCCACCGCCGGCACGGCCCCGACGGGTGGCACCAGCTCCGGCACGGGCGGTGTTTTCGGCGGCGGGGGCAAGCCGCATGGCGGCGACAGCAATGGTGGCGCTGGTGGTGCAGGCGAAAGCGGCGGCGGCAACGGCGGCGCCGGCCCCGAAGCACCGGGCGGCGCCGGCGCGGGCGGACAACCCGACGACGTCACTGGCGGTGCCGGTGGCGAAGGTGGCCAACCGAACACCTGCCCGGCGGCGACCTATGGCGACGTCGCTCCCACCGCCAGCCTCGCTACCTACGACAGCAGCGAAAGCTTGATGGTTCTGAACCTCCACCTTCAAGACGGCATCCCGCGCGACGAGATCGAGATCTCGATGTACGACGGCCTTGGCACGTTCTCGGACGGCATCGCGGAAGGCAGCTACGAAATCAAGGGTGACGACCTCGACTTCAAGTACTGCACGCTCTGCGTCATCCTCTACGACCAGGTGACCCAGTTTGGCGGCAATCGCGGCTGGTACATGGCTACCGGCGGCACCCTTACCCTCACCTCCGTCGCCGGCAATCTGACCGGTACCCTCAGCAACGCCACTTTCCGCCACGTCTACGAAGACAATGGCGGGCACTCCGTCCCGTGGGAAGACGGCTGCACGAGCGCGGTATCCAAGATCGACTTCGACACCGAGATCACGGAGCTTTAGCGCGCGCAGCCCTTGAGCAGCAGCTGCGCCTGGCGTTCGATGCGGCCGCCAGCGCGACGGTGGCTGAGCGACCGAGCGAGCGCGCAGGCTTGCTCGGGCTCACCGTGCGCCATCAGCAGCTGCGCTCGACCCAAGTCGGCTTTGTCGCGCGTGCTCGGGTCGTCGCTGTCGGCAAGCTCGCCTAGCGCCGACAGCGCTGCCGCCGAATCGCCGCGCGCCAGGGCTTGCCCGACCCGGCCCCAATCCGTAACGGCCCCGGTCGGTTTGGTTTGCGACGTCGAAGCATGCTCGGCTTCCGTGGGCGCCGTGGGCCGCGCCGCCGACGGTGCTCCCGCCGGCTTTTTCGAAGCCGCCGCCGTTCGCACCGTCGCCGCTGTCTGCACAGCAGCCGCGGTTTGCGATCCGTCCGCTCCGGCCGCGGTCGCACGCCCGTCGTCGTCACGGTGGCTGAGCAGCGCGCCACCCGGTCGCTGGACGAAGGCCGCGCGGCCCGCTTCGACGGGTGCCGCGAGCGTGACGCCGAGCTTCGAGCGCTTGCTGACGGCGGCGTCGTCGCGCCCAAATACCTTCTCCACGAGCTCTCCGGCGGCCTGCGGCTTGGCATACGCCAAGCTACCGATGGCCAGCACGACCAGCACCAGGCCCTTGCTGAACCAAGCACGGCGCGGCTTCGGTCGGCCCAACCACAAGCGCGCCCGGCGGACGCCCGTTTGCACTTCGGCGTCGCGCGGCTCGGCGGCCTTGTAGGCGCGTTTGGCCAGCTCCAGGCGGGCCAGATCGGCGGCGTTCATGCCGGCACCTCCGGATCGAATAGCGGATCTTGGCGCAGCAACTGAGCAAGCTTCTTGTGAGCGTCGCGCAGCCGCGAGCGCACGGTGCGCTCGTTGGCGCCCGAAATGGCTGCCACGTCGGCCACGTCGAGGCCTTCGAGATCGTGCAAAATTAGGGTGGCGCGCTTCTCGTTCGGCAGCTGGTCGAGCGCGGCGTACAAGCGGCGGGCTCGTTCGAGCTCGCGCAAATCGGTCTCCGACGAGCGGGGAGAGACCAGCTCGTCCGGCTCCTCGCGTGAGTCGAGGCTGAACCGGCGCTGAAAGCGCCGAAACCAACGCTGTTGGTCGATCAGCGTGCGGTACACGATGCCGTAGGTGAACGTAGACAACGACGAGCGCCCTTCGAAGCGCACCAGCGCCTTGAGCGCACGTTCGGCCGCTGCTTGCACCAAGTCGTCCAGGTCCTGTCGTGGCCCCGCCAGCGCGCGCATCTGCCGGTAGAGCAACGCCAGTAGCTCGTCGCTGCTCTCCTGCGCGAGCGTGTCCTCGAGAGGACGACCAGGTGTCGTCAGCTCGAGCGCGCTATTTACGAAGGATTGGTCCATCCCCGACTTACGCCGGCCCATTTTTCGGGCGGTCGCTCCAACTGCCAGACTTCCACTTGTTACGTTAGTCGCCCGACCCGCGCAACCTGAGCGCCCTCGGCGGGCCGTTGGCGCATTTCCTTCGGCTCGGGTGCGCTTTCTGGCACACTGCTGCGGGTGGTGGGTGCTGCGCGGGTCTTCCCGAAAAAGCGATGCAAAGCGCGGGCTTATGCCCTCGCCTTTGCCGCCGCCGCCCTGTTTTCTGCGGCGGCGGCGTCTGCCCGCGGCACCCACGTCGAGAACCGCTGCCCTCGGCTTTCGCGCGCGCAGTACGACGAGCTCGACGCCCGCGTGCTCCTGCTCGTCGAAACCGAGGCGGGTGACGCGAACGACCTACCCGCGGTCGTTTGCACGCGCGAAGGCGCCTGGGTCGAATGGGCAGAGCAAAGGTTCGAGATCTTGGGGCGAGGCTCGCTCGTCGACGAGGTCGTGGACATCGTCGAGACCCGCCTCCATCAGGCCGAGCGCAACGCCGACGCCGATCCCAAGACTGCCGAAGACGCGGCTGTCGCTGCCGGGCAGCCCATGTTGGAGCGTGGTGCCGGGCCACCACCCACGCCGCCAGACGTCGTACAACACCCGCGGATGGCCGTGCGGGCCGTGGACGCCCGTGGCGGTGGCATCTCGGCCGGCCTCGAAACGGAAATGGTGTCGGACAACATCGGCGTGGCGCTCGGCCCCGCTTTCGATTTTGCCGGCAGCGTGGGCCCGCTGCTACTTGGCGGACGCGAAGCGTTTCGATTCACCGCGTCGTCACCGCAAATGGTGTTCATGGATTTCGAAGGCTCGGTCGGCTACGGCGCGCCCTTCAATCCCGACGCACGCTTCGGTGGCGTGCTGCGCTTCGGTGCGGAGTGGATGGTCGCGTATCCGGAAGGCAACTCGGGGCAGGCGACGGTCGCGCCCATCGCGGCGCTGGGTTTTCGCGTCGCACACAGCTTCGGCCTGGTCGGCTTGTGGTTCGGCATCGACAGCCGGCTGCGCTTGTCACCGCTCAGCCTGCGCTCGGGTGGTCAGCGCGCCAGTGACGTCAGCGGCAGCCTCACCATCGGCGTGGTGTTCGTCGATTGGAGCCGAAAATAGGCCCGTGGGAACAGTAGCAGCGCGGCGTTCGTTGTCCATGCGCCGCGCCTCCCAAGATGCTTTACTGAAGAGGCAATCAAAGAAAACGTCACGCACCGACCTTAACGATTGCTCGTTCGTCTAGCTGGAGAGCATGAGCCAAGGGAACCAAAGCGCGCCCCACGAAGGGCTTCGGCGGCTCGAGCGCGCGGCGCGCAGCGCTGGTCGTCGGCTCCGCCTGCGGCGCGCGCTCACGGCGGCCGCCGCGTGGTTGCCGCTGCCGCTCGGTTACGCGGCGCTGATGCTGGGCGCGGTGAAGGCCTTGCCGCTGTCGTCGGCGCAAGCGCGGCCGTGGTTGTGGGGCACGCTCGTACCCGCGGCGTGCGTGCTGGCAGCGGCGTTGCGCGCAGCTTGGGCGCGGCGCGCACCGTTCGAGGGCGCGCTGGCGCTGGACCGTCACCACGGCCTCGAAGATCGGGTCGCCAACGCCCTGGCATTTTCGCGCTTGCCGCCGGCCGAGCAGACGCCGCTGATGCAAGCCGCCATCGCCGACGCGGCTTTGCACGCCGGCAAGCTCGAGCCCGCGCGCGCCGCTCGCGTCGCAGTGCCGCGTGAGTTGGGCGTGAGCGCGGTGCTGCTGCTCGGTTTGGCCGGGTTGTCGCTGCTCGAGGTGCGTCACCTGCGAGAGGTTCCGCCACCCGTCGTGAAGGTGCAGCCCGTGCTGCTCAGCGCCGACGACGTCGAGCTCTTCCGCGAGATCGGGCAAGAGCTCGCGAAATCTGCCGATGATCCACAGCTGTCGGCCGCCGCCCGTCGCTTCAACCAATTGGTCGAAGACATCGCCGCCCACCGCATGGACCGGCGTGAGGTGTTCGAGCGGCTCGGCTCGCTCGAGCGCGAGCTGGCCGAATCCAGCGATCTCGAGCGTGAGGCGCTGGACGACGGCTTGAAAGAGCTGGCGCGCGAGCTGGAGAAGAGCGGCCTCACCAAGCCCGCCGCGCAAGCACTATCCGAAAAACGTTTAGCCGACGCCGAGCAAGCGCTGCGCGAGCTGGCCGAGCGTTTGAAAAAGAAGGACAAGCCGCCCAGCAAAGCCGAGCTCGAAAAGCTTCGGAGCGCGCTGCAGAAAGCCGGCGCCGCTTCCAGCGAGCACATGGCCGGCATCGAGCAACGCAGAAAAGAGCTCGAAGAGGAGCAACAGAGCCTGCTGAAGAAGAAGCAGCAAGGCGACAACTCGCCCAAGACCGACCAGAAATTGGCCGAAAACAAGCGCAAGCTCGAGCGGCTGGGCCGCGACAAAGAGCGCGGTGAGCGCGGGAAGCAAAAACTGTCGGAGCTGGACAAACAGCTGCAAGAAGCCGCACGCCAGCTGATGCAAGACGCGCAAGCCGCCGGCCAAAGCCTCGAGTCCGCGGCCGAAGACGTGAACCGCATGGGCAAGCAGCAGCAAACCGACGAGCAAAAGAAGGAAATGCTCAAGCGGCTGCAAGAGCTGCGCGAAGTGCTGCGCCAGCAGGGCAAGGGCGGCAAACAGCAGATGGATCGCATGCAGAAGTTCGGCGAGCGCGCGCGCGGCGGCGGCAAGAAGCCCGGACAGAACGGCAAGCCCGGCAACGGCACGCAACCGGGTGAGCTGCGCCTGTCACGCGGTCAGGGCGACGGACCCAGCATCGACGTGCCCATGCCTGGCTCCTCGCCCGGCGCTGGCAAGGACGGCGGCGAATCGGACGCGCCCGGCAGCGAGGTCGGCAAAGGCGCCGGCCACGGCCACGACGACAACCTCGCCGGTGATCCCACCAAGCTCGACAGCAAGACGCACGACGTGACGGCCGCCGGTGTCGACAGCGGCCAAGGCGCGGCCTCCGCCGAGGTAATTTACGGCGCCGCCGAGCGCGGCTTCGTCGGCAAGGGCTACCAGCAGGTGTTCACCGACTACCAAACCGTGGCCGAGCAGGTCATGGCCCAGGACGAAATCCCGCCTGGCTACCGTTTCTACGTCAGGCGCTACTTTCAGCTGATTCGGCCACGCGACTGAGCCGTAGGCGGGCCATGATCGGCTGAGGGACGAGGCATCCCCCTCAACCCTCGTCCCTCGCTCGACTCTACCCCAACCCCTCACTCCTCACCCCTAGAGCCCCTATGAGCGAAGTCGAAGAAGCCCGCGAGGAAGTCCAGGCGTTCACCAAACACGTCGGCACGCTGCGCGAAGAAATCGCCCGCGTGATCGTCGGCAACCGTGAGGTGGTCGACGGCGTCATCACCTGTGTGCTGGCCGGCTCCCACGCCTTGTTGGAAGGCGTGCCGGGCTTGGGCAAGACCATGCTCGTGCGCACCCTGGCCGAGTCCTTGGCGCTGGACTTTTCGCGCATCCAGTTCACGCCCGATCTCATGCCCGCCGACATCATCGGCACGGTGGTAATCGACGAGTCCGCACAAGGTGGCGCGTCCAAGTTCGAGTTCCGCAAGGGGCCGGTGTTCGCGAACATCGTTTTGGCCGACGAGGTGAACCGCGCCACGCCCAAGACGCAAAGCGCGCTCTTGGAAGCCATGCAAGAGCACCGCGTCACCGTGGGCCGCACCACGTATCAGATTCAAGAGCCCTATTTCGTGCTGGCTACGCAAAATCCGCTGGAAATGGAGGGCACCTATCCGTTGCCCGAAGCCCAGCTCGATCGTTTCTTTTACAAGCTGTTGGTGCCGTTCCCCTCGCGCGACGAGCTGCACACCATCATCGATCGAACTACCACCGACTCCGAGGTCAAGGTCAAAGCCGTCTTGTCGCGCGGCGACGTGCTCGGCATGCAGAAGCTGGTGCGGCGCGTGCCCGTCGCGCGTCACGTGCAGGACTATGCCATTCGCATGGTGCTGGCCACTCACCCCAACCACGCCGAAGCCACCGACCTTGTGAAGCGCTTCGTGCGCACCGGCGCTTCCCCGCGCGGCGTGCAAGCGGTGCTGCTTGGCGCCAAAATCCGCGCGCTGTTTGCCGGTCGCTTCGCCGCCTCCCTCGAAGACGTGCGCGCTACCGCGTTGCCTGCGCTGCGCCACCGCATCTTGCGCAGCTTCGAGGGTGAAGCCGAAGGCGTGGCAGAAGACAAAATCATCGAAGAGATTTTGAAGAAGTTGCCCGAGTCGAAGGCGTAGTCCCGTCCGACGTTGGCCCAAGGCTGAGCATGGGAATCCTCGAGCTATTTCGTCCCAAGAGCGCGCCGCGCCGAGCCGAGGCACGCCGCGCGGAGCTGTTCGACGACGACTTTCAGAAGAAGCTCGAGTCGCTGGCGATCGTGAGCCGGCGCGTATTTGGCGGCCGCATGCGGGCCGACCGCCGCAGCAAAAAGAAGGGCAGCGGCGTCGAGTTCGCCGACCACCGCGACTACACGGCCGGTGACGACTTCCGCTCCGTCGACTGGAGCGTGTACCAGCGCTTCGGCCGCCTACTGGTGCGGTTGTACGAAGAAGAAGAAGATCTGAGCATCTACTTCATCGTCGACTCTTCGAGCTCCATGGCCTTCGGCGACGCCAAGAAGTTCGACCAAGCCAGGCGGCTGGCGGCGGCGCTGGCGTACGTTGGTTTGGCCAATCTCGATCGCGTCACCATCGTGGGCGCCACCGATTCGGTCAGCGCGCGCATGCCCACGACGCGTGGCAAGGGTCGCATCTTCAAGGTGTTCGAGTTTTTGAGCGAGCTCGAACCGGGCGGCACCACCGACCTGGGTGACGCCATGAAGACGTTCGTGGCGCAGCACAAACGCCGCGGTCTGGCGGTTTTGATCAGCGATTTGTACGATCCGGCCGGCTTCGAGCGCGGCATCAACACGCTCCGTTTCAACAAATTCGAGCCCTTCGTGCTGCACGTCGTCGATCACAAAGAGGCGCGGCCCGAGCTGAAGGGCGACGTACGGCTGTACGATTGCGAAACCGGTGAGGAGCGCGAGGTCACGGTGACCGACAGCCTGCTCGACGACATGGCGCGCGCCTTCGACGACTACAAGCACAGCATCGAGCGCTTCTGTACGTCGCGCCAGGTGCCGTACTTCGCCGCCGACGTGGGCATCCCGTTCGACGAGCTGGTGTTGCGCGTCTTTCGGCGCGGAGGGTTCTTGCGCTGATGGGGCTCGCGGGCCTGCCGCTCGGCACCTTGCTCGGCATCTTTGCAGCGGCTGGGGCGCTGGTCGTCGTCTTCTACATTTTGAAGCTGCGGCGGCGCGCCGTGCCGGTGCCGTTCTCGCGCATTTGGGACAGCGTACTGCGCGACAAGCAGGCAACGGAGCTGTTCTCAAAGCTGCGCCGGCTGCTGTCGCTTTTGTTGCAGCTGGCCCTGCTGGCCCTCTTGGTGTTGGCGCTGGGCGATCCCAAACCCAAAGAAGACTTGCGCGAGGGCCGGCACTTGGTGCTGTTGCTGGACGCCAGCGCTTCCATGAAAGCGGTGGACGTGAAGCCGAACCGGCTCGCGCAAGCCAAGGCCGAGGCCGAAAAGCTGGTGCGCGGGCTGGGCGCGTCGGATCGGGCAATCGTCGTGCAAATGGGCAGCGTGCCCACGCCTCGTTCTTCGATGAGCGGCGACCAAACCGAGCTGTTGCAAGCCATTGCCCAAGTCACGGCCAGCGACACCCGCGCCGATCTCGAGGCCGGTCTCTCGTTCGGGCGTGACAGCCTGCGCGGCCTGCCCCACGGCGAGCTGGTCGTCATCGGTGACGGCGCCTACGGCGACGCGGCTGCGCTGGCCGCGATCTCCGAGCGCGTGAACCTGGAAGGTGCCGAGCCGCGCTTCGTGCCCGTCGGCAAGAGCGGCAAGAACCTGAGCATCACCGAGTTTTCGGTGCGGCGTTACCCGCTCGACAAGAGCCGCTACGAGGTAATGCTCGAGATCGCGAACTTGAACGACGCGCCCGCCGACGTCGAGCTCGAGCTGTCGGGCGACGGCGTGGTGGTGGACGTGACGCGGCTCAAGCTGGGCCCCAAAGAAACGCTGCCGCGCTACTACCAAGACTTGGCGGGCGCCAGCCGCACCCTGACCGCGCGCATCAAGGCTGCGCCCGGCTCCGACGACCTACCAGCGGACGACGTCGCCTACGCGCTCTTGCCCGAGCGCCGGCGCGCGCGGATTTTGGTCGTCACCGCGGGCAACACCTACCTCGAAGCGTCGCTGCTGCTCGACGAATACCTCGACGTTTCGCAGATCGCGCCCGGCGCGCCGCTGCCCGACGGCAAGTTCGACGTTGCCATCTACGACGGCGTCGCCCCGCCGCTCGACGAGCGCATCGGCGCCGCGCTGTATCTGAACCCGCCCGCCGTGGGCTCGCCGGTGCCGTTCGGCGCTGCCATCGAAGATTTTGGCTTCGACACCTGGGAACGCAAGAGCCCGGTGCTCCGCTTCATGTCGATGGGCGACATTCAAGTCTCGAAGGGTCACGCCTTCAAGCCCACGCCGGCCGACAAGGTGTTGGGCGCCAGCGACCACGGTCCAATCCTGGTCAGCGGTGCTCGCACCGGCCATCGCTTCGTCGCGCTCGGCTTCGACCCGCGCGACAGCGACTTCGTGCTGCGCATCGGCTGGCCGTTGTTCGTGCTCAACGCCATCAACGCCTTCATCGAAGAAGACACGGGCTACGTCTCGTCGTTCCGCACCGGTGACGTGTGGCACATCGCGGTGCCGGGCTCGCTCAGCACCGTGAGCTTGCTCGAGCCGGGCGGCGCCAAGCACGCGGTGCCAGTCAGCGACGGTCGGGCGGTGTTCCGCGGAGAGCTGGCCGGCTTCTACAAACTGACCGGAGGTGCCGACGACGCGCCCTTGGGCGAATTCGCCGCCAACCTGTCCGATCCGGAAGAAAGCCGCATTGCTCCGCAAAAGGAGCTCGTCTTGGCCGGAAAGAAGGCCAGCGCGGTCTCGGTCGCGACCGTGAGCCTGAAGAGCGACCTCTGGGTCTACCTGCTCTTGGCGGTGATAGGCGTATCGCTGCTCGAGTGGATCACCTATCACCGGCGGGTGACGGTATGAGCGAGCGCGCACGGCGCTGGGTGTGGCTCGGCGGCTTGGCGCTGCTGTTCGGAGCGCTGGCGTTCGCGCTTCAGCGCTTCGTGCTCTCGGCGCCGACGGATGCCTTCCATTGGCAGCGCAGCGGCATCAAATACGAGCTGCTGGAGCCGCGCGCTTTGGCGGTGGTGCTGCTGGCGCCCATCTTGCTGTACGTATTGGGCAAGTCGCTGGCCGACTTGCCTTGGCAACAGCGCGTGCTGTCGGTGCTGCTGCGGATCACGTTCCTGGTGCTGCTGGGCTTGGGTCTTTCTCGCCTGGTGCGCTCCGACGAAACGCACCGCGTGGCCACGGTGGTGTTGGTAGACGTGAGTGATTCGGTCGCTGACGCCACGCTCGAAAAGGCGCGCACCGAGGTCGAGCGCCTGTACAAGGCCAAAGGCGAGGGCGACGTGCTCAAGCTGGTGGCGTTCGCGGCGCGCCCGCGCGCGGTTCCGCTCGAGCAAGACGGTCAGCTGCGGTTGCCAAAAACCGCCGATTTGCGCTGGAAAGACGCGCCCAAGGCCGGACACACCGAAGCCGGCAGCAACATTCAATCGGCGCTGCAGCTTTCATACAACCTTTTTCCGCCCGGGTACCTGAAGCGCATCGTGCTCATGTCCGACGGGCTCGAGACCGAGGGCAGCTTGCTCTCGGAAGCGAACCACGCCAAGCGGTTTGGCGCGCGCCTGTACGTGCACCCGTTCCGCGACCCGCCGCCGGGTGAAGTCGCGGTGCGTGCGCTGCGGCTGCCGGACAAGGTCGACATCGGCCAGCCCTTCGATGTCACGGCCGAGGTGTACGCTAGCCGCGCCACCACCGCCAAAGCCCGTCTGTACCAGGGCGAGACGTTGAACGGCCTCGAAGGCGTGCGCGACCTCACGCTCAAAGCCGGCGAAAACGAGGTCAAGTTCAAGAGCGTGGTGCGCGTCGGCGGCGAGGTCACGTACGCCCTCAAGCTCAGCGACATCGGCGACGACCGCTTCGCGCAAAACAACGGCATGGACGTCACGCTCGACGTGCCGGGCCGCCCCCAAGTCCTGTACATCGAGGGCCAACCGCAGCGCGGCAGCTACCTGGTGAGCGCGCTTTCGGCTCAGCAATTCGACGTCGATTTGCGGCCCGCCAGCGCCATGCCCGGCTCGCTGCGCGAGCTCGAGCGCTACGATTTTTTCATTCTTTCGGACGTGCCGCGCGAAGCCGTCAGCGACGCCTCGCAGGACTTGATCGAAAAGTACGTGCGCGATCTGGGCGGCGGCTTCTTGTTCGCCGGCGGCGAAGCCGGCTATGGCCTGGGCGGCTGGGGCCACAGCACCCTCGAGCGCCTCTTGCCCGTGCGTATGGATGCCGAGCGCCGCAAAGAGATGCCCGGAGTCGCAATGGCCCTGGTCATCGATCGCTCGGGGTCCATGACCGGCTTGCCGATGGAGATGGCCAAGGCCGCCTGTCGCGCCACCGTCGAAACCCTGCAGGGTGACGACTTGATCGAGGTCATCGCCTTCGATTCGACGCCCCAGCGCTACGTGAAGATGCAACCGGCGCGCTACCGCTCACGCATCCAAAACGACATCGCACGCATCCAGCCTGGTGGCGGCACCGAGATCTTCTCCAGCTTGGACATGGCCTACCAGGATCTTTCCGTGGTGCAGGCCCGCAAAAAGCACGTAGTTTTGCTGACCGACGGCCAAGCGCCGGTGCAAGGCATCAAAGATCTGGCGACCGGCATGTTGGCCGAGGCCATCACCGTCACCACCGTTGGCCTGGGTGAAGGCGTGAATCAGGAGCTCCTCCGCAGCGTGGCCGACGCGGGCGGCGGGCGCTTCCACTTGGTGCCGGACCCGAACAGCCTGCCCAAGATCTTCACCCGTGAAACCGAGCTCATCGCGCAACAAGCGGCGGTCGAAGAGTGGTTTCCGGTCGAGCAAGTAGGTAATGCCGACTTCTTGAAGGGCGTCGCCGTCAGCGCCGCGCCGCTCTTGCACGGTTACGTCGCGACTCAGCTGAAGCCGGCACCGGCGCAACTCATTCTACAGAGCGATCGCGGCGATCCCATCCTGGCTCGTTGGCGTGCCGGCCTGGGCTGGGCGGTGGCGTGGACCAGCGACGTGAAGAACAACTGGTCCGTGGATTGGTTGCGCTGGAGCGGCTTTTCCAAGTTTTGGGGCCAATTCGTGCGCGAGCACATGCGCATCAAGCGCCGCCAAGAATTGCCGATGCAGGTCGAGATGCGCGAAAACACGGTGCACGCCGTGGTCGACGCCTTCACCGCCGACGAACGCTTCGACAACCAGCTCGAATCCAAGCTCGTCGTCACCGGGCCCGCCACCGCCAAGGGCAAGGGCGAACGCCGCGACGTAGTCATGCGCCGCACTGCGCCCGGTCGCTACGAAGCCGATCTGCGGCTCGACGACTACGGCTCGTTCTTGCTGCGCGCCGAGCACGCGCGCATCGCACCCGACGGCAGCTTGCAGCCCTTCGCCAGCAGCTTCGGTCACATCAGCAATCCCTACCCGCGCGAGTACGGCCGCTTCGAGCCCGACGTGGAGCTGCAAGCCCGCGCCGCCGCCGCTGCCGGTGGCAGCCTGGACCCCGAGCCCGCCAAAGTCTTCGACCCGCAGGGTGAGAAGATCATCTACTACCGCCCGCTCTGGTCGCGCTTCGTGCTCGCCGCCATCGTCGTCTTCTTGCTCGACTTGCTCATTCGCCGGGTGCGCCTGTTCGACCGCAAGTTCCTGCCCCGCCGCAGCCTGCCGCCGCCCCCGCGCGCAGTGTGAGCGCGGCGGCAAGAGGGGGCCGCCGAGCTCATCATTGGTCTCATTTTAGCTGTTAGCGACGCCCGCTGATCCTGGCCTCTGGCTTCACTGCGCCTCCGGCGCTCCCTCGCCTTCGGCTCGGGCCGTAGGCCTCCGTGGACTCCGTCCAGCACGCTGGACTCCGTCCACTCCGGC
>Ga0207667_10002606_pt1 | contig 22356 bp, 17 predicted proteins | sample KBSCornC52_FD_184301 | JGI IMG/M metagenome (GOLD analysis project Ga0207667, IMG submission 184301) | Corn rhizosphere microbial communities from Kellogg Biological Station, Michigan, USA - KBS Corn C5-2 (SPAdes) (version 2) | ecosystem: Host-associated > Plants > Roots > Rhizosphere > Soil ...
CGCCGCCACCCGCCCCGCCCCCACCCGCACATGCCGCTGAAAACACTCCACCGCAGCCCGCGCCGCCGGCCCAGCTATCTCCGGCCGCACGAGCACCAGATACAGCGGCACCCGCCGCACCCGCCCAGCCGCAAGAGGCAGCTCCTGAAGCGCCCCGTTGCGCAAACACTCCGCAACCACATGCTCAGGCAACCACGCGTAGGCGAGCCCCGCCTTCACGGTCGCAAGCGACGCCTCCATGCTGCTGACAGTGCAGCGCCGTTCGGCCCCCAACCACCCTTCATCCCTTGGATGCTTCCCCCCTGAATCACGCACTACAACCTGAACGTGCCGCGCGAGATCCTCGAACGACAGCTCATGCCCCACACCAAACAGCGGATGCTCCGGCCGCGCAACGGCCACAAAGGTCACATCGAGCAAAAACTCACCGAAATGACCCTTAGGCACGTAAGCCGTTACAACGACATCGGCAAGCTCATCCGCAATCGCTTCCTCCGCGCCGGATAGCACCGCATCGGACAGCTGCATCTGCGTGGTAGGACAAAGCTGCTGTAGCTCGGCGACGATCTTCAGCAAATGATCGCGAGGAAACGCGGCATCGACCACCAGGTTCAACTCCGGCTCCCAACCTTGCTTGAGACTGCGCGCCAGCAGCTCCAGGGTGGTCATATCGTTCAAGACACCTCGCGCTCGTTGGAGCAAGGTCTGGCCATGGGGCGTCAGCACAGCCTTACGCCCCTCCAGAGCCAGCAGCGGCAGATCGAGGTCCTCCTGCAGCCGACCCACCGCATAGCTCACCGCCGACTGGCTCCGATGCAAGGCACCCGCGGCCTGCGCGTACCCGCCCTGATCGACGACCGCCGCCAGGACAGCCCACTGCTCGAGAGAGGTCTTTGGAAGCGGCGCCATGGAAACATCCAGATTTTGGATAGGTAAGAGCCAAATTTTGCGCTTTTTTATTCGATAGTTCGACCTTATTGTGTCTCCCACAGACAGAGGAGGCCCTATGAACCAGGTCCGACGCAGCAACGAGCGAGGCTATGCCGATCACGGCTGGCTGAAGTCGTTCCACAGCTTTTCATTCGCCGACTACTTCGATCCGGAGCACGTGGAGTTCGGCCCCCTGCGGGTGATCAATGAGGACCGCGTGTCCGCTGGTGAGGGTTTTGGCACCCACGGTCATCGCGACATGGAGATCATCAGCTATGTGCTCTCCGGCGAGCTCGCGCACAAGGACTCGATGGGCAACGGCTCGACCATCCGCCCCGGAGACGTGCAGCGGATGAGTGCCGGACGAGGAGTCTTGCACAGCGAGTTCAACCCATCGGCCAGCGCTCCGGTGCACTTCCTGCAGATCTGGATCCAACCGGACAAACACCAGATCGAGCCGAGCTATGAAGAGAAACGCTTCAGCGCCGAGGAGAAGCGCGGCCGCCTGCGCCTGATCGCATCGCCCGATCGCGTCGAGGGCTCCGTGCTGATACATCAGGACGCCCGCGTATACGCCGGACTCTTCACCGGCGCCGAGCAGACGGTGCTAGAAGTGAAACCGGGCCGCCGGGTCTACGTGCACGTAGCCCGTGGATCGATCACGGCCAATGACACGAAGCTCGGGACAGGAGATGCGTTGAAGCTGACAAACGCAACCAACCTGAGCCTCAAAGACGGCGAGGACGCAGAGGTACTGGTGTTCGATCTGCCGGGCGAATGAGGGGTATCAAATCGAGGGCAGGATCTACCTGCCCTCGCGTATCAGCAGCAACGCGACCAACGTCACCGCCCCCACCCCTGCCAGGTAATAGCCCACATACGCTAGCCCATAGTGGGCTGCCAGATACGTGGCGAGATAGGGCGCCACCGACGCCCCAACAATGCCCGCGAGATTGAACGTCAACGACGCCCCCGTATACCGCACCGAAGTCGGAAACAACTCCGCCAATGCGGTCCCGAGCGGACCATAGGTCAACCCCATCGCTCCCAGCCCGATGCACAAGAACGCCAGCGCCCCCGCCCGAGTCCCCGACCCGAACAAAGGTGCCAACAGGAATCCGAAAGCAATGATACTGACGGTCGCCGCAATCAACATCCCCCGGCGGCTCCCGCGATCGGCCAGCAGCGCCGACACAGGAATGGTGGCCGCGAAAAACAGCACCCCGATCATCTGCAGAATGAGGAACTCGCTGCGCGGAAACTTGAGCGCCGTCGTCGCCCAGCTCAAAGAGAACACAGTCATCAGATAGAACAGCACGAAGGTAGCAGTCGCCGCGAACATGCCGAGCACGAGCGTCCGCGGGTGATGGAGTACGACTGTCAACATCGGCACGCGAACGCGCTCATTGTTCTCGATAGCTTGTTGAAAAGCCGGCGTCTCCGTCAGGCGCAAACGCACGTACAGACCAACAAAAACAAGGAGCGCGCTAGCCAGAAACGGCACGCGCCAGCCCCACTGCAGCAGCTGCTCATCGTTCAGACAGCTGGTCAACAGCAGAAACGTCCCGGTGGAGCATAGAAAGCCAATGGGTGCTCCCAACTGGGGGAACATGCCGTACAGCGCCTTCTTCCCAGGCGGCGCATTCTCGGTCGCCAGCAGCACCGCGCCGGCCCACTCCCCTCCCAGTCCAAGCCCCTGCCCCAGCCGAAACAGGGCCAACAACGCCGGCGCGAGGATGCCGATGGACGCGTAGGTGGGAAGCAACCCGACTGCGACGGTCGAAAGCCCCATGGTCAGGAGAGCGGCCACGAGAGTCGCCTTGCGTCCAATGCGATCCCCGAAGTGACCGAACAGCGCGGACCCGACTGGTCGCGCGAAAAACGCCAGCGCGAAAGTGGCGAAAGACTGCAGGGTCGCAGAGGTGGGATCGGCTGTAGGAAAGAATAAATGCGGAAAGATCAGCACCGCCGCGGTCGCGTAGATATAAAAGTCAAAAAATTCAATCGTGGTGCCAATCAAACTGGCAAACAGTACTTGACCGGGCGAATTCACCGCCCGCCCCACTACCGCCGCGGAAGCGGCGTATGCCTGCGTCTCATTCATAGCCCGGTAGCTTAACCCGGCAGCGACGAAAGATCGCGGCTCGCCAGTGCCCCCAGGGTCTCGATGGTCACATCCGGCGCCGGATATTTGGCCACTTCCGCGACATCCAGGGCGTAGTGCCCCTGGCGTGGGAAAATCGTAGTGAGCCGGTCGCCCCACGTTTGTTTCATGGCTGTGAGGATGCGCACTTTGTCATCGACCATGACGTAGTGCTGCGCTGGATAGCGATGCGCAACGGCATCCAGCATCCGTTCCTTGTGAAGGTATATGAGCACTCTTCCGTCCACCGCATCCCAGAGACCGGATCGCTGCACCTTGCGCGGCTGGAAGACGACATCGCCGTCGGACAGAATGACAGTCAGGCCTTTGCGGCGGCAATGCGCCAGCGCAGCGAACACGCCGGCATAGAGCCGCGTGGTAAAAGGATAGTCCACGAGAAAGGCCGACATCTTCAGGAGCTCCGGCTCATCGAGATGCTCCATGCGGTAGCGCTGCAGCGCCCCAAGATAATCCGCATAGCCGAGCTCGGCGCGCAGGTCCTCGAAAATCGCCCAATATCGCTCACGGGTTTCACGGCCGAACTCCCGCTCGAGATGATCGCCCAGATCGTCCTGGACGGCATCGTTGTCGAGCAGAGTGTTATCGACATCGAACAAAAAAACGGTACCGCCGCGAGCCGCCGCCATAGATTGTCTCCGCTTCTGACCGGCGCGAAGCGCCATAGATGTAGCGGCTCGCTTCGACTGGCCGGCATACCGGACGCAGCAAAATTCGGCGCAAGCCGTAGATAATCTTACCGCGAAGTGGATCGCCAGACTTGCGCAGAAATCGTGCAGGTGGGCGGAAGTGTCCAGTCGACGTTGGCGGCATTCGCAGGCATACCGGCACTGCCTGGATTCAGAAGCGCCTGCGAGATTCGCAGGCCGATCGGCCAGGATGCCTTGATATACGCGATGACCGCGGTGATCTGCTCGCTCGTGAGCGAGTCCTGGAAGGCTGGCATAAACGATGGCGCGCTCGGCGGAGTCGACGGGAAGCGCCCATCTCTCGTCATGTAGAACAAGTCCTCATCGGAGTGACTCCACGTATGACCACTCTGATCATGCGCGGGCGCACGTCGTCCCGCGTATTGATCCTGGAGCTGCCACAACGGCTGGCCCTGCAAATGACGCCCGTGACAAGCTGCGCAGCGCTGCGCATACAGCGCCTTGCCGAGCCGCACCTTCTCGAGATCATCCGCATCCGCGAAATGAGTCACCAGCGCACGCATTTCCGCAGCCAGCTTGTCTACCGGCAAACTGTCGGCGAGCAACTTCTCGAAACGGCCTTCGGGCGAGACAACATACAAGAAGGAGCTGTGGTCGACAGTGTACTCGCCATTCCCGAGGCTCCTGGCGCGGTAATAGACATGAAACTGCCGCGCCGCCTCTTGCGTCTGCGCGTCGTCCCCCCGCAATCCAACAATACGCTTGTCGAATGCCGCCATGTACTTCGAGAGCCGTTGCGCCGTGTCCCGGGCGGGATCTACGGTAATGAAAAGGGGCTGGACCCGCCCGGCCAGGGAGCCAAGCGAGTCCAGCGCCTCGCCCACACGCACCAGCACCGTGGGGCAGACGTCAGGACACGAGGTATACCCGAAGTACACCAAGAGCCACTTGCCCCGATAGGTCGCGTCGGTGACCGCGCGACCCTCGACCGTCTCGAGCTCGAAGTGTCCGGAAATCGTGGGGCCGCCCTCCGGGGCTGCGTGCGTCACGGCACACAGCCCCAACAACAACATCAGTCTCAATAACACACGCACTGCTGTCGCGCCGTGCACGCCGCTTCAGTGCGGCAACACCCTGATGGTGGCCATCATCCCATGGTCCTCGTGCTCCAGGATATGACAGTGGTACACGAAATCGCCGATGTCCGGACCGCGGAAGTCCGCCCGAACGGTAATGCTCGGATAAGGTCCGGAGCCGCTCCAGAACGGCACCTGGAAGGTGTCGTAGAACTGCTGCTGGGATGGCGGTACCGGCACGCCGTTCACCGCCAACAACATGAAATGCACCTGGTGCAGATGGAACTCGTGGTGCTCCCCGGTCCGGTTCTGGATCGTCCAATCCTCCACCGATCCCTGGGTGGTGGTGATCGCCGGGGGATTGTTGGGATCGAACAGGGTCGGTGTGGCGCCCTCGACGGTAATGAAGAAGTTAGGCTCGCTATCCGGATTGTTGGGGTCGGAGGGTCCCTCGGAGAAATACAGCGTCCGTTTCGCTGTCGGGGTCGCGGTGGCGAGTCCCGCAAACCGATTGCCGGCAATGGCGTCTGCCGCGACACTGGCCGACGACTCCGTGACCGGCAGCGGTGGCGCTACCGCGCTTGTCTTGATGATCGCCAACGGCCGGGTTGGATCGTTGTCGCCGTCCGGCCCCGTATCCACTGCGAGTGTCTGCAAGAGCGCGTTCTTGACCGACGCCGAGGGCGCGTTGACGACGAATTCCGCACGCCCGGCGGTCGGGATGAGAATGTGCGTCGCGGTCAGTGTCTGGCCGTACCTGGTGCCATCCTGCGAGCCTATGGGCACACCGTCCAGAGCGACCAGGGTCAACGGTTGCGCGACGTTGTCATAGAGAACCTGCAGGTCGAGTATGGAATCGGCGGAGGAGTTGGTAACCCGCCAGAACTCGCGGCTGCCGGTCCTCATCTGGAGAACGGCGGGAATGAAGCCACGCGCGGGCGTGGTGACAAATGGAATCGGCACGTAGTTGAGCGTCAGATCCCACGCAGGGACATCCCCGGCGCCGTCGTCCGACGACCCGGCCACGGGCTGATCGCGAACGACCAGGACCCGCTCGGGCAGGCCGGCCACGATCGGCTCGAAGTGTGCGATGCCACCGATCACGATGGCGCCAGAGGCCCCACCCTGCACCGCGGCCTCGGCAAGCCCGTGGATGTGTGGATGGTACCAGTACAGTCCGGGTGGCTCGTCCGTCGGGATTTTCAACGTGTACTGGAAGCTCTCCCCAGAGTTGATGACCGTGTGAATGACCTCATCCGAGTGACAAGTTGGCGAAGTGTTGGTGCCATGGAAATGCATGTTCACCGAGGTGATGGTCATCGTAATGTCGCCGCAGCGATTGGCTGAGCTCGAGACCACCTCGGTTGGCGAACCCGGTGGGGGCGCCGGAACCTGGTTCGTCAGCGAGATGTTGAGCGTGTCTCCCGGCCTGAGATGCAAGGTAGGTCCCTGCAATCCGGTCGGCGTGGTGAAGCAGAACAGCGTTCTACCGGCGGAGTCCACACCGGTGAAGTAGTTGAACGTGACATTGAGCGTGCCGTTCTGGCTGAAGAGCTCGGGCGGTGGCGAAACGACGCTACCTGGCGGTGGTCGTGGACAGGGTGCCCCACTTTGGGCGAAAGCCGAAAATGGCAACAGCAACAGTAAGCCGGCGACGAGTAAAAAGCGACGCGCATCCGTGAACATACTGAATCCCCCTCAACACCCCATGCGGGCGTTTCCCGGTCGGCTTTGTAGCACTGCGCCACAGCGGGGAACATGATTCTGACGGTCCAGCGGGGCCTAGACTGTTGTGTCCAGACACGGCGGCACGACACCGTCAACCGGCCGGCTCGTAACGCGTTTGATGTGTGGTTCGGCGGAGAGGGCACCGAATGTGAACATGCAGAAATCGAGCAGGAGAAGGCATGCCGTCCAACGCGCACTGGCACTGGGTGGCACCGCGGCGTTATTGACTGGTCTGGCTGGTTGCCACGATGACAACGACTATGTCGTGCTACCGGGTCCGGGCTACGTTTCGGCTTATGTGCCGAATTCCGTAGCGATTGCGGACGTCAACCACGACGGCACACCCGATTTGCTCGTCGCTACGACGATCGATCAGGGTGGTAATAACCCGGGCATCGCGGCTGTATATACCGGTACGTCAGCGTCCCCCGGCACCTATCAACCAGGCGCCACCTACGCCATCACGGGCACCGATCCTTCAGGCATCGCCGCCCTCGATTTGTCAGGCTCGGGCGGTATCGACCTCGTGGTCTCGAATTTCGGCAGCGGCAACGCCTCGGTCTTCATGCATGACCCGGCCAACGCAGGTAAGTATTTGCCTGCGACTACACTGACCACCGGCGGCCAACCCAACCAGGTGGTCAGCGCCGACATCAATGCCGACGGCAAGCCGGATCTCGTCTTCGCCGACCTGAGCACGAGCGGCAACGCCATCGTCATGCTCCAGGATGCCGCTCATCCCGGGCAATTCCTTGCACCCATGGCGCTTGCGACGGGCAACATCACCCCGAGCGTGGCTGTTGGTGACCTGAATGGTGACGGCCTGCCCGACATCGTAGCCGCGGACTACGACATGAATGGCAACAACGGCCAAGTCACCGTCTTCATCCAGGACGCCGCGAATCCCGGCACCTTCCTCGCGGCGCTGACTTTTCCAGCGGGCGCACAACCGCAGGCGGTCAGAATCGCCGACGTGGACGGGGACGGTCGCGCCGATCTGGTGATAGCCAACCGCGGCCCCGGTACTGACGGTACCGGCATGGCAGGCGTGTCCGTGCTCTTGCAAGATTCTGCTCACCCGGGAAGCTTTCTCGCACCTGTCACTTACTCCACTCCGCGGGGCGCGATCGACGTCGCGGTGGCAGATCTCAACGGAGATGGAAAACCCGATCTGGCCGTGGCCAGTCTGGGCCCTGCCCCGACCGGAGCGGTTTCGGTGTTGCTGCAAAGCTCAACCAGCCCCGGAACCTTCGGAACCGCGAGCAGCTATCCTGGATTTGGTCAGCCACTGAGCGTAGCGATTGCCGACCTCAATGGTGACGGCCATCCTGACATCGCGGTGGCCGACGGCTATAACGCAACGGTGATGTTACAGAGTACCTCGTCACCGGGTGTGTTCTCCAACCCGGCACCGGTGAACTAACACCCTCGGCACTCAGCGCGTCGCATCCTCCCACTCCTGGCGTCCGCGCTGCATGAGCGCGGACCGGTCCTCGGGTAGAACCCACTTCTGCCCGAGGAGATCATCGACCGCGTGGCCGAAGCGATCGAGATATTCCTCGCGGCTGCCGTAGCGCTCCTCGATCGAACGGCGCGGGTCCCGCAGCTTCCGCCGCTCGCTGGCTGTCTTGGCGAACGGAATGTAGGAAGCCTCGAAAGAGACGCGCTGGCCGGGAGCTCCAATGGAAGGATCGCGCAGATTCCAAGCCGCATAGGTACCCAGCGGCACGACGATCTCCGGGAGGCGCACGCCGTCGCGCTCGTTACCATCATCGTCGACCTGCGGCACGAGCACTGGAAAGGGCTTGCCCACCTTTGGCGGCTGCAGAGTGAGAATGCCTCGTTGCCATTGCGGCCCGAAATCGAGCCGTTCGGCCTCGTTGGCCTCGGCAGGCCGATTGAGCTCCGGCACAGGGGGGAAGGCGTAATCACGCAAGGACACCAGGGTCCCGTTGTCGATGCGCGGGTAGCTGCTATTTGGCGGCAGAGTGCCGTTGCGCACCCAGGCGTCCATGTTGGTCAGCATCGCGCGCCAGAAAAATTGGATCGGCAACGCGGACTCCGCCTGCTGGCCGAGCAGATCGCCCGCGCCTTTGCGCGGCGGAAAAGGACCGGAGAAGTGCTGCAGACCCGTGAAATGATAGATCCTGACATTGTCCGAAATCGGCATGTCCTGCTTGCCTTCGGCATCGACGTGGATGAGCGCCGCGGCACGGCCCCAGTACTCGTACGAGGTGTTTGAAAAGAAGATCTTCGGGACGACCTTTTCCGCTACTGCGCGATCGAGCAGCCCGGCCCGCTCGCCGCTTACCGGATCGGTCTCGGGCAGATCGGTAAACGGAAAAATATCGGTTGGGAAGTCGACAGAGGAAGTGGGTTGCGCATCGCGCGAGGGCTGTGCGAAGCGATAATTGAAGCTCCCCCGGCCCGCGCCGGCCACATGCGCAAGGACGCCGTCTACCGCGGGATGGCCCTCTTCGTCCGCGTTGAATCCCTCATAGAGAAAGTCGCGCAGAAAGCGGCCGTTTTGCGAAATACCCTCGGCATAGACGCGTGCGGCGTGCACCAGAGCGTTGGGAGGAGCGTGTTTGGCATACGCAGCGAAGTCGCGGATCGCCGCGAAACCCAACCCCGCGATGACCGGATCCGCTACCACGTAAACGTATTCGTAAATTCGACCGGCCTTGAAACCGCCGTCCAGACGGATATGGCGGTCGCTCGCAATTGCTTTGCCGTCCACCAGATCGGCGAAGTGCCACTGCGAGCGTGGAATGATCGTGCGCTTGCCATCACGGGTGTCCCGAACAGTCAGCGCGTTGCGCGCATCTTCGGGATTGGCGACGGGATACTCGGTACCGCCTATGTTGCCAAGAATGAGATGGCCCAGGGGAACCTCGTCGGTGTCCTCCGAGAGCATGAAGTCGCCACGCAATAGACCGGTGATCCGCCGACCCTCTTCCCTGGCAATCGGAGCGGACAACTTCAGATCATCGAGACCGGGCGCGTCCCATTGCCAGCCGACACTGACGATCGTGAAGCCCTTGCGCAGCAACCAGGCATCGCCTACATCCCGCGCCAGATCAGGATCGCCGCCGTCGAGGAGAGAAATGATGCGCGGACGCCCACGATTGGGAACCTCGAGCAACAGGGAACCGTTCCCTTTGCGAGGGTCCTTGGGACGTACCGCCACGAAGCTCGCGGAGAATTCGACCTCGCCCTGCCGCAGATTGACAGCGTTGTGGAGATCGACGATGCGCGCGTTGTGTGGATTATCTACCCGCACCGCGTACTGGATGACCCCGGTCAGCCGCTCGTAGGCGCCTACCTCGCCGAACGATTTACCGCGCAACACATCCGTCGACGTTTCGATATCGACCCGGATGACGCGCGCCTCCGCAGGCGCGCTCATCCAACCTAGAATCAACAATACTCCAAGGAGCCTGCCCGTATTCCGCATCGATGCAGATTAACACGGCGGCAGGCGGATCTGACTTAACGTCAGATGAACGTCAGATGTTACTTGACGGTGTAGCCCCGGGCGTCCAGACAGGCGCCCATGGCACGCCGGTAGTCCTCCGCCGTGCCCTGCGGGTTTTCCGAGCGAGTCGGATCGAAGCCCGTCTGCGAGACCGCCCATTTGTGGCATTCGAAGCGATCGTTGGAGGTTTGCTCTTCGCTCTGTCCGTTACGCGGATAGACGTAGATGTCCGACGCTCCACCACCGGTCACTGCACCGTTGGACACCACAGTGTTCTCGGTCGCAGTGGCACCCTCCTCCTCGCTCCCGGCGACGGGTGGGGGATCGGTGGCGACATATCCGTTATAGCCCGAGTCCCACTGGTAGTAGCCGCCGTTGTAGAAATAGTAGGGAGATCCACCCCAGTAATATGTCGCAAATCCGAAGGGCAGGACCGGGTAGAACCACACGAAGTTCGCGCCGTAATGGCAGCCGGGCCAGAAGCGACCACCCCAATAGCCGCCGCCCCAGTACCTGCCGTAACTACCGACATATCCAGGCCGGCCATGACCATAGTAGCCCGGCCTGCCCCAACCCGCATGACCGCCGTAATAAGCGGGACGCCCGAAAGACGCGCTCGAATGCCCGGACCAACCGTGCCCCGCGTAGGACGGCGTTACAGCACGCCCGCCCGCAAAGCCACCGTATACGTGTCCCCCGGTTACGGGTCCCGTAAAGCGGGTGCCGCCCGAGAAGTGCGGCGCTACGGCGTGGCCTCCGTTAAAGCCGCCCATGAAGCGGGCGCCGCCGCTGGAAAATCCACCCCCAGCGAAATGTCCCCCGCCCGAAAAATGCGAGCCGCCGCCCGAGAAGTGACCACCGCCACCGCTGAAGTGCCCGCCGCCACCTCCACCGCCTCCGCCGAAGTGTCCGCCCCCGCCCCCGCCACCGTGTCCACCGCCAGCGCTGGCGACAAGCGGAACACCGGCAACGAGCACGGCCGCGGCCAAGGCCCTGAAGGCCCGCACCAGAAATCCCGCCTGTCTATTGATCATCATGGCTTTCACTCCGTCGCTGCGCCCCTAGACCAGGCGCGCGCGGTATTCCGCATATCTCTCGTCAGACATTAGACGCCATCTGTCTATATGGCCGCAATTGGGCTCATTTCCAGTAACGTCCGGCGCCCCCCCGCGCTGACACCATGCTTATGTCGCTAAACAAATCTTAATGAGCGCACCGGGAACGCCCGGCCCATAGCACCCGTACAGTCATTCATCCAGCTCGGCGGCATACCGAATGTCCCTTGTTGGTTGAATGCAATGCCATACTGCGGAACCCCTGAGCCTCCAAACCGTATACAAACGTTCAGGTCACGAACGAGGTCCCAACCATGACGCTCACAGTCTCCATCGGTCCGGTTATCGCCTTGATTGCCGGCATCCTGATTCTCATCGTGCCACGACTCTTGAATTTCATCGTGGCGATCTACTTGATCCTGATCGGCCTGCTTGGGCTGTTCGGCGGCAGCCACGGCATCCACGTCTAGCACCGCGCCTCGTGAGGCACCGGGTGCGCGTGTTTCAAGCCTTCAGGGAGAACGGCGTGAAGTTTGTAGGATGTAGGAGCCCCTCATTTTAGCAGGGAAGTGCCGACCTGCTGCGCCCGGTACCAGCTCCAGCGATTGCCGCCCAGCCGCTTGGCCTCATAGAGCGCCAGGTCCGCGGATTTGTATAGACGATCCTGCGAGGTTCCGTGTTCCGGATAGACGGCGACCCCGATGCTCGGAGTGGTTCTGACGCCAGTGCCGTTGATGGCCACCTCGAGCTCGAAACTATCGACGATGCGCCGGCAGACGGCCTCGATATCGGCCGCCGCGGGATCGTGCGTGAGCAGCACGGCGTACTCGTCACCGCCGAGCCGCGCAACGCAATCGGACTTGCGCACCGCCGCCTGAAGACGGATGGCCGCCTCGATCAACAGCGCATCGCCCACGTCGTGTCCCAACGTATCGTTGATATGCTTCAAACGATCCAGGTCGATCAACAGCAGCGCGAAACGCCCGCTCTGCAACCCGGCAAGCACCAACAGCTCGCGAAACTCCTCCATGAACATACGACGATTGGGGAGTGCGGTCAGCGTGTCGCAGTAGGCGATCTGTTGCAGCTGGCGCTGGCTCTCGCGCAGCTCGGCGGTACGCTCGATGACTTGCCTTTCGAGCTCGCGCCGGGCACGCCGCAGATACACCGTGCGAACCTGTACGACTGCGGCAATCAACACGAAGAACACGAACCCCGCCAGAATCCGGAAAGTCAAAGTCTGATACCACGCGGGTAGGATCCGGATGGGTACGGTCAGCACATTGTCCGTCCAGACGCCGTCGCGGTTCGAGCCGCGCAGTTTCAAGGCGTACTCGCCCGGCGGCAGATTGGTATAGGCAGCGAGCCGGCGACTCGGCTCGGTTTCGATCCAGTCAGGATCGAAACCGTCCAGACGATACGCATAGCGGTTGCGCTCCGGGGCGGAGTAGTCCAGCGCGGCGAACTCCACCGCGATGCTGTTGGAGCCCGGATTGACGGTGAGGGGTACGACCACGTGATCGGGGTCGAAGCGGCTCGTCGCCACCTGCTTCCCCCCGACGCGGACATCGGTGACCACGATGGGCGGACGATAGGTCCACGACCCCAGTTTTTCGGGGCGCACGATCACCAGCCCGCCCAGGGCACCAAAGAGCAACTCGCCCTCCGGGGTATTCGCACCCGCCCCCGCCCAATGATTGGCGATCGCGACCCCTTCGGCGCGGCGCAAGCTGCGGACCGTCAGCGTGTCGGGGTCGATCACCGCCAGACCGTCATCCGTACTTGCCCAGATCTGACCGCGCGTGTCCTCGAGGAGCTTGTCGATGTTTTCGCTCACGAAGCCCTGACGGGCGCCGAGCCGGATGAAATGCGGTCGGCCGTCACGCTCGCGACCGTCCATCACACTGATGCCCCCGCCCAACGTACCGACCCAGAGGCGGCCGCGGCGATCGGTCAGGAGAGTCGCGATATAACCGGACGAAAGCGCCGTCTGCGAGTGCGGATCGGGCAGGATGCGCTCCACCGTGCGCGTGGCGGGATCGAGCCAGTTGAGCCCGTTCTTGGTACCGATCCAGAGCGAGCCGCCCGGACCGCCATCGATGACGGTAACGCGTTGGTCGGTCAGCCCGTCGATGACCCCTTGCGCGCCTGTTGGGTTGCCGTCAGCACCTGGAGTCAGCGCCCATAGACCATCGAAACCGCCTACCCACAACGAGCCCTGTTGCAGGTACAGCGTCCAGACTGCGGCAGCCGCGTCGTGGTTTGGCTGAGCCAGGCGAACGACACCGTGCGCGCGCCGATCCGCTCGATACAGCCCTTGCTCCGTGCCGATATAGACATCACCCGAAGCCGCCCGGACCAGGGCATTCACGTAATCCTTCGGCAAAGCGGTGAGCGGGTGCAACGGATCGGGACGCAAGGCCGCGACCCGCATACCTTTCGGGTCCAGCACATCGATGCCGTTGCTACCCAGACCCAACCAGACACGACCGTCGGGCATGGGCAGTATCGGCCCCACGTCCGGATCCGACAGACTGGCTGGACGGCTGGAGCCGCCAAACACCGTGTAGATGGCTGCCTCCCGTGAGTTGTAACGACTGATACCGCGGTTGGTGCAGATCCAGACCAGTCCCGAGCGATCGGTGTGCAAAGCCTGCACGGTGTCATCGGCCAAACTGGATAACAGTGTGGGATCGTGACGGATCCGCCGCGTTTTGAAACTCATGGTATCGACGGCGACGATGCCGTGACCATCGGTACCCAACCAGATGTTGCCGGGCCGTACTTCGGCAATGGCGTGAATGCCTTCCGTCTGGAGCGTGGATTCCACTCCCTCGCTCTCCACGACCGCGCGTGTCGTGTGCTCCTTCAAATCGACGACGAACGCGCCCTGGCGCACCGTGCCGACCCAAACCCGGCCGTCGGCGTCTTGAAAGAAACTCCAGGCCACCGCAACCTTGCCTGCCGGCACGCCGAGCGGCACCGGCACGAAGCGATTCGTTCCCGGCTCGCGGCGGACCAAGCCAGCCGCGGTTCCAACCCACAGCCCGCCGTCCCTATCGCGGAACAGCGCGCGAACCCGATTGTCAGGCAGGCTGTCCGGGTTGTTGGCATCGTGTCGGACATGCTCGATCTGCTCGGTATCGCCATGCAGATGATCGAGGCCGCCGTCAGTGGATATCCAGACTCCGCCAGCACCATCATCGATGACGTCGCGCACGCTGGCGTTGCTCAGCCCGTTGGGTCCAGCGGAATAGGTGACGAAGCGATCGCGGTCGCGATCGTATCGCGCCAGGCCGCCCGAGTTGGTCGCGATCCAGAGCCGGCCTGACGCATCGGTGTGCAGTTGCTCGATGACGTTGTCGGGCAGCGAGCCGGGAACGGCAGGGTCGGCGCGATAGCTCCGGAAGCGATAGCCATCCCACCGCGCCAGGCCGCTCTGAGTGCCTACCCAGAGAAACCCCTCGCCATCTTCGGCGAGCGCCATGGGAACGGTGGAATTCGGCAGCTCGTTGTCACGCGCGAGGTGCTCAAAAACAACATCGGCCAACGCGCCCCAACGGTCCCCGTCGGGAGTTGGACTCGTGTTGGCCGGGATCTGGGTGGCAGCTCCCCAGGAGCCGGCAGAAACCAGCAGCAGCAGGGAAACCAGGAGCCAGCCAGGGTGTTTTTTGGGCGCGCGCATAGGCTGGATCACCGTGGCCCGATAGTACTACCACGCCGTGGACGCCGAACGGAGACACCGGCAGAGTGTGTTCTCCATCACGCCCGCAAAATATGACGCGCAGGGGCCGCGTACCGACACCTTGAGCTGCCCGCCACGGCACACAATTTGCTCGACTTGTGTATGAGGCAAAGCGACTCCATATCAGATGCAGGTCGCTAGAGGAGCAGGCGTGATGAGTTACAGCAAAACGCTTCGCAATTCGTTGATATTGTTAACGTTGGGCATGTCTGCGTCCAGTGTCTGGGCCGTCGATAACCAACGCGCCGTAGGACAGCTGGACATACCTGTTCAGACGACGCCGACCCCACCTCGTCCTCGCGTCCTGGACCTGCGGGCTCCGGACATCCGTCAAGTGATGTCCGCCGAGCAGATTGCCGCCGCCATCCCGGATGAAGAGGGCACGATCCTGGATCCTGAAACCGTGCAGGTCCGCGGCGCAACACCACCACCTTATGTCCCGAGCGGTTTCGCCGCGCTCTACTGGGCAGCAACACACCCGACGGATGCGTGGCGAATTTTCACTCCGGCGGAGTGACCGTTCCCGCGGCCTCTCCAAAGCCTATCGGGGCATAGCCGGCACGTACGCACCGGCCGCGGAAAATCACGCGGTCGCCATCGGCGAGGAAGGTCCGGGTCTCCCCGGACTGCAGTGTGATCGGGCGCTGGCCCCCTGCACTCAACTCTAGCAGCGAGCCGGCCTCGTGAGGTCCGGGCCCGGACTGGGTGCCGCTTCCCAGGAGATCCCCTGGTTGCAGATTGCAGCCATTGACGGTGTGGTGCGCTACCAGCTGCGCAAGGGTCCAGTAAGATTCCCGAAAGCTCGACTGGCACAGCCGCTCCGGCGCGCGCCCGGTCGCGCGCATGCGCTCGGTCTCCAACCACACTTCGAGCTGCAGGTCGATCGCACCGCAGATGCGCAGCTCTGGATTGTCCAGATAGGGCAAGGGGTGCGGATCCCCGGCGGGCCGAGTCCACGGCACGCGAAACGGCGCGAGCGCCTCGAGAGTCACAATCCACGGCGAGACCGTCGTGGCGAAGCTCTTGGCCAGGAAGGGACCCAGGGGCTGGTACTCCCACGCCTGAATGTCCCGCGCGGACCAGTCGTTCAAGAGACACAGCCCGAACACGTGGTCCTCGGCAGACTCCATCGGCACCCGCGTGCCGAGCGCGTTTCCGGTACCGATGTAGATTCCCACTTCCAACTCGTAGTCGAGTCTGCGCGTCGGACCCAGCGACGGCGATGCCGCGTCCGCGGCTTTCAGCTGCCCTAGAGGCCGCGGAAACCGGTGCCCGGAGACGCGGATGGAGGAAGCCCGGCCGTGATAACCGATCGGCACCCACTTGTAGTTGGGCAAGAGCGGATTGTCGGGCCTGAAAAGCCGGCCCACGGCGGTCGCGTGATGAATGGAGGTGTAGAAATCGGTGTAGTCACCGATCCGGGCCGGAACGGCGTACTCAGCCTCTCGTTGCGGCACGAGCGCCGCCCGGAGTTGCCCGGCAAAAGGCGATTGCACGCGCAGGATCTCGGAGAGAAAGGCACGCAATGCCGACCAGGCTTCCCGGCCGAGCGCGAAGTAGGAATTCAACGTGGACTCGGAGCACGCGTCCAACGCCGCAGTCAGGACTGCCGCACCGCTAGACGTCAAAGCGCGCACTTCACTCGCGCCCAGATCGAGGATCTGGTCCCCGATGGCTACACCGGCACGGAACGCCTCCTGGCTGCCGGCACGCCGAAACACGCCAAACGGCAGGTTCTGGATCGGGAAGTCCGCCTCGGCGCGATTCGCCGAGCCTACCCAGCTTCGCAACGCCGGATCATGTGTTTCATTGGTTGAGTACATGTCAGGGCTTGTTGGCATTGAAGTGGCTCCGCAACCCCTGCCAACACTGCGCGTAGTCAGGTTGTAGCTGCGGTAATTCCATGGCGAAGCGCGTGGGACGGATCACCACGCGGGTCTCGAACATGAAAGCCATGGTATCGACGATATGCTGGGGTTTTGCGGTGTCGGCGCTGACAGCCTTCGCGAACGTAGCCGCATCGGGGCCGTGGCCAGTCATGCAGTTGTGCAACGAAGCGCCGCCGGGCGCGAACCCTTCCGCCTTGGCGTCATACGCACCCGTGATGAGCCCCATCAGCTCGCTGGCGACATTGCGGTGATACCAAGGGGGGCGGAAGGTGTTTTCCATGGCCAGCCAACGCGGCGGGAAGATGACAAAGTCCAGGTTGTCGACCCCTGGAGTATCGCTGCTGGATTGCAACACGAGGAAGATCGACGGGTCCGGGTGATCGTAGCTCACCGAGCCGATCGTGTTGAAAAGGCGCAGGTCATATTTGTACGGCGCGTGGTTGCCATGCCAGGCCACGACGTCCAACGGCGAGTGATCAATGCGTGCCGACCATAACTGCCCACCGAATTTCGCCACCAGCTCGAGCTCGCACGAGCGCTCTTCGTACCAGGCAACCGGTGTCTGGAAGTCGCGCGGATTGGCGAGCCCGTTCGAGCCGATCGGCCCGAGGTCCGGGAGCCGCAGCGGCGCCCCGAAGTTCTCGCAGAGATAACCACGCGCGGTGCCATCCAGCAACTCCACCCGGAACCGCAGCCCGCGCGGAATCACCACGATCTCCTGCGGCTCCGCCTCGATCACTCCCAGCTCCGTGGCGATCCGCAGGCGGCCGAGCTGCGGCACGATCAGCAACTCCGCGTCCGCGTCGTAGAAGAATCGATCGGCCATGGAGCAATTCGCGACATACCACGCGATGGCGCAACCCACCTGCGACAGCGGCGACCCGTTCCCGCCGAGAGTCCGGACGCCCTGGAGGAAATCGGTCGGTTCCTCCGGCAAGGGCAACGGGCTCCAGCGCAGTGGATTCGGCGCAGGATGCACTTCCTCGAAGTCGTTCGTAAACGTGCCTGCCCCGATCCGCTGGAACTCACCATGGACCGCGGCGGGCCGGATGCGATAAAGCCAGCTACGGCGGTTGGCGTGACGAGGGGCGGTAAACGCGGTTCCTGAAAACTGCTCGGCATACAGCCCGTAAGGACACCGCTGGGGCGAATTGCGACCTTGTGGTAGAGCGCCGGGCAGAGCCTCGGTAGCGAAATGATTGGCAAAACCGCTCTGGTAACGCATGGGACTTCTCCTTGCGCCTATGATGGCACATATAGTTGCGCCCGCAACCATTTCGACCGATGATTCCCGCGCATGACCACCGAATCCGACCCGTCCGCGCTGCAGCTCGGCCATTTTGTGCCCTTCCGCTTGAATCGCCTGGCCGCTGAAGTGAGCGAGCACCTGGCTGGGGTCTACCGGGAGCGGTTTGGGCTGGATGTCCCTGAGTGGCGCGTCATGGCCACGGTGGGGCCTGAGAAAGGCTGTACGGCGCAATACATTGCGGGCAGCACACGAATGCACAAGACGCGAGTCAGCCGCGCGATCGCACACCTCGAGGACAGAGGTTTGATGGCCCGCGTGGCACGCGCGAGCGATCGGCGTGAGATGGAGCTCCGTTTGACGAAGGCCGGCCAGCGCATGTACGCAGAGTTGGTACCACTTGCCCTGGAGCGCGAGCGCTCGCTCCTCGGGTGCATGAACAAGGAGCAGCTGCGAGCATTCGTGGCCGGACTGGATCGGCTCGAAACGTATCTCGGGCTACGCAAGGGATCCTCAGACTGAGCGAGCGCACGCGTAGCAAGCGGCCGCTTCCGGCGCCATAATATCGGGCTAAATGAAATCGACCTCAAAGCTGGCTCTTTGGATCGCGACCTTGATGGGCCTGGCGTTACCGTGGGCCGAAGCCGCAGATACACCCCAGGCGCAACCGCTGCCCGTAGCGCACTCGGCCCTTCTTACCATCAACGCGACGACCACGCCCGAGGGCCTGGCGCTCCATATCCTGCACGCCAATAACCAGATCCCGATCGACGGCAGGGACGTCACTGTTGCTGTCGATGGCAAGAATCAGCCCGTTACCGCGGCTCCGGAAGGTACCTTCCTGTTACCGACCAAGGATCTGGGCGAAGGGGAGCGCCAGCTGGATATCACGGTGGCGCACGATGGGATTCGCGAGATCCTGACGGGCAAGGTGGCCCTGCCCAAAGTCGGCGGGGCCGCAGACCTGTGGCGCGACCACAAGCAGATGGCCTGGTGGGTGCTCAACATTGCGATCGTGCTGATCGCCGTCCTCGCGATCTCCCGCCGTAGCTCAGCGCCGGCTAAAGAGCCCGCGGAGGAAAACGAGGACTAGGCGCCTCATGTCGGCCTGAAACCGATGCGAAAAGCGCCCCAATGACGGCCGCGCACGAAGATCGGCGCCGAGAGGTCCTTCATCAATACGAAATTTCCGCCCCCCATGTTACGGCGGTAGGTCTGGAGCAGAAAGCGCTTGGTGTTCTGCGCGACCTTTTTCACCGCGCGGTCTTCATAGACACGCCGATTCCGGCAGTGCGCGGCGTTCCAGACCGGATCCCGGCCTTGGGGCTGCGCATAGTTGGGATTGTGTGTCGGTAGATAGCCCCCTTTCGCCCAAGCGACGCTGAACACGATACGCGGGTCCGCGCCCTGAATGGGGTCCTGGATCGGCGGCAGTACACGATCGGTGAATCGGACGTATTCGGTCATGAACTGCCTGGGGTTGGTACCGGGTATCTCGCGGTACCGCTCATCGAAGAGCTGTGCTTCGGTGATCTCGCCGCGATCGATCGCCGCTTCGAATTCCGCGCTGATCCGCTTGGCCGTGTTGACACCCATCTCGATGATGGGTGTGTCCGCGGTCCTCACCCCGCTCTCGGCGATGAACTCGAACAGCGTCTCGCTCAGACCCAACAGCCCCTCGACGCGCTGGTCTGCTTGCAGGAGATTCGAAGACGAAAGTTGCACTCCGGAGGCCAACTGACCCAGCTCCGCGAGCGTGACGTCGCAGGCCTCCAGGTTGCCCGCGGCAGATGAGGCGATCGCATCGATCTCGCGGCCCACGGTGTTGAAAGCGTCGTGCGAGCGGATGATGACCCCGTTGACCTGCTGGACACTGCTGCCAGCGTGGGCGGCGTGTTTGGTGGACTCGCCACTCTCGGTGACCAGGCCGCTGATCTGCTCACCCAGGGCGCGTACACTGGCGGTGATGCGGTCTGTGGCGGTGCGCGTTTGATCGGCGAGGCTCTTGACCTCCGCGGCGACCACCGCGAATCCCCGCCCGGCCTCACCGGCGCGCGCCGCCTCGATTCCCGCGTTAAGCGACAACAGCCTGGTTTGCTTGGCGATGGTCTCGATCGCGCCGGCGACATCGCCGATCTGTTTCACCACAGGCGCGAAGGCGTTGAGACGATCCTCGATGCGGCGCACAGCGCCGGTCAGCCGCTCGATGTGCTGCATCGCATTACCCATCAGTGCACGAGACTCGGCGATCTCGGTGCCCGCCATGGACGCCGCACTCTGCGCCGCGCGGGACGCCTGGTCGATGGCTCTATTGCCGCTCACCATGGTCTGCGCGGACTGTTCCAACTCCTCGAACTGCGCTGCCTGGTTCGAGATGCGTGTCGTGACCTCCTCGAGGTTGCCGGCGATATCGGCAACCTCAACGCCCAGTGTGCCGATGCGGGCCGCGAGCTCGGAAACCACCCGGGCGCTGTCTATTTCTACGTTGCCGCTCATGATGTCCCCCGGCGCACGCGCCTGCTATCGGGTCCGTCAATGCACCTCCATCAGAAAGGTTTCGGCGTGCCGTTGCAAGTGTTCGGCGAATGGAACACTGAGCCATTGCTGCACACCCACTCACCTGGAGGTGAGCGAGCGGATGTATTGATAGAAAAACTCGTTGCCCGTGTAGAACGACTCTACTCCGAGGCGCTCGTCACGGCCGTGCGCGCGCTCGTTGTCCTTGTCGATCGCGATCCCCGTGACGGTGTAGGTCGGCAAACCCGCGGCACTCGTATAGACACCGTCCGAGGCCCCCACGGACATGTTGGGCACCACTTTGAGCCCGGGCCAGTTGACGCTCACCAGTCTCTCCAGCGGCTGCATGATTTCAGGCCTGAGCTGTGGTGCCGGACATCCGTCTGCGCGCGCTTGCGCGCTCGCCGTCTGTCCAGGGTGCCTCTCGCAAGACACCCGTGCGAGGCATGCCTCGCACCCCTTGCGATCCGAGGCTTTATCCTGCACTTGGCCGTTATCGTCGATGTAGCGCACCGTGATGCGCTTGTCGCTCAGGACCTTGATGATTGTCTGGCGTACTTCCTCGGGCGAATGTCCCGGCAGGATCCGGCAATTCACCACCCCGATTGCGCGCTGCGGCAATGCGTTGTTCGCGTGGCCTCCCTCCAGACGCGTGGCGACGCATGTCGTATGCATGATGGCGTGATCGATCGGATCCTGCGACAGACGCGCGATCGCCTGGGGGTCCGGCACTGTCTGCAGTATCGCCCGCATGTCTGCCGCCCGTTGTCCTGTCTCGATGTTGGCCGTTTGCTCGTAGTAGGCGCGCGTGACGGCATTGAGCTCGAAGGGAAACTCGAGCTTCTCGAGGCGGCCGAGGCCCGCCGCCAGAGTATAGATCGCGTTTTCCGGCACCGGCAGCGAGCTGTGACCGCCGGGGTTGGTCACCATCAGTTGGAAATCGCGGTAGACCTTCTCCGTGGCATCGAGCTCGTAATACAACAGCTTGCCATGGTCGGTGACGACGGATGAGCCGTCATGGTTGAGGACGAATTCCGCATCGACGAGGTCACGGCGGTTTTTCAACAGCCAGTCGACTCCGTTGGCGCTGCCGCCCTCCTCGTCCGCTGTCAGCGCGAGGATGATGTCGCGGTCGGGTTTGAACCCGGACTGCTCGAGCCGGATGAACGTGGTCACCATGATGGCATCGCCATCCTTCATGTCCTGGGTACCGCGCCCGTAGAAATAACCATCCTTCTCGACAAACTTGAAGGGATCGGTCGTCCAGTCCTCGCGATGCGCCTCTACCACATCGAGATGCCCGATCAACAAAACAGGCCGGTGCTCGCCCGTACCGCGCAAGCGCGCCACGAGATTTTGCTTACGCGCGGTCGGCCCGACCAACGCCAGGTCGTTGGCCGGGAAGCCGGCCGAGCGCAAGCGCTTCTCCATGGCGGCCGCCGCAGCCGTGACGCTGCCGTTCGAATCGGTCGTATCGATCTCGATCAACTCCTGGAAGATCGAGCGCGCGAGCGTGTTAGCCGCCGCTCGGTCCGTTGCGGCCTTGGTCGGTGTCTCGGCGTGCACCCCGATGGCGCACGCCAGCGCCACCCCGAGCGCTCCTACCCCAAACGCACGTAAACCCATCTGTAACCGCTCCCGACGCTGTGACCCTCTATGGGCCGTTTCCGGAAGGCTACACAACCGCTCCGAGGGGCGGCAAGAAGGCAGCAGCAGCGCACCTTTTTTGCAGCTTGACTGCGCTGACACTCTGCGACGGACACCGGACATGAACAAACACACGCGTCGAGATGCCACGAGGAAACCTTCCCGTACGCCCGGGAGGTGCTGGGTCGGGACGCTCGCAACCGGGGAACCCCACCAAGAATCTGGACAAACTGT
>Ga0207667_10002608_pt1 | contig 22349 bp, 21 predicted proteins | sample KBSCornC52_FD_184301 | JGI IMG/M metagenome (GOLD analysis project Ga0207667, IMG submission 184301) | Corn rhizosphere microbial communities from Kellogg Biological Station, Michigan, USA - KBS Corn C5-2 (SPAdes) (version 2) | ecosystem: Host-associated > Plants > Roots > Rhizosphere > Soil ...
ACGAACTCAAGACCAAGCCGACCCAGCATTCGGTCCGCGAACTCCGCGGCATCGGCATCTCGCCGGACGCGATCGTGTGCCGCACCAACTCGTCGTCGCCGATGCCGATCGAGCTCAAGGAGAAGATCGCGCTGTTCTGCGACGTGCCGCCGAGCGCGGTCGTGCAGAACGCGGACGCCGTCACGATCTATCAGGTGCCGCTCAACCTCGAGGCCGAAGGCCTGGCCGACGCCGCCATCCGGAAATTGCAGCTCGACGCGGGCCCGGCCCGGCTCGACGAGTGGGCGGCCGTGGTCGAGCGGATCCTCCACCCCAAGCGCCACGTCACCATCGCCCTGGTCGGCAAGTACGTGGAGCTCAAGGACGCCTACATCTCGATCAACGAGGCGCTCTACCATTCCGGCATCTACCATCAAGCGACCGTCGAGATCAAGCGGATCGACTCCGAGCTGGTCGAGACGAACGGCACCGGCGTGCTGGCCGGCGCGCACGGCATCCTGGTCGCGCCGGGCTTCGGCGCGCGCGGCGTCAAGGGCAAGATCCGCGCGATCCAGTACGCTCGCGAGCAGAAGATCCCGTTCCTGGGCATCTGCCTGGGCATGCAGATGGCGTGCGTCGAGTTCGCGCGCAACGTCTGCCGCCTGCCCGATGCGATGAGCAGCGAGGTCGACGAGACGACGCCGGATCCGGTGATCGACTTCATGCCCGACCAGCGCAATCTCGAGATCTACGGCGGGACCATGCGGCTGGGCGCCTATACCTGCACGCTCGAGCCCGGAACGCTCGCGGCCAAGGCCTACGGCGAGCTCGAGATCAGCGAACGCCACCGCCACCGCTACGAGTTCAACAACCGCTACGCCCGGATCTTCGAAGAGCACGGCATGCGCTTCTCCGGCCATCATTCGATCGGCAAGACGCGCCTGGTGGAGTGCATCGAACTTCCGGTCGACATCCACCCGTGGTTCGTCGGCACGCAGGCGCATCCGGAGTTCAAGTCGCGTCCGAACCGACCGTCGCCGCTCTACCGCGACTTCATCGGCGCGTCGCTGACGCACGAGGAGCGGACGCGCGGCGATCGCCCGGCGGCGCGCGAGGCGGCCGTACCCCACTGAAGCCGGGCGACGTGACCGTCGTCGTGCTGACGCGCGACGAGGAGAGTCGCGTGTCGCGCGCGCTCGGGTCCCTGCCGCACGGCGTGGCGATCCTGGTGGTCGACGCGCAGTCCTGCGACCGCACCCGCGAACTGGCCGAACTGTACGGCGCGCGGGTCGTGGACCGGCCGTGGGACGGCTTCGTCGACGCGCGGCGCTTCGCGCTCGCGCAGGTGAGGACGCCGTGGGCGTTCGCGCTCGACGCCGACGAAGTGCTCGACGAGGCGCTGGCCGAGGCGATCGCGGCCTGCGACGGGACCGCCGACGGCTATACCGTCTCGCGGGACACGTATTTCTGCGGCAAACCGCTGCGTATGTGGAAGGGCGAACGCTTGCTGCGTCTGATGCGGGTCGCGAAGGCGCGGGTCGAGGCGCATCCCGCCTCCGGCGGAGCGGCCGAACTGCACGAGCGCTACGTCGTCGACGGCCCGGTGGGCGCGCTCGGCGGCACGCTCCTGCACTTCTCGTACGAGACCGTCGATGCGTATCGGGAGAAGTACGCGCGCTACACCGATCTCGAGGCGGCAGGCGACCCGCCCCGGGCCGATCCGTTCGTGGTGCCGCTCCGCCTGCTGCATTCGCTGTTCGTGCGCGGCGCGCTGCTCGACGGTTGGCGCGGCGTCTACGTCGCGTGGATGTCGGCGCTCTATCCGATGGTGGCTTCGTCGAAGGCCCGGCGCGCCCGATGAAGCCGGAGATCTGCATCGACGCGCGCGCGACGCGACAGATGTCCGTGGGGATGATCGCCTACGCGCGCGAGCTGCGCGAACGCCTGCCCCGGGTCGCGCCGGAGTATTCGTACCGGTTCTTCGACCGGGGGCGCAACTTCGGTTGGAACGAGCAGGTCGCGATGCCGCTCGGGATGCGCCTGGCGCGTCCCGGCCTCTCGCACTTCCTCTCGCAATACGTGCCGCTGCTGCCGCCCGCGCCGTTCGTGGTGACCGTCCACGATCTCATCCATCTGCGCTTCCCGCAGTTCTTCAAGGGCAAGGTCGGGCCGTACTATCGCACCGTCGTGCGGGCGGCGTGCGCGCGCGCGGCGCGCGTCATCACCGACGACCCGCGCACGGTCGAGGATCTGCGGCGCTTCCTGCACGTCGATCCGGAGAAGGTCCGGGTCGTCCCGCTCGGCGTGGGAGAGGCGTTCTCGGCGCCCGCCGCGCCATACCGGGGCGAGCGTCCGTACCTGTTGTACGTCGGGAACCACCGCACCCATAAGAACCTGGCGGCGCTGTTCGACGCCTGGTCGGCGCTCCCCGAGCGGCACGCGGTCGATCTCTACGTCACCGGGCCGGACGACTTCGACGGCGAGTTGGAGCGGCGCAGCGGCCGGGCGCGGCGCATCCGCGCGCTCGGCGACGTCGGCGAGGACGCGTTGATCGGCTACTATCGCGGCGCGCGCGCGCTGGTCCACCCGGCGCTGTGCGAAGGCTTCGGCCTGCCGATGCTCGAGGCGATGGCGGCCGGCGCGCCGGTGATCGCGAGCGACGAAGCGGTCCCTGCCGTCCTGCGCGACGCGGCCGCGGTCTTCCCGGCCCGCGATGCCGGCGCGCTCCGGATGGTCCTCGAAAGCGTCCTCGACGACGAGGGCTTCCGCGGGCGCCTCGTCAACCAAGGGGCGGAGATGGCGAAGATCTATACCTGGGACCGCTGCGCGCGCGCGACCGCCGACGTCTATGCGGAGATCCTCGCGTGAGAGCGCTCGCATTGCTGCTGATGGCCGGCCTGCTTCTCGGAGCGGTCCCGCACGCGCACAAGATCGGCATCGTCATCAACGGCGAACGCCTGGCGCTCGATCCGGCGCCCCGCATGGTCAAGGGCCATCTGCTCGTGCCGGTCCGGCGCATCATCGAAGCGCTCGGCCTGGACTTCGCGCAGGACGGCAAGCGGATCGTGACCCACGTCGGCTCCAAGACCGTCACGCTTCAACTCGGCAGCCGCTACGCGGATATCGACGGCGACCGGATCGCGCTCGACGCGGCGCCGGTCGACATCAAGGACGTCCTCTACGCGCCGTTGCGGTTCTTCACCGATGTGTTGTTGGCGCAGTCGACCTTCGATCGCAAGACCGCGACCGTCACCGTCATCGCGCAGCTGATCGGACGTTCCGGCGACGGCATATCGAAGACCGCCCGGCGGGTCGAGCAGGTCGGCACGGTGACCGCGGTCGACGTCGACTCGGACCCGCCGACCATCACGCTCACGTACAACGCCTCGATCCGCACGACGCCGGTCGCGCGGAACGCGGCCATCCTGCTCGAAGACGTGAACGCCAACGTCACCGTTCCCGGGGAACTGTCCGACGTGCGGCCGGGCGACTACGCGCACTTGTTCGGCAGCAGCCTGGCCAGCGCCGATCGCGTGGTCGATCAGTTCGGCTCGCGGGTCGGAACGGTCGCCGCGGTCGCTTCCGGGCAGATGGTGCTCGACGACGGCCACATCATCGTGCCCGGCCGCAACACGCGCGTCTCGATCAACGGCGCGACCGCGGCGATGGACGACCTGCGTCCCGGCGACAGCGTCGCCGTGCGCTACAACGTCGCGACCAACGAGGTACGCGAAGTGCTGGCCGGTCGGGCGGTCGCGGATACGGGCGCCGCTTCGGCGATCGCCGCGGTCGCGACCAACGCGACCGGGCCGCTGCGCGCCGGCGCTCTGCTGGTGGTGACCCTGACCGGGACGCCCGACGGCGCGGCCCAGTTCGACGTCGGCCCGTACGTGCTCGGATTGGCCATGAGCGAACGGGCCCCCGGGACCTACGTGGGCAGCTATCGCATCCCCAAGGGCGCCGACTTCGCCAACGTCCCGATCATCGGCCACCTGCGCGCCGGCGGGACGGATTACGCGAAGCAGGCGCCGGCGGGCATCTCGGCCTCGAGTTCGCCGCCCGGCATCGGCGACTTCGCCCCCAACGAGGGCGCGGTCGTCAACTCCTCGCGACCGTCGCTCTACGCGACGTTCGTCTCCGATGCGGTGCCGGTCAACCCGTCGTCGGTCCACATCATCGTCGACGGTCACGACATCACCGCGAGCGCGGTGCGCACGCCTCGATTCGTGCACTACGTCCCGGTCGTGCCGTATCCGGACGGCGTCGTGCACGTGACCGTGCGGGTCGCCGATCTGGCCGGAAACGTCACCTCGAAGTCCTGGTCATTCACCATCAAGACCCGTTAGGAGTCCACCTTGCCGATCTCCCTCGCCGCGCGCACCGTCGCGCTCGCCCTCGTCGCCGCCGGTGGGCTGTGTGCGTGCGGAGGGTCCGCCTCGAGCACGTCGGCGGCGCGCACGTCCGCGTCGACCGCGGCTGCGGCCGGCGGCGCGACCTTGATCGAGGCCCGCGTGAAAGACGCGATCGTCATGGATCCCGCTCAGGCGACCGACGGGATGTCGCTCAACCTCTCGCAAGAGATCCTCAAGGGGCTGGTCGATTTCAAGCTCGGCACGTTCGACGTGCAGCCGGCCATCGCGCGATCGTGGTCGGTCAGTCCGGACGGCCGGGTGTGGACGTTCGCGCTGAAGCCCGGGCTGAAATTCTCGGACGGGACGCCCGTCGACGCGGCCGCCGTCAAGTTCAACTTCGATCGCTGGCGCCTCATCGGCGATCCGTATCACGGCAACCTGTCGTTCGGGTACTACGCCAGCATGTTCGGCGGATTCCCGGGCCTGATCGCCGACGTGCGCGCGCCGAAGCCCGACACGGTCGTGATCTCGATCGCGCGGCCGTTCAGCCCGTTCCTGCACGATCTGGCGATGCCGTCGTTCGCCATCTCATCGCCGGCCGCGATCCGCGCGAATGCGGATAGCTACGGCCAGCCCGGTACCCCGCCGGTCGGCTGGGGTCCATACACGCTGACGGAGTGGGTCAAGGACGACCACATGACGCTGCGCGCCAATCCGGACTATCCGGGCGCGCCCGCGTACGGCACGGTCGTCGTGCGCGACATCCCGGATCAGTCGACCAGCGTGCTCGAGATGCAGAAGGGCACGGTCGACATCCTGACCGATCCGCGGCCCGACGATGCCGCCACGCTGGCGAAGCAGGCCGGTCTGACGGTCGCCTATCAGCCCGCGAACAACAACTCGTACGTCGCGTTCAACATGGAGCGCAAGCCGTTCGACGACCTGCGCGTCCGGCGGGCGATGGCGTACGCGATCGACGTGGACGCGATCGTCAAGGGCCTCTACCCCAAGGGCGCGATGGTCGCGTCCAATTGGACGCCGCCGGGAATGCTGGGCGAGGACCCGTCCCTCAAGCCGTATCCGCACGACGTCGTCAAGGCCAAAGCGCTGCTGGCCGCGGCCGGTTTCCCGAAAGGCTTCTCGACCGAGCTGTACTATCCGACGCTCCCGCGTCCGTACATGCCCGAGCCGCAGCGGATCGCCGAGACGATCCAAGCGCAGCTCGCGCAGGCCGGCGTCGCGGTCACGCTGCAGCCGTTCGAGTGGGCGGTCTTCCTGGACAAGGTCCGGCACGGCGAGCATCCGATGTGCCTGATCGGCTGGAGCGGCGACAACGGCGACCCGGACAACTTCTTCGTGCCGCTCCTCGATAAGGACACCGCCAATGCCAAGCCCAACGGGCAGAACTACTCGTTCTGGCGCGACGAGGCGTTCCATCAGCTCTTGATGAGCGGACAAGCGGCGGTCGGCGACGCCAAGCGCGCGCCGTTCTACCGGCAGGCCAACGCGCGCGTCGCCGATCAGGTGCCGGCGCTGCCGATCGTGCACGTGGCCGTCCCGATCGTGCTCAAGAACACGATCGACGGCTTCGTCCCGAGCCCCGATACCCACATCGCGTTCGAGTTCCTCAAGCCGAAGAAGTAGGCACGCGCATGGACAACGACCCGAAGCCGGATCCGACCTGCCTGTTCTGCAAGATCGTCAGCGGCGAGGTGCCCGCGTCGTTCGTCTATCGCGACGACGACGTGATCGTCATCGACGACATCAACCCGGTCGCTCCGCAGCATCGCCTGGTGATCACGACCAAGCATTGGCCGAACGCGGCCCGGTTCGCCGGGAGCGCGGATCCGGCGGTGGTCGCGCGATTCTTCAGCACCGGCGCCCAGCTCGGCCGCGAGCAGTGCGAGCAGGGCGATCGACTGGTGATCAATACCGGTCCCGAGGGAGGACAGACCGTCGACCACGTTCACATGCACGTGATCTCGGGCCGCCGGATGACCTGGCCGCCGGGCTGAACGTCCTCGCGAATTGTAACAGCTACGCCGCGTGCGGCGTTACCGGGGTGATATGAAGCGATCCATCTCGACACTCGTCGGAATAACGGCGGCACTGCTGCTGGTGGCCGGATGGACCGCGCGGGCCGACGAGGAGTTCTACCTCGGCGGCGGCCCGGGTGGGGCATACGTGCCGGGCCGGACGATCGTCGCGCAGTACTATACCGGCCGCGAAGATGCCGCCGCGCTCGGGGTCGTCGTCTATCGTCTACCGCTCGAGCGCGCCATCGCGCTGCATGGTACGGAGCGCAACGACCTCGGCACGGACGAGGCCGCGCTCGCGGCCGGCCTGACCCGGGTGGCCGCCGTCGCCGCCACGCGCGCGGACTACCAGTGGCGAGCCGAGATCCCGGCGTTGCCGATCGGCTACTATCTCGCGGTCGCGACCGTGCGCTCGGGCGGCAAGACCTCGAGCGTCGGCCGTACCGCGACGATCTTCGACGTCACGACGCTCGGCGTGCTGGGCAACAGCATCGGTTCGTCGCGCAGCCTGTTCGCAGTCGACCTGCGCACGTTCGGGCGCCACATGGGCCCGACGCGCTTCGATCTGCTCGGCGGCGGCAAGGTGCGCAGGATCGAAGCGGATCCCGACGGGCTCGCGACATTCGCGCTGCCGAAGGGCGGGAAGGATCCCGTCGTGGTCGCGCGCACGGCCGATGGTTCGGTGATGGTACAGACGATCGATTCCTGGGACGGAGACGGAGCCGTCGGCGACACCGGGCTGGTGCAGACCGACCGGCCGATCTATCGCGCCGGACAGACCATCGACGTCCGCGCCGTGCTGCGCACCGGGACGATCGGCGCCTACGTCGTCCCCAGCGGCACGCGCCGCGTGCGCGTGACGGCGCCCGACGGCACCACCATCTACGATCACGAGCGACCCATCTCGTCGTTCGGCACGGTCGACGCCCAGGTCACGCTCCCCGCCGCCGCCGGTCTCGGTTCGTACGGCATCGCGGTCGGCTCGTCGCTGAACGTGCAAGTCACCGTCCTCGCGTACAAGAAACCCGAATACGAGATCGCGTTCGCGCCGGAAAAGCCGTTCGTCGTCGGCGGCGATCGCGCCGCGTTCACGCTCTCGGCGAACTATTTCTTCGGCCGGCCGGCGGGCGGCCTGCACCTGCACTACGTCGCCTATAAACAGCCGCGCAACCGGATCTTCGAGGGTCCCTTCTCGTCGTTCGAAGGCGACTATTTCCGCCGGCCGTTCGATCCGCGGCGCACCGTCGTCGCCCAAGGCGACTTCGTGACCGACGCCGGCGGCAAGCACGTCGTGGCCGTCGGAACGGAGAAGAGCGAGTACGAGGAAGACCTCTCGATCGAGGCGGACGGCCGCGATGCATCGGGCCGGACCGTCCAGGTGACGAGCCGGCTGCGCGTCGTGCCCACCTCGTTCCAGATCGCCCTCAGCAGCGACGCCTGGTTCTCGACCGAAGGCCACGCGGTGACGATGACGGCGACGACGCGTTCGTACGACGATCGGCCGCGGCCGAACGTGCCGCTCTCGATCGAGATCGTCGGCACGCGCTGGGACGCGGAGAGCCGCAAGAGCGTCGAGGTGGCGCGCGAGAAGCGCGTCGTCACCACCGACGCCGCCGGCCGCGCGACGTTCGCCTGGACCCCGAAGTCCGGCGGTTCGTATTCCTTCAGCGTCACCGCGCCCGACGAACGCGGGAACGTCGCGCGCGGATTCGCGTACATGTGGGTCCTCGGACAAGGGGACGAGTCGTGGTTCGCGCCGACGGAGAACCCGATGGTGGTCGCCCAGAAAGGCACGTTCGCTCCGGGCGAGCGTCCGCGCGTGTTGATCACCCTGCCGAAGCCGGGCCGCGACGCGCTGGTCTTCGTGACCACGGATACGCTGATCTCGGCGCGCGTCGTGCACGTCACCGGAACGACTATCGCCCTGAACGTCGATGCTCCCAAGGACGCCTCGCGGTTCACCGTCACGGCTCAACTGCCCAACGAGAACGGCGTCTCGCAGGCGAGCGCCACCATCAAGATCGCTCCGGCGCCGAAGGCGCTGACGGTGACGATCGTCCCGAGCAAAGCGACCTATGCGCCCGGCGAGCGCGCTCGCTTCGATATCGAGGTGCGCGATGCACGCGGCCGCCCGGTCGTCGCCGACCTCGGCATCGGCATCGTCGACGAGGCGCTCTACGCCGTGCAGGCCGCGCCGGATCTCGATCCGCTCGGCACGTTCTACGATCGCAGCGCGTATTTCTATCCCAGCTACGACTGGTTCCGTCCGAACGAAGGGCGCCTGAAACCGGGGACGGTGAACGATCTCTACTCCATGGCCCCGCCCATGGCGAAGTCGGCGGGTTTGCGGAGCTCTTCCCCGGCGGGCGCACTGGCGGCGCCCGTCATCCGTACGAACTTCCAAGACACCGCGTACTGGACCCCATCGGTCGTAACGGATGCGCGCGGACACGCGTCGGTCTCGTTCGCCTGGCCCGACAATCTTACGACCTGGCGCGCGGATGGTCTCGCGATCACGCGAGACACCGACGTCGGCACCGGACGCGGCAAAGCCCTGGTCACCAAGGACTTCCTGGTCCGGCTCGAGATGCCGCGCTTCTTGCGGGCCGGCGATCGCTCGCAGATCGTCGGAATCGCCCAAGGCATGGCCGACCGTCCCGACGTCACGATGAAGCTCGCGACCGGCGCGCTGGGTCAAGGCACGTTCGACGCGCTGCTGCATCTCGATGCGAACCGGAGCGCGGATGCATCGTGGCCGCTCCAAGCACCGGGCGTGGGAACAGCGCTCCTGACGCTTTCGGGGACCGACGGCGTTCGCAGCGACGCGATGGCATTGCCCCTTCCGTTACTGGCCGGCACGGCCGCCGAACACGTCCGCGGCGCCGGCATGCTGCCGCAGGACGGTTCCGTCGAGGTGTCCGTGCCGGGCGGCTACGTCGGCGGCGACGTCACCGTCACGCTCTCGCCCAGCATCGTGGCCGAACTCGTCCAGAGCCTGCGCCTGCTCGACGTGTACCCGTATTACTGCACGGAGCAGACGATGTCGGCCGCGCTGCCGGCGATCTTCATCGACAAGGTCCTCAAGCGCGTCCGCCTGGCATCGCCCTCGGATATCTCGACCTCGCAAATCGTCGCCAACGCCATCGCGCGGCTCGGCGAACTCCAGCACGGCGACGGGTCGTGGGGCTGGTGGGAGAACGATAACGGCCATCCGTACATGACGGCGTACGCGCTCTACGGCCTGGCCGAGTTCCGGTCGAGCGGCTACGCCGTCTCCGATACGATGTACGACCGCGGCGTCGACAGCCTGATCGCCCAGATGGCGGCCTCTAACGCGGATACGCTCGCCTTCTGGGGCGGCGCGCAGAAGGGTTCGGAGTGGAACACGCGAGCGTTCATGCTCTTCGCGCTCGCGGAAGCGTCGCCGGCGAAGGCCAGAGGCGAGGCGGCGACGTGGTACGCGCAGACGCTCGCGCATGCCGCGGAACTGAATCCCTACGCGCTTTCGGTGCTCGGTCTGGCCGAGCACCGGCTCGGCAACGACGTGGCGGCCCGGGCGCTGCTCGCGCTGCTCGACGCGCGCTCGGTCAACGACGGCGACTACACCTACTGGCGCGGCGACACGTGGCATTACGCGTGGGAAGACGACCCGATCGAGACGACGGCGTACGCGCTGCGACTGGAAGCCGCGCTCGCGCCGAACTCGGCGACCGTCACGCGCGTCGTGAACTTCCTGCGGGCACAGCGGCGCGGTGATTGGTGGTACACCACGAAGGATACCGCCGCCGCGATCTACGCGCTGACCGAAGCGACCGATCCGCAGGCGAGCGAGTTCCATCCCGACGAGACCGTACGCGTGCTCCTCGACGGCAAGGAGCTGCGCTCGATCCGCATCACCGCCCCGATCTTGGACGCCGCCGTCGCGCAGGTCTTCATCCCCGCGGCCGACATCCGTAACGGCGGGACGATCTCGTTCGAGCGGACCGGGACGGGCTCGCTCTATTGGGCGAGCGATGCGGTGCGCTACGTCCCGGCGAGCGCCCAGAGCGCGAGCGACGTCGCGAACCGCGCGCTCTTCGACCGGCTCTTCGCCAAAGCGCCGGCGTTCGCGATCCGCCGCACGTACGACGCCGGGCATCCCGGCCCGTGGCGGGTCGGCGACCAGATCGCCGTGACCGTGACCGTCACGTCCCGCGAGGACGTGCAATACGTGCTGGTCGAGGATCCGTTCCCGGCCGGCGCCGAGCACCAGGACGAGCAAGGCCACGCGGCCGACGACGCGTGGAGCGGGGTCCAGCTGCTGGACGACCACGCGGCGTTCTTCGCTACCCGCTTGTCGTCGAACGATCCGCTGACCATCCGCTATACGCTGCGGGTCACGACCCCGGGCACCTATACGGCTCCGGCTCCGACCGCCAACGCGATGTACGGGCCGCCGGTCTCGGCGGTCGGGACGGGCACGACCATCACGGTCGTGCCCTAGCGGCTGCGCGGCTACTTGTAGATGACCAGTTCGTAGCCGCCGGCGGTCTTCTGGACCTTGGCGACGTACCGGCCGTCCTTGACCATACCGGTCCGGAACGCGGAGACCGAGGCGATCGTGCGCCCGGAGCACTCTGGCCCGCTCAGGATCGCCGCGGCCACCCGCACGTTCGGGTCGGCCGGGAGGAAGAACGGCCACCAGATGCCGTTCTTGAGGAACTGCGGCCTCCCGGTGTCGAGCGGCACGACCCGCCAGCTCTTCGTATCCCAGGCGGTCGATACGGTGACGTGGGCGCACAGGCCGCTCGCGTTGTGGACGTTGATCACGGAGGCGGCCGCCGGGAGGGCCGTGCCGGCGATCGCGCCGGTCGCTAGGATGAGCATCGCCAGCACTCGCTTCATGCCCGCGTCCTTAGGTGCGGACGAGGGCTCACCTGCCGGGTCGCCTCGTTAGGTCGTTTGCCACCGGGGCCGCCCCGTGGTAGGATGGCCGAGGTCCCGAAGCGGGCCCGGATTTTCCACGTGCCTCGAGCGGGCCGTGTTGCGAGAGGGGGTTGTCAAAGTATGGAAGTTCGCGTCTCACCGGGAGAACCGATCGAGAGCGCGCTGCGCCGTTTCAAGAAAGCCACCCAAAAGGCCGGCATCTTGGCCGAAGCGCGCAAGCACGAGCACTACGAGAAGCCCAGCGTCCGCAAGAAGAAGAAGTCGGCCGCCGCACGTAAGCGCCGCACCTAAACCCTAGGAGTCTATGGCAGCCCTCAAAGACCGCATCGCCGCCGACCTGGTCGTCGCGATGAAGGCGAGAGAACAGCTACGGGTCGACACATTGCGGTCGGCCCTTTCTGGTTTCACCTATAAGCGCACGGAAGCCGGGGCCGACCTCACCGAGGCCGACGAACTGGCGGTCGTCCAAAAACAGGTCAAACAGCGCACCGACTCGTTCACCGAGTTCACCAAGGCCGGCCGCACTGATCTGGCCGAGAAGGAAGCCGCGGAGCGGGCCATTCTCCAGGTCTATCTGCCGGCTCAGAAGTCGGCGGACGAGATCCGCGCGATCGTGCAGGCCGCGGTCGACTCGCTTCCGGCCGAAGGCCGCAATCAGGGCGCCGTCATGAAGATCGTGATGCCGCAGCTCAAAGGCCTGGCCGACGGCAACCTCGTCCGCGAAGCCGTCACCGCCGCCCTGCAGTAACTCGGCGTAACTTCCGCCAAGCGAGCGGGTAGTGCTACGCATGAACGCCCGTAGACTGCGCGCCACCCTCTGGATCGCACTGCTCCTGGCCGGCTTTGTCGGCCTCGGATTCGGCGCGCTCTCGTCGGCGCCGACCGGCGACGTGGTCGTGATCCACATCGACGGCACGGTCGACGACGGCATGGCCCACCTGGTCCAGCGAGCCGTCGCCGATGCGAACGCGAGCAATGCCCGAGCGATCGTGCTCGACGTCAACAGCGGCGGCGGGCTGGTCTCGTCCGCGTTCCTGATCCGCGACGCCATCTTCGCCGCGAAGATGCCGGTGATCGCCTACGTCTCCGAGCGGGCCTACTCGGCCGCCGCCCTGATCGCGCTTTCGGCCAACCGGGTGGTGGTCGGACCGGGCGCGAGCATCGGCGCCGCCGAGCCGATTCCGTACAGCGTCAAGATGGTCTCGGCCCTGCGCGGCGAGTTCGAATCGACCGCTCTGCGCAACCATCGCGATCCCAAGCTGGTCGCCGCCATGGTCGACAAGAACGTCGACCTGCCCGACTACAAGCGCGCGGGCGCGATCCTCACCCTCAACACGCAAGACGCGGTGCGCGCGCACATCGCCGACGCCTACGCGCCGAACCTCGACGCGGCGCTGGCCGCTTCCGGTCTGCAGAACGTCCCGCGCATCGAAGCCGGCTACTCGTTCGGCGAACAGCTCGCGCGCTTCGCCACCGACCCGATCGTGAGCGGCATGCTGCTGACCATCGGCATGCTCGGGCTGCTGATCGAGATGCAGACCATGCACGGCATCGCCGGCTTGGTGGGCGTGCTCGCGTTCGTGCTGTTCTTCGGGGCGCACATCTATGCGGGCTTCTCGAACGGCATCGTGATCGTGCTGGCGATCGCGGGCATCGTCGGCGTGCTCTGGGAGCTCCACGTGGTGCCCGGCCACGGATTCCCCGGCATCGCGGGCGGCGTGCTGCTGCTGGCGGCGGTCGGCCTGGCGTTCGGCGTCCAGTTCTTCGCCGTCGCCGCCGAGACGATGGCGACCGCGATCGTACTGACCGTCATCCTGTTCTCGCTGGTGGTGCGGGCCGTCCCGGAGAACGCGTGGATGCGCCGGCTGACGCTGCTGGCCGAACAGGGCCCGGACTACGTCACCTCGGCCGACTTCACGTACCTGCGCGGGCGGACCGGCACGGCGGCGTCGCTGCTGCGGCCGGCCGGCGTCGCTTCGATCGACGGACGCCGCGTCGACGTCCTCACCTCGGGCGAGTTCATCGCCGCCGGCACGCCGGTCCGCGTGACGCGCGTCGAAGGCGCGCGCATCTTCGTCGAACCCGTTACGCTACCCAGCTACAAGGAGTGATTCGTGGCCGCTTTCGGTATCGGAATGATCGTCATATTCTTCGTCGCGATCGTCCTGTTCTTCATGTTCCTGTACTACTTCCCGATCGGGTTGTGGATCCGGACGATCGCGGCGGGCGTGCCGCTGGGTATCATCTCGCTGGTGCGCATGCGCCTGATCGGCATTCCGCCGAGCGTGATCGTCTCCAACTACGTCCGCGCGCGCAAGGCCGGACTGGCGCTGACGGTCGACCAGATGCAGTCGCACTACCTGGCCGGCGGTAACGTCGACAAGGTGACGCTCGCGATGATCGCCGCGCAGCGCGCCCAGATCCCGCTGGAATGGCAGCGCGCGGCCGCCATCGACCTGGCCGGTCGCGACGTGCTCGAAGCGCTCCAGACCTCGGTCAACCCCAAGGTCATCGAGACGCCCATCTTCCAAGGCGTCGCGCAGAACGGCATCCAGCTCAACGTCAAGGCGCGCATCACGGTCCGCAGCAACCTGGACCGCTACGTCGGCGGCGCGGGCGAACCGACCATCGTGGCGCGCGTCGGCGAAGGCGTCGTCTCGGCCGTCGGCGCGGCCGTCGACCATAAGGAAGTGCTCGAGTATCCGGACCGCATCTCCAAGGCCGTGCTCGCCAAGGGTCTCGACGCCGGGACCGCCTTCGAGATCGTCTCGATCGATATCGCCGACGTCGACGTCGGCAAGAACATCGGCGCGGAACTGCAGACCAGCCAGGCCGAGGCCGATCGGCGGATCGCGCAAGCCAAAGCGGCCGAACGTCAGTACGCCGCGATGGCGTCCGAACAGGAGCAGAAGGCCGAGACCCAAGCGATGCGCGCGAAGGTCGTGGAAGCCGAAGCGACCGTCCCGATGGCGATCGCCGAAGCGTTCCGGGCCGGCAACCTGGGCGTGATGGACTACTACAAGATCAAGAACATCCAGGCCGACACCGAGATGCGCGGCGCCATCGGCGGCTCGGCCGAAGGGGAGAACCCCGAGCCGGGCAATCCGCCGCCGATGCCGAGCAAGTAGTCCGTGCACGCCAACTCGATCGTCCCGTGGATCTGGGTGATCGTGGTCGCGATCGGCATCGTCAACAGCATTCGCAAGAAGGCTGCGGGCGGTGCCGGCTCCGCGCAGGCCGTCGCCGACCGGTCCGCGGCCGCGGCCGAGGCGGAGCTGCGCAAGCAGGCCTACTTCGAGATGATCGCCCAGCAGCGACAGGCGGTCGCCGCCGCGCAGGCCGCGCGGACGCCGGTCCCGCCCCCGATCGCCGCCCAACCGTCGACCGGCGCGCTGGCGCGCGCCGCCGCCGCCATTCCGCCCCCGGTCTCCCGGCCGGCTCCGCCGCCTCGGGTCGAGGCGCCGGCGGCCCCCACGGCGCCGACCGGGCCGGACCCGATCCTCCCGCATCCGTCCCTGGCCCGGCGTCGAACCGGGGTCTTTGCGGGTATGTTCGAACATCGTAAGGGCATACTCCGGGCCGTCGTGGCCGCGGAGGTGCTCGGAAAACCGAAAGCTTTAGCGGAGCATCCATTCTGGAGTCCACCACCCACCGAACGCTCGACCTCGCACAGCTGACCGACCGCGTTCGGCTGTTCGGCCCGTTCGACGCCAATCTGACCGCCATCGAGAACATCTGCGGCGTCTCCGTGCAGGCCGAGGACGACAAACTCGTCGTCGCCGGCGGCGAAGAGGCGGTCGTGCGCGCCGTCCGCGTCGTCAAGGGCATGCTGGATGCGGCCGTTCGCGGCGCCCAGCTCACCCCGCACGACGTCACGCTGGCCATCGCCGACGCGCGCGCCGAACCCGTGCCGCGCGATCTGCCCGACACGCTGATCCGCACCAATCGCGGGAAGGAAGTGCGTCCGCGCACGCCCGGCCAGCGCACGTTCGTCGACACGATCGCCGCCAACGACCTGACCTTCGGGATCGGACCCGCCGGAACGGGCAAGACGTTCCTGGCGGTCGTGATGGCGGTGCGCGCGCTCAAAGAGCGGCGGGTCAGCCGGATCGTGCTCTCGCGCCCGGCCGTCGAGGCCGGCGAGAAGCTCGGCTTCCTGCCGGGCGACGTCAAGGAGAAGGTCGACCCGTATCTGCGACCGCTCTACGACGCGCTCGCGGAGCTGATCGACGACGCGGTGGTGGCCAAGTACCTGGAACGCGGCACGATCGAGATCGCGCCGCTCGCGTTCATGCGCGGTCGCACCCTCTCGGATGCCTTCGTGATCCTGGACGAAGCCCAGAACGCGACCCACGAACAGCTCAAGATGTTCCTCACCCGCCTGGGCGAAGGCTCGACGATGGTCGTGACCGGCGACGTCACCCAGATCGACCTGCCGCGCGGCTCGCACAGCGGCCTGCCGGATTCGCCCCGCCGTTTCGGGGAGATCGAGGGCATCGGCATCGTCGAATTGACCGAGAACGACGTGGTCCGCCATCCGCTGGTCGGACGTATCGTGCAGGCGTACGCCGCCGAGCCGTGATCCACTATCGCAACGACGTTCGCAAGAGCGGGGCCGACGGACGCGCGCTGCGCGCGACCGCGCAGCGTCTGCTGTCGGCCGCCGGCGAGGCCGGGTCGTCGCTCTCGCTCACGCTCGTCGGCGACGAGGCGATGCGCGAACTCAATCGCGCCCACCGCGGCAAGGATGCGCCGACCGACGTGCTGTCCTTTCCGCTGCTCGACCCCGACCACGTGAGCGGCGAGGAGGAGCGGATGCTCGGCGACGTCGTCATCTCCGTGGATACCGCGCGGCGTCAGGCCGCGGACTACGACGCGCCGCTGCAGCGCGAGCTGGAGCGGCTGCTGATCCACGGCATCCTGCACGTGCTCGGGCACGACCACATGGAACCTGCGGAGCGCGCGACGATGGAAGCCGAGGAACGCCGTCTGGCGACCGCCATCGGCATGCCCTGGCCGTATCTGTAGATGAAGCTGTTCCGATCGTTCAACCACGCGTTCGAGGGCGTCATGTACGCCGCCCGGACGCAGGCCAATATGCGCATCCATCTGTTCGTGGCCGCGCTGGTGCTGACGGCCACGCTGCTGCTGCGGCTGGACCGGTACTACGTGATCGCGCTGATCGTGCTGATCGCGATGGTGCTCGCGCTCGAACTGGTCAACACCGCGATCGAGGCGATCGTCGACCTTCTGACGGTCGCGCACCATCCGCTGGCCAAGACCGCCAAGGATGCGGCGGCAGGCGCCGTCCTGATCGCCTCGGCCGCGGCCGTCGCGGTGGGCTATCTGATCTTCTACCAGGGCATCACCAGCGGCGGCGCGACCGTCTTCGCGGCCGTCCAGGCCGTCCCGGCCAACGTGGCCCTGATCGTGCTGGTGGTGGCCGGTATCCTGGTGATCGTGGCCAAGGCCTGGACCGGCCGGGGCTCGCCGCTTCAAGGCGGCGCCGTGAGCGGGCACGCCGCCCTCGCCTTCGCCGCGGCCACCCTGCTGGCGATGTTCTATCAGCGGCCGCTGCCGGCGCTGCTCGGCTACTTGATCGCGGCGCTGGTCGCGCACTCCCGGGTCGAGGCCAAGATCCACTCGGCCTTCGAGGTCATCTGGGGCGCCGTTCTGGGGTCGGTCATCGCCCTGGCATTGTATTTGCTCGTCCACCCTCACGTCGTGCTATAATGGCCCGGCTTTGTCGAACACGACCCCCCCTCGACCCCACGAGCCCCCTGGAAGCCGCGCGGCCCAGGGGGCTGTGGTAACCGCATGACCCACGCTCAAGACCTCCAGGTCGTCGCCCTCGTGGTGCTGGTCGTGGCCGCGGCGTTCTTCGCCGCCTCCGAGGGCGCGCTGATCTCGGTCAACCGGCTGCGCGTGCGCGGCATGGTCGAGCGGGGCGTGAAGCGCTCCAAGCCGTTGCTCACGATCCTGGACGACCGGAACCGCTTCCTGACGACGGTGCTGATCGGCAACACGATCGTGCTGCTGGGCGCGGATTCGCTCGCGACCTATCTGTTCATCCAGCTCGGGTTTCCGGATGCGGCGCTGATCTCGACCGGGGTGATGACGTTCGTCATCCTGCTCTTCGGCGAGATCATCCCCAAGACGGTCGCCGTCTCCGACACGGATCGCTGGGCCCTGCGCCTGGCGCCGACCATGAAGGCGGTCGCGTGGTTCCTCACGCCGGTGGTCGCGCTCTTCCAGTTCCTACGCGACCTGCTGCTCAAGCCGCTCGGTGTCAAGAACTCGCACCACATCTTCGTGACCGAGGACGACATCCGCACCTTGGTCAACGTCGGCGCCGAGCAGCGCGTCATCGAAGAGCAGGAACGCGAGATGATCCATTCGATCATCGAGTTCGGCGACACGATCGTCCGCGAGGTCATGACCCCGCGCCCGGAGATCGTGGCCGTCTCGATCGACGAATCCCCCCGTCGCGCGCTCGACCTGGTGATCGCCGAAGGCTATTCGAAGCTGCCCGTCTATCAGGAGTCCAAGGACGACGTGGTCGGCGTGGTCCACGATCGCGAGCTGCTGATCGCACTGGCCAACGGTGCGCTGGCGGCTTCGTCGCTCCGTTCGCTGATGCGTCACGTCTCGCACGTCCCGGAGACCAAGAAGATCGCCGAGCTGCTGCGCGAGATGCAGCGCGACAAATTCTCGATGGCGATCGTGGTCGACGAGTACGGCGGCACCGCCGGGCTGGTCACGATGGAGGACCTGCTCGAGGAGATCGTCGGCGAGATCCGCGACGAGCACGACGAGGACGAGCAAGAGCCGATCCGGATCGTCAACGAGAACGAAGCGGTCGTCGACGCCGGCGTCAACATCGAGGACGTCAACGCCAAGCTCGGCACGCGCCTGCCGACCGAGGAATTCGAGACGATCGGCGGCTACACCGTCGGGCTGTTCGGCCGCCTCCCGGTCGAGGGCGAGGAGATCGACGCCGACGCGCACACCCGTCTGCGGGTCGACCGCACCCGCGGTCGACGGATCATGGCCGTGCACGTCTACTCGTCGAACGGCCGGGTCAAACACCCGTCCGGGGACGACCTGGAGATCGAAGAGATCGAGGATGCCGAAGATGTCTGACGCCGACGCCCTGCTCGAGGCCGCGCGGGCCGCGCGCCGCAACGCCTACGCTCCGTACTCGAACTTCGCCGTCGGGGCGGCCGTCCGGGCCGAGGACGGCACGATCGTGCCCGGCTGCAACGTCGAGAACGCGAGCTACGGCTTGGGGATCTGCGCGGAGCGCAACGCGCTCTCGACCGCCGTCGCGATGGGTCTGCGCCGCTTCACCGCGATCGCGATCGCCGGTCCCGACGGGATCGCGACCGCTCCGTGCGGCGCGTGCCGCCAGTTCATCGCGGAGTTCGATCCCGCCATGCCGGTCACGTATACCGGTCCGGGCGGACCGGTGCAGACCACCCTGGCGCATCTGCTGCCGGAGTCGTTCGGCCCGCACGCGCTGGGGAGATAGGCGCACGCCATGAGTCAGGCCCGCGCGTACAAAGCGCGCGGCATCGTGCTCCGGGCGCGCAATCTGGGCGAGGCCGACAAGATCGTCACGTTCTTCACCGACGAGAGCGGGAAGCTCGACGCGGTCGCCAAGGGCGTCCGGCGCGCCAAGAGCCATCTGGCCGGCCGCCTCGAGCTCGCGTCGGAGAGCGCGCTGACCCTGCACCGCGGCCGCAACCTCGACATCGTCGTCGGGGCGGACCTGGTCAGTTCGCGCTGGATCGTCGAGCCGGCCGCGTTCGCGGCCGCGAGCGTCGTGCTCGAGACCATCGATGCGCTCAGCGAGCCGGACCTGGCCATGCCGGAGGTCTACGCGCTGCTCTCCAATGCCCTGGCCGCGCTCGCGCGCAGCGAAGACCCGACCGCGCTGCTCCCGCGCTTTGAGCTCCGGCTGCTCGACGCGCTCGGCATCGCGCCGCCGCCCGACCGGTGCGTCCGCTGCGGCGCCCCGTTCGGCACCAAGGGTGCGTGGCTGGACGAAGACCACGGCTCGTTCGCCGGGATGGAATGCCGCGAGACCTGGCGCGACATGCTCGAGCTGGATCGCGACGACGTCGAGAACTTGGCGGCGCTCGGCGCGCCGCGCGGCGAGGGAGCCGCGATGCGCGCCCGCCCGCGGGTGGCGCTCGCGATCGACCGGCTGATCTCGTATCACATCGGCCGGCGGCTGCGAGCGGGAGCCCACGCGGCCGAGTTCGTAAGGGCCAAGACGTGAGCGTGATGGCATTGGACGTCGGCAGCAAACGCATCGGGATCGCGATCGCCGATCCGAGCGGCACCTTCGCGCTGCCCGTCGGGACCGTCGAGCGGACGAATCTCCGGACCGATCTCGCCCGTATCGTGGAATATGCGGAGTCGTACGGCGCGCGGGAGATGGTCGTCGGCGATCCGGTCTCGCTCTCGGGCGCGCGCGGGATCGCCGCCGAGAAGATGGACGCGTTCGTGACGGCGTTGCGAGGCGTCTTCGAGGGTACGATCCATCGCGTGGACGAGCGCATGACGACCGCCCAAGCGACCAAGACGCTGATCGCGGCCGACGTCTCGCGCGCCAAGCGCAAGACGGTCGTGGATAAGATGGCGGCCGCCCTGATCCTCGAGACCTTTCTTGCGAAGCGCCGACGCGAAGGCGAGGGCGGCTGATGCGGGCGATCGCGGCACGCATCGCCGGCGCGCTGGCGGCCGTGGTGGTCGTCGCCGGGTTGTGGTTCTATCAGACCGCCCTGCACGGGACCGGCTATCCGGCCGCGACCACGCACGTCGTCATCCCGGTCGGCTCGGCGTTCTCGCAGATCGCCGCAGAGCTGGCCGACAAGGGGGTGATCGGCAACGCGCTGGCCTTCCGGCTGCTCGCGAAGCTGACGCGCGCGGAGACCGACGTGCACGCCGGCGAGTTCCGGTTCGACCCGCACCTGACCGAGCGTGAGGTGCTGCGGCAGCTCCAGAGCGGCGGCGCGCAGATCGCCGTGTGGGTGACGATTCCCGAGGGGTTCACCGCGAAAGAAGTAGCCGCCCGGCTGGCCGGCGCCCACATCGGAGACGCGGCGTCGTTCGAACGCGGGTTCATGACGACGCATCTGACGGTCGGCGGTACCCGCTCCAAGACGCTCGAAGGCTTTCTCTTCCCGTCGACCTACCTCGTGCCGACGGATGCGTCGCCGGAGGCGGTCGCCAAGCAGATGACCGACCAATTCGCGCTCGAACTTCCGCGCGACGCGGTCGCGAAGGCCAAGGCCCTGCACTTGACGGTCCCCCAGGTGGTCACGGTCGCGTCGCTGGTCGAGCGGGAGGCGAAAGTCGATTCGGAGCGGCCGCTGATGGCCGGCGTCTACTACAACCGTTTGCGCTTGGGGATGCCGCTCCAGGTCGATGCGGCCATCGAGTATGCCCTGCCCGAGCACAAGACCGAATTGTCGTTCCACGACTTGGCGATCGACTCGCCCTACAACACCTACAAGTACCCGGGCCTGCCGCCCACCCCGATCGCCAATCCGGGCAAGGCATCCCTGGACGCGGCGTTCAATCCGCAGAAGTCCGACTATCTCTACTACGTCTACAAGGGCGACGGGCACAGCGCGTTCGCCAAGACCTTGGCCGAGCACAACGCCAACGTCGCGAAGTATCTCAAATGACGCCGGCACCGGCACGAGAGGAACACCATGGGCTCCAATAACGGAGAGACCGGCCACGGCCACGATCACGAGCACGGCCCGCTCGAACTGCGCGAGGTGCTGATGATCGAGACGAAAGACGGCAAGGAACTGCCGTTCGAAGTCGTCGGCACGCTCGAGGATCCGGACGACCACAAGACCTACGCCGTCCTGATGTACGAGGACGAGGAGAAGGACGAGCAAGAGTTCATCGTCACCGACGTCGAGGGCAACCTGCTCGACGACGAGGGCCTCGCTCAGGAGATCCTCGACGAATTTCTGCTCTTCGCCGAAGAGGCCGGCGAAGGCGAGGGAAGCGGCAACTCATAAAGGTCCTGTTCCTCTCGGCCAACGTCGGCGTCGGCCACGTCGCGGCCGCCAACGCCGTGGTCGCGGCCCTGCGGGTCGACGATCCCGGCGTGCAGACCTCGGTCGTCGACTCGTACGAGTACGCGGCGCTCGCGATGTCGCGCGTCGTCTCCGAGGGCTACCTGCAGATGGTCAAGACCATCCCGCAGATGTACGGCTACATGTACCGGCAGGCGGAGCGAGCGACCGAGGTCGGCCCGTTCCGCTTGTGGGCCCATCAGTTCACCGCCGCGAATCTTCGCCCGCTGATGCTCGAAGAGCGCCCGGACGCGGTCGTCTGCACGCACGCGTTCCCGTGCGGCGCGATGGTCGAATACAAGCGCGCCTATCCGGACGCGCCGCCGGTGGTGGGCGTCGTCACGGACTTCGCCGTGCACGCCTTCTGGATCCATCCTGAGGTCGACGCCTATGCGGTCGCGACCGACGCGATGCGCGACGTGATGGTCGCGCGCGGGATCTCGCCGGAGCGGATCGCGGTCACCGGCATCCCGGTCGATCCGCGCTTCGGCGCGATCGCCGGCTCGCGCGAGGCACTGCGCCGGCGGCTGGACTTGCCCGAGGATCGCAAGATCGTGCTGATGATGGGGGGAGGCCTGGGCATGGGACCGATCGTCACCATGATGCAGTCGCTGGAAGGTTCGCGCGAGCCGGTCTGCGCCGTCGTCATCGCCGGCCGGAACGCCAAGCTGCGGACGCGCGTGTTGGCGGCCGCGCAGGGGCTGGACTATCCGGTGCGCGTCCTGCCGTTCGTCGACAACGTCCACGAGTACATGCACGCCGCCGACGTGCTCCTCACCAAGCCCGGCGGCCTGACGACCGCAGAGGCCTTGGTGGCCGGAGTGCCGATGGTCCCGTTCAAGCCGCTGCCGGGTCAGGAAGAGCGGAACGTCCGCTACCTGACGGAGAAGCGCGCCGCCGTCCGGGCCAGGACGCCGGCCGAGTTGGAGCGCGCCGTTCGCGAGCTGATCGAG
>Ga0207667_10002609_pt1 | contig 22348 bp, 18 predicted proteins | sample KBSCornC52_FD_184301 | JGI IMG/M metagenome (GOLD analysis project Ga0207667, IMG submission 184301) | Corn rhizosphere microbial communities from Kellogg Biological Station, Michigan, USA - KBS Corn C5-2 (SPAdes) (version 2) | ecosystem: Host-associated > Plants > Roots > Rhizosphere > Soil ...
GCAGGATGCGCAGCTGAACGCTGTCGTCGACCTCGATCTTGAGCAGCGCCTCTTCGAGTGCCTCGACGGCACCGGAGACATCGCCCTTGATGATGAGGTTGAGCGAGTCGACCTTGCCCTCGGCGAGCACGCGGGTGAAGTCTTCGAGCGAGATGCGCTTGCGGGCCTTGGCCAGCTGGGCGTTGCGCTCGACGGCTTCGCGCTTCTCGGCGATCTGCCGGGCCGTGCGGTCGTCTTCGGTGACCAGGAAGGTGTCGCCTGCGCGGGGCACGGACGAGAGCCCCTGCACCTGCACAGGACGGGCCGGGTAGGCCTCTTCGACGACGTCGCCGTTCTCGTCGTGCATCGCGCGGACGCGGCCGTACGCCGTTCCGGCGACGATCGGGTCGCCGACGCGCAGCGTTCCGGACTGGATGAGCACCGTCGCGACGGCACCGCGGCCCTTGTCGAGCTTGGCTTCGATCGCGATGCCGCGCGCGTCCTTATTGGGGTTGGCGCGCAGGTCGAGACCGGCATCCGCCGTGAGCAGAACCGCGTCGAGCAGTTCGGCGATACCCACCTTGTTGAGCGCGGACACGTCGCGGAAGATGGTGTCGCCACCGAACTCCTCGGCGACCAGACCGAACTCGGTCAGCTGCTGACGCACCTTGGCGGGGTTCGCCCCCTCCTTGTCGACCTTGTTGACGGCGACCACGATCGGCACGCCCGCGGCCTGCGCGTGGTTCAGCGCCTCGACCGTCTGCGGCATGATGCCGTCGTCTGCGGCGACCACCAGGATCGCGATGTCGGTCACCTGCGCACCACGGGCGCGCATGGCGGTGAACGCCTCGTGGCCCGGGGTGTCGATGAAGGTGATGGCGCGCTCGATGCCCTCGTGCTCGGTCCAGACCTGGTACGCACCGATGTGCTGCGTGATGCCGCCTGCCTCGCCCGCGACGACGTTCGCCTCGCGGATCGCGTCGAGCAGCTTGGTCTTACCGTGATCGACGTGGCCCATGACGGTCACGACCGGAGGACGGATCTCGAGATCCTCGTCGTCTTCGTCTTCGAGCTCCTGCTCGAGGTCGATGTCGAAGCCCTCGAGCAGCTCTTTGTCTTCGTCTTCCGGGCTGACGATCTGGATGTTGTAGCCGAGCTCCTCGCCGAGGATCGCGAACGTCGCGTCGTCCAGCGACTCGGTCGCCGTGGCCATCTCGCCGAGGTGGAACAGCGCGGTCACCAGCGCGCCCGGCTGCACCGAGTACTTGGTGACGAACTCGAGCTTGTCGGCCAGATCGGAGATGGATGCGCCACGGCGCATGCGGATGATCGTCGAGCCGTCGCCACGAGGGATCGCGACGCCGCCCAGCGACGGAGCATCGCGCATCTCGAACTCTGCGCGCTTCGTGCGCTTCGACTTGCGGGCGCGGCTCTTGCCGCCGCCACGGCCGAAGGCACCAGCGGTTCCGCCGCCGGGACCGCGGCCACGACCGCCGCCTCCACCGGGACGACCGGCGAATCCGCCCGTCGTGCCGGGCGCGCCGCCTGGGCGCTGGAATCCACCGCCTGCACCGCCGGGACGGCCGGGGCCGCCGGGACGCTGCTGGAACGGGGCACCGGGGCGACCGGTGCCCGGGCCGCCGGGACGCGGGGCCCCCGGACGGGGAGCGCCTGGGCGCGGAGCGGCGGGGCGCGGGATGGCGCCGCCGGCGCCGCCCGGACGCGGCATGCCCTGCGAGCCCGCGAAGGGGTTGTTGCCGGGGCGGGGCGTTCCGGGGCGTGACATGCCCTGCGCGCTGGCGAACGGGTTGTTTCCGGGCCTCGGCGCCGAGGGCGCCGAGGCGTCGCCTTGAGCAACTGTTCCGGCAGCTCCCCCGGAAGCCGAAGGCGTAGTTGGTGCAGCAGCAGTGGGCGCCTCGGAAACGGACGCAGGCGCCGTCACCGGTGCCTCGGCAACCGGCGCGGGCGCCGGAGCCGGCGCGGGCCGCGCAGCCGCAGGCCGCGGGGCGGTGGCCGTCGCGGTGGCGGCGGCGGGCGCGGCCCCACCGGCGGGCGCCTTGTAGCCGTCCGCCTCGAGCGCGGCCTTCAGGCGGCGCGCGACGGGCGGGGCGATGCTTGAGGACGCGCTCTTGACGAACTCGCCCATGCCCTTGAGCTTGTCAAGCGCGATCTTGCTGTCGATACCGAGTTCGGCGGCGACTTCGTGAACACGTGGGTTGGCCACATTTCTCCTGTCTGGGGTCCGCCCCAGATTTCAGGAGCGGACGCTAAAGGGTGAGGGAACTCATTTCGAGTTGCTCATTAGTTGTCCATTGGTCTTTCAACCCGTTCTTCGAGGGATGTCAGTTCGTGAATGGTGATCAGTTCCGTGACCGAGGTGCGGAGCGCCCGGCCGAAGGCCTTGCGCGAGATCGCGGTCTCGAGGCACGCGCTTGCGGGATGCAGCCACGCGCCCCTGCCTGGAAGTCGAGCCGCGGCATCCACCACAACACGTCCATCGCGCGCGACCACCCTCACGAGTGAGGAGCGGGGGGCACGCTGCCGGCAACCCAGGCAGGTTCTGACGGGTTCCATGGTACCCCTTCCGTGGCTGCCGGGCGTGACCCGCAGATCGAAGCCGCCATGGGCGCCTTCGCGTGCGGCGCGACTGGCCAGTTACTCTTCCATCACGGAATCGGGTTGGATGTCAATCCGCGCGCCGGTGAGCTTGGCAGCCAGTCGCGCATTCTGACCCTCCTTGCCGATCGCCAACGAGAGCTGGTAATCGGGGACGAGCGCGCGCACCGCCTTGAGGTTCTCGTCGACGACGAACGCGCTCGTGACCTTGGCCGGCGACAGGGCGGAGGCCACGAAGGTGGCCAGGTCGGCCGACCAGTCGACGATGTCGATCTTCTCGTCGTGCAGCTCGGTGGTCACGGCGCGCACGCGCTGCCCGAGCTCGCCGATGCATGCGCCCTTGGCATTGATGCCCGGCTGGGTCGCCCGCACCGCGATCTTGGTGCGGTGACCGGCCTCGCGGGCGAGCGCGGCGATCTCGACCAGTCCGCTGGCGATCTCGGGCACCTCGAGCGCGAACAGTTTGCGCACCAGCCCGGGATGCGTGCGGCTCACCGTGATCGAGGGGCCCTTCAGCCCCTTGCTCACGCTGGTCACGTAGACGCGGATGCGGCTGCCGTGCGAGTAGTCCTCGCCCGGCACCTGCTCCTCGGGCGGCAGGATCGCCTCGACGCTGCCCAGGTCGATGTGGATCATCCGCGGATTCGGCCCCTGCTGGATGACGCCCGCGACGATGTCGCCCTCGCGCCCGCGGAACTCGCCGAGCACCTTGTCGTCGCCGATGTCGCGCAGACGCTGGTTGATGACCTGCTTCGCGGCAAAAGCAGAGATGCGGCCGAAGTCGTCCGGGCTGTCGATCGCCTCGCCGACCACCTCGCCGTTCTCGTCGTGCTCCGGCACGAAGACGGTGACGTGACCGGTCTTGCGGTCGAGCTCGACCCGCGCCCCTGAGTCGGCGTCCTTGTCGGTGTGCTTCAGATAGGCCGTCAGGATCGCCTGCTCGATGATGCCGACGAGTTCGTCGAACGGGATCTCGCGCTCGCGCTCCATGAGCCGCAGCATGGTGAGGTCGATGTCCATCACAGGCCTCCGGTATTCAGATTGTGGGTCCGGGCGCAGCCGGACGACGGTCGAGTTTAGCGCGACCGCTTTGCGCGGTCACGCCGCAGCATGACCCGTCAGGCGGCCGAGCCCTCCGGGGTCACGGCCGACGCCAGCACGACATCCAGCGCAGCCGACGCGTCTTCTTCGCTGAGCTTCTGGGCGAGAGCGAGCTCGCTGATCAGGATCTGGCGCGCCTTGGCCAGCATCCGCTTCTCACCGGCCGAGACGCCGTGGTCCTGGTCACGGCGCCACAGGTCGCGCACGACCTCGCTGACGCGGTAGACGCTGCCGCTTGCCATCTTCTCCTGGTTGGCCTTGTAGCGGCGGCTCCAGTTGCCCGGCTCTTCGACGAAGGGATCGCGCAGCACCTGGTGCACGGCCTTCACCCCGTCGCTGTCGATCACGTCGCGCACGCCCACCAGCTCGACGTTGTCGGTCGGGAGCATGATCGTCAGTTCGCTGGTGTGCACGTTGAGCGTCATCATCTCCTTCTCGACTCCGGCCACCGTGCGCTTGCTCAGCGCCGTGATGGTGACCGCACCGTGGTGCGGGTAGACGAGGGTCTTGCCGACGGACAACTCCACGTTGCGTCCTGCTCTCTGATGTTCTGACTCGGTCTGGCGCGGGCCCGCAAGGGCCGAGGGGGGAACGGGGATCGAGGCTCGGCGTTCTAGCCGAGACGGTCGATCAGTTCTGCTGCCGGGACCTCGGTGCGCTCCCCCGAGCGCCGGTCCCAAAGCTCTAGGATACCTTGTTCGGCGCCCCGACCGGCGATCACGATCGTCGGAACCCCCAGAAGCTCGGCATCGCCGAACTTCACACCGGGCGAGACCTTGGGCCGGTCGTCGTAGAGCACGTCGAATCCGGCCGCGTCCAACTGGGTCGCGACCGTCTCGGCGAGCTGGTACGCGACGTCGTCCTTGCCGGTCGCGATCAGGTGGATGTCGAAGGGCGCGACCTCTGCTGGCCAGACCAGCCCCTTGTCATCCGCCGAGTTCTCGGCGATCGCCGCGACCAGCCGGGTGACGCCGATGCCGTAGGAGCCCATCGTGACGGTGACCAGCTTGCCGTTCTCGTCGAGCACCTTGAGCCCCAGCGCATCGGCGTACTTGCGCCCCAGCTGGAACACGTGCCCGATCTCCATGCCGCGTGCGAGTTCGACAGGGCCCGAGCCGTCGGGCGCGGGATCCCCGGCCTTCACCTCGGCGACCTCGACGGTTCCGTCGTTGCCGAAATCGCGGCCGGCCACGAGCCCGAAGACGTGCTTGCCCTCGAGGTTCGCGCCGGTGATCCAGCCGGAGCCGTCGACGACGCGCGGGTCGACCAGGTACCGGATGCCGGTGGCCGAGTCCTCGCCGAGCACCGACCCGGTCGGCGACCACGGCCCGATGTAGCCCTTGACGAGCAGCGGATTCTTCTCGAAGTCGGACGCGTCTGCCGGCTCGACCTCGGCGGGCGCGAAGGCGACCTCCGCGCGCTTGAGGTCGACCTCGCGGTCGCCCGGCACCGCGACCACGACGACCTCGCGGGTGCCATCCAGATGGGTCAGGCGCAGCACGACGTTCTTGAGCGTGTTCGCGGCGACCCAGGCGTTGCCGTCGGGCCGAGGGTGCTTCTCATTCGCGACCTCGACCAGGGTGGCGATGGTCGGGGTGCCGGGCGTATCGAGCACTTCGGCCGGCGTCAGCTTCTCGTAGCCGCGGCTGGGCGGCACGACGGTGGTGAACGCCTCCACGTTGGCGGCGTATCCACCTGCGGAGCGGACGAAGGTGTCTTCGCCGACCGGGGTCGGGTGCAAGAACTCCTCGGAGCGCGATCCGCCCATCGCGCCGGCATCCGCCTGCACGATCACGTAGTCGAGCCCCAGGCGCGTGAAGATGCGCTCGTAGGCATCGCGCTGCGCCTGGTACGAGACATCCAGTCCCGCGTCGGTGTAGTCGAAGCTGTACGCGTCTTTCATCGAGAACTCGCGGCCGCGCAGCAGACCGGCCCGAGGGCGCGCCTCGTCGCGGTACTTGTCCTGGATCTGGTAGATCGCGAGCGGCAGATCCTTGTAGGAGTTGTAGAGGTCCTTCACGAGCAGGGTGAAGACCTCTTCGTGCGTGGGCGCGAGCAGATAGTCGGCGCCGCGGCGGTCCTGCAGGCGGAAGATGCCGTCGCCGTACTCATCCCAGCGCCCGGTGATCTCGTAGGGCTCGCGCGGAAGCAGGGCGGGAAAGTGCACCTCCTGCGCGCCGATGGCCGCCATCTCCTCGCGGATGACCCGCTCGACCTGGCGGCGCACGCGCAGCCCGAGCGGCAGCCAGGCGAAGATCCCGGGAGCCTGGCGACGGATGTACCCGCCGCGGACGAGCAGCCGGTGGCTGATCAGCTCCGCATCGGCAGGATCGTCGCGCAGCGTTCGGACGAAGAGCTGGCTGAGGCGTGTAGGCACGGCCTCCATGCTATGGGCTCGAATCGCGAGGGGTCGCTGTTGGGGGGTCACAGCGCCGCGATACCCCCAGTGGCGACCCCTCGGCCGTCGTCCACACGCGTGGTCGGCGCAAGGTTGTGCACCGGCGAGCGGCCACGGGGGTCCCGCGGGCGGAGGGCCACCAGCCTGTAGAAATGCGGCATCCCGCGCCCCGCCCTGAAAGGCTCGGCCGCAACTTCACGGTTCGCGAGGCGATGGCGGCCGGAATGAGCCGCGACCGGCTGCGCGCACGGGACTTGGCGCATCCGTTCGTGGGCGCCCGCACCGCAGACACCCCCGTCGATGTACTCGGCTTCGCGCTGGCTCTCGCGCCTCTTCTGACGGCGGGCCAGTACTTCAGCCATCTGACGGCCGCTGAACTCCACGGGATGCGCATGCCGGAAGGGCGCCGCGCGCACCGGGTCCACGTGACGGGTCGGGAGGTGAATCGCGCGATGCGCCGGCCAGGGGTCGTCGGGCACAAGACCGAGCTGCCTGTCCAGGTGCTCGACGTGGGCGATGGGCTCTGCGCCTCGAGTCCCGTGGACGCCTGGTGCGAATGCGCGACGCTGCTGGGCGTGGATGACCTCATCATCATGGGCGACGGATTGATCCAACGGAAGCATCCTCTCTCGACGCTCGACGAGCTGGCCGACGCCGTCCATCGTCGATCGGGACGACGCGGGGCCGCGCGGCTGAGGTCGGCGCTACCGCAGCTGCGCGCGGCCACCGACTCGGCACGCGAAACGCGCCTGCGCCTCCTCGTGGTGCGCACGGGAATGCCCGAGCCAGAGGTGAATGCCGCTCTGCTCAGCCTGAACGGCGACGTGATCGCGCACGGAGACCTCGTGTGGCCGAAATACCGGGTCGTGCTGGAGTACGAGGGGCGTCAGCATGCCGAAGATCTCGCCCAGTTCGCCATCGACATCGGCCGACTGAACGACATCGCCGAAGCGCGTTACCGCGTCATTCGCGTCGACAAGACCCTGCTCGCGGACCGCCACGCACTTCTCGTGAGGCTCCGCCGCGCACTCGCCGACGGAGGTTGGAAGCCCTGACCTTAGCGAAGGGTCGTCAATGGGGCGAATGACCGCGCCAGAGACCGCAAACGCGACCCTTCGCGGTCAGTGTGTCAAGACCTGCGGTGCCCCGAGCTCACCAGGCGGCATCTCTGCCGCGAGCCGGTTGGCCTCTTCGATCAGGGTCGCGACGATCTCGCTCTCGGGCACGGTCTTGATCACCTCGCCCTTGACGAAGATCTGGCCCTTGCCGTTGCCGGATGCGACGCCCAGGTCGGCCTCGCGGGCCTCCCCCGGTCCGTTGACGACGCAGCCCATGACGGCGACGCGCAGCGGCACGGTCATGCCCTCGAGCCCGGCCGTCACGTCGTTGGCCAGTGTGTAGACATCCACCTGGGCGCGCCCGCAGCTCGGGCAGCTGACGATCTCGAGCTTGCGCTCGCGCAGGTTGAGCGACTGCAGGATCTGCAGGCCGACCTTCACCTCTTGCGCGGGCGGGGCGCTGAGCGAGACCCGGATGGTGTCGCCGATCCCCTCGCTGAGCAGGATGCCGAAGGCCGTCGCGCTCTTGATGGTGCCCTGGAACTCGGGGCCGGCCTCGGTCACTCCGAGGTGCAACGGCCAGTCGCCCCGTTCGGCGAGCTGGCGGTAGGCCTTCACCATCACGATCGGGTCGTTGTGCTTCACCGAGATCTTGAAGTCGTGGAAGTCGTGCTCCTCGAACAGCCCCGCCTCCCAGACGGCACTCTCGACCAGGGCGTCGGGCGTCGCCTTGCCGTACTTCTGCAGGATGCTGGGCTCGAGAGAACCGGCGTTGACCCCGATCCGGATGCTGACCCCGGCCGCCTTCGCAGCTGCGGCGATCGCGCCGACCTGGTCGTCGAACTTGCGGATGTTACCCGGGTTGACGCGCACGGCCGCGCATCCGGCGTCGATCGCCTGGAACACGTACTTGGGCTGGAAGTGGATGTCGGCGATCACCGGGATCTGGCTCTTGGCCGCGATGATGTGCAGCACATCCGCGTCGTCCTGACTGGGCACCGCGACGCGGACGATGTCGCATCCGGATGCCGTGAGCTCGGCGATCTGCTGCAGGGTCGCGTTGATGTTCGTGGTCGGCGTCGTGCACATCGACTGCACGCTGATCGGGGCGTCGCCTCCGACCAGCACCTTGCCCACCTTGATCTGGCGGGACTTGCGGCGCGGAGCGAGCACCTCGGGCGGAGGCTTCGGCATCCCGATGTTGAGGGCAGGCATGGCTCAACCCTACGCGGGGCCCACGCCGGCCGCCGGGGTGGTCAGGCGATGATCGGGTTGACGATGTCCGCGTAGATCAGCAGCAGCGACATCAGGCCCAGGATGCCCGAAACGGCAAGCGTCAACGGGATCAGCTTGGCCATGTCGACCGGCCCGGGATCCGGTCGCTTGAACCATTTCGCGACCCGGCGCCGGATCGCCTCCCAGAGCGCCCCGACCACGTGACCGCCGTCGAGCGGCAGCAACGGGATCAGGTTGAAGACGAACAGCGCTACGTTGAGCGACGCGATGATCTGCAGCATCGCGCTCGCGCGCTCGGCGACCGGCAGCGCCTGCGAACTGGCGACCGTGCCCGCGATGCGTCCGACGCCGACCACGCTGATCGGTCCGTTCGGGTCGCGTTTCTGACCGCCGAACGCGGCCTGCGCCACCTGCACAAGACGGTGCGGCAGATCGAGGATGATGCCGCCGGTGTGCACGATGTTCGCCCCGACCGCGGGAAGCACGGCCGTCACCGGCTGGGTCACCAGCTTCTGCTGGGTGACGATGCCGATGAATCCGGCCTGCACGGTGGCACCGCTCGCATCGGTCGTCGAGTTCTTGACCGGGGTCACGGTCAACGTCTTCTGGGCGCCGTCGCGCTGGACCACGAAGACCAGCGGCTTGCCGACCGAGGCGCGGATGAGCGCCGTCTCTTGCTCGTAGCTCGAGATCGACGTTCCGCCGATGCTCAGCACCGTGTCTCCGGGCATCAACCCGCCGGCCGCCGCGGGGGTGGCCGGGTCGGACGCCGCGCAGGTCTTGTTCGCCGCGCTCTGGCTCGTGGTCTGAGCCATGCACTGGCTCACCTCGCTGATCGTGGTGCTATAGCCGGGGGAACCCACCAGGCAGATCACGATGGCGTAGAAGACGACGGCCAGCACCAGGTTCATGGCCGGCCCCCCGAGCATGATGATGATGCGCCTCCAGAAGGCGAGCTTGTAGAAGACGCGGTCCTCGTCGCCGGGAGCGATGGTCTCGGCAGATGAATCGCGCGCGTCTTGCACCAGCACGTTGAAGAAGCCGGTCGAATCCATCTTGGGCCGGGCGCGACCCGCAGCGTGGATGTGCTGCACCGCAGCATCCTCGGCGGCGTCGTGCATGTCGCCTTCGACGAGGTCCAGCTCGAGCTCGTTGCGCAGGTGGCCGGCTCGCGACACCGCGCCCGACTTCACCTTGCCAGGGGGGAACATGCCCGCCATCGAGATGTAGCCGCCGAGCGGGATGGCCTTGACCCCGTACTGGGTCTCGCCGAACCTGCGCGACCACAGCGTGGGACCGAACCCGATCATCCACTGCCCGACCTTGACGCCGAACTTCTTGGCCGGGATGAGGTGGCCGATCTCGTGCAGCCCGATCGACAGCGCGACGCCGACGACGATGATCACCACGCCGAGGATGTAGAGCAGCACGGTATCCACGGCCACAGGCTACGTCACCGAGTCTTGGAACGCGCCGACCGACTGCTGTGCTACTCCGCGACCGATCCGGCGAGCGCGCGATCGGCCGCATCGCGCGCCCAGCGCTCGGCCTCGAGCACGCCCTCCAGGGTGAGCTCACCGGCGGCCGGCTCATGCAGGTCGACCACCCGCTCGACCACCGCGAGGATGCTGAGGTACGGGATCCGGCGAGCGTGGAACGCCTGCACCGCCTGCTCGTTCGCCGCGTTGAACACGGCCGGATACGTGCCGCCTGCCATGCCGACGCGCTTGGCCAGACCGACCGCGGGAAAGGCGTCCCCGTCGAGCGGCTCGAACGTCCAGCTCTGAGCGCGGGTCCAGTCGAGGGGGGCTCCGACGCCCGGCACCCGGTGCGGCCAGTCCAGCCCGAGCGAGATGGGCAGCCGCATGTCGGGGGGCGATGCCTGGGCGATGGTCGATCCATCCGTGAACTCGACCATCGAGTGCACGATCGACTGCGGGTGCACGACGGCCTCGATCCGGTCGTACGGAATGTCGAAGAGGTGGTGCGCCTCGATGATCTCGAGCCCCTTGTTGACCAGGGTCGCCGAGTTGGTGGTGACCACCAGGCCCATGTCCCAGGTCGGATGCGCGAGCGCCTCCTCGGGCGTGACATCGGCGAGCTGATCGCGGGTGCGCCCGCGGAACGGCCCTCCGGATGCCGTGAGCACGAGCCGCCGCACCTCGCCGTGCTCGCCCGAGCGCAGCGCCTGCGCGATGGCCGAGTGCTCCGAGTCGACGGGGACGATCTGCCCGGGCCGCGCCGCCGACGTCACCAGCTCGCCCCCGACGATGAGCGACTCCTTGTTCGCCAGGGCGAGCGTCGCTCCCGTCTCGAGCACGGCCAGGGTGGGCGCGAGGCCGACAGAACCGGTGATCCCGTTGAGCACGACATCCGCCGCGACCGAGCGCACCAGGGCGACGGCCTCGTCGACCCCGAGCGCCGTCGCCGGCACGCCCGTCGCGGAAGCCTGCTCGGCGAGCTTCTCGCGGTTGCTGCCCGCCGCGAGTCCGACCAGCTCGAAGCGGTCGGGGTGGGCCGCGATGACCTCGAGCGCCTGCACGCCGATCGACCCGGTGGAGCCGAGAACGATGACGCGTCGCATGACTTCAGGCTAGCGAGGCTGCCTGCTCCGCGCGCCGGATCAGCCCGCGGTCGCCGTTTCGGCAGCCAGGATGTCGATCACGAACACGAGCGTGTCGTCTTTGCCGATGCCGGCGCTCGAGTTGCCGCCCTGAGGCCCGTATCCGTCGGCGGGCGCGATGACCACCAGCACTTGCGACCCCACTGTCTGGCCGACGATGGCATTGGTGAACCCGGTCACGAATCCGTTTGCGGCGCCCGAGTACGGGGTTGCGCCCCAGGTCTGGTCGAAGATCTTGCCGGTTGCCAGGTTGGTGCCCTGGTACTGGATAGTGACCTGATCGGTCGCGCCGACCACGGCGCCCGACCCCTTGATCAGGGTGGCGATCTGGGTCGTGGCCGGCGGCTTGTAGCCGGCGGGCACCTTCAGCGTCGGGGTGCCGTCTGCCGCGACCGTCACGGTCGGAAGTCCGGGGGGCGACGCGACCGCGTCACCCTCTGCCTTCGTGGGAACCAGGCTCACCACGTCGGCGACGAACACGATGACCTGGTCTGCCGGGATTCCGAGCTGAGAGCTGCCTGCCTTTCCGAAGGCCTCCGATGCCGGCACGACGCCCACGACCCGCGTACCCGCCTGCGCGCAGTTCAGGGTCTTGGCCAGTCCGGTGATGACCTTGCTGGCATCCACGGTGATCGCGCTGGTGCGCCCGGTGCCGTACCCCGTCGAGGTGACCGTCTTGCCGGTCGTTCCGTTGTAGAGCGTGAAGCTCACGTTCACGATGCTGCCGGGAGCGGCTTTGGCACCCGAGCCCTGGATCACGACCGTGCGCTGAGTCGACGACACCTTCAGCGGGGCCTTGATCGTGACATTGGGAGTCGTGTCGAAATCGCCGCTCACCTTGACCGAGTCGGAGGCGGAGCCGCTCGAGACGCATGCAGCACTCACGGTCGGGATCGAGGTCGCGGTCGACGAGGCCGACGGCGTATCGGAGCTGGAGCCGCTGCATCCGGTCAGGGCGAGGGCCAGGCCGACGACGGCAGTGGTCGTGACGAGCAGAAGGCGGCGGGCGGGAGCGATGGGCACGGGCTCCATCCTCCCTCACGGCACCTTGGTGGCGCCTGCGCGCCGCGCTGCAGAACAGGAGGCCGCCGATGAACGCGCTTAGGCTGGCCGCATGACTTTCAGCGTGCCGCAGGAGCGCAAACTCGTCACCGAGCTGCCAGGACCGAAGTCGGTGGCGCTCCAGGCGCGCCGCGTGAAGAGCGTGTCACGCGGGGCGGGCACCCTCGCCAACATCTACATGGACCACGGCTCGGGAGCCATCCTGGTCGACGTCGACGGCAACCAGCTGATCGATCTGGGGTGCGGCATCGGGGTCACGACCATCGGGCACGCGCATCCGGATGTCGCGGCCGCCGTGAGCGAGCAGGTCGCCAAGCTGACCCACACCCTGTTCACGGTCACGCCGTACGAGAACTACGTGCGCGTCGCCGAGAAGCTCGCCCAGCTCACTCCCGGCGACTTCGAGAAGCACTCGATCCTGGTCAACTCGGGCGCTGAGGCGGTCGAGAACGCGGTCAAGATCGCCCGCAAGTACACCGGTCGCCGGGCGATCGTGAGCCTCGACCACGCCTTCCACGGCCGCACCAACCTCACCATGGCGATGACCTACCGCCCATGGCCGGAGCGGGCAGGCATGGGGCCGTTCCCCGGCGAGCTGTACTCGGTGCCGATCAGCTACCCGTTCCGCGACGGGCTGAGCGGCGAGGAGGCGGCGGCGAAGACCATCGACTACATCGTCACCCACATCGGCGCCACCGAGGTCGCCGCGTTCTTCGCCGAGCCGATCCAGGGCGACGGCGGGATCATCATCCCGGCCCCCGGCTACTTCGCCGCGATCAAGAAGTTCTGCGAAGACAACGGGATCGTGTTCGTGGCCGACGAGATCCAGGCGGGCATCGGCCGCACCGGCACCTGGTTCTCGATCGAGCACCACGGCGTCGTGCCCGACCTCATCACCAGCGCAAAGGGCATCGCAGGAGGCATGCCGCTCGCCGCCGTCACCGGCAGGGCCGAGATCATGGATGCCGTCCAACCGGGCGGCATCGGCGGCACCTTCGGCGGCAACCCGGTCAGCACGGCCGCCGCCCTCGCGGTCTTCGATCTGATCGAGCGCGAGAACCTGCTCGGCGAGGCGCAGCGTGTCGAGAAGGCGCTGCTCGCGCGGATCGGCGACTGGGCGTCGAAGTACCCCGTCGTCGGCGAGGTGCGCGGCAAGGGCGCCATGTTCGGGGTCGAGCTGGTGCATCCGGGAACCACGGATCCGCACCCCGAGGCGCTCACCGCCGTGCTGAAGCACGCCACCACCCACGGTGTGATCGCGCTCGATGCCGGCAGCTGGGACTCCGTGCTGCGGATCATGCCCAGCGTCGTGATCAGCGAGGAACTGATCGACGACGCGGCCGGCGTGATCGAAGAGGCACTCGGCGCGCTGTAGTCGAACGTCCCTTTTCGCGGCCTTCTGCCGGGGCCGCTCTCCGAGGAGAATGTCGGCCATGCCGAAGTCCCCGACACCCCCGCAGCCCCCGGTCGACGGCAGCCCCGCCGGCCTCCGTGCCCAGATCCTGGCCACCGAGCACTGGAGTCTGCTCGCCTCGCGCACCACCACCCAGAACGAGGTCCTGAGCCGGATCAGCATCTTCCTGACCCTGGTCTCGGCCACGCTGGTGAGCCTGGCCCTGGTCGGCCAGGCGACGCGATTCGGCACGGTGTTCTCGATGTTCGCCATCGCGATCCTGGCCTTCGCCGCGATCGTCGGGCTCCTCACCCAGATCCGGGTGATCAACGTGTCGATGGAGGACCTGGGCTACGTCATCGCCATGAACCGGCTGCGCGCCGCATACGCCGCGCTCGCACCCGGCGTCCAGGACGCCTTCATGACGTCGACGCACGACGATCAGGCCGGCGCATTCACCACCTACTACTTCCTGGGCCCGCGTCGCAACGGCAGCCAGATTCTCGCCAGCACGATGGTGTTCATCATCGTGGTGAACGGGGCACTGGTCGGACTGCTGGCAGCGGCCGTTGTCATGACCGCGACATCGACGACGACGGCTGCGGTCGTCATCGGAGCCCTGGCTTCGCTGATCTACATCGGGGTCAGCATGGCCGTCGGATCACGGCCGTTCTTCCGGTTCTGGAAGACCCACGCCGCGCGCAACCCCACCCGTTAGCGATGGCCGGGCCCGCGCCTCGATGAGGTTGAGCAGGATTCCTCCCGTGACCGCGATGCCCAGGGCCGCCATGGGCGGGAGCACGGCTGCGATCACGGCTCCGGGCAGCAGAACGGTCGCCACGACGAGACGTGGCCAGAGCCACCTCCCGGTCATCCGCCACCAGAAGAACACCGTTCCCGCCTGGTAGAGCGAGACCCCGCCGGCCAGCGCGACTCCGCCGAACCAGCCGAGCGGGGCCGATGAGGCGATGCCCTGCATGGTGAGATCGATTCCGGTCGCCGCGAGGATGATGCCGGTCACGATCGGGTAGTGCAGGTAGGCGTAGCCGACCGTGGCGGCATCCACCCGGTCGGTGCCGGTCCGGGCGGCGAGGGCGTGCTCGGCGCCGCGCGAGATCCGATGGAAGTACAGCCACCACAGCGTGATCGCGCCCACGATCGACAGCACCGCCCCGACGACGACCTGCCAGACCAGCGGGCGGGATGCCACCCCCACCCCGATCGAGACCACCGACTCGCCGAGGGCGAGCATCACGACGAGGTTGAACCGCTCGGCCCAGTGCGACGGCGAGTGGATGCGCCACGATCCGCCGATGGAGGTCACGGCGACGATGGCGGCATCGAGCAGGGCGGCGCCGAACCAGATCCAGACCTGGGCAGTGCCGCCGAGCATGGCTCCCACGATGAGCACCGCGATCGTCACGGGGAGGGTGCTCCCATCCGTGATCAGGATCTGCCTGCGCAGCCCGGGATCGCCATCGGCCGCCCGGAAGATCAGGAAGCCGTGCAGCACTCGCACCGCCGCGAAGCAGATCACGAAGACGATGGCCGACCGCGGATCGGCGCCCGACGCATGGAATGCGGTGGGCACGGCGAGCGCCGCCACGAAGATGAGCACCATCGCGAGCGCGAGCCCCAGCCTGAGCAGAGGCCGGTCGACGCGCGCCTGGTTGGCGAACCAGCCGTACGACGTCCAGACCCCCCACAGCAGGCCGAGAACCGTGATCGCCTCGAGCACAGGAAGCGCGGCATGGCCGTCGGCCTCGTGGCCGCGGATCATGATCCCGGTGACCTGGGTGAATGCGAAGACGAACACCAGGTCGAACAGCAGCTCGAAGTTGCTGACCCGTCGGCTGTCTGCGGGCGCCGGGCGCTCGGTCACTCGGTCACTCGGACGAGGAGGCCGGCGCCGACGGCGCCGACGACCTGGTGCCCCCCAGCTTCGCCCGCTGCCCGAGCAGCGCCTCGACCACCGGGAGAGCCACCGCGATCAGGAGGACCACCCCGAGAGCGACCAGCGCCGGGATGACCGCCAGCACCGGGATCAGCACGAGCAGCAGCACCCCGGCCGAGAAGCGCGGAAGCGACCACTCCCCCGAGACCCGCAACCAGACGAAACCGGTGCCCGCGAGATAGAGGGCGACCCCGCTGGCCAGGGCGAACGCCGGGAACAGCCCGGGCGCGGCGAATCCCGTCACATGCCGCATCGTCGTCTCGACGCCGAGGGCTGCGATGACGATGCCCGTGATGAGGGCCATGTGCAGATAGGTGTAGACCTCGGTCGCCATTCCGGTGCGCTCGACGCCGGAACGCCGCCCGACCGCGTGCTCGGCGTTGGAGGCGAGGCGATGGAAGTACGCCCACCACAGGGCGATCCCGATGCCGATGCCGAATCCCGAGCCGACCAGCACCGACGCGCCGAGAGGCACCCGCGCGACACCCGAGCCGATGGCGACGATCGACTCGCCGAGCGCCAGCAGCACCACGAGCGCGTGCCGCTCCGCGAAATGGGCGAGGGAGTTGATGCGCCAATTGCCGCCGTTCGAGGTGACGTAGATCATCACCCACTGGAACACGACGGCGACCAGCCAGATCCAGACCTGGAACGGCGAGCCCGCGAGCCCGCCGATGACCAGCAGAGCCGCAGCAGGCAGCAGCGCGCTCGACTCGGTGACGATGATCTGCCTGCGCAGCGCCCGGTCGGACCCGGCCGCGATCAGGTAGGCCACCATGTGCACCAACTGGACCAGGAAGAACGACACGGCGAACAGCAACGTGCCAAGCACCGGGCCGTCGGGCGCGCGATAGGCGGTGGGCACCGCCAGTGAGGCGAAGAACATGATCACGGTCGCCGCGATCATGCCGATCCGCACGATCCCCCGATCGCCGTGGGCCTGATTGGCGAGCCAGGCGAACGAGGACCACGGGGCCCAGATCAGCAGCAGGATCACCAGGCCCCGCACGACACCGCCCGCGGTTTCGTCGTGCACCATCAGAGCGGTGACCTGAGTGAACGCGAAGGCGTAGACCAGGTCGAAGAACAGCTCGAGCGTGGTGGCGCGATCCCCCTCGCGCGAGGTTTCGACGGTCAGCAGCCCGGTGCCGAGGATCCGCCTCGACAGGCCGGAGCGCGTCGTGCTCATGCCGCGACTGCCAACACGGCTTGCTCCTCGAAGCTGGCCTCCTTCAGCAGGTCGACGAGCGTGAGCCCCAACGCGGCGCAGATGCCGGCGAGGACCTCGCTCGACGGTTCTTTGCGGCCGCGTTCGATCTCAGAGAGGTAGGGCATCGAGATGTTCGCGGCCAGAGACACCTCCCGCAGAGTGCGACCATCGTCCAGCCGGATGCGGCGCAGCGCCGCGCCGATGACGTGCCTGAGCAACATGCTGACAACGTAGTCCCGGCCCCGGACGCGGTCACCCGCTCCTCCACAGGATTCGCTGCGGGCGAAATCAGCTCAGGTTGTCGTCGAGCACCAGGATCTGCGGCTCGTGCCGCACCGCGAAGTTGACCGAGTTCGCGATGAAGCACAGGCGGTTCGCCTCGGCGTGGAGCGCCAGGGCGGTGGCAGGCGCTCCGGACGAGATGGTGACGACGGGGCGCAGCACGACATCGACGATGGCCCCGCTGCCGTCGGGATCGACGTGCAGGGTGCCGGTGGCCGCATCCGCATAGCTCTGGACGACGACGCCGGCCTGGGTCGCGACGTGCAGGTAGCTGAGCAGATGGCATTGCGACAGCGCGGCGATCAGTTGCTCTTCGGGGTTCCACCGCTCGGCATCGCCGTGGAAGGTCTTGGCTGCCGATGCGAGGATGGCGTGCTTGCCCACCGCTCGCAGTTCGACGGCGCGCGAGAAGTCCTTGTAGCCGCTCGTGCCGGTTCCGCGGTTGCCCTGCCATTCGACGGAAACCGTGAAGGAATGCTCGGTGTTCATCGGAATCCCTTCATCTCATGGCATCTGACGCACGATTCCGCACATCGCGCGCCCAGCGGCGCCCGGCTAGAATCGGCACTATGACCGACGTCCTGCCCGACACGCTAGCAACCGTCCCCACCGAGCGTCGGGTGGTCACCGCGATCCCCGGCCCCAAGTCGATCGCTCTGCAGGCTCGCAGAACGGCCGCCGTGAGTGCCGGCGTCTCGAGCGCGCTACCGGTGTTCATCGCGCGGGCGCACGGCGCGATCCTCGTGGATGTCGACGAGAACGCATTCCTCGACTTGGGCGCAGGCATCGGCGTCACCACCATCGGGCACACCGACGATCACGTGGTCGCGGCCGCCCAGCAGCAGCTCGGCGAGGTCGTGCACACGCTGTTCACCATCACGCCGTACGAGGAGTACGTGCGCGTCGCCGAGCTGCTGGCCGAGCACACCCCCGGCGACTTCGCCAAGAAGACCGTGCTGGTCAACTCGGGTGCCGAGGCGGTCGAGAACGGCGTCAAGATCGCTCGCAAGTACACCGGGCGCAACGGCGTCGCCGTGCTCGAGCACGCCTATCACGGGCGCACCAACCTGACGATGGCCATGAACTTCAAGGCCATGCCGTACTCGCTGGGCTTCGGGCCGTTCGCGGGCGACGTGTACCGCGCTCCGAACTCGTACCCCCTGCACGACGGCCTCTCGGGTGCAGACGCCGCGGCGCGCACGATCGGCTACCTCGAGAAGACCGTCGGCGCATCCGACCTGGCCTGCCTGGTGGTCGAGCCGATCCAGGGCGAGGGCGGCTTCGTCGTCCCCGCCGACGGCTACCTGCCCGCCTTGCAGGACTGGTGCACGGCCAACGGCATCGTGTTCATCGCCGACGAGATCCAGAGCGGGATGGCGCGCACCGGCCGCTACTTCGCGAGCGAGCACTTCGGGCTGGTGCCCGATCTGGTGCTGAGCGCCAAGGGCATCGCGGGCGGACTGCCGCTTGCGGGCGTCACGGGGCGCGCCGAGATCATGGATGCCAGCCAGCCAGGCGGGCTCGGCGGCACCTTCGGCGGCAACCCGGTGGCCTGTGCGGCCGCGATCGCGGTGTTCGACCGCATCGAGCACGACGGTCTGCTGGCCGAAGCCGGCCGCATCGAATCGGTGCTCAAGCCCGCGCTGCTCGCCCTGCAGAAGAAGTACCCGATCATCGCCGAGGTGCGCGGCATCGGCGCGATGCTCGCGGTCGAACTCAACGACCCGAAGACCGGAACGCCGCTCGCCGATGTTCCCGGCAAGGTGGCCGCGTTCGCCGCGCAGCAGGGCGTGCTCGTGCTGACCGCGGGCACCTACGGCAACGTGCTGCGGTTCCTGCCGAGCCTGGCGATCACCGATGCGCAGCTCGCCGATGCGGCCGGCGTGCTGGACGCGGCGTTCGCCGCCCTGTAGCGGCTTAGAACCACTCGCTGGGCGGGTAGTCCGGCACGGCCTCTGCCGGAACGCGGTGCGGCATGCGGAGCTGGACGTGGCGGTGGGAGCGGGCAACCGCCTGCGTGGGCGCCACGGGCGCCACCTGCGCCTCCGGCGCGGCCTGGGCGACCCGCGCGAAGCGGGCCTCTGCGAATTCCATCATGCCCCGCCGCACTGCTCGCCAGATGATCGTGTAGAGCAGCCACAGCACGAAGGCGGCGGCTGCCAGAACGAGTCCCACGGTGATCAGTGTCATGATGCCCTGATCCATGGCGCATCACCCCCTTGGTCACGATCATCCGCGTCGAGGGGGTGACGAGCCAGCCCCTGGTAGGGGGACAAAATCGGAGCAATGGGGTGCACGGTGTCCACCTGATGACGGACACGGCGATCGGCGGGTCAGGCGTACAGCGACGCGACCGCCTCACGGAATGCGACGGTGTGCCGGGCGACATCCTCGGAGGTGGTCGCCGGTGACATCAGGGCCATGTTGTGGAACGGCGTCATCAGGATGCCGCGATTCAGCGCGTGCAGATGCAGGTACTGCTGCACCGCGAAGTCGTCCGCCGCGGCGGCCTCCGCGCCGTCGTGCGGCGCTGTCGGACGGAAGCTGTACTCGGCCCGCGCACCGAGCTGCGTCACCTGCCACGGCACCGCGAACTCGTCGATCGCGGCCTGGACCCCGGCGGTCCACTCCGTTGCGCGCGCGATCATCCCGGGGTAGACCTCCGGGGTGAGGACCTCGGAGAGCGTCGCCCGGATCCCCGCCATCGACACGGCGTTCCCGGCCAGGGTGCCGCCCACTCCCCCGACGTCGATGTCTTCTCGGCCCGCGCCGTCCCAGTCGAGGCTGACCCGAACCCGTTCGGCGAGCTCGGGCTTCATGCCCCACGCGCCGGCCGGGATGCCGCCTCCGATGGTCTTGCCGACCACGACGACGTCCGGTTCGAGCCCGTCGCGCGCGGTCATTCCGCCCGGACCGGCGCACAGCGTGTGCGTCTCGTCGATCACCAGGAGGGTGCCGGTGCGATCGCAGGCCGCCCGCACGGCGGCGTGCCATCCGGGGTCCGGCAGGACGATGCCGATGTTGGTCAGGGCGGGCTCGATGAGAACGGCCGCGACATCGCCGACCGCGAGCGCGGCATCCACCGCAGGGATGTCGTTGAAGGGCACGACGACGGTGGTCTCGTCGAGCGGAACCGGGGCGCCGATGTTGCCGCGGCGCGAGACGACCCGGCCGGCGGCATCCAGGGTGGCGTATGCCTCGTCGACGGTGCCGTGATAGCAGTGGTCGATCACCAGGACCTTGCGACGGCCGGTCGCCTGCCGCGCGTACCGCAGCACGTGCCGGTTGGCATCGGTGGCCGAGAGGGTGAATTGCCAACTCGGCAGCCCGAAGCGCTCGGCGAGCAGGGCCGCGGCGGCCGCCGCGTCGCGGGTCGGCAGCATGTGGGTCGCTCCCCGTGCCAGCTGCGCGCTGATCGCCGCCACGGATGCCGCGGGTGCGTGCCCGACCATCGCGCCGGTGTCGCCGAGGCACAGATCGACGTGGTCGATCCCGTCGACGCATCGGAAGTGGGCGCCGGATGCGCTCTCGACGAAGACCGGCCACGGACCCGGCCACTTCTCCATCCAGAGCATCGGGACGCCGTCTGGCATGTGCTCCCGCGCCTCGAGCCATGCCCTCTCGGACTCGGGGCGCGCGGCGCGATAACGGGCGAGCTCGTCGCGCCACAGCCCGGAGAGCCGGGCCCGATCCTCGTACATGGCGCCCTCGCTCAGCCCTCGCGCGCCAGCTTGCGCCGTCGCGCTGCCGCACTGAACTGGCTGGCAAGCACCACGACGATGGCCAGCAGGAAGATGATCGACGCGAAGACATTGGCCTGCGCGGGGATGGCGCGAACGGCCGCCGTGTAGATGTACTTCGGGAACGTCTCGAAGTTGCCGGAGACGAACGCGGTGATGATGAAGTCGTCGAAACTGAGCGCGAACGACAGCAGCGCGGCCGCGACGATCCCCGGGAGCAGCAGCGGGAAGGTGATGCGCCACCAGACCTGGCCCGGTGTGGCGTAGAGGTCGCGGCCCGCCTCCTCGATGGCCGGATCGAGGCTGGCCACCCGCGCGCGCACGGTGATCACCACGAAGCTGATGCAGAACATGATGTGGGCGACGATCGTGGTCCCGAGGCCCTTGTCGATTCCGATGTTGAGGAACTGCGATCCGAGCCCGGAACCCAGAACCACCTCGGGCGTCGCCATCGGCAGGAACAGCAGCAGGGTCAGTCCGGTGCGGAACCGGAACCGGAACCTCACGAGCGCGATCGCGATCGCCGTGCCCAGCGCCGCAGCGACGAGCGTCGCGACGACACCGACCAGGATGCTGCTTCCGAACGCGGCGACGACCCGTGGGTCGCCCAGCAGGGTCGCCCAGTTCTCGAGCGAGAAGCCGCGCCAGCTGACATTGGTGCGGGCCGGGATGTTGAACGAGAACACGATCGTGTAGACGATCGGGATCAGCAGCACGGCCAGGATGACGACCGAGTAGACGGCCACCCCCCAGTTGCCGCGACGGGATTTCGGCCTCTTCAGCGGGCGAGGAGTCTCTTCGAACCGCCCGAGGACCGCGGCCTCTGCAACCCCGCTCACAGCAGGTCCTCTGTCTTGGTCAGCGAGAGGTAGATGCCCACTGGGATGAGGATCAGCACCATCAGGATGATCGACAGGGCCGCGGACGACGGATAGTCCGACAGGTTGAAGTAGGTGTCCGAGATCACGTTGCCGACCATGCTGGTCTGCGTGCTGCCGAGGAACTGCGGGCTCGCGTTCACGTAGTCGCCGGTCGCCGGGATGAAGGTCAGCAGAGTGCCAGACACCACCCCGGGCAGCGACAGCGGAAGGGTCACGCGCCAGAAGGTCGTCGCGGGATTGGCGTACAGATCCGCTCCGGCCTCGAGAAAACGCAGGTCGAGCCGTTCGAGCGAGGTGTAGATCGGCAGCGCCATGAACGGGATGAAGTTGTAGGTGAGGCCGAAGATCACCATGAACGGCGTGCCGTTCAGGTGGGCGTTCGCTCCCAGGATGTTGAGGTGCTGCAGAAAGCCGACGACCGGCCCCTCATCGGCGAAGATCGCCTTCCAGGCCAGAGTGCGCAGCAGGAAGCTCATGAAGAAGGGCGCGATCACCAGGATCAGCGCCAGGGCCTGCCAGAGCGGGTACTTGCGCAGCACGACCCCGATGAAATACGCGAGCGGATAGCTGATCAGCAGCGCGGCCACCGTCGCGATCGCCGCGTATTCGAACGAGCGCAGGATGATCGGCCAGTACTCGCCGAGCACCGTCGCGTAGTTGCCGATGTTGAACGCGTACAGGTATCGCCCGATGTCGAAGGTGACCAGGTCGGGCGCCTTGAGACTGGTGATGATGAGCGAGACAAGCGGGGCGAGATAGGTCGCGCCGAGGTAGACCACACCGGGAAGCAGCAGGCAGAGGGCCGCCCTGCTGCG
>Ga0207667_10002612_pt1 | contig 22331 bp, 15 predicted proteins | sample KBSCornC52_FD_184301 | JGI IMG/M metagenome (GOLD analysis project Ga0207667, IMG submission 184301) | Corn rhizosphere microbial communities from Kellogg Biological Station, Michigan, USA - KBS Corn C5-2 (SPAdes) (version 2) | ecosystem: Host-associated > Plants > Roots > Rhizosphere > Soil ...
GCCCGGGCCGATTCGATCGCGAGATCGTGGTCGGGGTACCGGACGAGCAGGGCCGCCGCGAAATCCTTCAGATCCATACACGCGGAATGCCGCTCGCTCCGGACGTCGATATCGCCGACCTCGCCCGCCGAACCTACGGCTTCGTCGGCGCCGATCTCGCCGCTCTGAGCCGCGAAGCCGCGATGGAGGCGGTCCGGCGCATCATGCCGCGAATCAATACCGAGGAAGACACGATCCCGACGGAGGTGCTCGATGCCCTCTCGGTCGAGCGGCGCGATTTCGAAAATGCGCTGAAGCGGGTCCAGCCCTCAGCAATGCGCGAAGTGATGGTCGAAGCGCCGACGATCCGCTGGTCCGATATCGGCGGTCTCGACGAATCGATCGAAAAGCTTCGGGAGGGGATCGAGCTTCCGCTGACGCACCCCGAAGCGTTCCGGCGCATCGGCATTCGCCCCGCCCGCGGCTTTCTCCTCTATGGCGCGCCCGGCACCGGCAAGACGTTGCTGGCCAAGGCGACTGCGCGCGAAAGCAAGGCCAATTTCATCGCGACCAAATCCTCCGACCTGCTGTCGAAATGGTACGGCGAGAGCGAGCAGCAGATAGCCCGACTCTTTGCCCGCGCGCGTCAGGTGGCTCCGACGGTCATCTTCATCGACGAGATCGACAGCCTGGTTCCCGCGCGTGGCGGCGGTTTGGGCGAGCCGCAGGTGACCGAGCGAGTCGTCAACACGATCCTCGCCGAGATGGACGGCCTCGAAGAGTTGAACAATGTAGTGGTGATCGGAGCAACCAACCGGCCCAGCCTCATCGATCCTGCGCTTCTTCGTCCGGGTCGCTTTGACGAGCTGATCTATGTCGCTCCGCCGGACACAGCAGGCCGGCGCCGAATCCTCGCGATCCACACCGAGGGCATGCCGCTCGCTGACGATGTCGATCTCGAATCGCTGGCTCAGCGGACCGAGCGATTCACCGGCGCCGATCTCGAGGACCTAGTCCGCCGCGCCGGGTTGAATGCACTCCGGCGGGGTCTCGACGCCAATCGGGTGACGAAGGTCGACTTTGACGAAGCGCTGACCGATACGCGTGCTTCCGTCACGGAGCAGATGCTCGGCGAGTACGACCGCATTCAGGAAACTCTCAAGAGCGATGCGGTACGCCCGACGGGAATCGGCTTCGTGATGCCTGGCATGCTGAGGCCGCGCGGAGGTAAGAGCGGCGAGCAGCCGGGTTCTTGAGCCGCATTCACGAAACCTTGCCAAGCGTCGGTGCATTTGCCAACGCAGCGAACCTTCCCGAGGGAGCCGAGTCCTGATGCCAACCACTACCGCGAGAACGCTTAAAGGACCGCGACGCTTGGTCAGGCGCTCGGCGCGGCGCTCCGAAAGTCCGCAATGGCAGTTCCTTCGCGGGTTCCTGAAACATCCGGTCATGGTCGGGTCGATCATTCCGTCGAGCCGAACGCTTATCCGGCATATGCTTCGGCCGGTCGATTGGAAGAATACGAAGCTGTTCGTCGAATATGGACCCGGAGTCGGTACTTTCACGCGGCCAATTCTCGATCTTCTGCCCGACGATGCGACCCTGATCGCGATCGATACCAATGCCGATTTCGTCCGCTTCCTTCGGGGTTCGATCGACGATGATCGGCTGGTCGCGGTGAACGGCTCGGCCGCTGACGTCCAACGGATCATTGCGGAGCGCGGCTTCCAACACGCGGATTACGTGGTCTCGGGCCTTCCATTCTCCACCTTGCCGGCTGGTGTCGGCGAAGAGATCGCCCAGGCGACTTCCAAGGTTCTGCGGCCCGGAGGCGCTTTCCTGGTCTATCAATTCAGCCCCAAGGTTCTGGATTTCCTGAAGCCTCGCTTCGAGCGGATCGACCGCGAATTCGAATGGATCAACGTGCCTCCGGCCCACCTGTTCTGGGCGTGGCGTGAGCCGCAGAACTAGGGAATCCGGAGCGCCAGACGCCTCGTCACGCTATAGTCCAGCGACGTCACCAGAAACCAGCCGATTTTCCACCGCAAGCGCTGCCACCAGGTGGCGCGCGCCTTGTGCAACGCCGGCGTGATTTCAACGCAATCTTTCAACTCGCGATCGAAATAGGCTCGCATCGCGCTTGCGAAGTTCCGATCCTGCACGCGCAGCATCATTTCCATGTTGAGATAGAGGCTTCTTAGATCGAAGTTCGACGAGCCGATGTGGACGATGTCGTCCATCACCAGCAGCTTGGAATGCAGCTTGGTCGGCTCATATTCGAACAGCTGCACACCTCGGCGAAGCAGACGCGAATAGGTGCTTCGAGCGGCATCGATAGTTGCCAAATTGTCCGACTTGGATGCCGTTATCACGCGCACTCCTCCGCGCCTCGCAATAGCGGCGATCCGGCGGAGCATCCCACCCAAAGGTGCAAAATAAGCCGCGATCATGTCGAGGCTGCTGCAGCTTCCGAGGTCGCGCACCGTCGACAAGGCCCAAGGCGATTTCAACTGCATCGGTCCGCCATATTGCCACTGTAGTGGCCCGCGATGCTCGCTGAACCGACGAACGGTCGTTCGCAGCTCTTTCAAGCGCGAGTGACGCCTCAACGACCACGCCATGAGGGCATCGTAATACGGAGCAACTCGCGCCGCTGCCGGTCCCTCGACCATCAGGCCGATGTCCCGCCACGCCCCATCGTCGACCTCCCCGAAATAACTATCCTCGATGTTGAAGCCGCCGATCAGGATCTGCTCTTCGTCCGCGAGCGCCAGCTTTTGATGATTGCGAAGCACGTACCGCCGCCCGTAGGCCGGATTGAACCGGCAGAATTTGGCGCCGCGCTCACTGAGCTCGGTGAAATAGGTTTCCGGCGTCTGGCCGCTTCCAAATCCATCGATGAGAAGGGAAACCTCAACGCTGCGGTCGATCGCCCGCAACAGCGCTTCTCGAACCACGCCGCCCGACTCGTCGGCTGAGTAGATATAATAGAGTAACCTCAGACTGCGTTTCGCCCCCTCAATCAGCCCCAGCAGCGTGCGCAACCTGTGGGGCCCATCGAGAACAGGCGTTAGCCGATTGCCGTCAACAACAATGGATTGATCGGGGGGCATTCCACCGATCTGATCATCGGGCTCGCGGAAGGCAAGGCCGAGCGCTGGAGTGGCGGCAGTTTCATTGACTTTCGGACACCTTGTCCCTACCTCGCCCGCCTTCCCGGCAAAAGCTGACGAATTCGGAGCGATAGATGGCGCGCGTTACAGTCGAAGATTGCGTCGACAAGGTTTCCAACCGGTTTGACCTAGTGCTCCTGGCGGCACAGCGCGCTCGCCAGATTTCCGGCGGAGCCGATCTCACGATCGATCGTGATCGCGACAAGAACCCGGTCGTTGCTCTTCGCGAGATCGCGGAGGAAACGGTGAAGCCGCGCGATCTCAACGAGGCCATCGTCACCAATCTTCAGAAGGTTCGGATCGACGAGGAAGAGGAGGCGGACGAGCTGGCCTCGCTCAGCGAATCGGCTGAAGCGCTTCGCTTGACCGCAGCTGCTCCGCCGCGCCCAAGCCCTTCAGGCGGCGACTACGAATAAACTCCGCGCCCAGTCCTTCCCCGGAGCGACGAGCTGGGAGTTATCGCCGTCATGCTCGCAAGATGACTGAAGGATTGCTCAAGCTGCCTTGTTTGTGGCCCGCGCGGCTTCAGCGCGGCTGACCCAGGTGAGGTCGGCGCGTCTCAATTCCCGCCCGTCCTGAGCCTGGATGCAGATTTGCCGCACCGGGAGGCCATCGCGTCTGTCGGCAAGGACGATGCCAGGCTCTCCATGGCCCCAGTCCTCGGCCCACTGCCGTAATGCAATCATTACCGGTAGTAGCGCTTCGCCCTTCTCGGTTAGAGAGTAGATCACTTTCCGGCGGTCGGATGCGTCAGGTGCACGGCCCAGGATCTCTCCGCTAACCAGCCTCCCCAGCCGGTCCGAGAGAATATTGCGCGCAATTCCGAGCCCCGCCTGGAATTCCTCGAAGTGATGAAGACCGTTGAACGCCCCGCGAACGATCAGAAATGCCCACTTTTCGCCGATCAATTCGACGGCCGCTGGAATTGGGCAGCTCAGCGCCGCCTCTCTAAAGGCCTCGATATCGGCGCCCCCGTTTGACGCACTCACACCAAATTCCTCCCTCAGATCAGTAACAAAGCACAGCCAAGATCAAAAAACCAGTTGCTGTTGCGATACTCAGTCCCGTTTTCGTACTTGCGCCCCGAGCGTTGACCGCCCCATCTAGAGCACGTGCTTCGTCAATACGAACTGGTGGAAAAGGTCCGATCTTATGATCCGGAGGCCGATGAGGGGTTGATCAACCGCGCCTACGTCTTTTCGATGCAGGCGCACGGATCGCAGACTCGCGCTTCCGGCGATCCCTATTTCAGTCACCCGATAGAGGTCGCGGGCATCCTGACCGACCTGAAGCTTGACGACCAGACGATCGCCACCGCCATCCTCCATGACACGATCGAGGACACGGTCGCAACGCCGGAACAGATCGAAAAGCTTTTCGGCAAGGACGTCGCACGGCTTGTCGACGGGGTGACGAAGCTCAGCAAGATCGAGGCGCAGAGCGAAAATGAGCGCGCCGCGGAGAACCTTCGCAAGTTCTTGCTCGCACTGAGCGACGATATTCGAGTGTTGCTGGTCAAACTGGCTGACCGGCTGCACAACATGCGAACGCTGCACCACATCAAGAATGCGGAAAAGCGCCGTCGAATCGCGCGCGAGACAATGGATATCTATGCCCCGCTCGCCGAGCGGATCGGCATGTACGAAATGATGACGGAGATGCAGACTCTGGCGTTCAAGGAGCTTGAGCCCGACGCCTATGCCTCGATCATGCGGCGGCTGAAGCAGCTCCACGAACAGGGCGGGGATCTCGTCAACCGTATCGGGCTCGGGCTCCAGCTTCACCTCGAGGATCATGGCCTGAAGGCCGAGGTCACGGGGCGTGAGAAGCATCCCTATTCCATCTGGCGCAAAATGGCTGAGCGCCACATCAGCTTCGAGCAGTTATCGGACGTGATGGCGTTTCGGGTCATCGTCGACGATGTGGAGGATTGCTATCGGGCACTGGGCCTGATCCACCAACGCTGGCCGATGGTGCCGGGCCGCTACAAGGACTATATCTCAACACCGAAGCGCAACGGCTACCGCTCGCTTCACACGTCCGTCATTCACGATTCCAAGATGCGGATAGAAATCCAGATCCGCACCCGTGCGATGCACGATCAGGCCGAGCGCGGTCTTGCCGCACATTGGGCTTACAAGGAGGGCAAACCCGCGGCGGAACTTCATGTGCCCTGGGTAGACGATCTGGTGGAGATCCTCGGTCATGCCGAAAGCGCCGAAGAGCTGCTCGAGCATACGCGGATGGCGATGTACCAGGATCGGATCTTCGCCTTCACTCCGAAGGGTGAGCTGATCCAGTTGCCGAAAGGGGCCACGCCTGTCGATTTCGCCTATGCGGTGCACACCGATCTTGGCGACCGCACCGTCGGCGCGAAGATCAACGGCCGGGTGGTCCCGCTAAGGACCATCCTTGAGAACGGCGATCAGGTCGAAATCCTCGCCTCGGAAGCGCAGCACCCGCAGCCGTCGTGGCTCCGCTTTGTCGCTACCGGCAAGGCCCGCTCCGGGATCCGCCGCTTCGTCCGTCACAAGGAGCGCGACGAAACCGTCGAGCTCGGCCGCAAGATTTATGACGATATCGTCGAGCGGCTCCCCGCCGAGCTTAGCGACGATGCGCTTCCGCGCGCCCTCAAGAAGCTCAAGATAGAGAGCCACGACGAATTGATGATGGCGATTGCGCGCAAGCGGATCAGCGACGAGGCGGTGATGGAAGCGCTGATGCCCGGGTCCGCCGGCGCTGACGTCACTCCGCGGCCGCGCCCGCAACGCTCCGCAATCTCGATCAAGGGACTAACTCCTGGCGTCGCTTATCACTTGGCCGACTGCTGCCATCCGGTTCCGGGCGACCGTATCGTCGGCCTCCGGCGGGAGGACGAGGAGATCGAGGTGCATGTGATCGGCTGCGACACGCTAGCGAGCGGGATCGACGCCGACTGGCTGGACCTATCGTGGGGCGAAGGTTCGGAAGGGGCGCCGGCGCGGCTATCCGTGATTGTCCGCGACATTCCCGGCGCGCTCGGAACCACCGCAAGCATCCTGGGTGCGAAGAACGCGAACATCGTCAACCTGCATCTCGTCCATCGGGATGGAAGTTTCCAGACGTTCAACCTGGACATCGAGGTTAGCGACCTTGCTCACCTGCACACGATCATCGCCGCCCTAAGAGATGCGGACCCGGTCAGTTCCGTAGAGCGAATCTAGGCCTGAACGCGGTTGCGCGCAGTCCCCGCCGCAAGCACCGCCAATGTCACCAAATCCGATGCGGTTGCCGTCATTGGCGCGATCTGGACCGGGAGTTCCAGCCCGAGGAGATAAGGCCCAAGGATGCTCTCTCCGCCGAGTGCCTTCAGCAGCTTCGCCGACAGGCTTGCGGACTGAAGGCCCGGCATCACCAGGATGTTCGCAGCCCCCGAGAGGCGGGTGAATGGATAGTAGCGGCTCTGCATGTCGTAATTGAGCGCGACATCCGGCGCCATTTCGCCTTCATATTCGAAATCGACCTTGAAGCCGTCGAGCAGCTTCACCGCATCGCGCAGTCCCTCGATATGCATTCCCGGCGGATTGCCGAAAGTGGTGTAGCTGATGAAGGCTACCCGCGGCTCCAATCCCATTCGCCGTGCAAAGGCGGAGGAGCGCATCGCGATTGCCGCATATTGCTCCGCTGTCGGCCTCTCGGTCACCGCAGTGTCGGCGATAAGGACCGTTTCGTGCCGCGAAACGACGACGCTCACACCGAACGGTGTCGTGCCCCTCTCGTCATCGATGACCAGCCGCACCTGGCGAAGAGACTGGCTGAATGGGCGCGTCGTTCCGGTGATCATCGCGTCTGCCTCGCCCAGAGCGAGCATCGCCGAAGCGAAATAGTTGCGGTCCTGGTTGACCATCCGCTCGACTTCGCGGCGGAGCAGCCCATGCCGCTGGTGCCTCGAGTAAATGTAATCGACCGCGCGCCCGACCAAGGGTGAATTCCGGCTGTTCAGCACCTCATAGCTGTCGGCGTCCTCGACTCCCAGATCGCGGAGTTGCTGGTAGACATCCTCACGGCCGACGAGCACGGGCGTGCCATATCCCGCCTCCTTGAAGGCGATTGCCGCTCGAAGCACATTCGGCTCGTCGCCTTCGGCGAACAGCACCCGCTTCGGATTGGAACGCGCGGATTCATAGGCGAGGCTCAGCACCGATACAGTCGGGTTCAGCCGTGCCCTCAGCTGTTGGCGGTAGGCTTGGATGTTCTCGATTGGATGCTGGGCAACCCCGCTGCGCATCGCCGCTTCCGCCACAGCGGAGGCGACCACCTCCATCAGCCTGGGATCGAACGGCGCCGGGATGATGTAGTCCCGTCCGAAGCTCTGGCTTCGACCGCCGTAGGCCGCCGCAACTTCGTCCGGCACCGGCTCACGAGCAAGCCGCGCCAAGGCTTCGGCGGCGGCAATCTTCATTTCGTCGTTGATCGCCGTCGCTCGAACGTCGAGCGCGCCGCGGAAGATGAAGGGAAAGCCGAGGACGTTGTTGACCTGGTTGGGAAAATCCGAGCGGCCGGTGGCGATGATCGCGTCCGGACGGACCTTTGTCGCATCCGGCGGCCAAATCTCGGGGTCCGGATTGGCCATCGCGAAGATGATCGGCTGATCGGCCATCTTCTCCACCATTTCGGGCTTCAGCGCACCGGCTGCGGAAAGCCCCAAAAATACATCGGCGCCGACCAGTGCCTCGGCGAGCGTTCGTGCATCGGTCTCGACCGCATGTGCCGACTTCCACTGATCGAGATCGGTGCGATCCTTGGAGATCACGCCTTTGCGGTCACACATGATGGTGTTGTCGCCGCTCACCCCCATGGCTTTGATAAGTTCGGTGCAGGCGATCGCCGCCGCTCCCGCGCCGTTCACAACCACCTTGATCTTCGCAAGATCGCGTCCGGTGATCAGGCAGGCGTTGATCAAGCCGGCGGCGGTGATGATCGCCGTCCCATGCTGGTCATCGTGGAAGACCGGGATGTTCATCCGTTCGCGAAGCGTCTGCTCGATGATAAAGCAGTCAGGAGCGGCGATGTCCTCCAGGTTGATTCCGCCGAAGCTCGGCTCGAGCAGCTCGACGGCATCGATGAAGCGCTGCGCGTCGTCGGTCTTCACCTCGATGTCGATCGCATCAACATCGGCGAAGCGCTTGAACAACACCGCCTTGCCTTCCATCACCGGCTTGGAAGCGAGCGCACCGAGATTGCCAAGGCCAAGGATCGCGCTTCCATTCGAGATCACGGCGACGAGATTACCCTTCGCCGTGAAATCGTAAGCGCATCCCGGATTCTCCGCGATTGCTCGAACCGGAACCGCCACACCCGGCGAATAGGCGAGGCTGAGATCGCGCTGGGTGGCCATCGGCTTGGAGGCGATGATCTCGATCTTTCCCGGCCGCCCTTGCGAGTGGAAATCGAGCGCCTCCTGCTCGGAGAATTTGATGCTGCTGTCGTCCATTTGTCTGCGTACTAGCGGAGAGCGTGCGAAAAAGTCACGCAATCCGGAGTCGCACGCCCGATTGGTAGCGGCTACGCTTGAAGCATGGCTCGCGCCGACGCTCCGACTCCCATGATGCAGCAGTACCGGCGCCTCAAAGCCGAGGCTGGAGACGCCTTGCTCTTTTACCGGATGGGGGACTTCTTCGAACTGTTCTTCGACGACGCGAAAGCCGCTTCCACCTGTCTCGACATTGCGCTCACCAAGCGGGGCGAGGACAGCGGTGAACCGATCCCAATGTGCGGGGTGCCCGCCCATTCGGCCGAATCCTACCTCGCTCGTCTGATCAAGGCCGGGCACCGAGTCGCAATCGCCGAGCAGACCGAGAGCCCTGCCGAAGCGCGCAAGGCGCGCGGCTCCAAGGCCTTGGTCGAGCGGGCGATCGTCCGCCTAGTCACCGCGGGGACGCTAACCGAGGAGACTCTGCTCGAATCGGGCGCAGCCAACTGGCTTGCCGCGGTCGGGCGCGCCGGCGACGATTGGGCGATTGCGGCTGCCGATATTTCCACCGGCCGATTCGAGCTGATCGCTTGCGGTCCGGGCGAACTGTCGTCGGAATTGGCGCGGCTTTCGCCTGCTGAAACGATTGCCGATAGCGCCGCGCCCGGAATTCGCGCGCGCACGGGCCATAACGGCTTCGACAGCATCGCTGGCGAGCGCGCGCTCAAGGCGCGCTTCGGCCTCACGACGCTCGATGGCATCGGCACCCCATCGCGGGCCGAACTGGCGGCTGCAGGCGGCTTGCTTGCTTATCTCGATTCCACCCAGAAAGGTGCCGGAATCCTGCTCGATGCCCCCAAACGGGTGGCGCGCTCCGCACATATGCAGATCGACGCAGCGACACGCGAAAGCCTGGAGCTGACCCGGTCTGCTTCCGGAAGCGTCGCTGGAAGCCTGCTCGGTGAGATCGACCGCTGTGTCACCGCGGGCGGCCGGCGGCTTCTCGCAATCGACATTTCCGCGCCGCTGACCGACGGGTCTGCAATCCAGTCGCGGCTCGCGCTCGTCGGCTGGTTCTTCAACGACCAGCTACGGCGGGAGCGCACACGTACAGCTCTAAAATCGATGCCTGACGTTGCCCGGGCACTCGCGCGCCTCACTGCCGGACGAGGCGGCCCCCGCGATCTCGCCCAGCTTCGCGATGGCCTCGCAGCTGCGCGCGCTTTGAAGGACGATCTGGAAATTGAACCGGAGCGGCCGCCTTTGCTCGACCAGCTGTTGCCCAGGCTCGGCGGCCATGCAGCCCTCGTGGACAAGCTGGCGATAGCAATTGTCGCCTCGCCGCCGCTCGATGCGTCGAAGGGCGGCTACATTGCCGAAAGCTACGACGCAGCGCTTGATGCCCTTCGCGCCGCCTCGTCCGATGGGCGCCGCGCCATTGCGGCGCTCGAAAGCCGCTACCGCGATTCCACAGGGGTTTCGTCGCTGAAGATCCGCCACAATGCGGTGCTCGGCTATCATGTGGAGGTGGCCGCTCGCCACGCCGATCGGTTGATGGCGCCAGACAGCGGCTTCACCCACCGCCAGACGCTCGCCGGTGTTGTCCGCTTCAACTCACCAGAGCTTCACGAGGAAGCATCGCGCGTAGTCGAGGCCGGAGCACACGCCCTAGCCGCCGAAGCGGCCCATTTCGAAGAACTGACGGCGCTCGCAGTCACAGCCTCCGCACCAATCCTCGCCGCAGCCGACGCGCTTGCCCGGATCGACGTCGCCGCAAGTCACGCCCAGCGCGCCGCTGAAGGTGGCTGGGCACAACCGAGCCTCACGGAAGAATCCTGCCTCGAAATCGAAAGCGGTCGCCACCCGGTGGTCGAAAGCGCACTCCGCGACAACGGCGAGCGCTTCGTCGACAACGATCTCAGCCTCGGCAACAACCGCTTGTGGCTGATCACCGGCCCCAACATGGGTGGTAAATCCACGTTCCTCCGGCAAGCGGCGCTGATCGCTGTGCTCGCGCAATCCGGAAGTTTCGTCCCAGCGACCGGAGCAAAGATCGGCCTCGTCGACCGCCTGTTCAGCCGGGTGGGAGCCTCGGACAATCTGGCCCGCGGCCGCTCGACGTTCATGGTCGAGATGGTCGAGACGGCGGCCATCCTGGCGCAGGCTACCCCGCGGAGCCTCGTTATCCTCGACGAGATCGGCCGCGGCACGTCGACCTACGACGGCCTCGCAATCGCCTGGGCGGTCGTCGAAGCGATGCACGACCAGATTAAATGCAGGACCCTCTTCGCCACCCACTATCACGAACTGACGCGGCTTGCCGGACGTCTCGACTCGCTTTCTCTCCACCACGTCCGCGCGCGCGAATGGAAAGGCGATCTTGTCCTACTCCATGAGGTCGCCGATGGTGCTGCTGACCGGAGCTACGGAATCGCGGTGGCCAAGCTCGCGGGCTTACCGCCTGCGGTGGTCAGCCGCGCAAAAGCCGTGTTGGCGAAGCTGGAGGCGGGGCGTGACGCCACCGGAGGGATTGCCGCCGGACTCGACGATCTGCCCCTGTTCGCGACTGCCGCCGAGCCGGAGCAGGCCCCAGATCCGCTCGCCGAAGCCGTCGCAGACATCGATCCCGATGCTTTGACTCCGCGCGAGGCTCTGGATGCCCTATATCGGCTCAAGAAACTTGCGGCCGACCGATGAATGCGACTTTCGATCCCGTTGCGAACCGCCGGTTCATCATTGACCCGCGGTCGGTCGCCGATCGTATGGCTGGCGCAGGTACCGCCGCCGCGACCGCTGTTCTTGCCGAAGCGCTTGAATCTGGCCGGGCTGAAATTGCGCACCGGCTCACGGAGCAGCCGGATCGCGGGCGCGCGTCCGCCCGGGCGACAGCGTATCTCAAGACCCAGTTGGTTCGCGTCGCCTACGAATATGTGACCGGCGACAGCAACCCGGAGCTGGCGATAGTCGGCCTCGGCGGCACCGGGCGCGGCGAGATGGCCCCGTACAGCGACCTCGATCTCATGTTCTTGTGCCGAGGCAAATGCTCCCCCGAGATCGAGCAGATCGTCGAGCGCGTGCTCTACATGCTGTGGGATCTGCAGCTGAAGATCGGCCATTCGCTCCGCTCGCTTGAGGAGATGCTCAAGCTCGCCAAGCAGGACATGACCATCCGCACCTCGCTGCTGGAAGCACGCCTGCTGTGGGGGAACGAGGCGCTGTCCGAGGAGGCAGCCAACCGTTTCCGAACGAAAATCGTCGCCGGATCGGCGGCAGAATTCGTCGCCGCCAAGCTCGCTGAACGCGACGAGCGCCACGTCCGAATGGGCGACAGCCGCTATGTGGTCGAGCCGAACATCAAGGAGGGCAAGGGCGGCCTGCGCGATCTCCACACGCTCTACTGGATCGGCAAGTACATCTACGACGTGCGGGATCCATCGGAGCTCGTCGGCGTGGGGCTTCTGACGCCCGAGGAATTCGCGCAGTTTGAGCGCGCCGAGCGCTTCCTGTGGGCGGTGCGCTGCCACCTGCATCTTGAAGCCGGACGCGCGGAGGAGCGGCTGGGGTTCGAGTATCAAAAGGCGATCGCAAGGCGCATGCGCTACGCGGACCGGCCCGGAAAATCCGCCGTCGAGCGCTTCATGCAATTCTACTTCCTGAACGCCAAGGCGGTCGGGGATTTGACCGGAGTCTTCCTAGCGCAGCTTGACGAGAAGATGGCGCGCAAGGGCCTTCGATTCGCGCTTCCCACAATCCGCCGCAAGCCGAAGCGGCTTAACGGCTTCGTCCTTTCCCGCGGCCGGCTGTCGATCCCGTCAGACGATTTTTTTCAGGCGGATCCTGCGAGGTTGCTCGAAATCTTCGCCCTCGCAATCCGCGAAGGGCTGGAAATCCATCCCACCGCGATGCGCGCCGCGGCCCGCGATGCGCGGCAGATCAATGCCAAGGTGCGCAGGGACCCGAGCGCCAACGCCTTCTTCATGGAGGTTCTGACCAACCCCAATCACCCGGACATGGTGCTTCGCTGGATGAACGAGGCGGGCGTGTTTGGCCGCTTCATCCCCGACTTCGGCCGTGTAGTCGCCCAGATGCAGTTCGATATGTATCATCACTACACCGTCGACGAGCATTCGATCCGCGCACTGGGTCTTCTGGCCGCGATCGAGCGCGGCGACCTTGCCGAAGATCATCCCGTCTCGACTGCGGTGTTCAAGCAGATCGGTTCCCGCCGGGTGCTCTACGTCGCCGTCCTCCTCCACGACATCGCCAAGGGTCGGGGCGGCGATCACAGCGAGCTCGGCGCCGAAATTGCCGTGGAGCTTTGCCCGCGCCTCGGGCTGGATGCCGAGGAAACAGACACGGTCGCGTGGCTGGTCCGCAATCACCTCGTGATGTCGAAGACGGCTTTCCGCCGCGACATCGCGGATCCCAAGACGATCCAGGATTTTGCGCAGATGGTGCAAAGCCCGGAGCGGCTCCGGCTGCTCATCATCCTGACGGTGGTAGATATCCGCGCGGTCGGCCCGGGTATCTGGAACGAATGGAAGGCGGTGCTTCTGCGCGCCTTGTTCGAAGCGGCCGAGGAACGGCTGAGGCTCGGTCACAAGGAGCGGGGGCGGCAGGAACTCGTGCAAGCTCGCAAGGACGAGCTTGCCGATGCGCTCGGCTGGAAGCCGAAAGTCCTGCGAGCTTACACGTCGAGGCTTCCGGACAGCTATTGGCTGGCCGAGCCGCAGGAGGTGCGCCTCGCGAATGCTCGCCAGGTCGCGGCGGCCGAAGCGCGGATCGGCGACCCGGTCCCGAGCGTCGTTGCCGAGACGGACCCGGAATCCGGTTTCACTCGCGTGAGCGTCTTCACCCCAGACCGCGAAGCGCTCTTCTATCGGGTGACCGCAGGGCTCGCCGCGGCAGGCGCGAGCATCATGGACGCCCGAATCCACACAACTCGCGACGGAATGGCACTCGACAACCTGCTGGTGCAGGACGGGCAGGGAAAGCCCTACATCGACAAGCGACCGCGCTCGCGGCTGGTGAAATCGGTCGAGGAGGCGCTTTCCAGTGAAGAGTTGCCGCCGCTTCCGAAGACTCAGCCGGTGGCCAACCGCAACGCGGCTTTCCCAGTGCATCCGCGAGTTCTCGTCGCGGACTCGGCGTCCACTCGGACCACAGTCGTCGAGGTCAACGCCCGCGACCGGCCCGGTCTTCTCGCCCGCCTCGCGCGCGCCATCCATACCTGCGAGGAGCAGGTGCATTCCGCCCACATCGCCACCTACGGTGAGCGGGCGGTCGACGTCTTCTATCTGACCGATCCCGAAGGCCGAAAGCTTGCGCCGGTGTCGATCGCCAAGCTCCGCACCGCGCTCCTTGTCGCGGCCAGCGAGGACGGCGTTCTTCGCTAGAATTTTCGGCGCAGCGTCACGCCGAAAGTGCGCGGCTCGCCGATGAATGCTCCGTAAAGCTGTGTGGAAACGGGATAGAATCCGGCCACCACTCCACGTTGGGTGCCGGATCCCTGCAATGGCGAGTCGAACGCGATCTGCGTGAACTTCACATCGAACAGGTTCTGCGCCCACAACTCGACCGACCAGCTATCATCCGCAGCGCTGATGCCGAGCCGTGCGTTCACCAGCGTAAAGGCCCTTTGCATCTTCTCGATATCGAGATCGGACCCGGTGTTGTACGGGCTCATGTAGCGGGCATCCGCGTAGACGAGCCCTCGAACTCCTGAGCCAATCCGCGGAGTCCAGGCGAGCGCGCTGGTCAGCGTCCACGCATTGGAGTTGGAGATCCGCCGCCCCGGTAGCTGGAAGAGTGTGTTGGTGAGGGGATGCCCGCCCGAGCCGACGAGGTTGAGGCGGTAGCGAGTGTCGGCATAAGTCGCGCCGAAGTCCCATTCCACATCAGCCGCCGGACGCACCGAGCCTTCGACTTCGAGGCCCTGGCTTTTCACTCCCGCGCGCGTTCCGCCGGTGCAGGCGCCGGTCGCGGGATCATCGTCGTTGTCCGCGCCGTTCAGGCTCGCGTTGCAGCTGTTGATATTGTCGACGATGAAAAACAGCCCGTTGAACGTGTTGAGCTGGAAGTTGCGGAACAGCTCGTGGAAAAGTGCCACGTTCAGGTCGAAAGTGCGGCTGTGATACTTGGCGCCGAGCTCGAGCGAGTCGTCGGTCTCCGGCTTGAACTCCAGGGGAGCCAACGTCGAACCGCTGACGATTGCCCCGCTCCCGCCGACCCTCGTCAGCCCGGAACGGTCGAGGTTGAAGCCGCCCGCCTTGTATCCGCGCGAATAGCTCCCATAGGCGAGCGTCCGCCCGAACTTGTAGCTGAGCACGGCGGTGCCGGAGAGATTGTTCTCCGACTTTCCATCGGTCCCGCTGAAATGCCCGCCCGGTGAACTCTGGACGACGCTGCACGGTAGCGCCTGCAGGCTCGGGATGTTGTCCGAATAGAAACTGCACAGCGGGTTGGTATCATTGAGGTCGCCCGCGATCCGTTTGCGGTCGTGCGTGAAGCGCGCGCCGAGCGTCAGGTTCAGTCCCTGCGCGATCGTGAAGATATCGTGCGTGAACAGCGCCCAATTATCGTCCGTCTGGTTCCACCGGTCGTTCATGCCGGCGCCGTTCAGGCTCAGACCCGGAAATCCGCTTGCTGCTGCCAGATTGGAAAAGCCGCTATCGGTGTACCCCGGCCCGGCGAACGTGCCGAGCCGCGCGAATGCCGAAACCACCGCCTGCGAACCGGCGGAAAGAGAGGGGAGCACGCCATTAGCCACCGTCGGATTGAAGCAGGTCGGATTGGCGGGGTCGAGAAGCCCCGGCTGGTCCGTGCCGGACGCGAAGCTCAGCGCGACGAGGCAGTTCGAATAGCGGGCGAAGTCCTGCCCGTAGGCGAGATTGTCGGTCAGCCGGAGCCGCTCATCCATGAAGAAGCCGCCGACCAGCCAGTCGAGGCGCTCGCCGAACGTCTTCCCCTGCAGCCGTATCTCCTGGGTGAAGGTATTAAACTTTTGGTCGGTGCCGCCGTTGCCGGTGCGGTAAAGCAGGTCGAGATTGTTGTAATCGAGATCGACTCCGCGGACGAAATCATTATGGCGCCACGCCGTGATCGAAGTCAGCCTGGCGCCACCCAAATCGTAATCTGCCTGCGCGGAAACCCCATAATCGTCGACATTGCTGGTGAAGTCGCGTCCCGAGGTGACGGACGTCTTGCTGTGCGTGGCATCGTCGAGAATGGCCCCCATGCCCCGCTCGAGCGCGGCCATGGTCGACGGCAGGTATTCGACCGTCCCGTTCGGCCCGAGCACCGTATCGTGCATGGGCAGATAGATGGCGGCGCAGCATTGCTCTCGGCGCTTGGTGTAGTCGCCGATGATCCGCACCGTGAGATCGCTATTCGGCTGGTAGAGCGCCTGCGCCCGGATCATCCACCGGTTGCGGTCGTTGAAATCGCGCCCCGAGACTAGGTCGCGAATGAAGCCATCGCGCTTCACGACCACCGCATCGAGCCGCGCGGCAAGCGTACCGGTGACCGGGCCGGTGACACTCGCATCGCCCCGCCACAGCCCGTAATTGCCGATCGTTACGGCGCCCTCACCCCCAGCGTGAAACTGGGGTTTCGCCGTTTGGACCGAGATCAGCCCCGCCGACGCGTTGCGTCCGAACAAGGTTCCCTGCGGCCCGCGCAGGACTTCGATCTGGTCGACCGGGCCAAGCTCGGTCAGCGCCATTCCGGTCCGGCTGCGGTATACCCCGTCGATGAACACCGGCACCGACGCCTCCAGCCCCGGATTGTCGCCGACGGTACCGACTCCGCGGATGCGTGCCACCGCCGCACCCGCCTCGGTGCCGGTCGAGGAGACGAACAGCGACGGCACCAGCTGGTTGAGCTGCCGAATATCGTGAGCGCCGGAATGCCGAAGCTGTTTGGTCGAAACCGCACTCACCGCCAGCGGAACGTCCGCCAGCGCCTGCTTGCGGCGAGTGGCGGTGACGATAATCGCCCCCTGCTCCTGGTCAGCTTTCGCCGGCTGGCCCTGTGCAGGTTGTGCGCTTGTCGCAGCAGACACGGCCGCCATCGGCAGCAGGACGGTTCCAAACATCCGGTATTCCCCCGTTGCACCGGCAGAGCCGGACAGTTGCGGGCCAGATACCCCGCTCAGCCGAGCGGGCAAGCTTTGTCATCAATTCGCAAAATTGCCGCGCCGAAGCGGCCAATCAGGCAAGAATTCTCCGTGTGCTGCACCGCAGCAAAGACGATTATTTCGGAGCCAGCACCATCAGCATCTGGCGGCCTTCCATCCGCGGGTGCGCCTCGACCTTCGCCATTTCGGCGGTCTGGTCCTGGACCCGGCGGAGCACTGCCATGCCGAGCTCGCCATGCGCCATCTCGCGGCCCCGGAAGCGCATGGTGACCTTCACCTTGTCGCCTTCCTCCAGGAACTCGAACACCTTCTTCATCTTGGTGTCATAGTCATGGTCGTCAATGTTCGGACGCATCTTGATCTCCTTGATCTCCTGCGTCTTCTGCTTCTTGCGCTGCTCGTTGGCCTTCTTCTGGACCTCGTATTTGTAGCGGCCGATATCGAGGAACTTGGCGACCGGCGGATCGGCGTTGGGGGAGACTTCGACAAGATCGAGCCCGACTCCAGCGGCCTGCTCCATCGCTTCGCGCGTAAACATCACGCCCAGATTCTCGCCGTTTTCGTCGATCACCCGAACCTTGGGCGACTGGATGAACTCATTGTAGCGAGGGCCGGAAGTCGGCGGCGGCGGCGCCATCGGGCGGCGCATCAGGGGCGGTCGTATAATCCTGTCTCCAGTCTGTTGTCTCGAAACTCATGCGAATTAGGCAGTTGCCGCCCACTTGAAAAGGCCGCGCACGCGGATGGTTGCATTTTCACCATCGCCTGTGGCGAGCGAGCGTCATCGGAAAAGAGCGCTGGAAACGAAGGAAACCGCAAATGGACCGATGATCGTTAGCGCAGCTACAGCAATGCCGGACCCTCGATCCCTCAAGTGAAGTGCAAGCGCTGCCACGATGAACGCAGTGAAGAGGATCAAATATTCCAACATCCCCCATGCGGGCGGCTGACCTCTCGCGAGCGCGACGACCTCACCAAGGCCAGCAAGTAACGCTGCTGCGATTACGATCGCGAAAACAACGTGTCTCACCGCCGCAGATCCGGCGGCACCGCCTCCGCGCTGATCATCGCCACTGCCTCGTCCACGCTCATGACCAGCTGCCGCTCTTCCGATCCCAAACGGCGTATGGCGACGGTGCCTTCTTCCGCCTCGCGCTTGCCGACGACCAGCAGCAGCGGGACCTTGGCGAGCGAATGCTCGCGAACCTTGTAGTTGATCTTCTCATTGCGCAGATCGACCTCGGCTCGGATCCCGCGGCCCGCCAACTTGGCCGCGACCTCTTTCGCATAATCGTCGGCGTCGGAGACGATCGTCGCCACCACCGCCTGCACCGGCGCAAGCCACAGCGGGAACTTGCCGGCGTAATGTTCGATCAGGATTCCGATGAACCGCTCGAACGTGCCGATGATGGCGCGGTGGAGCATCACCGGCCGGTGCTTCTGCCCATCCTCGCCGACGTAGCTGGCGTCGAGCCGTTCCGGCAGGACGGTGTCGGCCTGAATGGTGCCGACCTGCCACGTCCGCCCGATCGCATCGGTCAGGTGGAATTCCAGCTTGGGCGCATAAAAAGCGCCTTCGCCCGGCAGCTCCTCCCAGCCGAATTCCTCGGTCGCGCGGCCCGATTTCTCGACCGCCTCGCGAAGCACCTGCTCGGCGCGATCCCATTCCTCGTCCGAGCCGTATCGCTGCTCGGGACGAAGCGCCAACTTGATGGCGTACTTGTCGAAGCCGAGATCTCGATAGACGCTGTCGAGCAGGTCGCAGAAGGCGACGATCTCGTCGACCAGCTGGTCCTCGCGGACGAAGATGTGTGCATCGTCCTGCGTGAATTGCCGAACCCGCATGATCCCGTGCAGCGCACCGTGCGGTTCGTTCCTGTGGCAGCATCCGAACTCGGCCATCCGCATCGGCAGGTCGCGGTAGCTTTTGATCCCCTGGTTGAAGATCAGGACGTGCGCCGGACAGTTCATCGGTTTCAACGCCATGAGGTCGGCGTCGCCGGACAAGATCGCCGAGTCGTCCTCGGTCGACGGAATCTCGTCTGGCACGACAAACATGTTCTCGCGATATTTGCCCCAGTGGCCGCTCTTCTCCCATTGCCGGGCGTCCATCAGCTGCGGAGTCTTGACCTCGACATACCCGGCCGCGTCCTGCCGCCGTCGCATGTACGCCTCGAGCTCGCGCCAGACGATGTACCCGTTCGGATGCCAGAAGACCGAGCCGTGCGCTTCAGCCTGGAGGTGGAACAGGTCCATCTCCTGCCCGATCTTGCGGTGGTCGCGCTTGCCCGCTTCCTCGAGCCGGACCAGATAAGCGTCGAGCTGCTTTTTGTTGAGCCACGCGGTGCCGTAGATCCGGCTCAGCATCGGGTTCTTGGGATCGCCGCGCCAATAGGCGCCCGACACGCGAGTCAGCTTGAACGCTTGGCTGTCGAGCTTGCCGGTCGAGGCAAGGTGCGGCCCCCGGCACATGTCCATCCAGTCGTCGCCCGACCAATAGACCGTCAGCTCCTCATTCTCCGGCAGCTGCTCCGCCCATTCGGCCTTGAAGCTTTCGCCCTGCTGCCGCCAGCGGCTGACCAGCTGATGGCGCGACCAGACTTCGCGGCGAAGCGGCTTGTCGGCGGCGATGATCCGCCGCATCTCCTCCTCGATCCGCGGCAGGTCCTCCTCCGTGAAAGGGCCGTGGTCCGCGGGTGGCGCGAAATCGTAATAGAAGCCGTCATCAGTCGCCGGGCCGAAGGTGATCTGCGTCCCCGGAAACAAGCTCTGCACCGCCTCGGCCAACACATGCGCGTAATCGTGCCGCACGAGCTCCAGCGCGTCCTTCTCGTCGCGCGAAGTGACGAGCGCGAGCTTTGAATCCCCTTCGAACGGCCGCATGATGTCGCGAAGCTCGCCGTCCACCTTGGCGGCGATCGCAGCCTTCGCCAGCCCCGGCCCGATCGCCGCGGCAACATCGGCGGGCGTCGATCCCTCCGGCATTTCCTTCACCGATCCGTCGGGAAGAGCGATCTTGAACATCTTCGTCATCTCACCTCTGCACCTAGTGGAGCGCAAACTCCGCTTCAAGCGAGCGGAAATTCAAGCAAACACGACTTTATGTAAATGTCACTTGACATGTCCACAATTCCTCAAGTAAAGCTTGCTTGTCACATAGACAAAGGAGCTTTACCGATGATTGCCGCCAAACAGGTCGACTACACCCCCGCTCAGCGAGCGCATATCCGCCGGACCATGTGGCTGCTGCTCGCTTACGCGATCATTCTTCCGCCGCTGGTCTGGTACCAGGCGCACAATCATGTCAGCCACACTGTGTCGGTGGTGATGGCGATTGTCGCCTCTCTTCCACTGCTCGGAATTTTCGCCAGCTGGGGCCGCTATCTCTCCGACGAGCACGACGAATATCACCAGGCGATCACTTTGCGCCGCAACGCCATCGCAACGAACGCGACGATGGGCGCTGCCATCGTCTGGGGCTTCCTCCAGGCCTTCGGAGTCATGCCTCTCGTCGAGGCTTACTGGATCCCGACCGTGTGGGTTTTGATGCTGGGTGTCAGCAGCTGCGCCCCATACCTTTTCCGCGGCCGCCACGGCGTCTGAGGCTCATTTCAAAGGAGATCACCATGATCCGCAATCCCGCCGCAAAGCGCTACAACAGGCGCGTCATCTTGTTGGCCGCCCTTTATGCTGCGTTGCTCATTCCCGCCATCTATGGGTTCACGCACCAGCTGGTGCCCCATTGGGCCGCCTATCCGATAGCGGTGCTTCCGGCCCTGCCAATCGTCGGCATCTTTGCTGCAATCGGCCGCTACATGGTCGAGGAGCAGGACGAATATCTGAGGATGCTGCTCGTCCGGCAGACTCTGTGGGCGAGCGGCTTTGCACTCAGCATCGCCACCGCCTGGGGTTTTCTGGAAGCTTTCGACCTCGTCGGCCACATCGACGCCTATTACATCTCGGTCCTGTGGTTCGGCGGTCTCGGCTTTGGCGCCTGCATGAACAAGCTCACCGTTGGGTCTGCGGTGGCGTGCGCATGATGGAAAACCGCCTCAGAGTGTTGCGCGCCGAGCGCAACTGGAGCCAGGGCGATCTCGCCGAGCGGCTCGAAGTCTCCCGCCAAAGCGTCAATGCGATCGAGACCGGCAAGTACGACCCGTCGCTTCCGCTCGCGTTCCGCATCGCCGAATTGTTCGACCTCTCGATCGAACAGGTCTTCGTAAGCCCAAGCCGGGACACGTCGCAAACCGCCTAGTCCACCTGATTTCGACAGGAGAATCGCCATGTTGCGCTTTTGCGTCTTCCTTTTTTGCGCCCTTGCGGCGGCTACTCTCGACTGGACTCCGGCAGCGGCTTCCGAAGTCAGACTTCCCCATATCTCGATCGAAGCATCCGGCAAGGGAAGTCCGGTCGTTCTGATCCCGGGCCTCTCGACTCCCCGCGCGGTCTGGGATGGAGTTGCTCCCGAACTCGCCAAGACGCACCGGGTTTTGCTTGTTCAAGTCAACGGCTTCGGCGGCGACGATCCCGGCGCCAATCTGAAACCTGGAATTCTCGACGGAATCGTCGCTGATCTTCATACCTATGTCAGCGAAAAGAGACTCGGCCGGGTCCAGGTGGTCGGTCATTCGATGGGCGGCCTAGCCACGTTGATGTACGCCAGAACGCATCCGGAAGACGTGTCCAGGGTGATGATCGTCGACGCGCTGCCCTTCTTCTCAGTCCTCAGCGATCCCGCGGCGACGGTAGATTCGATCCGCCCGACCGCGCAGATGATGCGGACTAAGGTCGCATCCGCCTACGGGAGGCCGGTGGATCCGGCGGTTGTCGACGCTAACGTTCAGTCGCTCGCGCTCAAGCCCGCCAGCGTTGCCCTGATGCGGACCTGGGCAACAGCCGCCGATCCGCGCGTAACGGGAGAAGCGCTGTACGAGGATTTGACAACCGACCTGCGTCCGCAGCTGGCCAAGATCGGAACGCCTGTCACTGTGGTCGTGCCGTGGAGCAAGAACAAGTTCGGCGAAAAGCTGACGGTCGCATTCTACCAGCATCAATACGATGGGCTGACGAATGCAAACTTCGTCGGCATCGGCGATGCCGGTCATTTCGTGATGCTGGACCAGCCGCAATCCTTCGCGACGGCGCTCGCCGACTTTCTGAAATGAAAAGGCCCCGCCGGCGGCCCTCAACCGGCGGGGCTCTTTTGTGCAGAGACTCAGCCGCTTACGGGGTCTGCGTCGTGGTAACCACGCCACCCGAAATCGAAAGCGAACTTGCTGGCAGCCTGTACGTCTGACCGGTCGGCGAGGTAACGACCACCATCCGGATCGAACCGTCCCTACCCGTCACCACCTGGCTAACGGTCCCGAGGCTCGTTCCGCCGCTGGTATTCACGGTGAGACCGGTGGCCAGGTTTGGAAGCGAGGTGCCGGGGACGGAGCCAGCTGCGAGTACGCTGTGCGAATTGGCGTGCGCAATGCCGTTGACGGAAGCGTGGGCCGGCCCCTGGCTGACGCCCACCGCCGGATTGGTGGTCGTGGTGGTCGGCGCATTTAGGCCCGCGTTGACATTGGCGTGATCGATCGCGGTC
>Ga0207667_10002614_pt1 | contig 22319 bp, 20 predicted proteins | sample KBSCornC52_FD_184301 | JGI IMG/M metagenome (GOLD analysis project Ga0207667, IMG submission 184301) | Corn rhizosphere microbial communities from Kellogg Biological Station, Michigan, USA - KBS Corn C5-2 (SPAdes) (version 2) | ecosystem: Host-associated > Plants > Roots > Rhizosphere > Soil ...
AGAAAGCCGATGAACACGATGAGGAAGGGCAGCAGGAACAGGTAGGGGGCGAGCTTTCGCCAGATATCGCTGCCGGCGCCGGTGGAGCGGCGGGCGACTGCCGTGGCTGCGGCGGTGATGTCGGCCATGCACTCCCCCGAGGCTGGTGGGCGGGGCGCCGGAGCGCCCCGCCTTCAAACCGCTTAGCTAACGGTGTAACCTTGGTCCTTGGCGTAGGCAACGATGGCGTCCTGCACGCGATCGAACGCGTCGGCGATCTTGCCGTTGCCGCCCAGCGCCGCTGCGAACTCGTCCTGCAGATGGCTGTTGACGTTGTCCTGGAACGGGGCGAACTGGAAGCTCGGATCGACTTCGCTGGCCATCTCGGCGAACACCTGGTTCACCGGCTGGCCGCCGTAGAAGTCGTACTTCGTTCCCATCAGTGCGGCATCGCTCAGAAGTGCCTTCTCGACCGGGAACAGGAACACGGTCTGGTTCCAGAACCTGGCTTCGTCCGGGTCGCTCGCCACATAGGCGGCAAGCATCGCCGCTTCCTTCTGGTGCTGGCTCGGTGCCATCACCGCCATGGTCGAGCCGCCCCAGTTGGAGTCGACCTTGTCGCCGGCCTTCCACTGCGGCATGCCCGCGGCGCGCCACTTGCCGACACTGTTCTTCATCGAGCCCGAAATCAGGGCGGGACCCCAGGCGGCAGTGATCCAGGACGCGGTCGTGCCGTTGTCGAAGTCGGTGAAGAAGTCGGCAGTCCACAGCGGCCGGGTGCTGACGGCCTTGGCGTCGACGAGCTTCTGCCAGTAGTTGGCCCAGTCCTTGGCGATCTGGTCGTTGATCGCGATCTGGAGATTGGTGCCGTCGAGCTTGAACGGCCGCCAGCCCTTCTGCGCGAGCGTTGCGCAGATCCAGCCACCGTCCGAAGCGCCGAAATTGGTGTAGAACTTGCCCGGCGTCTTCTGCGCCAGGGTCATTGCCTGGTCGGCGAATTCGTCCCAGGTGGCCGGCGCCTTGAGCCCGGCGCTGTCGAACACGTCCTGCCGGTAGAGCATCCCCATCGGGCCGGAATCCCATGGCACGCCGTAGACACTGTTGCCGTCGGAAACCGCCTTCCAGGTCCAGTCGACGAAACGATCCTTGACGTCGGGCGGCAGCAGCGGGCCGAGATCGGCGAGACCCTTGAGCGCCCTGAAGCTCGAGATGGAATTGAATTCCATCTGGGCGACGTCCGGGGCGCCAGTACCGGCCGTCAGCGCATCGCGCAGCTTCTGGTAGTGCGGCGCGCCTTGCCCGACATTCTGGTAGTTGACCTTGATGTTCGGGTTCTTCTGCATGAAGCGGTTGATCACGTCCTGCGTGTGGGGTGTCCACGCCCAGAGCGTCAGCTCCACTGCGTCGTCGGCCCGTGCCCCCTGCGTCAGGGTGCCGATCGCCGGTATCGCGGCCGTGGCGGCCGCGCCCTGCAGGAAGGTCCGGCGGCTAAGCGGCAGCCGGAACCCATTGTTCAGCGTATCCTTTGTCATCGTTCCTCCCGTGGGCTCGTCTCGCCCATCCAGCCGCCGGCTTGGTCCGCCAATCGCGCATGTCGTTGGAGGCACAGTTCGAATATTGCCGGCAGCCGCGAATGCACCATGCGCAAAAATGACTGTCAACGCGCAAATTTGCTTTACTGTGTGCAAAATGCGTGATTGCAGGAATGAGGTGCTGCGGGCTATTGCCTGGAGCGGGCCGGCTTGGGAGTTCAGATGGCGCGTGCGGCGAACCAAAGCGAGATCGCCCGGGCGGCCGGGGTATCGATCAGCACGGTGTCCCGGGCGCTGTCCAATTCGCCCGGCATCTCCGACGAGCTCCGTGGGCAGATCCAGGGCCTCGCCAAGGAGCTGGGGTATCGCGGGCGGGGCGCCCTGGCGCTGACCACCCGGGTCGTGCGCACCTATGTGACGGCGCACCTCGTGAACGGCGGCCTCGTCGCCTTCTACAGCCGGCTGGTCGAATCGATGAAGGCCGGAGCGCATGCCGCCGGGCTCGAGCTCGAGTTGCGGCTCGTCCAGCAGTCGCTCGATCCACAGCGCATCTTGCGTGATGAAGCGCACGAGCCCACGGCGGCAACGCTGCTCGTCGGCGTCGATCTCACGCCGGAGCTGCGAGCCTATTTCACCGCCGAGCGGCCGATGGTGCTGGTCAATACCTTCGATCCCGAGCAGCGATTCGATTGCGTTGCCCCCAACAATTTGTACGGCGCGCGGATGGCGACGAGCCAATTGCTGGACGCCGGCCATCGGCAGCTTCTGCACCTGCGCGAACAACTGCGCTGGACGACGCTGCAGCGCGAGTCAGGCTTCCGCGAAGCCGTCGCCAATGTCGACGGCGCCCGCGGGGAGGTCGCCGACATTCGCGGCGGCGACGAGATTCTCATCGAGCTGGCGCGCGCCAAGGCGGCCGGAGAAGCCGGTTGGACAGGGGTCTTTGCGGTCCACGACAATGCTGCCATCCGCTTCATCCACGCCCTGGAGGATGTGGGCCTGCGCGTGCCGCGCGATGTGTCGGTCATCGGCTTCGACGACCTGCCGACGGCCGCCATGATGACGCCGCGTCTCACCACCATGCGCGTCGACACCGAAACGATCGGCCGGCAGGCGATCGCCCTGCTGCTGCGCCGGATCGCCGAGCCCGATGCCTGCCGGCTGCAGGTCGAGTGCGGCGTGGTTCCTGTCGCCGGGGCTTCGATTCACAAAATTGCGTAATAGAGAGACATGCCGAGAGCGTTGATCGTCTGGGGCGGCTGGGACGGACACAAGCCGCGCGAGACGGCGGAGCTCCTCCGCCAGATGCTGGTGTCGCACGACTACGATGTGGTGGTGACCGCCGATATTGCCGCGCTCGGGGCGCCCGATATCGGCACCATGGACCTCGTGATCCCTTATCTCACCAATGCCGAGATCGAAAAGCAGACGGTGCTCAATCTCACCGCGGCGGTGCGTGCCGGCACCGGGCTCGCCGGCCACCACGCCGCCCTTGCCACGAGTTTTCGCAGCTCGACCGATTTCCATTTTCTCACGGGCGTGCAGTGGGTCGCGCATCCCGGCAACATCATCGACTTCAGGGTTGAGATCGCGCGGCCGGACGACCCGCTTGTCGCGGGCATCGCCGATTTTGGCTACCGCTCCGAGCAGTATTATCTGCACTACGATCCTTCGATCGAAATCCTCGCGACGACGACCTTTACCGGCGAGCACGACCCGGTGACGGCCGGTGTTACCATGCCGGTGGTGTTCAAGCGCCGCTTCGGCGAGGGCCGCATTTTTTACAGCGCCCTCGGCCACGTGCCGGAGGAACTGAGCCATCCGGCCGCGCGCGCCTTCCTCGAACGCGGCCTGCTTTGGGCAACACGCCGCAGCGGCAGTCGCTAGCCTCACATTGGGATCGGTCCTAAGCTCGTACGCAATTCGTTTCCTGGAGGGACTGCGATGTCCGTCGCCACCCTGACCAAGCCCGCCAGCGATGACCGCGATCTCGTGCTGCGCGCCGATGGCCGCGTGCTCGACACGTCGCCGCAGCGCCTTGGCCGGCTCACGCCGAGCCAGCCAAGCACACCGATCGCCGATTTGCACGAGCAGTTCCGCGCCCAGGGCTATCTCTGGTTGAAGCAGTTCCTCGATCCGGCGGTGGTCAAGGCCTATCGCGGCCGCGTGCTCGACTATCTCGGCCTGGTCCGGGCGGGGACCGATCCGGAGATTGGCCTCGCCGGCAGCGCCATCCCCGATCGCGCCGAGGTCGACAAGCGCCTGATGGCGCTGGTGCGCTCCGCCCGCTACGAAGCCTTCTGCATGGCGCCGGCGATGGTCGATTTCATGGACCGCTTCCTCGGCGGCCTGTCCTATCTGCACCGCCGGAAGATCATGCGGCACACTCTGCCGCATAGCGGCACCGTGACGCCGGCGCATTACGACCTCGTTTATCTGCGCGGCGGCACGACCCGCATCGTCACCGCCTGGATTCCGATCGGGGACACGCCGGTCGAGATGGGCGGCCTCGTCTATCTCGAGGGCTCGCACGCCATCGGCCTCAAGATGGAGCAGGAGTTTTCGGCCAAGGCCGCCGAGCTGACGCCCGAGGAGCGGATCAACGCCTATAACGCGCACATGACCGAAGGCGGCTGGATCTCCAAGAACCTGCCCGACATGGCCAGTCGCTTCGACACGCGCTGGCTGATCGCCGACTTCGAGGCCGGCGACGTGATGCTGCACAGCCCCTATATGATCCACGCCTCGACGGCCAACGACGATCCGCAGGACCGCATCCGGCTTTCGACCGACATCCGCTACCAGAACGTCGAGGACGAGATCGACGCCCGCTGGACCAACCATTGGAGCCTCGGCGACATGCTGTAGGCGCGAGCGCTAACGGCGGGCGGTCTTCGACAGTGAGCTGCCCGCAACCGCGATGACGATGATGACACCGACGAGGATCTGCCGCACATAGCTGTCGACGCTGAGCTGCGTCAGCCCGTTGTCGAGGACACCGAGGATGAGGACACCGATGACGGTGGCGAGCAGCCGGGGCTCGCCCTGTTCGCTCATCGTGCTGCCGAGGAACACTGCGGCGATCGCATTGAGCATCAGGCCCGAGCCCTGCGTGGGATTGGCGGACGCCACCCGGCTGGCATAGAGCAGCCCGGCGCCGGCGGCGCTGAGGCCGGTGAGCGAGAAGGCGAGGAGCTTCAAGCGCCGCACGGGCACACCGCTCAGATACGAGGCCTCGATGTTGCCGCCGATCGCGTAAAGCCGACGGCCGAACGTCGTCTGCTCGAGCAGCACCCAGGTGACGATGAGCACCGCCAGCGCCACGAGGGTAAGGTTCGGGATCGAGACCGGCCCGAGCGGCATGCCGCCGCGGGCGAACTCGCCGAACGCGTCAGGGATGGCCCGGCCGGAAATGGTCCTGCCGCCCGACACGACGAAGGCGGCACCGGAAAAGATGGTGAGCGTCGCCAGCGTCGCGACGAAGGGCAGGATGCCGACGAGGCTCACCATCGCGCCGTTGATGAGGCCGCCGACAAGGCCGACGATGAGAGCCGCAGGCACCGCCGCCCAGATCGGCCAACCGAAAGAAAAGAGCACCGCGACCACGACGCCCGAAAGGCTCGCCATCGAGCCGACGCTGAGATCGAAATCGCCCATCACCATGACGATGGTCATGCCGGCCGCGACCACCAGTAGCATCGAAAGCTGCTGCGTGATGTTGAGCCAGTTCTGCGCGGTCATGAAGGTGCCGGGGAGGCGGACGGAAAAGAAGATCAGGATCAGCACGAAGCCGGCGAGGGTGCCGTAGCGGCGGAGGAACCGTCCCATCAGGCGGCCGCCGCGGATCGGCCGTAGCACAGGTTGAGCAGCGCCTCCTCGCTCAGGCCCTTCGCCGAAACGATCGTCGTGATCTCACCGTCGCGCATTACCGCAATACGATCGGCCATGCCGATGAGCTCGGGCAGGTCGGAGGAGACGAGGAGCACGGCCATTCCCCTGGCGGTCATGTCGCGGATGATGGTGTAGAGGTCGAACTTGGCTCCCACATCCACGCCGCGCGTCGGTTCGTCAAGCAGCAGCAACCGGGGCTCGCCGCCCAGTGCCTTGGCGAACACGACCTTCTGCTGGTTGCCGCCAGAAAGCTCGAGCACGATCTGGCGCGGTCCGGCCGCACGTAGCCGGACGTCCTCGCCCAGCCGCTGCGCGAACTGCCGCTCGCGGCGCGGCGTGAGCCAGGTGCCACCAAGACTATGCGCCTGGAGGTGTGGTAGAGTGATGTTCTGATAGATCGGCCGCGTCGTAACGAGCCCTTCCGACCGGCGCTCCTTGGGCACGTAGCCGATACCGGAAGTCCAGGCTTTGCCGGGATTGCCCAGGATTGAGCGCAAGAGCTCGGTCTGCCCCATGCCGGACAGGCCGGCGATGCCGACGATTTCGCCCTTGCGCACCGCGAGCCCGGGCCGCTCGTAGGCGATCTCGGCGGATGGGCCCGTACCGGCCGGTGGATAGGCCTCGCCGACCTTGCGGCCGATCATCAGCGCCACGAGGTCGTCGTGGGTAATCCCGCTCAAGAGGCCGCTGTCGATCGGCTTGCCGTCGCGCAATACCGTCGCCCGGTCGCACAGGGTCATCACCTCATCGATGCGGTGCGAAACGTAGAGCACCGAATTGCCGCTGGCCTTGATGCCGTGCAGCACCTTGAACAGCCGCTCGGACTCGTCGCGGGTCAGCGCCGCGGTCGGCTCGTCCATAACATAAAGCCGGGCCGGGGCGCCGGCATCGGCGAGGAAGGCGCTCGATATCTTGACCAGCATGCGGTCGCCCAGCGACAGCCGGGCCATTGTCTCGCGCGGATCGATGTGGGTGATGCCGAGCGTCTCCAGCGCGTCACGGGCCAGGCCATTGAGCGTGCGCCAGTCGACGAAGACGCCAGCCCGGCGCGGATAGACGCGGCCGAGCAGGATGTTCTCGGCCACCGACAGCGCCGGCACCACGCTCAGTTCCTGGTGGATGAAGCGCAGGCCATGGCGGCGCGCGTCGGCCGGGCTGTCGATGGTCACTGGCCTGTCGTCGATACTGATGCTGGCTGTATCGGGCGCGACGACTCCGGCGAGTATCTTGATCAGCGTCGATTTGCCGGCGCCGTTCTCTCCCATGAGAGCATGGATTTCCCCGGCGGCCACGTCGAGGTCGACGCCGCGCAGCGCGGGGATGCCGGCATAGGCCTTGGTGACGTTGCGGAGGGAAAGCAGGGGCATTGGACATGAGGGGCGGACCGCTGGCCCGCCCCCGACTCGAATTAGTCCTTCGCGTTGGCCTGCGTGATCAGCTTGGTCGGCACGTAGATGACGTGCTGCTTGATCGTCTGGCCGGCGAGCACCTGGGCGACCGCGTCGGCGGTCGCGGCGCCGATGCCCTTGAAGTCCTGCGCGACCGAGGCCTCGAAATCGCCGCCCTTGGCGATCTCGTCGCGCGCCTGCGGATTGGCGTCGATGCCGGTGATGACGATGCCTTCCTTGTCGCGGCCGGCAGCTTCGATCGCCTGCAGCGCACCCAGGGCCGGCTGGTCCCAGCCCGCCCAGACGGCGCTGATCGAGCCGGGCGTCGGGTTGGCGGTGAGAATGGCTTCCATCTTGGCGCGGCTGTCGGCGATACCGCCGTCCGACACATCGGGCGTCACCTTGTCGATGATCTTGATGTCCGGATAGTTGCCGAACACGGCGCTCGCGACCACGCCGCGCGCCTGCACCGGCGGGAACGCGTCGAACACGAACATCACGACATTGCCCTTGCCGCCGATGCGATCGGCGACATAGCTCGAGGTCTCCGCCGCCATGGCGTAGCCGTTCGACGTCACGTTCGTGACGAGCAGCGGATCGGCGCCGGCATCCATGCCGATTACCGGGATGTTGGCGTCCTTGGCCGCCTGCAGGCCGGCCGTGATCTGCGCCGGATCGACGTTGACGACGATGGCGTCGACCTTCTGGGTCACCATGTCCTGGATGCGCGAAATCACCGCCGCGACGTCGTTCTGCGTGTCGATGACGTTGACGTCCCAGCCCTTGTCCTTGGCGACGGCCTGGAAGGCCTCGACATAGGCCTGCGTGCCCGGTTGCGCCATGTAGGGGGTGATGACCGCCACCTTGGCGGCGAAGGCCGAGCCGGCGAGCGACGCCACGGCGACGGCGGTGGCCGCGAGCAGCACGCGGCGAATGGATTTGTTGAGCATGGTCGGAAGCCCTCCTGGTGACCCGCGCGATTGTTTTCCTTGCGCTTCAAGGCACTATAAGGGACTGAGCCCGCTGCTGCTACGGGCATTCGGAGGAGTTGAGTGCGCCCTACGCTGATCGGCATCGATGTCGGCACCACCGCCGTGAAGGCGGTGCTGGTCGACCTCGACGGCAACCGGCTCGCCGAGTTCTCGCGACCGCATCCGACGCATCGGCCGGAAGCTGGAGCCGCCGAGCAGGACCCAGCCGACTGGATGCGCAGCGTGCTCGAGGCGTTGGGCGGCTTTGCTGCCCGTCACGATCTGCGCGGGCTTGCCGGCATCGGCATCTGCTCACAAGTGAACACGCATGTGTTCGTCGATGGGAATGGCACGCCGGTGCGGCGTGCGATCACCTGGCAGGACGGTCGCGCGGTCGGGGACGCCGCGGCGATCGACGCGAAGGTCTCCGCCGAGCAGAAGCTCGACTGGTTCGGCGGCCCGGTGCCGATCGATGCCAGCCACGCGCTGTCGCGCATCGCCTTCGTGGCGCGCACCGAGCCCGAGGCGTTCGCCCGCACCCGGCAGGTGCTGCTGCCCAAGGACTATTGCGTGCTGCAGCTCACCGGCGCCGTAGGCTCCGATCCCATCGCGGCGGTGGGGCTGGTGAACGAGCAGGGCTACATTGCGCCGCTGCTGGACCTCGTCCCGCGAGCAGCGGACCTGCTGCCGCCGCTTCGTAGCCTTACGCATGTCGCTGGCCGCGTTCGCACCGGGCTGCCCTGCGCCGGCGTGCCGATGGTCGTCGGGGCGATGGACGCTTGGGGCGGCATGTTCGGTCTTGGGGTCAGCCGCGACGGCGAGGCCATGCTGCAAAGCGGCACGAGCGAGATCCCGGGTATCGTCAGCAGCCGGGTGCATCCGACGACCGGTGTCGTGCTGTTTCCGGCGTACGAAGGCATCCGGATGCACGCTGCGCCGACGCAATCGGGCGGCGCGGCGCTGCAATGGTTCTCGGCAATCGCCGGCAGATCACCCTCGGAGCTTTCGGCGCTGGTAGGCGCGACCGAGCCCTCCGAGGCAACGCCGTTGTTCCTGCCGCACCTGCAAGGGGAGCGTGCCCCGATCTGGGATGGTGCCACCCGCGGCGTGTTCGGCCGGCTGGATGGGCGCGCCGATACCGCGTCCATGGCGCGGGCGGTGATGGAAGGCGTGGCGTTCTCGGTCCGCTGGGCGTTCGAGGCGCTCGAAAGCTCCACCGGTATGCACCCCGAGGTGGTGAACATCGGCGGCGGCGGTTCGCGCTCAGACGTGTGGACCCAGATCAAGGCCGACGTTCTCGGCATTCCGTTGCGGCGTGCCGCAATCCCGGACAGCGCCGCGATGGGGGCGGCGCTGCTCGCCGGCGTCGGGGCCGGCGTGGTGGGGTCGCTGCAGGATGCGGTGCAGAGACTGGTCCGGTTCGACCGCATGTTCGAGCCGCGTCGCGACTATCGTGCTCTTTACGACGATCGGTTCGGCAAGTTCCGCGAGCTCTACGCGACGCTCCGTCCGTTCAACGCCTCGTATGCCGAGCCGGCCGCAGCTCAGGAGGCGGCGGCGGACACGCGCCGCGCATAGCGCCGGGCGAGCGACGCGCACACCATCAGCTGGATCTGGTGGAACAGCATCAGCGGCAGGACGATCAGGCTGACCGCTTGTCCCGCGAACAGGATATTGGCCATCGGGATGCCCGACGCCATGCTCTTCTTGGAGCCGCAGAAGACGATGGCAATCTCGTCCTCTTTGTTGAAGCCGAGCAGGCGGCTGACCACGGTGGTGACCGTCAGGCCGACGGCGAGCATCAGCACGTCGAGCGCGATCACCAGCGCGAGGCTCTGGAGGCTGATCGCCGACCACACGCCCGCCACCATACCCTCGCTGAACGCTGCGTAGACGATGAGCAGGATCGAGCCGCGATCGACGATCTGTGTGATTGTGCGGTGCGCGGTGATCCAGTTGCCGATGAAGGGGCGCGCGACTTGTCCCAGCGCGAACGGCAGTAGCAGTTGCAGCGCGATGTCCTCGAGCGCCGAGAGTGAGAAGCCGCCCGATTTGCTGCTGATCAGCAATGCGACCAGCGCCGGCGTCACGACGATTCCGGCGAGGTTCGAGATCGAGGCGGAGCAGAGCGCCGCCGGGACGTTGCCGCGGGCAATGGAGGTGAAGGCGATCGAGGATTGCACCGTCGAGGGCAACACCGCGACGAACAGCAGCCCAAGCGACAGGGTCTCGCCGAGCCACGGCCGAAAGACCGCGACGAGAATGAGTCCGACGATCGGAAACACCGCGAAGGTCGAGAGGAACACCAGCCCCTGCAGCCGCCAGTGCATGACGCCGGCAAGAATCGCCTGCGGCGCGAGGCGCGCGCCGTACAGGAAGAACAGCAAGGCGACGGCGCCATAGGTGGCATAGCCCATGACCGTGGCGCCGATCCCACGAGCGGGGATGAGCGCGGCAATGCCCACAGTGGCGAGCAGGGCGACGAGGTACCAGTCGATCGGCAGGCGTCGCTTGGGCTTGTCGTCGGTCACGGAGGTGTCCTGGAGGGAAGGTCGCTCAATAGCCCAGGCTGCGGGGACGCGCCAGTGCCACCTGACCTCAGATCGGCAACGCCCGCGAATACTTGACCTGCGCCAGCGAGAAGCTGGACTCGATCGAGCTCACACCCTCGACCCGTGTCAGTTTCTCGCGCAGGAAGATCTCGTAGGCAGCGAGATCCGCGCAGACCACGCGCAGCAGATAGTCGAACTGTCCGGTCATCAAATAGCACTCCATCACCTCCGGCCAGTCGGAGATGGCATCGCCGAAGCGGTCGAGCTCATTCGAGCGCTGCCGCTCGAGCTTGATCGAGACGAACACCGAGACCGGCAGCCCCACCGATCTCTGGTCGATGGTGACGCTGTAGGCGGTAATGATCCCGGCCTCTTCCATGTGGCGGATGCGGCGCAGGCAGGGCGAGGCCGACAGGCCTACGCGGTCGGCGATGGCCTGGACGGTCATCCGCCCGTCCGCCTGCATCGCCTTCAGGATACGCCGGTCGGTTTCGTCCAAGGGCCCGTTGGCAGGTTCTGCCAATTTCGGCGGACGTTTCGGCGAAATCTTGCGTGACTTGGCTTTCATGGGGACAAAATAGGCGGAAATCGCCTCTCGATCCAGCGCAGAGTAGGTGCGTCTCTGGAGCACAATTGCGTATGCATGGCGGCCTCGGTTCGAAGGATCGGATTGCGTTGCTCGATGAGCTGACGCGCAAGACGCTCTGGCTGTCGAACTGGATGATCCACCACGCCAACCACATCCGGCCCAACGTCGACGGCGTGAAGGTGGGCGGTCACCAAGCCTCGTCCGCCTCGATGACGGCGATCATGTCGGTGCTCTATTTCGCGGTCTTGCGGCCGCAGGACCGGGTCGCCGTGAAGCCGCACGCCGCGCCGGTCTATCACGCCATCCAGTATCTGTTCGGCAAGCAGAGCCTCGACAAGCTCGAGAACTTTCGCGGCTTCGGCGGCGCGCAGTCCTACCCATCGCGCACCAAGGACAGTGACGACGTCGACATCTCGACCGGCTCGGTGGGTCTCGGCGTTGCCTTTACCGCCTTCGCCTCGATGATCCAGGACTATGTCCGCGCCAAGCGCTGGGCAGGCAAGGATATCCCCGAGGGCCGCATGGTGGCGCTCGTCGGCGACGCCGAGCTCGACGAGGGCAACGTCTATGAGTGCCTGCTCGAGGGCTGGAAACACAACCTGCGCAATACCTGGTGGATCATCGACTACAACCGCCAAAGCCTCGACGGCGTCGTGCGCGAGGGCTTATATGAGCGCATCGAGGCGACCTTCCGCGCCTTCAACTGGAACGTCGTTACATTGAAGTATGGCGTGTTGCAGCGGCAGGCGTTCGCCGAGCCCGGCGGCGACAGGCTAAAGGCCTGGATCGACGCGTGTCCGAACGATTTGTATTCCGCCCTGATGTTCCGCGGCGGCGCAGCGTGGCGCGAGCGGCTCGAGGACGAGATCGGCGACCAGGGGGCGGTCAGCGCGCTGCTCAAGCGCCGCAGCGACTCCGAGCTCGCCGAGCTCATGGCCAATCTCGGGGGCCATTGCACTGAGACGCTGCTCGAGCAGTTCGAGGCGCTGACCGCCGAGCAGCCGACCGCCGTCATCGCCTATACCGTCAAGGGCTGGGGTACGCCGCTCGCCGGCCACAAGGACAACCACGCCGGCCAGATGACCGAGGCGCAGATCGATGCACTCCGCACCAGCATGAAGGTGCGGCCCGGCCACGAATGGGAGCCGTTCGAGGGCCTCGGCGCGTCACCTAAAGAGCTCCGAGCCTTCCTCGACGGCGCGCCGTTCAACACCAAGTCGTCGCGGCGGTTGGCGTCGACGCGAGTCGAGGGGATCGGTCCGATCCCGCTCGATACGGCCGTCACCTCGACCCAAACCGCCTTCGGCAAGATCCTCGACGCCATCGCCAAGACGGACAGCCCGCTGGCGTCGCGCATCGTCACCACCTCGCCCGACGTGACCGTCTCGACCAACCTGGGGACCTGGGTGAACCGCCGGCACCTCTTTGCCAATCGCGAGCTGGCGGACGTGTTCCAGAAAGAACGCATCCCGAGCGCTCAGAAGTGGCAGTTCTCGCCCGAGGGCCAGCATATCGAGCTCGGCATCGCCGAGATGAATTTGATGCTGCTGCTCGGCGCCGCCGGGCTCAGCCATTCACTGTTCGGCGAGCGGCTCATCCCGATCGGCACGCTCTACGATCCCTTCATCGCGCGCGGCCTCGATGCGCTGAACTATGCCTGCTACCAGAATGCGCGCTTCCTGCTCGTCGGCACGCCCTCCGGCGTGTCGCTGGCGGGGGAGGGCGGGGCGCACCAGTCGATCGGCAGTCCGCTGATCGGCATGGCCCAGGACGGCCTCGCCGCGTTCGAGCCGGCCTTCGCCGACGAGCTCGCGATCATCATGGACTGGGCGTTCGACTATATGCAGCGCGACGGCGAGGCGCGGCCGGACCTCGCCGGCTGGCCGCGCGACATCGCGGGGGGCTCGGTCTATCTGCGCCTCTCGACCCGGCCGATCGAGCAGGTGCCCCGCAAGGCCGATGCGGCGCTCGCCGACGGCATCATCCGCGGCGGCTACTGGTTGCGACCACCGGACCCGAGCTGCGAAATCGTCATCGCGTATCAAGGCGTGCTCGCCAGCGAAGCCATCGAAGCCGCCGGCCGTCTCGGTGGTGACAGGCGCAACGTCGCGGTCCTCGCTGTGACCTCTGCCGATCGCCTCAACGCCGGCTGGCACGCCGCGCAGCGCGCCCGCATGCACGGCGACGACACCGCGACCTGCCACGTCGAAGAGCTGCTGCGCGACGTGCCCGGCCGAGCGGCGCTGGTCACCGCCATCGACGGGCATCCGGCAACCCTGGGCTGGCTGGGCAGCGTCTTCGGCCACCGCGCCATCACGCTCGGCGTCGAGCATTTCGGCCAGACCGGCACCGTGCGCGACCTTTACGCGCATTTCGGCATCGACGCCGCAGCGATCGCGGCGGCCGCGCAGCGCTTCGCCGGTGGTCGCAGATGATGTTTGCGCGCCGAACCGCTCACATGCAAATTTCCTCGCGTAACGCACAATCCGGCGATTGTCGCGGTGCGCTGCTTGTCAACCTTGGCAGAGTTTGTCAGACATATGTCATTGGGCCACCGCCGGGGAAACGGACGGCCGATAACAAGGGAGAGAGACGCAATGAATGCGCTGCTTAAGATAGCCGGCGCAGCTATTCTGGCCGCGGGCTTGACCGCACCAGTCGCTGCTCTGGCGCAAACCACGGTGACCGGTCCGGGCGGCACCACCAGCGGCACCTACATGGACTACATGAAGACCGTGTACGACCGCGCCGGTGCACCCGAAATCACCTCGCTGCCGCTGACCGAATTCGACGGCGACTTCAAGCTCAACCCCATGGGCGCCGCGAGCTGGACGCAGTCGGCCGACGGCCTGACCTGGACCTTCAAGCTCCAGCCCAACCTGGTGTGGAGCGACGGCGTGCCGCTGACCGCCGAGGACTACGTTTTCGCACTGCAGCGCGCCGCCAAGGAAGGCTACGACTTCAACTGGTACTGGGCCTTCGCCGGCGGCATCAAGGGCTGGGGCGACGTCACCGGCGACAAGCACGCCGATCCCTCGACGCTGGGCATCAAGGCCGTGGACGACACCACGCTGCAGGTGACCACGGACACGCCGAAATCCTACTTCCCGGGCGTTGCCAGCCTCTGGTACCCGGTACCCAAGCACGTCGTCGACAAGCTCGGCGACGACTACGCGCTCAACGTCAACACGCTGGTCGCCTCCGGCCCCTTCATGGTCAAGGACTGGGAAAAGTCCAACAACAACATGACCTACGTCAAGAACCCGAAGTACAACGGTCCTTGGCCGGCCCAGATCGACCAGCTTGTGCTCGACAACCAGATGGGTGCGCCGGAAGTCGGCTTCCCGGCCTTCATGTCGGGTGAGGCGGACTGGACCTACCTCAACACCGGGCAGGTGCCGGTGGTACAGCAGCAGTTCCCCGACGCCATCCGCAAGAACGCCGTTTTTGCGGTATACTATCTGGCGTTCGACGTGACCAAGCCGCCGTTCGACAATGTCGACGTGCGCAAGGCCTTCCAGGCAGCGATCAACCGCGACGAGCTGACCTCGACGGTGCTCAAGGACACCGCCGTGCCGGCCAAGTCGATCCTGGCGCCCTCCTATCCGGGCTTCCAGCAGAAGATCGCCGACGAGGCCAAGTTCGATCCCAAGCTCGCGCAGGACGAGATGGCCAAGGCCGGCTATCCGGGCGGCAAGGGCTTCCCGCCGATCGAGATCTGGTATCGCGAGCAGGGCGGCTACAACGCGGCCATCGCGGCCCCGATGCTGCAGTACCTGCAGGCCCAGTTCAAGCAGATCCTGGGGATCGACATGGGCATCAAGTCGATGCCGACCAAGGACTGGACGCAGGCCCTCAAGGACCAGAGCAACAACCTGTTCCTCGCGCCCTACGAGTATGACTACCTCGACCCGTCGAACTTCTACGATCTGTTCAAGACCGGCGGTCGTCACCACTACTCGTACCCGGACTACGATGCCGCGGTGAACGCCGGCGACGCCGAAGCCGACTGGAACAAGCGCCTCGCGGACTACGCCAAGGCCGAGCAGGTCCTGATCGACCAGGCACCGCTGGTGCCGCTCGTCCACCCGGTGACCATCGCCGCGGTCAGCGACAAGCTCAAGGGTCCGGGCGTGACGCCCAATAGCCAGGGCTTCACCCCGCTCGATCGCCTGGCCGGGTATCTCTACACCCACATCACCAAGACGCCGTAAGGCCGAACCGCGGGCGCCCGATTTCGGGTGCCCGCCACTTTATCTCAGGGACATAGGTAGCGGATGCGGCTGGTCGAGATCGACGACCTGCATGTGAGCTTCAGCCAGCATGAAGGCCTCGTACAGGCCGTCCGCGGCGTGAGCTTCTCCCTCGATTCCGGCGAAAGCCTTGGCATCGTCGGTGAATCCGGCTCCGGCAAATCCGTCACCTGTGCAGCGCTGCTGCGTCTATTGCGCGAACCGCCGGCAAGGATCACCGCCAAATCGATGCAGCTCGGCGGCACCGACATGCTGACCGCCTCGAGCCGCCAGATTTCCGCCGTTCGCGGCCGCGTCGCTGCAATGGTGTTCCAGGACCCGATGACCTCGCTCGATCCGGTGTTCTCGATCGGCCATCAGCTCGCCGAAACCATCATCGTCCACCGCAAGGTCAGCAAGGCCGAGGCGCTGGCGCAGGCGGCCGCCGCGCTGCACCGCGTCGAGATCAAGAACGCCGACGACGTGCTGCGCTATTACCCGCACCAGCTTTCGGGCGGCATGCTGCAGCGCGTGATGATCGCCATGGCGCTGAGCTGCGAGCCCGACGTTCTGATCGCCGACGAGCCGACCACCGCGCTCGACGTCACCATCCAGGCGCAGATCCTGCAGCTCATTAAGGACATCCAGGCCGAGACCGGCATGGGCCTGATCATGATCACCCATGACCTCGGCGTTATCGCCGAGACGGTCGACCGGGTCGTCGTCATGTATGGCGGCAAGGTGATGGAGACCGGTCCCGTCCAGCAGATCTTCTCGGCGCCGCTGCATCCCTATACGCGGGCGCTGCTCAACTCCATTCCGGGCCAGGTCGCAGGCAAGCGCCGCCTGACAGAAATTCCTGGCTCGTCGCCCAATCCGGTGCGGCCGCCGGGCGGCTGTCCGTTCCATCCCCGTTGCCCGATGGCGATCGCGGCCTGCCACCAGGTGACCCCGCCGCTCGAGACCAAAGTGCCGGGCCGGGAAGCGGCCTGCATCCGCGTCGAATCCGAGCTGGTGCCGGCATGAGCGACACCCCGGCCCTCGAACTCAAGCAACTGACCAAGCGCTTCGGCGATTTCATCGCGGTCAACCGCGTGGACCTGGCGGTGCCGCGCAACCAGGTGGTGGCGCTGGTCGGCGAATCCGGCTCGGGCAAGACCACGACCGGGCTCCTCGCGCTGCGGCTGCTGGCGCACGACGGCGGCCAGATCCTGCTCGACGGCGAGGACATCTCCACGCTGTCGCAGAAGCAGATGAAGGCCTATCGCCGCCGGCTGCAGGTGGTGTTCCAGGACAGCTATTCCTCGCTCGATCCGATGATGACGCTGGGCGAGATCGTCGCCGAGCCGCTTGGCATCCACGGCGTCGCTACCGCTGCAGAACGCCGCGACACGGCCCGTGGCTGGCTCGAAAAGGTCGGGCTCGACGGTAGCTATGCCAACCGCTATCCGCACGAGCTGTCGGGCGGCCAGCGCCAGCGCGTCTCGGTCGCCCGGGCACTGATCCTCGGTGCCTCGGTGCTTGTCGCCGACGAGCCGACTTCGGCACTCGATGTCTCGGTCAAGGCGCAGATCGTCAACCTGCTGCAGGGCCTGCAGGCCGACATGGGCCTGTCGATGCTGTTCATCAGCCACGATTTGTCGGTGGTACGGTCCCTCGCCGACGAAGTCGTGGTGATGCTGCGCGGCCGTGTCGTCGAACGCGCGCCGACCGATCGGATCTTTTCCAATGCACGGCATCCCTATACGCAGTCGCTGCTCGACGCGGTGCCGGTCATCGATCCGGCGGCGCGGCGCCGCCGCACCTTCCTGAGCGCCGAGGAGATCACAGCCCGCACGCCGCGGATCACTGCGTCCGACCTTGTCGCCGAGCCGCTCCTCGACACCGCCGATCCGCAACTCGTCGCGCTGGCCGGCAGCCATTTCGTCGAAGCCATTGTTGCCGAGAGGGCCACGCCATGACCGGATTCATCATCCGCCGCGTCATTTCGATGGCGGTCACCTTCATCGTCGTTTCCATCGTCATCTTCCTGATGATGCACTCGATCCCCGGCGGCCCGTTCGACGGCTACGAGATGCCGCTGCCAGACAATATCAAGGCCAAGCTGATGGCGACGCTGGGCCTCGATAAGCCGCTGTGGGAGCAGTACATCCGCTATATGTGGGGGGCGCTGCATCTCGATTTCGGCGTGCCCTTCCAGAGCCCGGGCGACACGGTGATCGGCCTCGTCGCTCATGCCTGGCTGCCGAGCGTTACGCTGGGTGGGCTCGGCATCCTTTTCGGGGCGCCGATCGGTGTCCTGCTCGGCATGGCCGCCGCGCTTCGGCGCAACTCCTGGATCGACTATCTCGCGTCGGCGCTGGCGACCCTGGGCCTGACCATCCCGGTGTTCATCATTTCGACCGGCCTCATCCTGGTCTTTGCCGTGTGGCTCAAATGGACGCCGGCCAGTGGCTGGGGCGAACCGAAGCGCTGGATCCTGCCGATCATGGCCTATGGCGCGGTGCCGCTCGCGACCTATGCGCGCTACGCCCGCGCCACCATGCTCGATGCGCTCAACAAGCCCTTCGTCTCGGTGCTGCGTGCCAAAGGGCTGAGCGAGCGCCGCATCATCTTCCAGCACGTGCTGCGCAACGCCGCCATCCCGATGGTCACCATCTTCCCAGCCATGTTCGTCGGCATCGCCACCGGCTCGATCTTCGTCGAGGCGATGTTCCGCGTCCCGGGCCTCGGCGCCTACTTCGTCTCGTCCATCGACAAGCGCGACTATCCGCTGGAGATGGCGCTGATGCTGCTGATCAGCGCGCTGTACAGCATCTCCTATCTGCTCGCCGATATCCTTTACGCCGTGCTGAACCCGCGCATTCGCATCGAGGGGCGGGCACGATGACCGAGCTCACCACCGGCACCACCGCCTCCGTGCCGCTCGCCAAGCCCGACAGCGTGCGTCAACGCAGCCCGCTCTATTTTGCGTGGCGCCGCTTCACGGCCAACAAGGCGGCCGTGGGAGCCGGCATCATCCTGCTCATCATCATCCTGATGGCGATCTTTGCGCCGGTGATCACCACCACCGGTCCCAACGACCAGGACTTCCTCACCAACGCCTTGAATTTCCCGTCGGGTGCCCACTGGTTCGGCGTCGACAATTTGGGGCGCGATTTCTTCACCCGCATCGTCTACGGCGCTCGCGTGTCGCTCGGCATCGGCTTTTCCGCCGCCGTCTTCAGCCTGCTTGTCGGCCTGCCGCTTGGCGCGCTCGCCGGCTATCTGGGCGGCCGGTTCGACTGGGTGGTGATGCGCATCATCGAGCTATTTTCGGTGGTGCCGCCGCTGCTTGCGGCGCTGCTGCTCGCCACCGTCACCCGCGGCGGCGTGTGGGCTATCATCCTGATCGCCGGGATCTTCGGCTGGAAGGACGTCTGCCTGCTGGTGCGCGCCCAGGTGAAGTCCTTCCGCGAGAAGGAATTCATCATGGCGGCGCAGGCGCTCGGCGCCTCGCCCTGGCATATTGTCTGGCGCCATTTGATCCCCAATTCGGTGTCGCCGATCATCGTCGGCTTCGTGCTCGCCATCCCGCTGGCCATGATGCTCGAGGCCTCGCTCAGCTTCCTCGGCATCGGCGTCCAGCCGCCAACGCCGAGCTGGGGCCAGATGATCAATGTCGGCATGAACTTCATGTTCTACTACTGGCACATGGCGGTGTTCCCCACCGCGGCGCTCGCCGTGACCATTCTCGCGGCCTCGCTGCTCGGCGACGGGCTTCGCGACGCCCTCGATCCCACACTGAAAGGCCGTTGATCTTGAGCACCAATCTTGCCCAGCAATTCCTGCTCGATCCGGAGGTGACGTTCCTCAATCACGGCTCGTTCGGCGCCTGTCCGCGGCCGGTGTTCGAGGACTACCAGCGCTGGCAGCTCAAGCTCGAGCGCCAGCCGGTCGAGTTTCTGGATTCCCGTCGCGGACTGAAGACCAATCTGCTCGCGGCGCGCGAAGCGCTGGCCAAGGAGCTGCATACCTCGCCCGAGAACATCGCCCAGGTCTCGAACGCGACGACCGGGCTCAACGTCGTGATCCAGTCGCTGCCGCTGAAGCCGGGCGACGAAATTCTCACCACCAACCACGAGTACAACGCGCTCGAAAAGACCTGGGCCTATGTGAGCCGCAAGACCGGCGCCAAAATCGTGGTCGTCACCGTACCCTTGCCGCTGACCAGCGTGCAGCAGTTCCACGACGCGGTGGCCGCTGCCTTCACCGACCGGACGAAGGTGCTGTTCCTCAGCCACATCACATCGCCGACGGCGCTGCTGTTTCCGGTTGAGAGCCTGATCGCCGAGGCGCGCACCCGCGGGGTCTGGAGCGTCATCGACGGCGCCCATACGCCTGGACATATCCCGCTCGATCTCGAAAAGATCGGCGCCGACTTCTATTCGGGCAACTGCCACAAATGGCTGATGTCGCCAAAAGGCTCGGCCTTCGTATATTGCCGCCCCGAGTGGCAGTCGATGCTCGACCCACTCGTGATCAGCCATGGCTGGACCGCCGACAACAAGGAACCCGGGGTGAGGGGCCCATTCGGCAATTCGGCCTTCGTCGACGAGATCGAGATGCAGGGCACCCGCGATCCGTCGGCCTGGCTCGCCGTCCCCGCCGCGCTCGAGTTCCGCCGCCAGAACGATTGGTGGTCGGTGAGCGCCGAATGCACCCGCCTCGCACAGGAGACGGCGGCGCGCCTGCGCGATCTCACCGGCCTGCCGGCGATCTCCTCGCCTGAGTTTTGCGCCCCGCAGATGGTGTCCATGCCGATCCCGCCCTGCGACACGCAGGCGGTCCACGACGCCCTGATCCGCGACTACAACATCGAAATTCCCGTCATCGCCTGGCAGGGGCAGCATTTCGTCCGCCTGTCGTGCCAGGGCTACAACACCCGCCAGCAGATGGATTTGCTGGTCGACGCCCTCACTGATCTGCTAGGGCTCCGCACCCAGCACCGGAAAATCAGTCAAGCCTGATGGATGACGTCCTGATCGAGCACGACGGCCGCGATGTCCTCGACTACCTCGAGCGCATCGATACCACCACGCGTGGCGTCGCCGTGCTCGATGCGCTGGCCGACATGATCGAGCGGGCAGGGCTGGGCGTAGGCGACCGCATTCCGCCGGAAGTGACGCTGGCGCATCGGCTCGGCGTCGGTCGCTCGACCATCCGGGAAGCTCTGAACCGCTGGGAAGGCCTCGGCATCATCAAGCGCAAGCGCGGGGCCGGCACCTTCCTGTCGGCGCGCCCGCCGTCGCCCAAGGGCCTCGCGCCGACCATGATCCGGCTCGAGGGTGAAGCGCTGCTGCGCCTGCTCGAGGTGCGCCGCGCACTGGAAAACGACGTCGTGCAGCGGGCGGCTCGCAAGGCGCGTCCGAAGCAGCGCACCGAAATCTCGCGCCTCTGCGACGTGCTGCTCGAGGTCGTCGCGTCCGGCGAGCCGTGGCGCGAAGCCGACTGGGCCTTCCATAACGCCATCAACGACGCGTCGGGCAATCCGATGTTCGGCCAGATCCTGTTCCAGCTCGACCACGCGCTCGAGCGCTCGGTCGAATCCCCGTTCGGCCGCGACGAGTTCGGCCTCCAATCGTTCCCGCCGCACCGCGACCTCGCCGATGCAATCGTCGACGCCGATCCGGTGGCCGCCGCTGTCGCGATCAACCACATCCTCGACATCGTCGAAGACGAGATCCGCGGCATCATCCGTCTGGGCGTGCCGGCCTAGCTCCGGGTCCGGCTGCCGCGTTCCGATGAACGCTTCCTGACATCTCCTCTCAAAGCCAATTCAGGCGACGGCCCCTAAACAGCGCGCGTCGCCGATCCGGCGATGATCGTGGGGCCCCGTTCTACGGCAGCCCCCCGAGAGAAGGAGACGAAACATGATGATGAAACATGTGATGGCCGCCGCTGCATCGGCCGCCATCCTTGCAATGGTTGTGCCGGCAGCGCTGCCCCTTTCAGCTCTGGCCGCTTCGGCCAGCGGGAGTTCCTCGAGCGGCTCGAGTGCGTCGAGCGGTCCAAGCAATCCCAGCACGCCGCCTGACAATCCGGGCCAGCCCAATGGCGGTCCAGGAGGCGGCGACCCCGGCCTTCCCGCGCCGCCTACCCCTGAACAGGTTTCGCAGTTGGAGCAGCTTTGCAACGCCGCTCTGAACAGGCTGGCCAAAGTGCCGCCGAAGCTGGTCGTCGCCTTCGCCAATGAAGCGGGCGTGTCGGTGGTGCCGGTCTGCAATTCGGGGGCCGGCCATCAGGCCAAGATCGACCCGAGCCAGGCTCTGCCGCTGCAGCACGCCATCGCCAACAACCCGGCGCTGATGGCCGTCCTCAAGCTCCACGGCTTCCATGCCGAAGATGTCGTCGGTGTCGTCATGACCGACGGCGTTGCGACGCTCTACGTCCACCGGGGCGCCGCCTGACCGCGTCCGGAGGCGGCTTTGCCTCACGAGCCGCCTCCACGCTCGTCCTCCTTCTGCGGCTTTGTCGTCTGAACATCATATGAACTGCTGACTTTGCGGCAGTTCACGTGCCCGCCTCTATCGATTGTTGGCCGCCATAGGCGGCGTTGCACCAAGGAGGCCGACCGCTTCCGCGGCCTGTCTCCTCAACAAAGGAGACCAGCATGATGTTCAAAGCGACTGTAACCGCGATGGCGGCGCTCGCCATCGTTGCAATCACATTGCCGGTTCCACCATCGGCGGCGCAAGTATGCGCTCGCCTCTGTCCGCCGCCTCCGACCACCTCATCCTCCACTCCGGACGGTGGCACCAACAATCCGGGCGGCGGCCCCGATCTGCCCCAGCCCACGCCCGATGAGCAGCGCTCCAGCATGGAGCAGGTCTGCAACGCGGCACTGCATAGCCTCGCCAAGGTGTCGGTGAAGCTCGTCCAAGCCTATAGCAACGAGCCGGGCGCGTCGGTCGTGCCGCTCTGCAATTCGGGCGTCGGACATTCAGCCAAGATCGACAACAGCCAGGCGCTCCCGCTGCAAAATGCCATCGCCGGCAACCCCGTCCTCATGGACGTGTTGACCGCGCACGGTTTCCACGCCGAAGACGTGGTCGGCGTGACCATGGGCACCGACATGGCCAAGCTCTACGTGCATCGCTAGGGCCAAGGCGGCGGCTGGCGTCAGCCGCCGCTTGTCCCTCGGGT
>Ga0207667_10002617_pt1 | contig 22307 bp, 14 predicted proteins | sample KBSCornC52_FD_184301 | JGI IMG/M metagenome (GOLD analysis project Ga0207667, IMG submission 184301) | Corn rhizosphere microbial communities from Kellogg Biological Station, Michigan, USA - KBS Corn C5-2 (SPAdes) (version 2) | ecosystem: Host-associated > Plants > Roots > Rhizosphere > Soil ...
CCACCGCGTCGAACCTGTATTCGCGCGAGGTGCTGATCGCGCCTTCGCACCAGCCGACCAAGTACGGCTATCCGCACCAGGCCCGCGCGATGACGCTGCACGACATCCGCGAATACCGGCGCTGGCATCGCGAGGCGGCGATCCGCGGCAAGCGCGCCGGCATGGACATCATCTACGTCTATGCGGCGCATGATCTTTCGCTGCCGATGCACTTCCTGCAGCGCCGGCGCAACCAGCGCAGCGACGCCTACGGCGGCTCGCTGGAGAATCGCGTGCGCCTGCTGCGCGAAGTGATCGAAGATACGAAAGACGCCGTGGGCGATACCTGTGCCGTTGCGCTGCGCTTCGCCACCGAGGAAGGGCTCGGCCCCGGCGGCGTGGAGCTGGTCGAGGCGCAGGACATCGTGGGCATGCTGGCCGAGTTGCCGGACCTGTGGGACGTGAACCTGGCCGCCTGGTACAACGACTCGGTGCCTTCGCGCTTCGCCGCCGAGGGCGCGCAGGAACCGTTCATCGATTTCGTCAAGAAGACCACCACCAAGCCGGTGGTCGGCGTGGGCCGCTTTACCTCGCCCGACACCATGGTGTCGCAAATCAAACGCGGCGTGCTGGACATGATCGGCTGCGCGCGCCCGTCGATCGCCGATCCGTTCCTGCCGAGGAAGATCGAGGAAGGCCGCATCGACGACATCCGCGAGTGCATCGGCTGCAACATCTGTGTCTCCGGCGACATGACCATCTCGCCGATCCGCTGCACGCAGAACCCGACCATGGGCGAAGAATGGCGCAAGGGCTGGCATCCGGAACGCATCGCGCCGGCGCGCACACCTGCACGCGTGCTGGTGGTCGGCGCCGGCCCGGCCGGGCTGGAGGCCGCGCGTGCATTGGGCCAGCGCGGTTACAACGTCAGCCTCGCCGAGGCGCGCAAGGAACTCGGCGGCCGCATCACCCGCGAATCACGCCTGCCGGGTCTCGCCGAATGGGCGCGCGTGCGCGACTGGCGCGTGGGTCAGATCCACAAACTGGCGAACGTGGCCATCTACCTCGATTCGGCGCTGACCGCGCAGGACGTGCTCGACTTCGGTGCCGAGCACGTGGTGATCGCCACTGGCTGCCACTGGCGCCGCGATGGTTTTGGCCGCAGCCACGGCTTCGCCATGGCCGACTTCGCCGACAACGCGCGGGTTCATACCCCCGACGATTTGATGGATGGCCGCTTGCCGGAAGGCCGCGTGGTGGTGTTCGACGACGATGGCTACTACCACGCGAGCGTGGCCGCCGAACTGCTGCGTTCGCGTGGTTGCGACGTCATCCACCTCACGCCCGAGGACAGCCTTGCGCCGTGGACGCTGAACACGCTGGATTACCGGCATGTGCGCAAAAGGATGGCCCATCTCGGCATCGAGGCACTGGTGTCGCACGACATCGTCGGCTACGCCGGCACCACGCTCACCGTCGAGGACGTGTGGACCCATCGGCAGCGCGAACTGGCCTGCGACGCCGTGGTCACCGTCACCGCCCGCCTGCCCGACGACGGGCCGTACCAGGAACTGTGCCGCCGCGAGGCGGAGTGGAGCGAGGCCGGCATCCGCTCGCTGCGCTGCATCGGCGATGCCGAAGCGCCGGGCCTGATCGTGCACGCGGTTTATGCCGGCCACCGCTACGCGCGTGACCTGGAGGAGCCTCTCGCAGACAACGTGCCGTTCAGGCGACACTTCCACACAGCCAGTTGAAGACCGGACCGGAAGCCGCTCCCGGATAGGCCGCGAGTTACGCCAGCCGTGTTGCATGGCGTCAGCATCGGCAGAGAGTCTTTTTGGCTCAAAGGGAGGGGGCCGCCGTCAGCACCGTGGTCGCTGCGGCAGTCTTCAGGAATCGTGTCCGGGCACATCGTTCTCCCAGGTACCGAACCGGCTGGCGCGCGGCGGCGATCGCGTGCTGCATCGTCGCTCCCTTGCATATGCCGGGTGGCCACGCGTGGTCACGATCTGCCGGCGAGCAACTCATCCAGTTGTGCGAACTGTTCGGGCAGGGCTTCCGCCGAACCGGCGAGGGCTTCGTCGAGGGCCGCTTCCGTGGGGTAGAGTTCGTGGAAGGTGACCAGCGTCTTGCCGTCGCTTTCCTCGAACGTCACCGTGGTGACGGCGCCCTGATCGCTTTCTTCGTTCGTCCAGACGATGCGCCTGTTTGGCGTCACTTCCCTGTACGTGCCGAAGAACGCCATCGGCTGGTCGAAGTCCGGATGGCTGAACACGAAGCGATACGTGCCCCCGGTGCGGACATCCATCTCGCACGAGACCAGCGACAGGCCCACCGATTTCGGAATCCACCACCGCGTGAACAATTCGGGTTTGCTCCACGCTTCGAAGACGACGTGCGCCGGGGCATCGAACGTTCGCGTCACGACGAGTTCGCGGTCGGACGTGCGTTCCACGGCGGTGCGGTTGATGGCGGCGGGACTACCTTCTTTTGCTTTGGGCATCTTCCTTCTCCTTGCACTTCAGGTGCTCGACGAGCTCGTCCAACGCGTCGAAGCGTGCGCTCCAGAGTTGCCGGTGCCGCTCGATCCAGGCAGCCTCTTCTTCCAGCCGGCGCGCTCCGAGCTTGCAGGTTCGTACGCGCCCGACCTTCTTCGTAGTCACGAGCCCCGCCTGCTCCAGGACGCTGACGTGCTTCTTCATGCCCGTGAGGGTCATGTGAAACCTTTGGGCAAGGTCGGTGATGGAGGCGTCCGACCCTCCGAGCTGCTCCAGCACGCCCCGTCGGGTGACATCGGACAGCGCGGCGAACGTTATGTCGAGGCGGGCTTGATAGTGAACCATATGGTTCACTGTAAAACACCACACAGGTGATTTGCAAGCGGAGGGACCCGCGAGCGCCGATCGCACGTGGCTCCTCCGCCGCTCCAAATCCAAACTGCGTCTGCTTCACGTGGGCAAAGTTCCGAACCGCGGCCCATGTCGCGTCGCGCTCTTCACTCTTGCAGATCGCGATCGAGTGGCGCCCACGTGCCGCGGGAACGGGTGGACCGCTCCGTCCATCCAATGGGCAACGGAGACAAAGCTCCGGCGCGCGGTTGCAGGCGATCGGGATTCGAAGCGTGATGGCAAGGATCAGGACGGCGTTGGTACTCAGTGGCGGTGGCAGCCTCGGCGCGGTCCAGGTCGGCATGCTGCACGCACTCAGCCGGGCGGGTTTCTCGCCGGAGGTCGTGATCGGCGCTTCGGTGGGGGCATTGAATGGCGCCTTTTTCGCTTGCGACCCCACCCCATCAGGTGTCGATCGGCTGGCGAACCTCTGGCGAAGCCTCCGTCGCAAGGACATCTTTCCGCTCAGCTTGCTGGCGGGCCTGACGGCCCTCCTGCTCGGGCGCGATCACCTGATCGAACCTTCCGGATTGCGTGCGATCGCGCGCCAGTCGCTCGGGATCCCGCGCATCGAACAAGCGCGTATTCCGTTGCATATCGTGGCTACCGACGTCCTGAGCGGCGAAGAAGTGCTGCTCTCCTCAGGTGACATCGAGAATGCGCTGATGGCAAGTACCGCGATACCGGTGGTGTTCCCCTGGGTGGAAGCAGGTGGCCGTTATCTGGTCGATGGCGCCGTCAGCAACAACACCCCCATCGCCGCGGCAGTCGCGTGCGGGGCCGAACACATTCTGGTGCTCCCCACCGGCACCAGTTGCGCCATGCAGGAACCTCCGCGGAGCATGCCGGCACTGGCGCTGCATGCATTGAACCTGCAGAACATGCGGCAGCTCGACCGGGACGTGGGCCGGTACGCCGGGCAGGCGCGCATCACCATCGTCCCGCCGCTGTGTCCGATCTCCGCTTCCGTATTCGATTTTTCACAGACCGATTCGATGATCCAGTTCGCTGCGGTCCAAACCCGCGACTGGCTGGAAAAGGGCGGCATGGACAGCGACGGACCCCTGCACGTGCCGCTGGCGCATCATCACCTACCGAGGACGGTCCCCGGCCCGTCCACTCAATCACCCGGTGGAGCATGCCACGCGGCCTCATGAGCGGTGGCCGCCATGATGCCCGAACCGAACCCGACAGCGCATGATGGGACCTGCAGCCAAGCGATCGTTCGGCCATGGATTGCGGAGGTGCGTATGCAACATGCCAAAGGCTGGACAACCTTGCCGATCCCAGACGGCACGCCGGATGGCGAGCTGGTGCGGCGCGCCGCGAGCGGCGAGGAAGCGGCCTTTGCCGCCATCATGCAGCGCCACAACCAGTTGCTGTTCCGCACGGCGCGCAGCATCGTGAAATCGGATGCGGAAGCCGAGGAGGCACTGCAGGAGGCGTACTTGCGCGCGTGGCGCGCGCTAAGCCGCTTTCGCGAGGATGCCAAGCTTTCCACTTGGCTCGTGCGGATCGTGATCAACGAGGCCTTGGGACGCCTTCGTACTCGCGCTTCGGTCATACCGCTGGATGCCGCCATGAACATGATTGAACATGAAACAGACACCTCACTCGGAGATGCCGGGGACGGTTCACCTGACAGCATGGCCATGCGCGCGCAACTGCGCGCATTGATCGAAGCGCGCGTCGATCGCCTGCCCGAAAGCTTTCGCATCGTATTCATGCTGCGTGCCGTCGAGGAGATGAGCGTCAGGGAAGTCGCCGAGGCGCTGGGAATCCCCGAGGCTACCGTGCGCACCCGCTTCCATCGGGCGCGCGCACTGATGCGCGAGAGCCTTGCCAGCGAGATCGACGTGGCCATGGCCGACGCCTTTGCGTTCGATGGCAAACGCTGCGACCGCATCGTTGCGGGCGTACTGGCCAGAATGGGCACAGCGGGCCCACCTGCCGGAACCGGCGCAACCCGTCCATGAACGTGCAGCGGGCCGCCGCCGATCGTGCATCGGTCGGCCGCAGGCTTGCGGGTGCAACGTCTGGCGTCGAGCGATAAAGACCTGCCGGACGCCATCGAGCACAGGGCGGCGGACTGTTTTCCGGAAACATTGAATCGGCCGACGGATGGGTTTCGGATATCGAGCGATCGGGACAAGTGCCCGCGCATTGGACGCTCGGTGGCCTTGCAAATTTATTGAGCCCGACGTTGACAGGCCTGACGCAGGTCATCTTTGTCGAGCCCGAGGCGCACGGACCTCGATGCCATCGTCGACTACATCGCACCGGAGAACGCTAGCGCGCATCGCCCTTCGGAAACTTCACGCGCGCCGGTTCGGCATTCAGTCGCTCCAGCATCTTCACGATCAGGCGGCTCTTCACCCTGCCGGCCTGCTTGGGATCGACGAGGTACCTGACCGTCGCGTCCAGCCACGTATTCGCGTTGACACGGAAGTGCACCGACGGCCGCTCGCGCACTTCCACTTCATCGACCGGGGTGCGCGCCAGGAGCGCGCGATATTTCCTGATTTCCGTGCGCATGGATTCGCCCACTTCTTCCTCGGCCGCGTGCTGCATGGTTTCACTGACAAACGACAAATCGCTGTCGTAGGCGACCTGGAACGTGATCTCGTTCCACACATAGGGAAACAGTGCCCATGAGGAATTGATCACCGCGGTGGTCAGCACGCGCGAATTGGGAAACTTGATCACGCGTCCGCTCGGATGATGCTTGCTGTTGATCATCGGGCCGCCGATTTCCCACAGCGTGGTGTCGAGATAGGTGACGTCGATGACATCGCCGCTGGAGTCGTCGATGGTGATGCGATCGCCCACCCAGTAGGGGCGCTTGATCAGGATGTAGATCCAGCCGATGAAGCTCGCAAGCGTCGTCTGCAGTGAGAAGCCGAGGACAATCGAGATCACCCCCAGCGAGGTGAGTGCGGCGTACCAGTTGGCGAACAGCACCGTCAGTGCGATCACCAGTACCAGCCCGAAAAGCGCCAGCTTGCCGATCCGACGCACGTTGTAACGCAGTGCGGCGTCGGGAATCCTGCACAATCGTTGGTCGATCAGCCGGTAGACGATCAGAAGCAGCGTCACCGCTCCGACGCCAAGCGAAAACCTTTCCAGGAAAATCAGCACCCGCTCCGGAGCATGCGGCAATGCCTGCAGGCGCAGCGCCGTGTAAGCGCCGGCTGCCAGAATCAGCACAATCGCGCTGAGCCACCAGAATTCGAGCGAATGCGCGGCGGGTTCTTCGGCCGCCTGGGCCTCGCTTCGCAGATTCTCCTGCTGCTTGTCCATGGGGTGCCGCTCCTGCAGGGTCCGGCGAGGGTAACCACGCGTCGCAAGCGAGCGCAGTCGCCCGACGACCTCTTGCCCAAGCGAATGCCGCAAGCCGGTCGACCTTGCCGAACATTCTGGCATCGGTGACGCTGCACGGCCGGTGAATTCCGGGTGACGATTGGGCCAAGCACGACGCAAGTCGTCGTGGCGTCAACAAGTTACTGGACGCCGCTTCGCCGGACTATTGCTGCCCGACGCGCACCGTCAGGCTTTGCGCGCCGGTGCCGACCGGCCCGCGACCGTCACTGAGGATGGACAGCGTTTCGCCGAGCCCGGTCGGACCGAAGTTCACGCGGGTATCGAAACCGACCCATCCGGCTTCGGGCTGGCGAATGAAATGCACGGTGAGATCCACGTTGGCGAAGAACACGCTGCCGGGGTGTTCGCGAACGACCAGCCCGTTCGCGGTGTCGACCAGTTTCAGGAAACCCGCGACAGGCGGGTCGCGTTCTCCGGCCACCAGCGGATAGCGCGTGCGGATCCAGCTGCGCCCGCGGCCCGGCCGGACATCCGGGTCCTGGTGCGCCTCCAGCGAGCCAATGAAGCCGCCGTTCCAGATCGACGAAAATGCCAGCGGTCGCATCGCTTCGGGTGGCGGCATCATCGCCCATTCGATGCCCTGCACTTGCGTGGTGTCCGAAGCCACAAGCCGCCAGACGCGCGCACGGATGCTGGTCCGGTCGCCATGCCGCATGCTGGCCTCGATCAGTTCGATCGACCGGCCCGGCCGCACCACCTCGACGTCGATGGTGAATTCACCGGAATGAATCACGCCCAGCACGTCGAAGGACGCACGCGATATCAATTTGTTGCTCGGCAGGCGGCGTTCCACTTCCGCCAACACCAGGCCGGATGCCGGGGCCAGGTGTTGTTCGCCGGGTTGCCAGGCGCCCTGCGCATGCAGGGTCGAGGCGAACCGGCGCTCCCCGAGGCGCACGTAAAACGCGTCGGGGTACGCCTCGCCAGCGTGGCCGAGGTGGAGATTCGCGGCATCGGGCATTTGCCCAGTCTACCGCGTGGCGTACCTGCCCCCACTCGCCGCGCGAACGACAATCCGACCGCGATTTCTCATGCACCGATGTTCCGCAACCGCTCGCCATCCATCAGCTTGCTTTCGATCTGTTCGAGGCTGACGCCCTTGGTTTCGGGCACCAGCGCCCAGGTGAACAACAGGAACGCCGCATTGAACGCCGCGTACAACCAGAAGGTCTGCGCGTGACCGAATCGGTTGAGCAAGGTGAGGAAGGTGGCGCCAACGATCGCCGTGAATACCCAGTTGGTGACCGTCGACACGCCGATACCGAAGTCGCGGCCCTTGAGCGGCTGGATTTCCGAACACAGCGTCCACACCAGCGGGCCCGCGGAAAACGCGAAGCCGACCACGAACACCAGCAGCATCGCCACGGCCAGCAGGCGTTCGCCTTGCGTGCCCATGCCGAGATGCATCAGCCAACCCACGACGGCCAGGCCAACCGCCATTACCACGAACCCGGCGTACAGAATTGGCTTGCGACCGATGCGGTCGACCAGGCCGATCGCGATGAAGGTGGCCAGCACGTTGGTGAGGCCCGCGATCGCGGTGAACCACATCTGCATGCTGGTGGCGTAACCCATGTCGGCGAAAATGCGCGGCGCGTAATACATCACCACGTTGATGCCGGTGAGTTGCTGCACCACCTGCAGCGCGACGCCGAGCCCCACCGACCGGCGGAAATTGCGGTTCTGCAGAAACAGTCGCCAGCCCTGCTGCGGGGTGCGCAACTGTTCGCGGATTTCGGCCACCTCCCGTTGCACGGCCGCCGGATCGCCGCGCAGCTTCTGCAGCACCGCGTCGGCGTCGGCATCGCGTTGCCGCAACACCAACCAGCGCGGGCTTTCCGGCAGGCCGAGCACACCCAGCAGGAACAGCGCGCCAGGGAGCGCGATGATGCCGAGCATCCAGCGCCAACCCTCGACATAGCTGAAGCCGGTATCGGACAGGAACGCCACGAAGATGCCGATGGTGATCATCAACTGATAGGTCGAAATCATCGCGCCGCGCCGGTCGCGCGGCGCGATCTCGGCGAGGTACAGCGGCGCGGTGAACGCCGCGATGCCGATCGCCAGCCCCAGCACGCAACGCGCGCCGATCAAGGCTGCCGGCGACCAGGCGGACGCGCAGATCAACGAGCCGATCACGAACAAGCTGGCGCTGAACACCAGCGAGCGCTTGCGCCCGAAATGTTTCGACAGCCAAGCCGCGAGCGCCGCGCCGACCGCTGCGCCCCACATCATGCTGCTCACGATGTATTCGAGCATGGCGTCGTTGATCGCGAAATCGCGCTGGATGAATTGCTGCGCGCCGGAAATCACCCCCACGTCGAGGCCGAACATCAAGCCCGCCAAGGCGGCGAGCGTGGCGACGAAGGCGGCGTGCCGGCGGGCATGGCCGACGTCGGTTATCGCAATGGCGTTCATCGGATGTTCCCCTCGCAGTCGCGTTGCAAAAAAGACGTCGATGTTCGTGGGTGTGGAAGCGATGGTGTCCTAACTAGTGCGCCGCACCGACGGCCTGTCTGGCCGGCGCCGCCTCGCAACCGCCGTCGGCGGCGATGAGGGCGCGCATCTTCAGGTACACGCCGTTGGTCCAGCCGAAGCCGATCACGTTGGTCTTGTAGCCTGCGGTGATCTTCACGTCCGCGTTGCCCAGCACCATGTTGTATTTCTCGCGGATGGTGCCGTCCTTCGCGAGACTGCGGTCGACGGTGCCGGTGAACGCGCACGAGATGCGTCGCGCGTCGGCATCGAAGCCGTAATCCTGCAGGCCCTTCACCGCGATCCAGTTGGTGGGCGCCCAGCCGAACGGCGCATCCCACTGCGCGCCGGTGTCGCGCGTGCTCATCGCGAGGCCGCCGCGGTGTTCGAACAGCTTCAGTTGCTTCGTCAGCGCCATGGCTTGTTGTTTCGATGCCGCACCCGCCCACAGCGGATAGAACATCGTCAGGTACGGATCGGTCGATGCCTTGCCTGCGACGAAGTCGTAATCCATGTAGCGACCCTGATCCGGATGCCACAGGTACTTGTCGATCGCGGCGCGGCGTGATTCGGCAACGCGCGCCCAGCGCGCGGCATCGGCGGTGTTGCCAAGCTCCTTCGCGAACGCTTCGAGATCGCGCTCGTAGCGGTACAGCAGGCTGTTGAGGCCCACGCCCGCGTAGTGATGGGTGGAACCGCCCCACGGCCCGAAATGGAAATCGGTATCGAAGCCGGACTCGCGCATCGCGCGGTCGCCCAGATAGTAGTCGGCGGTGAGGCGGTAGCCGCCAAGCCAATCGCCCGCGCAGACTTTCGATTTCGTGACGTCGCAACTCGTCGTCTTCAGCGTCTGGATTTGCGCCACGTCGGGGTGCTGCGGCGCCTTGATGAGATACCCGGGATTCTGCGACGGGTGCGCCAGCAGCCAGCGGATCACGCCCACGTAGTAGTCGCTGTTCTGCGCCTCGATAACCGGACCGTCACCGAAATCGAAATACCGCGACAGCCCGGTATCACCGGCGAGATGTTGCTTGCGGGTCCAGATTTCGTAATTGCGCACCGCCAGCGGATAGGCGTGTTGCAACCAGGCGCGCTTCGCGGCGGCATCGGCGAAACTGGCCGGATCGTCCAGCACCGCGACCATCATCGCGCTCAGCAGCGGCGGCTGCGAACGGGTGAGGTAATAGGTCCGGTTGGCGTTCAAGACAGCGCCGTAGTGCTCGACTTCGTAGAGCGCGTTGTCGACCATGTCGAGCGCGAGCTTCTGATGGTGATCGGCGACCAGTCCCAGCACGATGAAGTAACTGTCCCAGCCGTACATTTCGTTGAACATGCCGCCTGGCACGACGTACGGGTGCGGGACATAAAGCAGGCCCTGCGTAGGCAGCGTGGTGGGATCGAAATCCCCGATCTGCTTGATGGGCGCGGGCAGGTTTGCGATGCGCACGCCGCAGCGCTTCGCACTCTTTTCGAGAGACGCGGGGGCCGTCACGCCCGCGGGCAGATACACGACCGAATGCGAAGGCACCTTCGGATCGATCAGCGCCCGGCATTCGTCCGCCGAACGCGTAAGGGTGCCCCAGGCGTGGGCGATGTAGCCGCGCGTCTTGGCGGGATCGGGCGTGGTCGCGCTGACGGCGGTGGCGAACAGCGCGAAGGCGAAGACGACGAAAAGCGAACGAACTTTCATGGCAGGTTCCTCTCGATCGTGCGTGCGTGCATCGGTGCCGGCCGGCTGGCCGATGCGTCCGTGCCACGATGCATCCGGCGATGCATCGCATGTTGCTGCAGGCTAACGGCGTTTGCGTTGACGCGATTTCGGTCGCGGCGGCGCGGTCGAGCCGCGGACCACGAGTTCCGGGTTGAAACCCTCGTTGTTGATGGGCTCGCCCCTGATGCGTGCAATCAGCATGCGGGTGGCGCGCTCCACGATGATGTCGGCGCGCTGCCGCGCGGTGGTGAGCGGCGGCCACGAGTGGCGCGAGAACGGACTGTCCTCGAATCCGGCGATCGATACGTCGTAGGGCACGCTCAGGCCGGTCGATTGCGCGGCGGCCAGTGCGCCCGCGGCGATCTCGTCGTTGCATCCGAAGATGGCGGTGGGTGGCTCGGCAAGGTCGAGCAGGCGACGTGCGCCGCGAAAGCCGTCGTCGAACACGTAATCGCCTTCGATCATCAGCTCGTCACGAAGCGGAACGCCGTAATCCTGCAGCGCGGCCTTGTAGCCCTTGAGGCGCTCGGCGCTCGCGTGATGGTGTTTCCCACCCTGCAGAAACCCGATTCGCACATGGCCCAACTGCAGCAGGTGCGTGGTGATCGCGTAGGCGGCATCGCGATCGTCGACGTACACGCACGGAAAATCGTCGCGGGGATCGCGCGCCGCGGAAATGATGCGCACGAAAGGAATGTGGTAGCCGACCAGCTTGCGCAACGCCTTGGTGCGTTCCGACACCGGCGTCGTCAGCACCAGTCCGGACAGGCGCGAACGATGCACGAAATCGCGCAAGTCCTCGGCCAGCGTCGGCACCGTGGAGTCGCAGGGCCGGATCTGCAGGCCGAAGTGCATGTCGTCGCACGCGACGAGTGCACCTTGCTGCATCGCGATGATGTAGTACGCGTTGGGATTGTCGAAAACCAGGCCGACCGTGTATGCGTGCGCGCCGCTGAGGCCGCGCGCCAGCAAGTTCGGCCGGTAATCGAGAGCTTCGATCGCGCGCAGCACGCGTTCGCGGGTTTCCGGCCGCACCGACCGCTCGCCGTTGGCGACGCGCGAAACCGTTTTCGCGGAAACGCCCGCGTGTTTGGCGACATCATCGAGGGTTGCGGAGCCCACCTGTCGATCCTTTTCGCGAGACTCGCGCGTCTGGGTCGTCGATCGTGACAGCGCTGTCACGCCGCCTACGGAGCCACAGTGTGGCACAGGTTGGGATTTTGGCAACCACGCCTGCTCCGTGGACTCTGACGGCTGCGGTGCAACGCGCAAGACCCGCATCACAATTGCGAATTGACATTTTTTTCCAGCACCCTAGGCACGATGCCGCCCGCGCGTGGACCGCTTGCCGTGATGCACCGCACAATTGACAGCGCTGTCTTTACGCGCGCAGACTCCGGCCGCGTCCTCGGGGAATGATCGGTATGAATGCAGATACCGCTGTCGTTCGTTGGAGCCGGCAAACCTTCGGTGGCAAGCAACCGCTTTCGTTCGCGCATGCGTCGCGCGTGCGCACGGTCTCGTGCGCCGCCCGCGGTGCCGGACCTGTGCGATCCACCCCATGTCCCGAGCCCCGGGGCTCCCTTGAAAACGCATCCGGATGATTTGCCCAAGCCGCCGCCGCGCGGCTTGTCGTTCCACCCAGAAGAAGAAAGGGCCCACGAGATGCCCCCAACCATTCCCCTCGCTGGAGACAAATCATGAAGAACGACAAATTGATCCGACTGGCGTTGACCAGCGCCATCCTTGCGGTGCTGTCGCCCATCGCATTGGCGGCCAGTCCCGGCGCGGCCGATGCAACGGGCCAGGCCGCGGGCAACGCTGCCGCGCAAACCACGGCACCCACCCCCGCCCAGCGAAACAGGCAAGGCAAAACCACGACCCTGCAGGCGGTGGTGGTGACGGCCAGTCCAACCGGGGTCAAGAAACTGGACGCCAGCTACAACATCGTGTCCGCGAATCGCGAGGAAATCCGCGAAGCGAACCCGCTCAGCGTGGCCGATCTCCTGAAGATCTCGCCCGGCATCTGGCCGGAATCGACCGGCGGCCAGACCGGCGCCAACATCGAGATCGCGGGCTTTCCCGGCGGCGGCGACGCGCCGTTCTTCACCAACATGGTCAACAGCACGCCGCTGTACGGCATGCCATCGTTGTCGTTCATGGATTCGAGTTCGCTGCTGCGCCTGGACGACACCATCCAGCGCGTGGAAATCGTTCAGGGTGGACCGGGCGTGGTGTTCGGGCCGGGCCAGATGGGCGCGACCGCCAACTTCATCTTGCGCCAGGGCACCGCGCAGCCATCGGGCGACATCGGCATCACTTACGGCGACGAGGGCATGGTGCGCCTCGATGGCTTTTACGGATTCAAGGTCGCCGATGGCTGGTATGCCAGCATCGGCGGCTTCTGGCGCAAGTCCGACGGCGTCCGCGATCCGCGTGATTTCCCATCCGACAAGGGCGGCCAGTTGACCGCGACCTTGAGCCACGACATGGACAACGGCTCGTTCATGCTGTGGGCGCGCAGGCTGGACGACAAGAACCAGTTCATCGTGCCGATCCCGATGATCCAGGGCTCGGGCGACAACTTCCAAGGTTTTCCGGGCTTCGATCCCTTGACCGGCACCTACGCCAGTGGTGCGATCCAGCACGTGCAGGTGCCCAACCCGCTCGGTTACCTCGAGAACGCGGACCTTGCCAACGGCCGCGGCGCGCAGATGAATTTCTTCGGCGGCAGTTACGACGCCACTTTCGGCGACTGGACGATTTCGGACCACTTCATCTTCAACAGCGGCGACGTGCCCACCAACGCACTGTTCTCGGGTCCGAACCCGAAGCCACTCGGCTACTACCTGTACGGTTGCAACATCGCGCAGCCGGCCGGTTTCTGCGACCCCGACGGCACCGCGGTGGATGGCGACAACCTGGGCTACCCGGCCAGCCGGGCCGTGACAGCGACGCTGCCCGATGGCACGGTGGTGCCGCTCGACCAGAGCGTGATCCACCAGGGTTGGTGGTACATCCAGAAGCGCCTCAAGAGCTTCAACAACGATTTCCGCATCAGCAAGGAAATCTTCGACGGCAACACGGTCACGGCCGGCGTCTATCTCGCCCGCTACACCGACCACGACAACTGGTCGCTGGGCAACCAGATGCTGATGCTCAACCAGTCCAACACCAAGCCGATCGGTTTGACCTACACCGAAGGCGGACAGTCCATCGTGGTCGCCAACCCGCAGGGTTTCGTCGACTTCAACGGCAACTTCAACATCGTCGAGGCGGGTGCCGCCACCAACAAGGCGTTCTACCTGTCGGATTCGTGGACGATCGGGCCGTGGCTGCTGCAGGCCGCCGGACGCATCGAGAACACCGACGTCCACCAGCGCACCTGCAACCGGTCCAACGTGGACCTCGACGGCAACCCGAACACCCTGTACGACAACGCCACGCCGGTCTGCAACGGCACCTGGGATTACGAGCACTACGACAAAACCCACCCGGCGTTCACCGTGGGGGCGAACTACAGCTTCAACGACCACATGAGCGCATACGTGCGCGCCAACACCGGTGGCCATTTCGACGATTTCGACAATGGCATCCGCGGCGCCAACGGCAATTTCTCGCCGATGCAGAAGATCGAGAACATGGAAGCCGGGTTCAAGTACGAGTCGCCGGTGCTGTTCGTGGATGCCAGCATCTACCACCGGTTGTTCACCGGCCTGCAGTACCAGGAAACGGGGCCGGACGGGCAGCCGACCGGTGCGATCTCGAACTATGGTTCCAATTCGCACGGCATCGATCTCAATGTCACGTGGTCGCCGATCGAGAACTTCCAGCTCAAGATGATCGGCGTGTACATGAACGGGCATTACACCCACTACATCGGGTGCGCGCCGTACATCGACATCAACGGCAACCCCGGCTGCGCCAACATCACCGGCGCGCCGCTGCAGCGCCAGCCGAAGTTCCGCTACATGCTCACGCCCATGTACACATTGCCGACCAGTTGGGGCAGCATCATGGCGTTCGTGACCTATACCCACATCGGCCAGCACTACCAGGACATATCGGCCCTGCAACCGCTGGGCACGTACCAGACGCTGGACGGTGGCATCGTGGCCAACGTGGGGCAGAACTGGCAATTCCGTCTGCAGGGCACCAACCTGACCAACGAAGTCGGCCTGACCGAAGGCAACTCGCGCAAGTTCGGCGTCAACACCGGCATCGGTGGCGTGATCATGGCGCGGCCGCTGTTCGGACGCGAAATCTCTTTCCAGGCCAAGTACAGCTTCTGACAACGCGGCATCGTTGCATGACCCCTGCCCCGGCGCGACTCGCGCCGGGGCAGGGGTCGTCGCGGGGCGCTTCCGGCCATTGATGCGACGGCGCCCGGCCGCGATGCCAGCATCGTTGCGCACAAGCCCGCGCGGCTCCGTTTCGCCATCCATCATCCCGGAGCATTGCGATGAAACACCGCCATCTCCTGTTTCTCGGCCTGTGTGCGTTCGCGCTGCTCGCGCCTTTCAGCGGTTGGGGCGCGACCGATCCGAGTTTCCTGCTGACCGCGAAGGATTTCGGCGCGTACTTTCCGTCGTATCTCGCTAACGGCTATTTCTCGACCATGACTTCGGTGCGCGGCACCGAACCCGATCGGGCGTACATGGTCGCGTTCATGGACTACACGAAAGACGACATCTCGCGACCCGCCGCGATTCCGGGCTGGAGCGAGCTCGACTACAACCCCGGTCCGGGCTGGATGAATTCGACGCGACTCGACCCGAAGATCTTCTCGGGTTATTCGCAGACCCTGAACATGCACGACGGTACGCTGACCACGCGCTACCGCTTCGACTACGCCAACAAAGCGACCGACGTAAAGGTGGAAACCTTCGTCAGCCAGGCCGACCACCACCTCGCTGGCACGCGCATTTCGATCACTCCACAATTCGACGACAAGGTGCAGCTCCGGTTTCCGTTCCGGCTGTGGTCCGGCCACCAGCCGCGCTTTCCGATCGCCAGCATGACCGGCGACCAGATGATCGACGCGGTGATCGCCAGCGGACAAAATCTGAATGACAAGCCCGTGCCGACGCCCGATCGGGCGGCGGTTTGGTATCCGGGCACCACCCTTGTCATCGATGATGGCGGCGACACGAAGCAGATGACGCTGTGGCTCGATGGCCAGGCGGTGAACGGCTTGAAGATGGCGGAGGCCGCAGCCATCGAATTGCCGCGCGGCCTGAAGATCGACAGCGTGAAGCTGCTGAAGACATCCGACGTGTTGTCGCTCGAGGTCGCCGTCGAGGTGCGCAAGGGCGAAACCTACACGTTCACCAAATACATCGCGGCATCGCGGCAGGATTGGGGTGGCGATGCCAAGGCTGACGTCGCGCTCGCCAGACAGGCGCGCAACATGGGCTTCGACAAGCTGCTCGCGCGCCACGTCGCGGCGTGGCATGACCTCTGGAAAGCCGACATCGTGGTCGATCACGATGAGACGGTGCAGCGCGCGCTGCACTCGGATCTCTACTACCTGCTTTCCAACACCACGGCCGGCACCGCCTGGTCGGTGGGCGCCTGCGCGCTGACCCCGAACTATGCCGGCCACGTGTTCTGGGATGCCGACTCGTGGGTGTTCCCCGCGTTGTTGTTGCTGCACCCGGAACGCGCCAGGTCGATCGTGATGTTCCGGCATCGCACCATGCAGGGCGCGCGCGAACGTGCCGCGCAATACGGCGTGAAGGGCCTGATGTATCCGTGGGAATCGGACCCGCAGAAGGGCGTTGACGTCACGCCGCATTTCGCCTACGAGGTGTATCGCGAAGTCCACGTCAACGCCGACATCGCGATCGCACAGTGGCAGTACTACCTCGCGACCGAGGATCGCGCGTGGTTGAAGCAGTACGGCTGGCCGGTGATCGAAGGCATTGCCACGTTCTGGAAAAGCCGCGTGACCTGGAACAAGGCGAAGGACCGTTACGAAATCGCGCACGTCACCTCCACCGACGAGGCCTACAACGACGTGCTCAACGACACCTTCACCAACGCCGCCGCGGCCAAGGCGCTTCGGATCGCCACGAAAGCCGCCGCGCTGGTCGGTGCCAAGCCGGATCCCGCGTGGGCAGAAATCGCGGACAAGATGTACATCCCGTTCGACGAGAAGGCACAGCGCCACTACGACTTCGATCCGTCGGTGCCGCACGACAAGGTGACGTGGTGGGGCTCGTCGCTGATCTTCCTGATGTATCCCAACCTCGACATGCCGATGTCGCCCGAAGTGCGCCGCAACGATTTCGATTTCCAGCTGCAGGCGCTCGAGACCCACGGCGACAATCCGAACGAGATGATGATGGTGATGATCACCGTCGGCGCGGCCGAGGTCGGCGACGCCAAGGCCGTCGGCTATTGGATCCACCGCAACCTGGAGGGTTTCCTGCAGCCGCCGTTCAACGTGCGCACCGAAACCGCCACCAACAATGCCAGCTACCTGCTCGCGACCTCGGCGGGATTCGTGCAAAACTTCCTCTACGGCCTGAGTGGCCTGCGCATCAACGACAACGGCCTCGATGCGGAACACGCGCCGATCCTGCCGCCGGATTGGAAATCGGTCACCCTGAGGGACATCACCTTCCGCGGCAAGCACTACGACGTCACGATCGGCCGCGGCGCGAACGGCAAAGCCGAATTGGGCCGCAAGGAGCTCTGACCCTGTGTCGCGTCCGCATCAAGCCATGATGTATCTGCCGACACATCGTGTCCGGATGACCCCGAAACCCGCCCGCTGGCACTCCGGTCTTCTGATCCTGCTGTCGCTCGCCTGCATTGCGCCCGCCATCAAGGCCGCCGCGGACCCGGGTTTTTTGCTCACTGCGACCGCGAAGAATTTCGAAAGCTATTTCCCGGGCGAACTCGCGAACGGCTACATCTCCACGTTCACTTCGCCGCGCGGCACCGAAAGCAACCTGTCGTACCTCATCGCGTTCATGGATCGTGGCAAGGACGACATCGCCCGACCCGCGGCGATTCCCGGCTGGACCGGAATCGACTACCGCATGTCTGCGTCCGGCGCGTGGCTGAATCTGGCGCCGCTGGAACCTTCAACATTCCAGGTTTACAAGCAGGTCTTGGACCTGCACGATGGAACGCTGGCGACGAGCTATCGCTACGTCGATCACGGCAAGGTAACGCGCGTGGCAGTGTTGGAGTTCGTCAGCGAGGCCTCGCCGCATCTGGCCGCGGTCCGCTTCTCGATCACGCCTCAATTCGACGGGGTGGTCGAACTGTCGTTTCCGCTGGTCCTGTGGGCGCCATCCCAACCGCGGCTGCCACTCGCCAAATTGCCGGGCGACACCGGCTTGACCGGCGACAGGTTTCGGCAGGCTCTCGAGGCCCATGGCCTTTCCTTGAACCCGTTGCCGCCCGCCTCACCTGATCGCGCGGCGATCTGGTATCACGGCGATACACATGTGTTGGACGCCAAAGGCGATACATCGAATCTGACGCTGTGGCTGGACGGGCAGGCGATGAACGGCGCGCGGATGGGTGAAGCCGTCGCGGTGGAGTTGCCGCGCGGCCTGCGACCCGTCGAAACGAAGCTGGACCAAACCGACAATCGCCTGTCGCTCGATATGCGCGTCAGGGTAAGCAAGGGCAAGACCTACGCCTTCACCAAATACGTCGCGGTGTCACGCGAAGGCTGGGGTGGCGACGGGAAGGCCGACCTTGCGCTGGCCGAATCGGCACGCGAACGCGGCTTCGAACCGCTGCTCGACGCCCATCGCGCGGCGTGGGCGAAATTGTGGCAGTCGGACATCCGCATCGACGGCGATCCGCACGCGCAGCTCGCCGTCCGTTCCGATCTTTACTACCTGCTCGCCAATGCATCGCCGGATGTGACGTGGGGCACGGGCGCGTGCGGATTGACCACCGGGTACGTTGACCACGTGTTCTGGGACAACGACACCTGGATATTTCCCGCGCTGCTGCTGCAGCATCCGCAACGCGCGCGTTCCATCGTGATGTTCCGGGGCCGCACGTTGCCGGCCGCGCAACAGCGGGCCCGCGAGGCGGGATTCAAAGGTGCCAAGTATCCGTGGGAGGCCGATCCCGAGGATGGCACGGAGCAGGTGCTGTACGCCGCGCATCGATTGAGCGTCGGTGAGATCCACGTCAACGCCGACATTGCGATCGCGCAATGGCAATACTGGCTGGCGACGCACGATCTCGAATGGCTGCGCAAGGACGGCTGGCCGGTGATCCGCAATATCGCCGAGTTCTGGACCAGCCGCGCGACCTGGGACGAGGCGAAAGGGCGCTACGAAATACGCGACCTCGTCTCGGTGATGGAACCCTACGCCTACATCGACAACGACACGTTCACCAACGCTTCGGCCGCCAAGGCGCTGCGGATCGCCACTCAAGCCGCAAAGCTGGTCGGTGCCGAAGCCGATCCACGCTGGGCGGAGATCGCGGCGAAGCTGTACGTGCCCTTCTCGGACGCGGAGCAACGCCACCTCGCGCTCGATCCGGACGTGCGGCTGCATGATCCGGGCGACAGCGACCTCACATTCCTCGCGTTTCCTTCGCTCGATCTGCAAATGGATCCAACGGTGCGACGCAACGACTACCGAAACGATGTCGCGCCGTTGCAGAACAAGCCCGCGCAGGCACTCACGAGCATGGGGCTCGCGCCACTCACGATCGCCGCGGCCGCGCTGGGCGACGAGGCCGGGACGACGCGCTGGCTGGAAGACAACATCACCCGGGATATGCTCAAGCCCCCATTCAACGTGCGCACGGAAACACCCGGCAACAACACCGGTTATTTCCTCACCGGCTCGGCGGGATTCGTGCAAAGCCTGGTGTATGGACTCACCGGTTTGCGCATCGAACCATCCGGCCTGGTCCAGGCGTATCCACCCGTGTTGCCGTCCAGTTGGAAATCGCTGACCCTTACGAACGTTACCTTCCGCGGCAAGCATTTCGACATCACCGTCGACCGCGATGCCAGCGGCAAGCCGCGGTTGCAACGCAATCCGCACTAAGCAATAAGAAGCGTAGATCGTCGACCGGAGCGATGGCGCAAGGCGGCGACTACACTTGACCGGTGCCGGCCGAACGCTGTGTCGAGAGACATGATTTCGATTCCGCTCCACGCTGCGATGCAGCGCGTCAATGGTTTGCTGCAAGCCGGCGATTTTCGCGCGGCATGCGATCAGCTTCGGGGCATCATTGAAAACCATTCCGATTACGCCGAGGCGCAGCGGTTGCTTGGTGGCGTCACGCTCATGCTGGGCGATGCGGTGGGTGCCGAACGAATCCTGCGACACGCCATCGAGTTGGATCCGGATTGGGCGCCAACCCTCACCACCCTCGGCGAACTGCTGCTGGGCAGTGGACGCCACGTCGAAGCGGAAACCTTCCTGCAGCGGGCCGCCACCGCCGGGCAGCCCGATCCGCATGCGGCCGAGGTGCTGGCGCGCTACTACAACGACCGGAGGCAGCCGGCACGGGCGCTCGCGATCCTCGCGCCGTTCTGCGCCCGGGACGAGATTCCACCCGAATTGATCGTCCAGCATGTCGCCGCGCTGGTCGCGCTGGGCCGCAGCGGCGACGCCATCGCGTGGAGCCGGAACCTGATGGCGCGATCGCCCGACAACGCCGCCGCCGGGCAGGCGTTGGCCACCGCGCTTCAGGCTGCGAACCGTCACGACGAAGCCGAAGGCATCGCGCGACATGCATTGGAGCATGGGCCACCAAGCGCGACGCTGTGTTACACGCATGCGCGCAGCCTCATCGCGCTCGGCGAATACGATCGCGCCGAAACGGCTCTTCGCGATTGCCTGCGGCTGGAGCCGCAACAGGTCGACGCCCACGGCGATCTCGCAAAGCTGGTGTGGACGCGCACCGGCGATGGCGAACAGGCGACCGAGGCCATCGACAAGGCATTGCAGACCTTCCCCAACAATGATGCGCTGTGGGCGGCCAAGGCGGCCGTATTGCAGGGGTCGGGCGACGTGCGCGCGGCCTACGCGTGCCTCGCCGCACGCATCGGGCGTCCGCAGGCGCCGCCGGCCCTGCATGTGCGCGCTGGTCTCGCCGCACTGGAGTTCGACCCGCGGCTCTCGCTCGAGCGCGCCGAGCGCGCGTTGCGCGCGGCGCCGAACGATCCCGCGGCGCGCACGCTTCAAGTCGCGGCGATGCTGGGCGTCGGCGATGCCCAGGGCGCGCTGCGAACGTGCGAGGCGCTGAGGTTCGAGTCGCCCGACGATCAATATCTCATCGCGCTGCAAACGACCGCGTGGCGGATGCTCGGTGACGAACGTTACGCACAGCTTTGCGACTATCCGAACCTGGTGGTCGCGTACGAGCTTGAGGCGCCATCGCCATGGACGAGCCTGGCCGATTTTCTCGACGAACTGAAACACGATCTCGGTCGGATGCACGATGCGTTCGTGCATCCGCTGCTGTTCCAGTCACTGCGCCATGGCACCGAAACCATCGGCGATCTGTCGCGCAACCAAAAACCTTCCATTCGTGCGCTGTTCCGTGCCTTCGATGCGCCGATCCGCGACTACATTGCGCGCGTGGGCAAGGGCGGCGATCCGCTGCGCCGGCGGAACACCGGCGCCTACCGCTTCAACGGAAGCTGGTCGGTCCGGCTGCGCACCGACGGCTTTCATCACAACCACGTGCATCCGCGCGGCTGGATCTCCTCGGCGTGTTACATCGAGTTGCCCGACGCGATGCGCAGAGCGGACAACCGCGAAGGCGTGCTGGCGTTCGCCGAGCCAGGCATCCTCACCACGCCGGCGTTGCCGGCTCAATACGAGGTGCGCCCGGAGACGGGCATGCTGGTGCTGTTCCCTTCCTATTTCTGGCACGGGACGGTGCCGTTTTCCGGCGACCGGACGCGGCTTACCGTAGCGTTCGACGCGGTACCCGCTCGCACTGCCTGATTCATTTCGTCTTTGCGCGCCACTCGATCGTGATTCGATCGCGGATCGCGTGCGCGGGAATCGGAACCGTCGCGGTGGCGTTCGCGGCGTCCCAATTCCAGTCCCCGACGTTCTGCCCGTCCACCGCTATCGAAACCGGCCGGTGGATGCCATGGATCTGCACGGCGTACGACCGCCGCTGCACCTGGCCGGCGAAGGCGCCGCGCGTGGGCCCGATCACGATGCGGTGGGCACCGTCAGGTTCACGGGTGTAGCGCATCGGCGTCAGCGCGTGGGATTTGTCATAGTCCAGTGAAATGCCGTCGTCCTCGTACAGGTCGAACGAGCCGTTGCCCGATCCGTAAACATTCACGATCAGGTGATCCAGCGGTTTCGCGTTCGACCATGCGAAATCCGCGGGTTGCTCGGGAATGATCGCGCCGTCGCGCGCGAACACCGGCGTCTGGTCCACGGCGTAGTGGGCGGTGAATGACTTGCCGCCGTCGTGATGCTTGCCGTCGAAGAAGCCGATCCATTTGCCGGGCGGCAGCCAGATAGTCCGTTCGCCGCTTGCATCGAGCACCGGTGCGAGCAGCATTTCACTGCCGAACCAGTATTCGTGCGGGTGTTGATACGCCTCCGCGGAATCCGGGTTTTGCAGATACAGCGGGCGCAGGATCGGCAATGACTTCTCGTGCGCGATCCACGCATGGGTGTAGGTATAGGGAATCAGTTGCGTGTGCAGCGTGAAGTATTTTTTGACCAGCGCCATGCCGCGCTCGCCGTAGGTCCACGGCATGCGCAGGTTGCCTTCGCGCGGGTTCTCGTGTGCGCTGTGCAGGCGCAGCAGCGGACTGAACGCGCCGAACTCGATCCAGCGCGCGTACAGGTCGAAGTCGATCTTGCCGCCGTGGAAACCGCCGATGTCGTGGCTCATGT
>Ga0207667_10002623_pt1 | contig 22264 bp, 20 predicted proteins | sample KBSCornC52_FD_184301 | JGI IMG/M metagenome (GOLD analysis project Ga0207667, IMG submission 184301) | Corn rhizosphere microbial communities from Kellogg Biological Station, Michigan, USA - KBS Corn C5-2 (SPAdes) (version 2) | ecosystem: Host-associated > Plants > Roots > Rhizosphere > Soil ...
ATGATCAACTGCTCCATGAGCCACTCGTTGATCGGCTTGGTGTGCGACTGGATCACGAACATGTCGGTGCCGCGCACGCTCTCGTCGAAACGGGCGTAGATCTCGCCGTTCGCGAAGGTGCGGGCGTCGGTGTGGACCAGGTCGGTGTCGAGTTCGGCGGCGACCTGCGCGGCGAGTTCGATGTGCGCCCGCCCTGACACGATGACGAGTCTCTTCTGGCTGCCGATCTTGATCGCCGACACGATCCGCCTTCCGCCGTCGGGGCTCTGGAAGACCAGTCTACCGATTCAGTCCGTGCCCTCTGTCGACGCTTTCGAGGCCGCATCTGCCGAGGGGGTTCCCGCGCGGTTCTTCTCGGTCCAGCCCTCGATGTTGCGCTGCGGCGCCACGCTGATCGCGAGCGCACCGGGCGGAACGTCCTTGCGGATCACGGCTCCCGCCCCGACCTTCGCGCCGTCGCCGATCGTCACGGGCGCGACGAACACGTTGTGCACGCCGGTGTGCACGTGCGCGCCGATCGTGGTCGCGTGCTTGGCGATGTCGTCGTAGTTCGCGGTGACCCCGCCCGCGCCGATGTTGCTGCCCTCGCCGATGGTCACATCCCCCATGTAGCTGAGGTGCGGCACCTTGCTGCCCGCGCCGATCTTGGCGTTCTTGGTCTCGACGAAGGTGCCGATCTTGCCGTTCTCGCCGAGCTCGGTGCCCGGGCGCAGGTAGGCGAACGGCCCGACGGATGCCCCCGCCGCGATCACCGCGAGCGTCGCGTCGCTGCGGCTGATGGTGGCGTTCTCGCCCACCTCGCAGTCGACGAGGGTGGTCTGCGGCCCGATCCGGGCTCCGCGCGCGACGCTGGTCGCGCCGGCGATGTGGGTGCCGGGCAGCAGTTCGACGTCTTCGGCCAGCGACGAGCGGATGTCGATCCAGGTCGTCGCCGGATCCTGCACCGTCACCCCTGCCACCTGCCAGCCGCGCACGATCATCGCGTTGAGCCGGGCCGCGGTCGCGGCCAGTTGGACGCGATCGTTCACCCCCTCGACCATCCACGCCTCGGGCGCGGGCACCGCGTCGATCACCTGGCCGGCCGTGTGCAGCAGGCCGATCACGTCGGTGAGGTACTTCTCGCCCTGGGCGTTGCCCGTCGTGACTCGCGGCAGCTCGCTGCGCAACGCGGACGCCGCGAACACGTACGTTCCGGAGTTGATCTCGAGGATGGTCAGCTCGTCGGGGGTGGCATCCTTCTGCTCGACGATGCGCAGCACGGCCCCGCTCGGGTCGCGAACGATGCGTCCGTAGCCGGTGGCGTCGCCGACCATCGCGCTGAGGACGGTGGCGGATGCCGCTGCGCCGCGATGCGCCTCGACCAGGCCCGAGAGCGTGCGCGCGTCGAGCAGCGGAACGTCGCCGCTGACGACGACCACATCGCCCTCGAAGCCGCCCGGCAGCGCCCCGAGCCCGAGTTCGACGGCGCGGCCGGTGCCCGGCACCTCGTCCTGATCGACGACGGTCGCGTCGGGCATGAGGTCGAGCACGGCAGCCGAGACCGCCTCGCGCTCGTGCCGGACCACCACGATCACATGCGCGGCGGACAGTTCGCGCGCGGTCGCCAGCACGTGCCCGACGAGCGGGACGCCGGCGAGCGGGTGCAGCACCTTGGCACGCGAGCTCTTCATGCGGGTGCCCTGCCCTGCGGCGAGGACGATGACGGCGAGGCGGGGGTCGGTCATGGAGCCCATTCTGCCCGCAGTCGGCCTGCGGTCTCGGCCGGACCGTCTGTTGGGAAGAGGATCGGGCTGAGCAGGTAGGGCCGTCGACCGGCTGTTGGTTGGTTGGCGAAGGTGGGCGTCAGCAGTGCTACCAGTTGTTGGGTCAGCACGGTGAGTTCTTCGGGAGTCACCCAGATGGTGCCTTGGCGGTACGAGACGGAATCGGCTGTCGGGTTTGCTCCCGCACGGTCAAGGTAGGCATTGAATTCGGCGAGGAGGGTCATCACAGCCGCAGCGAAGGAGCGACGGTACTCGTCGAGGGTCATGGCCGATGCGTCATCACGGTCAAGGGTTGGCCGGTCTCGGCGCAGACGGTAGCTGTGTTCGACCGCTCCGCGTACTCGCCGCTCGCCAGCCGCTTCCAGGAACCCCGCCTCGACGAGCACCGCTACGTGACGGTAGACCGTCGACTTCGATATCTCCGGCATCCGCTCGCACAGCTCCGTGATCGCGAGCTCGTCACTCGTCGACAAGGCGTGAATCACGCGGAGACGAACCGGGTGCAGCAGCACTTCGGTGACATTCATGCGCTAACCCTGTCATATCTGATACCGTTGTCATTTCTGACAATGATGGAGAGCCGAAATGACCAGGACGATCCCAGGCCGCGCCGTCGTGGTGAATGGACGTACCGTCTACGTCGAAGAATCCGGCGCAGGGGATGATTGGGTCGTGTTCGAGGCAGGCGGCGGCTGTGGACGGACCTGTTGGGACCCGGTGGTCGCCCTGCTCCGCGATCAGGCCCGCCTGGTGACCTACGACCGTGCCGGACGCGCCCTCAGCGGTCGCATCACGGGAGAACTCAGCATCGACGACCTGGCCGATGACCTGGTGGCAGTAGTCGAGGCGGTCGTCCCCGGCCGGTTCGTGCTGGTCGCCCACAGCATGGGAGGCCTGGTCGCCCGGCGCGCCGTCGATCGTCTTGGCAGCCGCTTGCGGGGTCTTCTCCTTCTCGACCCGACGCCCGAAACGTCGCCCACCTACGACAACTGGGACTCCACCGTCAAGAAGACAGACCGCATGCTCGCGGTGACGCAGACCTTGACCCGGTTCGCCCCGCTGGCGCGACTCTTCAGCACGAGCCTGCAGGCCATGTACTCCGCCGACACCTATCAGATGATGCTTGCCGAGGACTTCACCCCGGCCGGCATCGCCCAGACTCGCAAAGAAGTCCAGGCGGTAGCCGCAGCCATCCCCGGGTTTCGCACCAATCCGCCCCAACCGCCGACCTGCCCGACCATCCTGATCTCTGCCGGTCGCCCGGAAAAGGGACGGGAGCGCCAGAATCAGTCCGCGCAAGAACACCAGCGCCTCTACGCCCAGAGTCTGCCCAACGGGCGGTACGAAAGTGTCGACTCCAACCACCTCGTCCAAGCGGAACAACCGCAAACGGTTGCTGATCGCCTCCTCACGCTCCTTCAGCGATAGGGGGCCGACAGGTGCGAGGTGGATCGTCGGCTGGAGTGCGTGTCGAAACCGGCGCTAGGGTCGCAGCCCGTCCAGCGCGAGCGTCAGCACGCGCTCGCGCTGCTCGTCATCGGTGAAGGCGACTCCGGCAATGCCCGAGACCATGTAGACGACGTCCATGATGTTGGCATCGCCTCGGATCTCGCCGGCGGCCTGGGCTCGCTTCAGCACCGGTTCGCCCGCCGCATACATCACGACGCGGCACTGCTTCAGGGTGTCGGACTCCTTGTTCAGGCCTTCGACGAGCGCCTTCTTGGTCTTGGTGTACTGCACGAAGCGGTTGATCCAGCTGCGGAAGGCCTCGCCGGGATCCAGGGCGGCCGATTCGTCCCCGACCCGTACCAGCGCGGCGATCTCTTCGACGTAGAGAGCCTCGAGGAAGGCCTCGCGTGTCGGGAAGTTGCGGTACAGAGTGCCGATGCCGACCCCGGCCCGCCGCGCGACGTCTTCGAGCGAGGCGTCCGAGCCGTGCTCGGCGAATGCGGCGCGCCCGGCCTCGAGCAGAGCGTCGAAGTTGCGGCGCGCATCGGCGCGCTGCGGTCGCTGCACCGCGATGGACGGGGCGATCTCGGCGGGCACTGTCGGCGCCTTTCTGACACGGGATGACGAATCCGGACTTCGACTTGCGAAACGGAGGCACCCTCCGCTACGGTGGAGCAACCGGAGGCAACCTCCGAATGGAGTCTCCCTCCACTATAACGGAGGCGACCTCCGACATCATCCAGTCGCGTCAACAATCCCGAACGGAATCCTCGTGCTTCGTCGTTCTCCCCTCGTCATCTTCGGCGTCCTCGCCATCAGCCTCGCCTCGCTGACCATGCTGCAGTCCCTCGTGGTGCCGGTGCTCCCGGCGCTCCAGCAGGAGTTCGGCACCTCGCCGAGCCTCATCACCTGGACGCTCACCGCCTGGCTGCTCTCGGCGGCCATCGCCACCCCGATCCTGGGACGCGTCGGCGACATGGTCGGCAAGCGCCGCACCCTGCTGGTCGTGCTCGCGGCGCTGGCCTTCGGCAGCCTGATCGCCGCCACGGCGCCCACGATCGGGGTGCTGCTGATCGGCCGCGTCATCCAGGGTCTGGGCGGCGCGATGTTCCCGCTCGCGTTCGGGATCGTGCGCGACAATCTGCCCGCCGCCCGCGTTCCTGCCGCGATCGGCGCTCTGTCCGCGGTCATCGCGGTCGGCAGCGGACTGGGCACGATCCTGGCCGGGCCGATCGTCGACGGGTTGGGATGGCGGTGGCTGTTCTGGATCCCCCTGATCGCCACCGTGGTGGGCGGCCTGCTGGCCGTGCTCGTGATTCCGGAGTCCGCCTCGCGCTCGAGGGGCCGGATCAACTGGCTGGCTGCGACCCTGCTCGCGGGCTGGCTCGTCGCGCTGCTCCTGCCGCTCAGCGAGGGCATGGTCTGGGGCTGGGGATCGCCGGTCGTGATCGGTCTGTTCGTCGCGGCCGCCGTGCTCCTGGCCGCCTGGATCGTCGTCGAGGTTCGGGCGAGCAACCCGCTGATCGACATGCGGATCATGCGCCTGCCCGGCGTCTGGACCGTCAACCTGGCCGCGCTGTTCGTCGGCGCCGCGATGTTCGGCATCTTCGCCTTCTTCCCGCGCTTCGTTCAGACCCCGGCCTCGTCGGGGTACGGCCTCGGCGCCACGGTCGGCGAGTCGGGCATCCTGATGCTGCCGATGCTCGTCGCGATGGCGGCCGCCGGCTTCGTCAGCGGGCCCATCGCCCGCCGGGTGGGCTTCACCGCTCAGCTCGTCGCGGGAGCGGCATTGATCGCCGTCTCGGCCCTCGGCTTCGCCTTCCTCCACGGCACGGCCATCGCCATCTCGATCGAGGCGGGGATCACCGGCCTCGGCCTGGGGATCGCATACGCCGCCATGACCTCACTGATCGTGCAGGGCGTCCCCGCCTCGCAGACCGGCGTCGCCAGCGGGATGAACGCCAACATCCGGACCATCGGCGGGGCCCTCGGCTCGACGATCATGGCCGCCATCGTGACCAGCCGGCTGGAGCCGAGCGGGCTGCCCGCCGAGTCCGGCTACACCAACGGCTACGTCGTGCTCGCGATCTTCGCACTCGGCGCGGTGACGGCGGGGCTGATCCTGCCGGTGCTGCGGCGCGGCCGCTCGACGCCGCCGACGACCGAGACGCCGCTCGACGAGGTCGTCGTGGAGTCGCCGCTGTTCGAGGCCGCGTAGCCCTCGAACAGCGCCGGAATCCGGCCGCGCTACGATGCGGCGGTGGCAGAAGTGCACGAAACCAGGCGCGTCGAATGGCTCGAGCTGTTCTTCGACCTGGTCTTCGTCGTGGTGGTCGCACAGCTGACCGAGCGGATCGAGAGCGAGCCGGGCCCGGTATCGATGCTCGTGGTCGCCGGCCTGTTCCTCGCCGTCTGGGCCGCCTGGAACAACACGACCCTGTACGGCAATATCGCCGGCGAACTGCCGAGGCGATGGCGTCCTCTGATCTTCGTCTCGATGGCGGGGGTCGCCACGATGGCGGTGGCGATCCCCTCCATCGACGGCGGCGGGCAGGTGATCTTCGCCATCGGTTACGCCCTCGCCCGCACCGCCATGTGGCCGCTCTGGACCCGGGTGCACGAGCGCCTGGGACGCTTCAGCCTCGTCGGCCAGGCCGTCTACGGGCCCGGACTTGCGGCCGGATGGATCCTGTCGATCGCTCTGCCGTCCCCCTGGCGGATCGGGCTGTGGGCGCTGCTCCTGCTGCTGGAGATCATCCCGACGATCATCAGACTCCCTGCCGCGCCGCAGGACAAGGCGCACATGTCGGAGCGGGTGGGCCTGTTCGTGATGATCGTGCTCGGGGAGTCCGTGCTCGAGCTGATCCGGTCGATCACTCACCACGTGACGGCCGAGGCATGGGTCGTCGGCGGGCTCGGTTTCGCGGTGGTGTGCGCGCTGTGGTGGCGCTACTTCGAGATCACGGGCGAGATCCGGACGCAACTGGACACCAGTGCATCGCGTCGGATCCTCCGAGACATCATGGTCGGAGCGCACTACGCATTCGTGCTTGCACTGATCTTCCTGGCTGCCGGGTTGGGCGGAGCGATCCTGAGTTCGTCAGAGCCCCACCTGCCCGATGATCTTCGCGTTCTTCTCATCACCGGACTCGCGCTCTACGAAGCCGCGCAGGTCCTGATGGCGCTGCGGCTCGGGGGGACCCGGCCGAGATGGGTCCTGCTCGGGCTGCTGCCCACGGCGGTCGCCTGCCTCGTGCTCGCTCTCGCGGCGGCCTTCTGGCCCCCGTGGCTTGTCATCGCCGTCGTTCTGCTGGAGTGCGCATGCGAGATCGGCGTCAGCGCGCTGATCGCGCCCACCCGCACGGGGGTGCGCACCACGGCGCCCGTGGGACGGACTGCCGTCCGGCCTTGATGGAGGAGCGCGGTCAGACGGCACCGCGCAGGTGCGGAGAGACCGCGTCCGCGAAGCTCGCGGCGGTGCGCCGCGCCACCTCATCGGGCGCAGCCGCCCAGACCTTCTCGTTGAAGATCTCGACCTCGATCTGGCCGGTGTATCCGGCGCCCAGCACCGCTCGGGTGATCGCACCGAAGTCGATCACCCCCTCGCCGGGATAGTGCCGACTGAGCAGCACATCGGCCTCCAGCGGGGTGCGCCAGTCGCACACCTGGTAGCTGGCGATCCGGCCCTCGCGTCCCGCGCGTGCGAGCTGGGCGGGCAGCTCCGGATCCCACCAGAGATGGAAGGTGTCGATCGTCACGCCGGCGACGCCCGGGGCGAAGTCGCTCACGATGTCGAGCGCCTGGCCGAGCGTCGACACGACGCACCGGTCGGAGGCGTACATCGGATGCAGCGGCTCGATCGCCAGCACGACCCCCGCGGCCTCGGCCTCCGGCGCGAGGTCGCCGAGCGCGTCCCGCACGCGCGCCCGGGCGCCCTCCAGGTCGCGCGAGCCCTCGGGGATCCCGCCCGCCACGAGCACGAGAACCGGGGTCGAACCCGGTGCGCCGGCCGCGGCGAGGGTGGCCGCCTCCTCGATCGCCGCCCGGTTGTCGTCGAGGGAGGCGCGACGCGCGAGGCCGTCGGGCAGGGTGAAGAACCCGCCCCGGCAGTGAGTCGTGAACCGCAGGCCGGATTCGGCCAGCATCCGAGCCGCGACGGCCAGGCCGACCTCCTGCACCGGCTCGCGCCACAGCCCGATGGACGTGATCCCCGCGTCGGCCGTCACCCGCAAGGCGGTGGCCAGATCGGCGCGCTTGATGGTCGCCTGGTTGAGCGAGAGCCGAGGGTCCGGCGCCGTCATGCGACGGCGCTCGCGATCCCGTTGAGGCGCAGGGTGGCGTGCCAGCGCTCTGCGGCCGGCTCGGGATCCTCGAGAGCACCGCAGGCGTTCGCGAGCTCGACGATCCGCGAGAGGTGCACCAGACTGCGCGCCGAGTGCAGACCGCCGACCAGTTGGAACGCCGGCTGATGCCCGTTGAGCCAGGACACGAACGCGACGCCGGTCTTGTAGAAGGAGGTCGGTGCTGCGAAGATCTGGCGGCTGAGCGCCTCGGTCGGCGCGAGGATCTCGCGGTAGCGCTCAGGGTCGCCGGCATCCAGCGCCTGGATCGCGGCCGAGGCGCTGGGCGCGATCGCCGCGAAGGCGCCGAGCAGGGCATCCGAGTGACCGGATGCCGCGGGGCTCCCGGCATCCGACCCTCCGATCAGCTCCACGTAGTGGAAGTCGTCGCCGGTGAACATCCGCACGCCCTTCGGGAGCCTGTCCCGCACCGACACCTCTGCCGCCGCGTCGAGCAGGCTCATCTTGACCCCGGCGATCCGGTCCGGGTTCTCGGCGATGATCTCGAGCAGCACCTGGGCGGCGAGCTGCCAGTCGTCCGAACCGAAATAGCCGCGCAGCTCGGGGTCGAATGCGGTGCCGAGCCAGTGGAGCACGACCGGGGCCGACGCGCGCGACAGCACCTCGCGGTAGACCCGGCGATAGTCGTCTGGCGAGGTCGCGGCGCGGGCGAGGTGCCTGCTGGCCATCAGAACCGGTCCGGCGCCGTGGTCCTCGGCGAAGTGGAGCTGCTCGGCGTAGGCGTCGATGACCGCGTCCAGCGGGATGCTCGACTCCTCGCGCTGGTCGGTATTGACTCCGACGACGAGCGCCCCGCCCTCCTCGCGGGCGACCTCGGCCGAGCGCGCGATGAGCTCGCGGGTCGCCGCCGGATCCAGACCCATGTTGCGCTGCGCGGTGTCCATCGCGTCGGCGACCCCGAGCCCCCACGAGTAGAGGTGGCGGCGGAAGGCCAGCGTCGCATCCCAGTCGAGCCGTGCCGCGCTGCCCGGAGTGTTCTCGGCCCAGGCGAGCGGCACGACATGCGCGGCCGCGTAGGCGACGCGGCTCGAGAGGGGGCGTTCCGGGCGCACGAAGCGTACGGACGGCGCGAGCGCGACCGACGAGACCGCACCCGACGAGTCCACGAGAGTCAGTGCCGCCACGGATCAGCCCTCGCCGAGCGCGGGGAGCACGATCTTGCGCCCCTCACGATTCGACTGCAGGCCGGCCTCGGCGAGCTGGACGCCGCGCGCCCCCGCCATCAGGTCGAACGGGTAGTCGGTGCCGAGGGCGTAGGAGGTCAGGAACTCCTCCCACTGCCGCCGGAACCCGTTGCGGATCACCTCGTTCGCCGGCACCTGCGCCCAGTCGGCGGCGTAGTCGTGCTCGTCGGGGATGTCGGGGTTCCACACCGGCTTCGGCGTCGCGCCGCGCGGTTGCAGCTTCGCTCCGAACAGGCCGACGACCGCGCTGCCGAGGGTGCCGTCCACCTGGAACTCGACCAGCTCGTCACGGTTCACCCGCACCGTCCAGCTCGAGTTGATCTCGGCGATCGCGCCGCCCTCCAGCTCGAAGATGCCGTAGGCGGCGTCCTCCGCCGTGGCGGCATAGGCGGTGCCGTTCTCATCCCAGCGCTCCGGGATGTGGGTGGCCGCCTGAGCGTAGACGCTGGTCACCCGCCCGAACAGATTCTCGAGCACGTAGCTCCAGTGCGGGAACATGTCGGTGATGATGCCGCCGCCATCCTCGGAGCGGTAGTTCCAGCTGGGACGCTGAGCGGCCTGCCAGTCGCCCTCGAACACCCAGTAGCCGAACTCGCCGCGGACCGAGAGGATCCTGCCGAAGAACCCCGAGTCGACCAACCGTCTCAGCTTGAGCAGCCCGGGCAGATAGAGCTTGTCGTGCACGACACCGGTCTTGACGTCCGCCGCCTCGGCGAGACCGGCGAGCTCGAGCGCCTCCTGCAGGCTCTCGGCGGTCGGCTTCTCGGTGTAGATGGCCTTGCCGGCCGCGATGGCCCGGCGGATCGCGCCGGCTCGCGCCTTCGTCACGAGGAAGTCGGCATAGATCTCGGCCCTCGGATCGGCAAGCGCGGCATCCAGATCGCTCGTGTAGTCGTCGATGCCGTGAGCGGCGGCCAGCTCGGCCAGCTTCGCCTCGTCGCGCCCGACCAGGATCGGACGGACCGTGAGCCGTGAGCCGTCGGGCAGCTCGATGCCGCCCTCGTCGCGGATGGCGAGGATCGAGCGCACCAGGTGCTGCCGGTACCCCATGCGGCCCGAGACGCCGTTCATGATGACGCAGACCTCCCGGGCGGGCGGTCGCCCATCGGAACGGGAGGCGGAGCTGGTCGTCGACATCGTCGGCCCTTCTCAGGAGGTGGCAAGCGCTTTCCCGAAGTATTCCAGATGGACAGCGGATGCGGCAACAAGGCTGGGCGCGCTTATCCCGATCACCGGGAATGCGCTTGCTTGACGGGACACGTAGGCTGACCGTAGGGTGCGCACGACAGCACCCGTGAAGCCGCGGACGTCTGCGACGCCCGCTCCCTCAGGAGGAATCGACGTGGCAGGCACCCCCCTCAACCCCGACGGCGAACTGCTGATCGACGGGCGATGGATCCCCTCATCCGACCGGGCATCCCTCGACGTCGAGGATCCGGCGAACCGCCAGGTGGTCGGTCACGTCGCGATCGCGACCGAAGCCGACATCGACGCGGCGATCGACGCCTCGGGTCGCACCTGGCCGCAGTGGCGCGAGACCAGCCCGCACGAGCGCACCGCCATCATCATGCGCGCGGCGCAACTGCTGCGGGATCGCGCCGCCGGCATCGCCGAGGCCATGACCCGCGAGAACGGCAAGCCCTACGGCGACTCGCTCGACGAGGTCGCATACACCGCCGACATCATGGACTCGCTGGCGACCGAGGCTCCGCGCCGATTCGGGCAGGTGCTGCCGACGGCGGCGGCCGACGGCCGGACGATCGTGATCAGCGAGCCGGTCGGGCCGGTCGCCGCGTTCACCACCTGGAACTATCCCTTGACCGTGCCCGGCCGCAAGGTGGCGGCGGCGCTCGCGGCCGGCTGCACCGTGGTCATCAAGCCGGCCGAGGAGACCCCGGCGAGCGCCGTGGCCCTCGCGCACGCCCTGGTCGACGCGGGACTGCCCGCCGGGGTGCTGAACATGCTCTTCGGAGACCCCGAGCAGATCTCCTCGCGGCTGATCGCGTCTCCGACGATCCGCAAGGTGTCGTTCACCGGATCCACCCCGGTCGGCACTCATCTCGCGCGGCAGGCCGCGGCCTTCGCGAAGCCGACAATGCTCGAGCTCGGCGGCCACGCCCCCGTGATCATCTTCGACGACGTCGACATCGACGAGGTCGCTCAGCAGGCGCTCGGAGCAAAGACGCACAACACCGGCCAGTCGTGCGGGTCTCCGATCCGGTTCTACGTCCACGAGAACGTCTACGAGGCGTTCGTCGAGCGCTTCGGCGAGCTGCTCGGCTCGGTCACCGTCGCCGAGGGCTTCGCCGAGGGGGTCGGGATGGGCCCGCTCGCCAACGAGCGCCGCTTCGACGCCATGGCCCCGATCGTCGACGACGCGGTGGCCCATGGGGCCCGGGTGGTGACCGGCGGAACGGGCGACGACTCGACCGGCTACTTCTGGCAGCCGACGCTGCTCGCAGACGTTCCCGACGACGCCCTCGTCATGAACGAGGAGCCGTTCGGCCCGATCGCCGCGGTGTCGTCGTTCCGCGACGAGGACGAGGTGATCGACCGGGCGAACAACTCGCCGTTCGGACTGGGCGCCTACCTGTTCACCGGATCCGCCGAGCGCGCGCTGCGCATCCCGGGTCGCCTCGATGTCGGCATGGTGAGCGTCAACCGCTTCGGCGTGGGCGCGCGCGACACCTTCTTCGGCGGGCGCAAGGAGAGCGGCTACGGCTCCGAGGGCGGCCCGGAAGCCGTCGAGGAGTACCTGGTGCGCAAGCTCATCGTCCAGTCCTGACTGCACGGCGCCCGCCCGCGGGCTGGGCCCCGCCCGCGATCAATTGAGGCGCGGAGTGGACTCCCGCAGCACGACCGTCGCGGGCACGGTGGTGGGGCTCTCGGTGCGCCCGACGATCAGGTCGACGACGGCGGCGCCGATCTCCGCCGTCGACACCCGGACCGTCGTGAGCCCCGGGACGACGTTGCGCAGCGTGCGGATGTCGTCGAAGCCGGCGAGCGCGATGTCGTCGGGAACGCGCATCCCGCGATTGCGCAGCCCGGCGATCGCGCCCAGGGCCATCTCGTCGTTGAGCGCGAACAGCGCTTGCGCGTCGGCGAGCACGGCGTCATCCAGGGCGCTGACGGCGCGGAATGCGCCGTCCCAGCCGAACTCCGAGAAGGTGATCGCCGAGTCGGGCAGCGAGAGCCCGCGTTCGGCGAGACCGGCTCGGAATCCCTCGATGCGATCGTGCGTGGTGACGAGACTCTCATCGCCGCCGAGCACGTGGAACCTCTCGTAGCCGAGGCGCGTCAGTGCCGTGGCAAGCCGGCGCGCGCCGCCGAAGTTGTCGAGATCGACGAAGTCGAACGGCATCGGCGTGCGGCTGACGACGACCACCTTGCCGCCCGCCTCCTCATAGGCGCGCAGCTCGTCCTGAAGGCGTTCGACGCCCTCGCCCGAACGCGTGCCGCTCTCGGCCAGCACGATGGCCCGGGCGTTCTGGCCGCGCAGCTCGCGCACGAGCTCGATCTCGCGCTCGATCCGCCGCTCGGTGATCGCGATGGTGACGCGCAGCCCTGCCGCTTCGGCGCTGGCCATCACGGCCGCGGTCATCGACGAGAAGTACTCGCCCGCGATGTCGCTGACCAGCAGGGCGAGGTTGGTGGTCGTGCCGCGCGCGACCGCCTGGGCCTGCAGGTTGGCCGAGTACTGCAGCTCGGCGGCGGCCGCCATGACGCGCTCGGCGAGCTGCCCGCCGACCGTGCGGGCGCTCCCGTTGAGCACCCGCGACGCCGTCGACTGCGACACTCCGGCCCTGCGGGCCACATCGGCCAGGGTGACGGGCTGGAAGCGACGCTCTGACGGCATGCGCCCTCACACCCCTCCCGGATTCGTGGGACCACTCTAGCGGCGAGGCGGTCGACGCCCCGATCGCTCGGAAAGCGGTGTCCGGCTACAGTGGGGCGGATGTCGTCACGTGTTCTCCTGCTGTCGGGCGCCGGTCGCTACTCGGATCCCTGGCACCCCTTCGCCCAGACCTCCGCGCGGGTCGCCGAGGTGCTGAGGGATGCCGGCCTCGACGTCACCGTCTCCGAGGACGTCGATGCGGCGCTGGCCCGCCTGGGCGCCGACGCGCCCGAGCTGCTGGTCGTGAACATCGGCGCAGCCGACGGCCCCCTCGCCCTCGGCGTCCCAGCGGCGCCGCAGGACCCCGCCCGCGATGCCGCGGTTCGCGACGGACTGCTCGCCCACCTCGGCGCGGGCCGTCCGGTGCTCGCCCTGCACGTCTCGGCGACGAGCCTGGGGTTCGTTCCCGAGTGGGAGGGCATCCTCGGCGGGATCTGGGTGCGCGGCACCACGATGCATCCGGACTACGACCGAGCGCGCATCCACGTCGAGACGGATGCCCACCCGATCGTGGCGGGCATCCGCGATTTCGACACCGACGACGAGCGGTACTCGTGGATGCGCGTCGATCCAGCCGTGCGGGCTCTCGCCTGGCAGGAGCACGAGGGCGTGCAGCATCCGCTGCTGTGGACCCACGAGTACCAGGGAACGCCCGTGGTCTACGACGCGCTCGGGCACGACGGCGCCTCATACGACAGCGCCGAGAGCCGGGAGCTCGTTGCGCGATCGGCGCGCTGGCTGCTCGAGCAGCTCTGACGCCGCGCCTCAGGCCGAGACGGTCGGACCGGCGTCCTGCCAGGTCGCCGGGTCCAGCTGGACCGCGCGCAGCGCCTGCCAGAGCTCGTCGGGGATCTCGACCTCATCCAGCTCGATCGAGGCCTCCAGGTCGGCGACCGTGCGCATCCCGACGATGGTCGAGGTGATGCGCGGATCCCGGGTCGAGAACTGCAGAGCGGCGGCGGCCAGGGGCACATCGGCCTCGGTGCACAGCCGGCCCATCTCGTTCGCGGCCTCGATGAGCGCAGGCGCGGCCTCGCCGTATGCGTACCGCACGCGGTCCACCGGCCAGCGGGTCAGCATCCCGCCGCCGTATGGCGCGGCGTTCAGCACGCCCATCCCGCGGGCGACCGCGAGGTCGAGCAGGGCGTCGGCGCTGCGGTCGACGAGCGTGTGCCGATTGTGGGTGATGAGCGCCTCGAACAGGCCGGTCTCGACGAACCGGGAGAGCAGGCCGACGGGACCACCCGAGATGCCCAGGTGCCCGATGATGCCCTCGTCGCGCGCGGCCACGAGAGCCGCGACCGGGCCCTCGTCGGCCATCGCGCGGTCCCAGTCGGTGTTCTCCGGATCGTGCAGGAAGACGATCGGCAGCCGGTCGAGCCCGAGTCGCTCGAGGCTCTCGGCGAGCGAGTCGCGCATCCGGGCGCCCGAGAAGTCGCCGGTGAGCATGTCGCGGTCGGCCTTGGTCTCGAGTACGAAGTCGGCGGGAATCCCGCCCGCCTCCCGGATCGCGTGGCCGATCCGCAGTTCGCTCTCGCCCGCTCCGTAGTTGTTGGAGGTGTCGAGATAGCGCACCGTGTCGCTGCGGAACAGCGCGGCGGCCAGGGCAGCCGACTCCTCCGGGTCGATGCCGCCCTGCGGGTCGTCGAGGCGGCGCCAGGCGGCCGCGCCCGCGCAGATGCGCGTCACCGCGATCCCCGTCGCTCCCAGCTGCCTCGTCCGCGCCATTCCGGTCTCCTCGTGCCGACTTCTCGTCAACCGCCGGCCGGTCGAGTCGATCGGGAATGCGGTTTCCTGCTGAGACTAGACGGTTCCGCGGCTCGATGTCACCTGGCATTTCGCAAAATTGCGTCATCTGAGGTCTGGCCTTGACAGGTCGATGCTGCCGATCCTAGTCTGACTCGGAAAGCGCATTCCGTTTCAACCGCAGGTCGGTGCCATGGCACCATCGGTCACGGAAGGCGCCCGCAGACCCCTTGCAACACCACCATCAAAGGAGATGCACACTGTGAACAAGAAACTCCTGCGCGCGCTCGCGATCCCCGTGAGCGCCGTCATCGGGCTGGCGGGGCTCACCGCCTGCTCGACGGCGGGCGGCGACTCGGGCAGCTCGGGTCCCGTCAAGCTGACCTTCGTCAACTGGGACAACGGCATGGACGTGGTCGTCGCCGCCTGGAACAAGGCGAACCCCAACATCCAGGTCAAGCTGATCAAGCCGTCTGGCACCGGCTACACGCTCTACAACAAGCTGATCACCGACACCAAGGCGGGCACCAACCCGGACGTCGCCGAGATCGAGTACCCGGCGATTCCGCTGATGATCTCGAACAAGGTCATCGTGCCGATCGACAAGTACATCTCGTCGCTCGACAACTACTCGAAGAACGTGCTGAACCGCGTGCAGTTCGAGGGCAAGACCTACGGCGTTCCGCAGAACATCTGCCCGCTCGTGTTCTTCTACCGCAAGGACATCTTCGACGCGGCGGGCATCACCAAGCCGCCGGCCACCTGGGACGAGTTCGCGGCGGATGCCGCCATCATCCACAGTGCCAACCCGAAGCAGTACATCAGCAACTTCGACGCGAACAGCCCCGAGTGGTTCTCGGGCCTCTCGGAGCAGGCCGGCGGCAACTGGTGGAGCGCCAGCGGCAGCACCTGGTCGGTCAACATCGATGACGCGGCGACCCAGAAGGTCGCCTCGTACTGGCAGGGCCTGCTCGACAAGGACCTCGTGGCCCCTGGCCCGAGCTGGTCGACGCAGTGGAACACCGACATGAACACCGGCAACATCGTCGGCTGGATCTCGGGCCAGTGGGCGCCGAACCAGTTGCCGTCGATCGCACCCGACACGGCGGGCAAGTGGGCCGCCGCCGCGGTGCCTGCGTGGACCGCGGGCGACAAGAAGATCGGCACCTGGGGCGGTGAGGTCGAGGGCGTGACGGCCAACTCCAAGCACCCGGCCGAGGCCGCGAAGTTCGTCAACTGGATGAACAACTCCCAGGAGGGCCTGAACCTGCTGATCAAGAACGTGCAGGTCTTCCCGGCATCGGCGAAGTACCAGTCGCTGCCCGCGCTGTCGACGCCCCCGCCGTTCATGAGCACGCAGCCCGACTACAACACCCTGATGGCGCAGCTGGCGAGCAACGTGACCGGCTTCGACATCTGGGGACCGAACGCGAACATCACGTTCAACACCTACTCCGACGCCTTCGGCAAGGCGGTCACCAACAAGACCTCCTTCCTCGATGCGCTGAAGACGGTGCAAGACACGACCGTCGCCGACATGAAGAAGTCGGGCTACACGGTCAAGTAAGTGATCGACTGATCCAGTCGGGCGGGGTGTCGGTGGACCCGGAGTCCATCGGCACCCCGCCGCCTGTCACCCGCCTCGAGAATCAAGGAACACGATGGCCATCGCACTCACCGCCGAGGGTTCGCCGCCGGCATCCCGCAGAAGCCGGCGCAGGCGTCCTGCGCTGCCCGTCCTGCTCGTCGCGCCCGCGGTCATCCTGCTCCTGCTGTTCACCTTCGCGCCCGCGGTCTACGCCTTCGTCCTGAGCCTGCTCAAGAACCACGTCTCGGGCGGCCTGCTCGGCACCTCGAACGAGCAGGTCTTCGCCGGCATCGAGAACTACATCGCCACCCTCACCGACAGCGAATTCTGGGGAAGCCTCGGACGGATGCTGCTGGTTGCGGCGGTCGGTGTGCCGACCGTGCTCATCCTCGCCACGGTCTTCGCCCTCTGCCTCGACGCGAACCGGGCCCGGCTCACCGGATTCAGCCGACTCGCGATCTTCCTGCCCTACGCCGTTCCCGGCGTCATCGCCTCGCTGCTCTGGGGCTTCCTCTACCTGCCGGCGACGAGCCCGATCGGCGGCCAGTTCGTCGACTACTTCGGCAACACGACGATCTTCTTCGCGGTGGCCAACGTCGCCGTCTGGGGCGTGCTGGGCTTCAACATGGTCGTGCTCTACACCGCGCTCAAGTCGATCCCGCGCGAGCTGTTCGACGCGGCCCAGATCGACGGGGCGAGCGAGCTGCAACTCGCCCTGCGCATCAAGCTGCCGATGATCGCGCCCGCGATGACGATGGTCGCCCTGTTCAGCGTGATCGGCGCCCTGCAGCTCTTCAACGAACCCACCACCCTCAAGCCTCTGACCAACGCGATCAGTTCGACCTGGGTGCCGCTCATGCGCGTCTACACCGACTCGTTCGTCAACAACGACATCTACGGCGGAGCCGCGAGCGCGTTCACGCTGCTCGTGATGACGGTCGGGGTCACCGTCCTGGTCAACGTCGTGGGCACCCGACTCAGCAACAGGAGCTCCCGATGACCGCGATCGCCACCCCGCGCACCGCATCCGCCGCCGGCCGGCCCACTGGATTCCGCCGCCGGCCGAATCTGATCCCCACGATCATCCTTCTGGTCGGCGCGGTCTACTGCCAGGTGCCGGTGCTGTGGATCCTGATCGCCTCCACGAAGTCGAACGGCGAGCTGTTCTCGACGCCGCCGCTCGTCCCGTCGTTCGACGGTTCGTTCTGGAGCAACATGACCGGGATCCTGAGCTACAACCACGGGATCTGGCTGCGCTGGGCGCTCAACACGGTGCTGTACGCGGGAGGCGGCGGCGCTCTCTCGACGTTGATCGCTGCATCCGCCGGCTACGCGCTCGGCAAGTACACCTTTCGCGGCAGCAGGTTCGTCTTCCGCACGATCGTGGCCGCAGTGCTGCTGCCACGATCGTGCGGAAGACGAACCCAGTACCTGCTGCTCGCTCCCATCGGCCTGACCAACACCTATTGGAGCGTGCTGCTGCCGCAGCTCGTGAGCCCGTTCGCGATCTACCTCTGCAAGATCTATGCAGAGGCGTCGGTGCCCGACGAGCTCATGGAAGCCGCGCGCATCGACGGGGCGACGGAGTGGCGGATCTTCCACTCCATCGGCCTGCGCCTGATGGGTCCGGCGCTGATCACGGTGTTCCTCATCCAGTTCATCGCGGTGTGGAACAACTTCCTGCTGCCGTTCGTGATGCTCACCGACAACGACCTGTACCCGCTGACCCTGGGCATGTACGGCATGATCATGCCGACCGGCGGCCAGCCGAACCAGTTCTCGCTCGTTATCGCCGGGGTGTTCCTGTCGATCATCCCGCTCGCCGCGATCTTCCTGTCGCTGCAGCGCTTCTGGAAGATCGACCTGATCTCGGGGGGCGTGAAGCTCTGAGGGCGTGAACCCGAGCTGCCTAACCGCTCCGAAGAGGTCATCGCTAGTGGCAAGTGAGAGATGAGACCGAGCGGAAAGAACGCGAGCCCAGCCGTTCGGAGCGGGAAGCGGATCTCCACCGCGGGTGATCCGAGGTCACCTATCCGCGGAGCGGGAGGCCGACACGATTCGCGCAACGATCTCCGCCGTAATCGCGGCGGGATTCGAGGTGTCGAGAATACGTACCCGTCCTTCACGGTCGGGATGCGCGATCGAACGTCCAAGGTCGTCGATCTCGACCTGCGAGCGCGTCGAGGTGAACATGTCCGGGCGCGCTAGCCAAATCGCGAGAACCGCGTCGTGCGGGCAGTTCTGATCCTCGTCGATATAGCGCCACCACACGTCGATCTCATCGGCCAAGATCCGACCGAGTGGACCCGAGCCCGCGATTTCTGCGACCTCCGGGGCGCACAGTGCGTGGCGCAGAGTAAGGTCGAGGCCCCCGACGACGATATCCAGCCCCGAGGCGAAGACGCGCTGAGCGGCGTCAATGTCCATCTCGATGTTGTGTTCGGGGGCGGCAGCAGCGCCCCCGCGGAAGTCGCATCCCATCATCACGAGGGTGCGCACGTTGCTCTCAAACTTGGGGTCGAGGTCGAGTGCGGCGGCGATGTTCGTGAGTGGCCCGATTGCGAGCACGTCGACCTTTCCCGGCCTCGCCGCGACAATCTCAGTGAGCAGGCGCACCCCTCCGGTCGCAGTCGGCTGGCTCTCGAGGTCCGTGAAGAGCGAGCCCTCGTGTCCCGCCCACCAGACGTCGCGACCGCTTCGGGCGGCCTCGGTTCCAGAGGCCACCAGCAGGTTGCGCGGCAGCGTGGTGTTCGCGAGGTAGCGGCGCGCGAGCCGCGCCCGCAAACGCGTGTCTCCGTAGACGGTGATCACAGCGTCCAGAGTCAACTCTGGGGATCCGGCGACGACAGCGAGCGCCAGTGCGTCGTCGGCGTCGGATCCGATGTCGGTGTCAAGGACGAGGTGCATGTATGGGCCTTTCGCTTGTTGGAGGAGACCAGGAGTCGACTACTTCTCGCCGCTGGCGATGGACAGCCGTCCAAAGAAGCGCTGCAAGACGAAAATCGTGGTCGCAGGGATGAGCGCGAGCAAAACGGCTCCGGCGAAGTTCTCTCCGTAGTTGGCCCCATGCTCACCAAACGTATTGGCGAGCGAGACGGGTGCGAGTTGCTCGCTGCTGTTGGAGATGAGAATGAGGGGCCAAAGGAAGGCCGTCCACTGACCGAGGAAGATCAGTAGCCCTGAGTTCGTGATTGCCGAGCCGCTCATTCGGAGGTAGAGCGCGAAGAGGATGCGGGGTTCGGACGCGCCATCGAGCATGGCCGCTTCGCGGTACGAGCTCGGGATGCCCAGGAAGTGCTGGCGCAGATTGAATACCGCGAGGCCATTGCCGATCCCGGGCAGGATCAGCCCGATGAGGGTGTTCGCTAAACCCCAGGTGGTGAACAGCTGCGACAACGGGATCGCAATCGCCTCGAACGGCACCATGAAGCTGATCACAATGATGGCGAAAACGAGCCCGCGGCCGCGGAAATCCAGCACCGCTAGGGCGTATGCCGCCATCGATGAGATCGCGAGACCGACGACGACTGACGCGATGCAGACGATAAGCGAATTGAGCAGCGACTGGCCGAATCCTTGCTGAAACAGCAGGTCGATGTAGTTTTCGAGGGTCAGGTGCGAGGGGATGATCAGATCCCAGCTGAGCGGTGTCAGCGAGCTGAGCACCTCTTGGTTGGGACGGAACGAGTCGAGCAAGATCCAGCTGGCGGGCACGATGAATAGCGCCCCGATGATCGCCGACAGGACCGTGCGGCCCACCGAACGCCGGGTCGCGGAGAAAGCGCGCGCTGTCGTCATTTCGGCTCCCGCAGGAGACGGAATTGCAGGAGCACGAAGGCCAGCATGATCGTCGTGAGCACAACGATCTCGGCAGCCCCGGTGTTGACGCTGCCGAACGTGTAAGTGGTCTCGTAAGCGTCGTACATCAGCAGGTTCGTGCTGTGCTGAGGTCCTCCCTGAGTGAGCAGTTGCACCGGCACGAAGAGCACGAAGTTGGCGACGGTGTCGGCGACTAGCACGAACAGCAGCGGTCGGCGGAGCAACGGAACGGTGATGAAGAAAAAGGTTCGGATAGGGCCGGAGCGGTCCAGGCGCGCCGCCTCATAGATCTCTTCCGGGATCGCTTCGAGGCCGGAGATCAGGAAAAGCATCCAATAGCCGATCCCGATCCAGGACGCGACAACGATGATCGACGCGAGGGCCTGGCTCGGAGAGTTGAAGAACGGCTGCGGGGTACCGCCGACCGCCGAGAGGAGCGCATTAATGGGCCCCTGGGGGTTGAGCGCAGCCCCCCAGGCTACGCAGGATCCGACGACCGGGACTGTGATGGGGATGAAGATAAGTGTTCGCCACAGTCCCGCGAAATGCACCCGGCGCACCAGAAGCGCCGCGATAAGGAGCGCGATCCCGATCTGCAGCGGATTGATGACCAGGTTGAACAAGATGGTGCGGCTGATGGTGCCAAGGAACTGCGGGTCGCCGAACAGGCTCAGGTAGTTACCGGCTCCGGCAAAGGTTGGGGTGACGATGCCGCCGGGGAACGATTTGTACAGGCTGGAAGCGACCGCGCTGATCGTGGGCAATAGGCGCAGCACGCACAGCGCGATGGCGGCGGGCGCAAGAAACAGCATGGCCCAGACCAAGTCATGCCGGGTGGTGCGGCGCCGAGCTGGCGCCGCACCACGAGACGTCGTAAGGACGTTGAACATCGAGGAGGATCTCCGTTAGCTCTTGTACTTCGCCCACGCGACCGTAAGGTCTGCGGACGCCTGCTTGAGAGTGCTCTCCACATCGGCGCCGTTCTGAATGTCGGAGAACGCCTTACCGACGATCGTTTCGAACTCGATATATCCGACCGTGCCGACGCGGTTGACTGCCGTCTTCGCGGTTTCGTGCTCGATGATCGCCTCGGCGTTCCTGCCCTCCGGGGTGGCAAACACGTCGTTCTGGAAGTAGATCTTCTTGCCGGTCGGGCTCGCCGCTAGCGAGGTGACGGGGGAGTACTTGATGTAGCCCGAGCCCTCGTCAATCGCCATCCACTTCAGGAAGATCGCAGATGCAGCCTTCTGCTTGCTGAAGGGGTTGATCGCAAGCGACCACGATCCATCTGGGGTCACCGCCTTTCCGCCGGCGAACTTCGGCATCGGCGCCACTCCCCAGTTCACTCCCGATGACGGGAGTTGCGGCAGCAACCACGGGCCCTGCACTTCGAACGCCGTCTTACCAGCGAGGAAGTCAGGGTCCGTCGTCGAATAGGTCTGCCCCTTTGCGGCAGCGCCGGATGCATAGACCTTCCCGTACCACTGGAAGGCCTTGATCCACGCGGCCGAGTCGATATCAGGCGTGAGATTGCCCTTGCCGTTCGCCCCGACCGAGCCACCGAGCGAGACCGGGAGAGGCTCGAGCTGGTAGTAGGTGTTGGCCTGCCCAAACGAGAGCCCGTTCACGGCGCCCGCCTGCTTGGCCTTCAGAGCCAGGTCGCCCAGTTCCTCCCACGTCATCCGCCTGTCAACGTCAGGGGAGGGGTCGGTGATCCCGGCCCGCTTCAGGAGGTCCTTGTTGTAGTAGAGGAGCTGCGTGGAATTCTCGATCGGGAGCGCCCACAGCTTGCCATTATAGATGCCCGATTCGTAGGGGCTCGCGTCGAAGCTCGACTTGTACTTCGAGAACACGCTCGTGAGATCCTCGGCCTCCCCACGCGCCGCGAGCGCAGAGATGCGCGGCTGATCCGCCCAGTAGACATCAGGAGTCCCCTGCTTGTTGCTGATGTTGGTGTCCTCAACGCTCGTCAGGCTGTTGAACGGGATCGTCTGCCATTTGACCTTGATCGACGGGTGAGCCTTCTCGAATGCCGCGACCACCTTGTCGTCGTGGTTCGGGTCACCGAGAGAGTCAATGCTCATGACCGTGATGGTCGCCGACGGATCCTTCACCGGGAGCGAAAGCGCGTTGCCCGAGTCTGGACTACTTGGTCCGGTGGAGCATCCCGCTAGGCCGATCGCGGCCGCGGCCGACACAGCTACAGCGATGTAGCGGAGGTGTTTGCGCATGTTCTCTTCTTTCATCTCGTTGTGATGGGGGTGGAAGGTACGTGGGAATGAGTGGAGCGGGCGCCGCGCCAGGTGACAGCGGCGGAGGCAGCGATGGTGGCGCGCCGGACAGCAGCGTCGTTGTCGTCGCCGGTCGCGACCGCGGCGGCGAAAGCTCCGACGAAGACATCTCCGGCGCCAGTGGTGTCGACCACGAACGCGACCGGCACGGCGGGATGCGTCCGCTCG
>Ga0207667_10002628_pt1 | contig 22215 bp, 28 predicted proteins | sample KBSCornC52_FD_184301 | JGI IMG/M metagenome (GOLD analysis project Ga0207667, IMG submission 184301) | Corn rhizosphere microbial communities from Kellogg Biological Station, Michigan, USA - KBS Corn C5-2 (SPAdes) (version 2) | ecosystem: Host-associated > Plants > Roots > Rhizosphere > Soil ...
ATCGAGCTACGCCAAGCCATCCGAAATTGTCGGCATTTTGTTAGAGGCCAAAGCATTTCACCCAACGCGCACGGCGCGGTCTCACCTGAAAGTTTTAGCCGCCGCTGGCAGCATTCCTGACTCGCGGGTTGATGAAGTCCTCGACATAGTCGGCCTCAAAGAAGTTGGCAAAAAGCGACCGGGCAAGTTTTCGCTGGGCATGAGCCAGCGCCTTGGCATTGCCGCGGCACTCCTTGGTAAACCAAAATACCTGATGCTCGACGAACCAGCTAACGGCCTCGATCCCGAAGGCATTGCCTGGCTGCGTCAGTTTATTAAAGATTATGCTGATGCTGGCAACGCCGTCTTTGTATCGAGCCACCTCTTAAGCGAAATGTCGCAAATGGCTGACAACTTGGTTGTAATTGGACAGGGCAAACTGATTGCCAGCACCACGGTGGATGCCTTGGTAAAGGGCAGCGGCCACAGCGGTGTATTTGTGCGCACTTTGCGCCGCACCGAGTTGGAGCTGGGCCTCAAGAATGCTGGCTACAAGTTTGTAAAGCAGGGCCAAGGTCTCAATGTTACTGGTGTTAAAACTGACGATGTCGGTAAGTTGGCCTTTAAAGTTGGCGTCCCTCTGCTGGAGCTGACTCAGCAAACCGCCTCGCTCGAGCAAGCCTTCCTAGAATTAACGGCCGATAGCGAAGAATACAAAGCCCAAGGCGGGGAGAAGTAGCCATGTTGAGTGCCCTCAAAGCTGAATTTCGCAAAATCTTCTCGGTCCGCTCGACCTACGTTATTTTTGCCCTAAGCATTGTGCTAACTGGCGTGTTTGCCTTTTACGTTGATGGCCTGCGGGCTGGTGACACCGTCCATGACCCCGGCAAGATGGCCGGCGAAGTCGTTAATGCTGTCAATGCGCTGGTAACCTTGATTGCGCTGTTTGGCGTGCTGCTGGTGACGCACGAATACCGCTACAACACCATCATGTACACGCTGACGTCGTCCAAGAGCCGAACCCGGGTCTTTGTGGCTAAAATCATCGCAATTAGCGTTGTAGCCATCTTGCTGTCGTTGTTCTTCTCGGTTTTGTCGCCTAGCTTTGCGTACATCGGGCTCAAGCTCAAAGGCCTAAACCTGGTTCACCAAGTTATTCCGTACCATGACTTACTCTGGCGCGTTGTGTTTACTGGTTGGGCCTTCTCGATGCTGGCGCTGATCATTGCGCTGATCATTCGTAACCAAATCGGCTCCGTAGCTTCGCTGTTCCTAATCCCTGGCACCATCGAAGCGCTGCTTGGCCTGATCCTGAAAAACAACGTCGCCTACCTGCCATTTACCGCCACACTCGGCGTCATTCAACACAGCAGTGAACATCACCTGCTGTCGTACTCGCATGAAGCCATCATTGCCGCTGTGTACGTGGTGGTGGGCTGGATTATTGCGTGGATGCTGTTTTTGCGGCGCGACGCCAACTAGCTAAAATCTTCGTCAATACTATCGGGCATGCCACGCACCGCCAAGGCAACTTCAGCTTCTTCGAATAGCTGATTTGCAAGACCACTGAGCATATCCTGCTCGGTTGTATCGGCGGTTAAGCCTATCTTTTCGACTAGTCCACGGCCAATAGATTTAAGTTGGCGTGGCGCTTTGGCTTCGATTGTGCCCAGGCGCGCAGGCTCAGGCTCTGATGTGCTCAAGAATTCAATTAGCATAGCTGCTTCTCGCGGGTGGATTCGCCTATCGCTCGAGGCTGCATTGCCTAGTCTGACTTTGGCAGCTTCGCGCAGCAGCTTGTACTCATCCTGGGTTTCCGGAATGATTGAGATTGTACTGCCTTCACGGTCAAAACTTAACATAGTAGGTCTCTTAAAGTTTGTATTTACAGAAATAGGGCGTGGGCGTCCTCGGCTATCCTCTCTACGGCCTTAACAAATGTGCCAACAATCGGCGAATCAGTGTCTATTTCGCTACGGATCACGCTGAGCGCGCCTAGCATGTCTGAAGTTGTTCCGTCGAGCATGGCGTCAATCAGGCGAGCCGTTTCTTCGTGATTTTCTCTGGTGCGGCGCTTTAGATCATTGACTGCTTGGTGAGTAATCAGTAAGTCGAGTTGTTCTGGCTCCGGTAGCGATCCGTCGTTTGCTGCCATTTCGGCATGCATGGCCTGCCGTTTGCTGGCGTAACGAGCTTGTGCAGAGGTCACATTAAGCTTGGATTTCATAATGACAGCCGACTCACGCATGAGCTCGCTATGAACAGCCAGGTCAAGTTCGTGGCGTTCGTCTTCTGCCAGATCAGCTGGCTTGGTAGTGCCAAAGCTTTTAAATGCTAAGTAAGCCGACACATTAGCAGCAAACCGACCCAGCTCAACAGCCGCTCCATAACGAATTTGTTGGTTTAAGACCAAGCTGCGGACACTCTCGGGAAGACGAGCGAAGGCGATGGCGTCAGCTATTTGGGTCTCTGTAAAACGATCGGCATTTTGCTCACGAAACTCGACGAAGCTTTTCCAAGCGCCTTGTTCTGCACCGTACAGGTAACTTTCGACCATGGCCATAGCAACCCGTTCCTGCGAAGGGGCCTTGTGCGTGTTTTCGTGTATCTGCAGGGCTAACATGTCAGCCGGGCTATTAACGGGGTGAATTTTGGTTGGTACAATTACCCGGTTCAAGTTGTAATCAAGCCCAACTCGGCGCCTTGCTTCGGCTTTCTCATGTTCAATTGCTAATATAGCTAGCCGGCGGCTATGGCCAGCCACGAGCACGTCGTATCTGCCTGGGGCGTGGAGGCTAGGGGCAAAGCGGGATATGTCAGTTCGGCGGCCCCAGGTTCTTTCATTTAGATCGGCGTATTCACGAAGAGTTTTTGGGGTAACGGTTGCAGCGTCCAGGCCGTTCATAATACCAACCGTGCGGATTGAGTCAGCCAATTCACGTTGCCTCGGGTTATGGCCTGGCCGTGTCTGGGCGTCAAAAGTATTTAGGCTCATGATTGGCAGTGGCAGCGTCGGGGTCGTGAAGTAGTTGGTCTCGCCATTATCATCGCCTTCTAGCTGTGGGACTAGAGCAAGGTATGCGTGTTCGGCAGAGTGCCCCTCGTAAGGGTACTGTCCGGCCGCCTCCTGTATGCTCAGCGTGCTCATTTGAGCTCAGTATACGCCCAGCGCACCACAATGCAAAGTTGTGTTTTTGACAAGTCTATAACGCGGTATTGAGCTCAGACGTGACGACCTCAAGGCGGTCAGTTTTGATGTCAATAAAGCCTAGCTGGCCCGGCTTAGGGAAGGCTGCCCGGCGGCCGCGCAGGTATACTACGCCGCCGATGTAATAGGGCTTGCTCGGGATATTCCATTCGCAGGTATCGTTGATTGGGCAGTTGCCACAGGAACGGTCGTAGTCTCTGCGCTGAGTTTCGTTATTAAAGTCAATCGGCCCAGGGATGAGTAACGTGCTACGGCCTTGACGTTTTTTACGGCCGTTGGGTTCGAGTGTAATGTTGCCCGGTTGCATACCGCAGAGTGATTCAGACAGCAGCCAGACCGAGTCGCACAGGTCAATCGTCGAGACCTTATTGGCCACGGCGTAGTTGTGGTACAGCTGACGCATCGCAAACAGCAGTTCTTCGCTGAGCAGATTCTCGCCCTCGTCGTAGCCATCAAAAGTAATCATTTCGTTTGCTAGGGTGACGCGCAGGACATGCAAGTCGACTGGCAGAGGGAAGTCAAAGTACTCAACCATGTTTTGTTGCGTCAGGTAATAAGTGATCATGCTGACCATTTTTTCTTGGAAGCCAATGAAGCCTTCATAGTCTTGGCCATGACGCCGCTTTTTGCCTTTGTGGTTGGCAATCCGGGCGACCGCGTCGTCATATGTTTCGACTTCCTTGTAAATATTGAGCGGGTTGCCGTCCCACCTATCTTGCATGCGTTGCGCATTTGTAACCCAAAGCTTGCTAATGCTGTCCTGGAAGCCCAGTCCATGTCGCTTGAGTAACTGGGCAATGTGGGCCGGCGCGGCGTGGCGAGCCTCGTCGGCGTTGAATAAACCGGGTTCGCGGTCATACATGCTGGCCAGCCGCCTAAAGGCATCAACCGATTTGATGCCACCCCGCATGTAGTAACAAACTGTCCACAAAAACATAGCGTGCTCAACGTCGCCGAGCGGTAACTTTTCGGGCATATGGCGCGGATCTTGCGGAACGCGTGTGGTGTCTAAATGGTACGGGAACTCATTAGCAGCATGAGCGGTAACCAGTTTACCAAGCACTTCATCGACTCGCTCCGGATGAACAATAATGTGCTGCTCGCCGGGCGCTGGCTTTACTAGTTTTAGAGGGACCGGGCTTATTGGTTCCAGTGGCTGCGCAGGCTCTGCTGGCTCTGGTGTCGGCAGAACATACATGTCCGCGGTGGGTGCAAATAATTCAGCTTGAGCAGGCATCATGTATCTCCTATCACATGTTGGTGGGCGGTGCACCTTCGACAAGCTCGAGGCCGCCTGACGGGGTGGTCTCAATGTAGAAGTCTGGTACTTGACCGCGGTACTTGCTCCAAGCGCCATCGATCGATAAATCTACCACCATTCTCATGCCTTCGAACGAGCCATCAGTTAAGACGTGCTGCTGGCACAGTGGTTGTGTTTCTAGCCCAGGCAGAGCAACACAACCGCGGGGGACTTCATAAATGGCGACCGCCGGTGAGGAGTCGGGGTGTGCACAATAGAATGCTGTGCGCGGGTTCTCGCGCAGCTGCTCTACTAATGCCAACATCTCCTCGGAATAGCGCTGTTGTTCGCCAGCTTTTGCAGGTCGCTCGCTCATAATAAAAGTTTAGCATGCTCAACTCTTCATGAAATCTTCAAAAGTATCTGGCGCACTCACCGATAAATCAACGCCATACTGCCGGGCGCGGAACTCTTCGGCCATATCCTGGGCGAATTCAACTTGGCTCGAGTCCAACCGGCTCTTAACAAGACTTGTAGCAAGATATCCCAGCTCCTCTGGCGTAGCATGCAAAGGTCGAGGCTCATCTGTAAATCTTTCGAGGAAACCTGTCAGAACGACCGCTTCACGGATCTCCATTTTGAACTTTCCTAAGGCCGCATCAACCAGATAATTGCGGACGGCTGTGCGCAGTATCCTGTGATCATCTGGTATCAACGAAAATTGTACTGATCGTTCAGAGACTGAGTGGAATCGCACGGCCATAATGTCCTTATTATTACACCAAATGATAAATACACAAGTGGTCTGTAAACTACCTCATAGCCTCTCCTGTCTGGGGTCGCTAAAGTGGATGGTACAAACAAAGCAACAGGAGGTCTTTTTATGGCAGAACTCGACGGCAAAACAATCGCCTTACTCGCAACCAATGGTTTTGAAGATTCGGAGCTAACGGAGCCACTTAAGGCTGTCAAAGATGCTGGCGCCTCAGTGGTAGTTATCTCGGAAGAGGCGGGCGAAATAAGCGGCAAGCACGACACAAAAGTTACAGCCGAAAAGGGTGTGGACGAAGTGAGTGCCGACGACTATGATGGCTTGTTGCTGCCGGGAGGCGTGGCGAATCCCGACACAATGCGCATGAATAAAGCAGCCGTAAACTTTGTGCGCAGCTTTTTTGATCAGCACAAGCCAGTGGCAGCGATTTGCCACGCACCGTGGATGTTGGTTGAGGCGGGTGTACTGCAAGGTCGTACCGTAACGTCCTGGCCAAGCCTGAAGACTGACATTAAAAACGCCGGCGCAACATGGGTAGACGAGTCCGTAGTGGTAGATCAAGGTTTAGTTACGAGCCGCAAGCCGGATGACATCCCTGACTTTAACGCCAAGGCAATCGAAGAGTTTGCCGAGGGCAAGCACGCTGAACAAACAGCGTAGTAAATTCGTCGATGGTTTGCCGCGCGATATAGTGGCTGTGACAAGCGACCGCAGTTTTAACGATTATCTTACATCCCTGGACGCCTTTTAGGAACACACTAAGGGAACGGCGGTTGGTAGAAACACGGCACTTTTCTGCTTCCCAAGGCCCTTAACAAATCCAGATGGGTAGAACGGTTAGCATGAGCAATAGCAAACACGAACAAAGCACACAGAAAATGCTTATCAACCAAGGTAATCGCATTGTGGCGCTCAAAAAGCAGATCGTTTATTACAAGGAAATAACCGAAACGATTCGCGAACCTTTTATCATTCTCGATAGCGATCTGAATGTGGTGACTGCTAACTTAGCGTTTTACCGTAAGTTTAAAGTTAGTAAAAGTGCTACCGAAAGCAAGCGGATTTATGAACTCGGCAACAATCAGTGGGACGCGCCGGAGTTGCGAATTTTACTCGAGAATATTCTGCCCACTCATAGAATTCTAAATAGCTACGCCGTGACGCACAACTTTCCGAAGCTTGGCTTAAAAACGATTCTACTTAATGCCCGGCAAGTCGACAGCAAGCAGCTTATTCTGCTGGCGATGGAGGACGTGACTGATCAGTGGAAACTGAAAATTGACTCGGCTGAGATGACCAAGAACCTCATCGAGCAACGCGATAAGCTGCAAGGGCTTAACGATGCAAAGGACGAGTTTATATCGCTAGCTTCGCACCAACTGCGCACGCCAGCAACTGCTGTAAAGCAGTATGTTGATATGTTGCAGATGGGCTATGCTGGTCCGCTTACCAAAAAACAACTGACTATGCTAGGCGTCGCCAGTAAGAATAATGAGCGGCAACTAGAGATCATAGAAGATCTCTTGCGAGTCGCAAAAGTTGATGCCGGCAAAGTTTACCTGAACAAAAGTTCTTGTAACGTAGTGCTGGAAATAGAAAAGGCCATCGCCGGCCAGGCCGTACTCTTCAAGACACGAAATCAAACCGTCGAATTCGATAAGCCTAAAGCAAAGATGATGGCCAGTATCGATCCCAAACTGATGTTAATGGTCTTAGAAAACGTCTTAGACAATGCCGGCAAGTACTCAAGAGTTGGGCAGAGGGTAATCATAAACATCCACCAAGATAGTGTGAATACTATCATCACAATTCAAGATTATGGTGTTGGAATTAACAAAGCCGATATGCCAAAGCTTTTCCGGAAGTTCTCACGGATAGACAATCCACTGACAGATTCAGTAAAAGGCACTGGGCTTGGGCTTTACTGGGCAAAAAAGATACTCGATTTGCACGAGGGTACGATAAGCGTTACCTCAAAAAAGAATGTGGGTTCAGAATTTCAAATTTCTACTCCCACTTCGACAAGAGTTATGGTGGGGGCGGTTGGATTTGAACCAACGACCAATCAGTTATGAGCCGACTGCTCTAACCACTGAGCTACGCCCCCGCAATGTCCGCGCGGACAGGCCTGAAAGTGCGCGGTAACAGGGGAAAGTATAGCAGATAACAGCGGAGAGTTATATAATAGGTGCAGCTGAAAGCAACAAAAACTATGCAAGCCAAAATCAGACAACTCATTGCCCAATTGTACGACTACAGCGACCGCCTGCGCGACCTGCGCTTTGCCGGCCTGATGGTGTTTGTGGTGATTGTGCTGCTAATTAGCTGGAGCGGCGTCAAAGTTATCCAAACCAACTACCAACTGCAAAAGCAGATCGCCCAGCTGCAACAAGAAAACGGTGTCCAGCAACTAAAAGACGACAACCTCAAACTGCAAAACGAGTATTACAACACCAACCAATACCTCGAGCTGTCGGCCCGTCAAAACTTCGGCCTCGGCGCGCCTGGCGAAAAGGAACTGGTCGTGCCGCAAAACGTGGCTCTGGCGCACAGCATTGACCTGTCTACAGCTGCGTCTGAAACTGTCGCAACCAATAAGTTACCCTTTTATGAGCAGAACCTGCAGGCCTGGCTAAATTTCTTCCGGCATCAGCAGTAATTGACAAATCCACCTCTGTTTGATATAGTAATTACCAAGCTTTTGTTGGCATAAAACTTGCCAACTCGCCCACCAATATCGCGGGGTGGAGCAGCGGCAGCTCGCGTGGCTCATAACCACGAGGTCGCAGGTTCGAGTCCTGCCCCCGCAACCAAAGAAAAACGCCAACCATGTGTTGGCGTTTTTCTTTGGTTATGAGCAAAACTCGGTTCTGCGACCAGACCGAGCTTGCTCGGACTAGGTCGCAGGTGCGGTCGGCAAAGCCACGCGCAGGAATTCATTCCGAGCATGGCTGCAGCCGTGCGTAGTCCTGCCGCTTTTGCTTGGCCTCTCCACCCCTGTTTGATACAATACTCGGATGATTGAAGCAGTTGTGATTGATTTAGATGACACACTTTGCCTGACAGAGGCGGCCTGTTTTGAGATGGAAAACGAAACGCTGACTCAGATGGGTAGGGCGCCCATGTCCAGAGAGCTGCATATAGCTACCTGGGGGCAACCGCTATTTGATATCATAAGTACTCGCTCGCCAGGCATCAATCTTGAGGAGTTCAAGGCAGCGTATCATCCAATAATAGCTGAGTACACGCGTAGCGGTAAATTGGATACTATCCCAGCTGAGAACTATGCAGCGCTTGATAGACTTACGGAAATGGGCAAACTCTTGCTAGTACTCACGTCACGTACGCACACCGAACTTCAACATCTTTTGGAACCCGATCATCTACTCGCCTCGCGCGTTAAGACGTTTTATTACCGTGATAATATGCAGTATCACAAGCCTGACCCGAGGGCGTTTGATGAGTTGTTGGCCGATAATGGGTTACATCCAGCAAATTGCGTATATGTTGGCGATTCGGTCAGCGACGCGACTGCCTCGAATGAAGCTGGCTTGCTGTTTATTGCAAGTCTAGAGAGCGGCTTAAGGCAGAAAAAAGATTTCGATGGCAAAAACGTAGACGCCTTTATCCCACGATTCCCAGACATTGTAGATGCAGTAGCTGCGCTCGATGCAGCATGAATGCTAAACTAGGCCTATGTTAGTGTTTTTGGCAGTAGCTTTTGGCATCATAGCAATGCTAAGCAATGCTTTTGCAAACACTTTCTCACAACCGCTAGCCAAGAAACTCGGGACTATCCCGACACTTTTTCTAAGAGGCATAACCGTGTGCCTTATTTTGGGGGTTATATCTATACCAAGCTTATATCGGCTAGCCAACATCCACTATGCATTATTTGCTCTCCTGCTTGGAGTAGCTGGTTATTTTCCAGCCCAGGCCTTTACACATGGTGTCAAGGTAAGTCGGGTAGGTATTATTGCTCCAATAGCTGGCTGCTCGACACTCGTGACAGTCTTGCTTGCTGCCACTTTTCTACATGCGCCTATTGAACCGTTGCAGTGGGCAGCTATTATTTTGGTCTTGATTGCCAACATTGGGGTTTCAGTAAATATAAAGAGTTTGCGTGAGTCTAGCTTTTTGCAACTTGCTAGCGGGATCCCGTTCGCTTTCATGACTGCAATTGGCTGGGGGCTATTCTTTTTTGCGCTAGTGTACCCAACCCGACATATAGGCCCATGGCTCTCTGCATTTCTGGTTGAACTAGGCCTCACGCTGACAGCAGGAGTGCACCTGCTTATTAGTAAGCAAGGAGTGCCAATTAAGCACGCTTTCTCGAAACCGGTAATGATGAATGGTATATGTATTGCCACAGGTACTGCCGCGTTTGTTTTTGGTGTGAGTCGATACAATGCAGGGATAGTTGCGTCTCTTAATACCGCCACAGCACTACCGTCGGTGCTGCTAGCAGCGTATTACTTTAAGGAGCGCTTGAGTCGGGTTGAGATTGTAGCTGCTGCAACCATGATCGTGGGGGTCGTACTGGTATCTGCACCTTAGGCTAAGCTGTGAGCGCAGCGAACGGAGAAGCCCATCAAGAATAGGCGTTGTCCTGCCCCCGCAATCATGGGTTTGTTTTTCTAGCGGCTACAGCTTATGCTTAAGGTAATATATAACTCAAGGAATCCTCCAGATGGGTAAACTCAAGAAAAATCAGACAGGCTTCAGCGCTGTAGAGGCGCTCCTTATAATAATTGTTCTAGGTATTATTGGCTTTACAGGCTGGTACGTTTTGCATGCCAAGCAGAACGCAAATAAAAATCTTACGGTAAGCAGCGCGAGTACGCCAATATCTAAAAAGCAAACATCGCCGTCTTCGACCCCATCAAGCCAAATGCAGCCCACAGACTTTGTGAAGAGCCTACTCTCAGTCCTGGCTAATGGCAATGAAGCAAGTTTAGCCCCAGACCTAACGCAATCATTTACGGCATTCAGAGCTGCAAATCTTGCAGCCGCGCCCTGCAAAGGCAAATCAATTACAAACCCTATGGTTTTATTTTGCGGTTCATTGCTTAACCCATCTACAATCACCAGCCTCACACCAACAGTCTCTGACTATACTTTTAAAAACGGCCAAAAAGGTAAGAGCGTTACTTATCAGCAGGCTCAGACAACAGGGGACAAGGGCGTTACCTACTATACGTTCAAGCTTGTTTCGGTAAAAACGAGCTGGCAACTTAACGATTACAACGACCTCTTCGTAGGTGCCGGCAGTACTGTACCAAGCCCGCTGTTAGGCCTAGAAGAATCGTCAAATTAAGTCATGGTTCTAGGCGGATAAGGATTGATTAAAATGGGCAAATTAGATAGAAGTGAAACAGGTTTTGGCGCAGCTGAGAGTTTATTAATTCTTGTAATTCTAGCCATTATCGGCTTCACAGGTTGGTATGTTTGGCATACCACGCAGAATACAGACAGGTCTCTATCAGCCCCCGCTTCATCAGGACTAGCCTCTAAAGCGACTAGCAAGCCCACGCCTACTCCCCAAGCTTTGCCTAAAGATTGGCAACTTTATAAGGACGATTCGCAGGGGATTCAATTTGGTTATCCTAAAGAGTGGGGCACGCTTCAGGAGGCGGCTATAAGCACCAGTGACAGTGAAGCCATCGAGGCAAGTCTAAGATCTACTGAATACACAAACCCAGCTCAAGATATTCAGGGCACGATAAACATAAACTTCTACAATAAATCTACTTTCACGATTAACCCAGAAAAATACGGCGCCACAATCAAGCCTATAGATGGGGGAGCAACGTGGCAAGTAACGGCTGTAAATCCTGTTGCAGCAGATAAGTACAAGGTTGGAGATATATATAATCTGCCAGGTAAGCAGGACGTTGTTGGCGGCACGATATATCTTATTTCTTCACAAGATGAAGGATGCACATTCACACGCTACGAACTATTGCTCAAAAATACAGACGCAGAGTTAAGCGTTCCATCATTGTGCTCAACTAATGGGATCTCATCTACCAATCAAGCGGCTTACGATTCTGTAGTAAAAGGTATAGTTAGAACTATAAAGATCTACTAGGCCTATAACGCTATTCCATTGTGTCTGAGTGACCAAAACAAATGCTTATCTCTGGTCCTGGCATGGATATATTTCTAAAGCCGGCAGTTGCAAAACCCCGAGAGAGCAGTTACTCTAGACTGATATAGGGGTGGTTAAGCGGAGGGAAACCTTATGGCAGATACTACCGGTCTTTATGGCAGCAGCACAGCAGCAAACTTACCACGAGTATTCATTGCCGAGCTGATCGGAACATTCTTCTTGGTACTGGCTGGTACTGCGGCGGTCGTGGCCGCGGCGCTCAACCTGCCCATCGCGGGGCTGCCAGCCGATTCGCTTACTATCGGGCTGAGTTTTGGGTTAGCGCTCATTGTCTTGGTATTCGCGCTTGGGCATATCTCGGGTGCGCACTTGAACCCAGCGGTAACGCTTGGTTTGGCCAGTAGCGGCAAGTTCCCGTTAAGATACGTACCGTTTTATCTGGTCGCTCAAATGGGTGGTGCAATACTTGCCGCATTATCCGTACAATTTATGTTTGGATCGGTAGCCAAAAAAGTTGCCTTTCTTGGCGCAACGCTGCCTGCCAAGGGCGTCAATGCCTGGCGTGTGGTTTTTATTGAGGCTCTCGTAACCTTCCTGCTGATGTTGGTAATCATGGCTATTGCCACGGATAAGCGTTCTCCCAAAGCCGCTGCCGGCACAGCGATCGGCTTTACACTTGCCATAGGTGTCATTGTGGCTGGCCCGCTAACCGGCGGAGCCGTCAATCCGGCCCGGGCACTTGGACCGATGATTATTGCCGGCAAGTACACCGATTTTTGGGCTTACATAGTGGGCCCGATAGTCGGCGCAGTCTTGGCGTCAGTCCTGTACGCTGGCCTGCTGGCCGGAGCTGAGGAACCAAGTGAAGCCGATAATTAGGGCCGGTCTTTTTGCTATTCTGGCTGTGGCATGTTTGCTGGTGATTGTATTTGCTGTAGTAAAGTCCTCGAAATACCAAGCACCAGCCAAGCCGCCTGTCACCCAGCGACAAGTTGCTCAGAAACTGGCGCACACACCAAGCACTCCCTCGACTCCTAAGCCTACTAGTACGCCCGCAGTGTCGTCTGTTGTGAAGGAAACCCCTAACCCCCGGAGTACGGGAAGCACCCAAACTTCATCCGCGCCGACGGCTCTGGCCAATACAGGCCCAAGTAATAGTATTGCTCTCTTTGTTGCCGCGGTTATTGGCGGCACAGCGTTAGCCTATTATAGGCAACTACGCTTCCGAACTAAGTAAGTACAAGCCGAGGGCTACAAGAAGCTTGAACCTTCTTTGCTATGATTAAACCATGATCTACGAAATACCAGGGCAACGGCTTATTGCCACCCTAAGGAGTTAAAGTTATGAATGAACCCAAAGATGTATATTTTGTTGCCGTAAAAGTCTTACTTCGCAAAGGTGACGATCTACTCATCACGCACGATGTCTTCAACGAGTGGGATATCCCAGGTGGGCGTATAAAGCCAGACGAATTTGAAACGCCACTCGAAAGCGTGGTTGCTCGCAAAATGAGCGAAGAACTCGGTAGTGATGTGCAATACGAGCTAGGGCAGCCGGTCGTGTTTTTTAGACACGAGAGGGTTGAGCACACCAGCAAGCAGCCGGTCAGAATTTTTGCTGTTGGTTATGAGGCAGAATATATTGGCGGCAACATCAAACTTGGAGCCAACCACGACGAGTATCAGTGGGTAGACATTAAGACTTTCAAACCAGAAGAGTACTTTACGGGCGGCTGGCTGAAGGGTTTGCAGGAATACTTGGCGAGTCTATAGAGAACTATCGTATCGAGTTAGCACTTTGTTGTCATTTCACGGGTTACAGCTTATGCTTAAAGAAATATATAATTCAAGTGAATGCTAAAGATGGGCAAACTCAAAAACAATCAGTCAGGTTTTAGTGGGGTAGAAGCATTGCTCATCCTGGTTGTTCTAGCCATTGTGGGTTTTACAGGCTGGTATGTTTGGCATGCCAAACAGAATGCTGATAAGTTTCTGACATCTAACAATCCTTCAACCGCAGTTTTAAAGAATAAGACTACAACCGCTACTTCTGAACCCCCATCAGACTTAGCATCTTACTCAGATAGCAACTACTCCTTTAGATACCCTAAGACATGGGCAGTCTACGCTAACCACGATCAATACAATACAGTAAATGTACGATCGCCTGATTATAAAGAAGACAGGGCTGTCCCAGGCCAAAAGGGCACTTACTACTTACCAAGTAGCGGTTATAACTTAGCGGTTAGTAATATACCTTCAGATGCAGCGAACAACACTCTGGACCAACTAACAGCTCACATTGTTAATGAAGAGAAGACTTTAGGTGGTGGCTCACACAAAAAAATAACTGTAGGTGGCTATGATGCACTATGGGTCAACAATAACTATGACGATACATACTTGTATGCAATAGTTTTTCATGATGGGACTAGGACACACATCGAGCTAAATGCTAAGAACGATATGGACCAAAGTACGGTCGATCAATTCAATACGATTCTTAGTAGTTTCACATTCAAATAGGTTCTAATCTGCTGCGGTAGCGTAATTTATCAGGTCACAACCTCAATACAATTCTTTCCACCGAGCCTGCTCTGCGGAGTAGCTCCAGTCTTGTTAGATTTCATTGCAAACTGGCTATTTATTACTTATGCTTAAGACAAATACTTAATTTTAAGGATTGATTGAAAATGGCAAAATTAAACAAAAATGAAGCAGGTTTTGGCGCAGCAGAGAGTTTATTAATTCTTGTAATTGTAGCCATCATCGGTTTCACCGGCTGGTATGTGTACCACGCTAAACAGACGAGTGGCAAAAACAACACTACGAGTGCCTCGGCTACGCCCACGCCTACGAGTGTCTATGCTGGTTGGAAAACGTATACGTCAAGTGCCGAAAAGGCTACCTTTAAATATCCGGCTGGTTGGGCTATCGATACAGCTGACCAGTACGTTTCAAATGACGCAAATAACTCAGACTACACTGCTCTGAAAAGTCCGGATGGTAAGGTTGTAGTTCGATGGACCTCTCTCATAAATGGTTTTGGTAACGAACATGGTGACAGCTATCCACTGAACACAGTCATTGATAAAATGCCAATAACAGGCGCTACAGGCTACTACGTAGTTTCGGGTGTCACAACATTAGATGGAACTACGTATTTCCCCTGGGTCGCAGTTGAGAATGACGCGAGCTTTGGTGTTCTTTCAAGCGGCGTAAGTGGCAACCTTGATTTATTTATGGGTCGTAATAATATTGACCCGATTTCAGGTAATGCAAACACTGCACTGTTCTCTACGAATGGCCCACGCACTAACTTGGGCGTACCCAGCTTTAGTAGTAAGGCGCAGGCTATCGCTTACCTTTCAAATAATGACGTGAAGCAAGCCAAGCTGATTCTCGGCAGCCTCAGCTACTAAAGCTCTCCGCCATATGTTGCGTTTTCCATAATACGCAACTATGATTAGAGCAATATGCAAACACTAAAAAATGACGATGGTTTTAGCGTTGTCGAAACATTATTGCTGATTGTGATAATCGGTATCCTCGGTTTTACGGGCTGGTACGTCTATCACGCACAGAAAGCTGCTAATAAAGACTATAGCGCAAACCCCAGCGTACATGTGAATACGACTAAAGCTACGAGTAAATATGATGGTTGGAAAAGTTACACGACTAAATACGACAAGCTTAGTTTTAAATATCCGTCTGATTGGCAGCTGATCGACACTTCCAACAGTGACGACGCTGATGTTACGCCCGGACAAGACTGGATCAAGTTAATCGCTAAGGACTCGCTAGGAGTATCAATTATTACTGGTGATACGATGTATGATGGCGGCAACGCTAGCCTTCAGGTTATAGCCTCAACGAAAATAAATACACTTGGCCACGACAGTTATTTGCAGTTTTTGTCGGACTCAGATACTACATCGGGCGCAACTTTAACGACGGCTAATGCTATACCCACAACGAATATTTTCCCGACCTCCAAGCACATTCACCTCAGTCAGGCCACTTTGAATAATCCAGCTATCCAAGGCATGCCTAGCCCTTTCGACTACATTACCCTGGTGTACAATGAAGCTCCGGGGAACCCTAACAGAAGCTACCCAGTCAAGAAATTCTTGCAAGATCCAAGCATCAAAACGGCGTTTGATATCATAAGCTCTATGTCGTACTAGTAGAGGCTGAGTTAGTAGCTGCTTGAGGCAGCAATTCTGACTCGTCAAACTCAAGTGCCTCAATCCCGAGCGCGCAGCCCAGGGCGGCATACAGCAGGATATCTAGGAAGTGCATGCTGTCGCTAAAGAGGATAGACAAACTTGTAAAGATGAACCCGGCCGCTGACAAACCCATAAACAAGCGCAACATTACGCTGCGGGGTGGCTCAGTTACGAGCACGGCAAACAAGAGAACAATTGTTAAGCCGCGGAATATGTTAAGCGCCAGTGAATTGCCGGCTAGCTCCATAAGTATGCTGTTTGGGAACCAGACACTGCCCGCTATTAAGAAGGCGACGCAGATGAGTGAACCGATGAACAATAACTGTTTCATACATTGCCTCCATTAATTACCTACCATAAGAGTACTGCCGTAAGCACCTAGTGGCGGTTAAATAGCTTACAAAGAAATTAAGAGAAATATTTGCAAATATATTATGTTAGTGAGCAGCCATTACCAAAGGCCCACGATAATTCCACGCATTATCCCCCTCATTTGTTATACTTAAGCTTATGAAAAATAGTCTCAAAATCATTGCTTTAAGCCTCGCGTCCTCATTAATTATTGCCGCTCCAGCCGCTGCTGCTAAGCCAAGCGGGGGAGGTGGTTCACCATCGCCAGCGATACTAACCGGTAACGACATATCGTGGCCGCAATGCTCCAAGCGTACGACGCTGCCCAACGGCCAGGCCTTTGGCATTGTTGGCGTGAATGGTGGCTTAGCGAATAATACCAACCCATGCTTTGCTCAAGAATTATCCTGGGCCAACGCCTCCAAGGGTGGCACAAACCAGCCCAAAGCTGCCCTTTACGTAAATACGGCTAACCCAGGCGACGTTACTCCCGCTGTAGCTGACTGGCCTAAGAATAACGTTAATGTGGTCACCGGCGCAGCCGACACCGACCCATACGGTACATGTTCTGGCGCCAACGACACCGCCTGTGCGTGGCAGTATGGCTACAACATTGCCAACCGTGACTTTAATCAGCGAGGTGTTGCAAGCCCAGCCAGTTACACCTGGTACCTGGATGTCGAAACAGGCAACAGCTGGACAAGCGACAAATCCAAGAACGCTGCAGCCTTAGAGGGAATGGTAGCTTACCTAAACGGAACTGGCGGCGCAAAAGTCGGCGTCTACTCAACAGGCTATCAATGGCAACAAATTGCCGGTACCGTCAGTGGTACGAGCAATCTTAACGGCCTGCCAAGCTGGTTGGCTGGCTCAAGCTCGGCCTCTAACGCCGAAGCAAACTGCAAACTGCCCGGTCTAACCGCCAGTAGCCAAGTTGTGCTGACGCAATACGTTGCCAAGAGTACTGACTACGACGTTTCGTGCATCTAGTTAGAGCAGTTGGCCGCAGAGTCAGTTATTGTAGACGTCCCGCAATTGTCAAACTAAACGTTTTATTGCGCCGTGAGTTACCTTACAGCCTGTTTTCGCTGCGCGGGCTAAGCTGAGACCATAATAACAGGAGACAATACTATGGCCACGCAAGTCCAACAAGTTAAAGAGGTAGATAGTGACGGTCGTGTTGCCACGCGTACCACGCGGGTGGAGGATAACGACGTCGCTTATGTTGAGCCGCGTCCAGCCAATATTTTGGCGCGGATCGTTTGGTATATCGCCGGGGTGCTTTTAGTGCTGCTAGCGTTTAGGTTCATTCTGGCGCTTTTAGGCGCTAACCCGAGCAACCAGTTTGCCAACTTCATTTACACTGCCAGCCACCCGTTTGTGGCGCCGTTTTTCAGCCTTTTTGGCTATAATCTGCACTACGGCGTATCGCGCTTCGAAATCTTTACTTTAGTAGCTATGCTTGTCTATGCCGTCATAGCTTGGGGCATTGCCCGGCTCGTCACAATTAAGCGTGATGCTGTCGTAGATGACCGTGTAGTACGCTAGGCTAATTTAAAGCGACGTCACTTCATAACGCACGCGCGAAAGTAGTTCGCGTGGCGACATTGCCGCTTTAACTAAGTTTGACTCGGCACCTAACTTCAGTGCTTCTTCAATTGTGTCGCTCGACGACAGGTTGCTCAAAATAATCACTTTTGTGTTGGGGTTTTTAAAGCGCTTCAGAAAACCGACGCCGTCCAAGACCGGCATCATCAGGTCTAACAAAATTAGGTCGTAGTCTTTTAGGGCGCATAAGTCGAGTGCTTCCTGGCCATTTTTAGCAACGTCAAGATCATAGGGCTCGGTCGAAATAATCATCTTGTATGATTCGCGGAGCATGTCCTCGTCTTCGACCACAAGAATTTTACGCATGTTGGTCTTGTAACGGCAATTCGAGCGTGAATGTGCTGCCTCCGTGCTTCTTGGACTTAACACTGACTTTGCCGTTGTGCATTTCTATAACGCGTTTTACCCAGTACAGCCCCAGGCCGCTACCGCCGACTGTTTCGGATAACTCATTGGTGATGCGCGAAAATTTCTCAAAAAGCTGTTTTTGGTCACTGGCGGCAATGCCGACACCATTGTCGTGCACCGACACAAACAAGCAAGACTTATCGGCCCGAGCCGACACAGTGATATGGCCGTTTGACTGCGAATATTTACTGGCGTTATCTATCAAGTTGCCGAGCGCCATACGGAAATAATCTAGATCCAGAAAAGCGTTTAGCGGTGCCGACTCTTCAATAACCAGCTTCAGTGTTTGGCCCTTTTTGGCTATGCCGCCGGTGTGTTCTTCGACTATGTCGGCCAAGTAATCGTGCAGATCAACCGGCCGGATGCGCAGCACAACTTTTCCGGCATCTAATTGCGCAACTTTAAGCAAGTTTTCGACTATGCGGATCTGCCGTTCATTTGCCTCGTAGGCTCGTTTAATAAACTTTAAATGCTCTGGGTTTACATCACCGACAAAGCCCTGCGTCAGCATGCCGAGCAACTGCTTGATGGTTGTGGCAGGGGTGCGCAACTGGTGCGAGGCCAGTGAAATAAATTCATCTTTGGAAACGTTTAAAGCTTCCAGCTCCTGTTGCTGCCTCTTCAGTAAAGCGTTATTGCTGCGCAGCAGGTCTTCGTTATATTTACGATCGGTGAGGTCGCGCGTAACTTTTGCAAAGCCGACAATGTTGCCTTCATCGTCTTTGAGAGCCGTAATGACTACATTAGCCCAAAATTGAGATCCGTCTTTTCGGACGCGCCAGTCCTCGTCCTCGACGCGGCCTAATTGACGGGCCAGCTTCAGCTCACGTTCTGGCTTTTTGGCTAGGATATCGCGCGCCAGGTAAAACGTCGAAAAGTGTTTGCCAATAATCTCGTCGGCGGTGTAACCCTTGTTCTTTTGAGCGCCTTTATTCCAAGTTTGCACGTAGCCATCGGCATCGAGTAGGAAAATCGCGTAATCTTCGACGCTCTCAACCAGCAGCTTGTACCTTTCCAACTCGCCAAGCGCGTCTTTGTGGGCAATTCTGACAGACGATAACTTTAGCGCTTGTTTTTGTGCACTCATATTTCTCCAGACCTTAAACGCTAATTATATGCCTGATGCCATTTAATTCGTAGCAGAATTGTTACAGACAATGTATTTTGTCTTTCGAGCCGCGGTACTTCTGTCATGTATGTAACTATTATTACTACACTATAACTTCATTCAGAGTAATATTAGGCTATCAATTAAAGAATGGAGCTACAAATGTTACTAACTATTGCCGGAGTTCTAATCGTTATTTGGCTGATTGCACTGCTCGTGCACGTTGGCGGCGCCTTAATACACATCCTGTTAGTGATTGGCTTGATAGTACTTATCATGCACTTCTTGCAGCGCGGTAAAACAAAAGTATAACCTGAGTTTGCGACTAAAGTATGGCTGCCGCCCGCTATAGCAGCATCCATATTATTTTTAACCCAAATAGTACGGGTGATGGCGAGGCTATGGCCAAGCAGCTTAAAGCTGAGCTGAGCAAAAGCCTGCCCGACCAAGCTATTGAGCTCGTTCCAACGCGCTTTGCCCGACATGCCGAGGAGTTATCCTACCAGTTGGCAAAATCAAACAAGCGGCCCTTAATAGTATCGGCCAGTGGCGACGGCGGCTATAACGAAGTGGTCAATGGGATTGTCAAAGCCAACCAAACCGGCGCGCACGGCGTGGCTGGGCTGTTGCCAGCTGGAAACGCCAACGATCATTACCACGATACGCACCGGGAGAGTACTTACGACGCTATTATTAAAGGCAATACGCAGCGCATTGACTTGCTAAAGTTGGAAGCCACGGCCGACCATAAACCATATACGCGGTTTGCGCATTCCTACATCGGCTTTGGTCTAACGCCGGCTGTAGCCAAAGAGCTCAACAAAGTTCACCTCAACTGGTTCAATGAGCTGTGGATAGTAGGCAAGTCTTTCGTTGGGCTCAAGCCAGTCATGGTCTTAGTTGACGGCAAGCGGCGCGCATATGATAGCTTAATATTCAGTAACGTCAGTGTCATGTCCAAAGTCTTAAACCTGTCACCTAAAGCCTCAAATAGTGATGGCCTGTTTGAACTGGCGGCATTTAAGCGACGCCACAAAGTAATGCTTTTACTCCGCCTACTCAAAGCTACAACAACTGGCCTGGTGGAGGACAAAAAACTAGACAGTTTTCGCTTTACTTGCCTCAGGCAAACTATCGCTCAGCTAGACGGCGAGGTAACTAAAATTGATGCAAAATCAGAGGTCAAGATTAGCATTGCTCCCAAAGCGCTGGAGTGCGTAGTTTAGACTGGCAACCACTAGCGGCCGAATAGCTTACGCAACTCCTCTTTGGCATCCTCTAAAACCTTCTTCTGGCTGGCGGAAATATTCTTGCCGCCGCGGTTAATGTGAAACGATAGCATCGACATGGCCGAGCGGTATGGCTCGGATTTGCGGCGGTTACTTTGCTCGGCGGATCGCTTTAAAGACAAGGCAATTTTGTGGGGATCATGCCAAGTAAATACGCCCTCTTCAAGATCGAGAGCATCACTCTTTTGCATTACTTGATGTGACCATTTATGCTGCGTCATACTTATATGCTAACAATCCCAGAGGGAGGAACAGTTAGGAAAGTCACAGCCACTGCGGCAGATAGGGGTTACATTACTTGTTATGAGAGCAATTTGGACAGGATCGATCAGCTTCGGTTTAGTTAATATCCCAGTCAAGATGTTCAGCGGTAGCCGCGCCCACGAAGGACTCGACTTAAATATGCTGCATAAAAAAGACCACGCCCGTATCCGCTATGCTCGTATTTGTCGTAAAGATGGCAAGGAAATACCGTACGACGAGATCGAAAAAGGCTATGAGTACCGCGACGGTGATTTTGTTACCCTGACAAGCGAGGATTTTAAAAAAGCCGACGCCCATCGAGCTGAAAGCATCGAAGTTAAGCAGTTTGTTGAAGAGTCAGAAATCGACAGCCGCTATTATGACAAGCCATACTATTTAGAACCGGGTAAAGGCGCCGATCGAGCCTATGCATTGCTGCGCGACGCTTTGGAATCATCAGGCAAAGTTGCGCTGGTAAAGTTTGCTATGCGCAGTCGCGATAACATGGGGGCACTGAAACCGCTCGGTAACGCCATAATCCTCAATCAAATGCGGTTCCCGGCCGACCTGCGCAGTGGCGCCGACCTCAATTTCCCAAAAAAGAATGCTGCCAAAAAAGAAGAAGTTGAGATGGCTCTCAAGCTCATTAAGCAGCAAACTAAGCACTTTATTCCAGAGGATTGGCACGACACTTACACCGAGGAGCTGGAAGATATAATCAAGGACAAAGCCAAAGGCCACAAGCCAAAGAAACGCAGCGAAGCGCCGACTGATACCAAAGTGACCGACTTGATGGCCACGCTCAAGGCTAGCCTCAAGGAGTAACTTATGTCGCTGGCTGCCTACAAAAGAAAGCGGCACTTTACTAAGACCTCGGAGCCGAAAGGTAAACTCCATAAGGCTGCTAAACAGCTGGAGTTTGTTGTCCAAAAACATGACGCCTCGCGGCTGCACTATGATTTTCGGCTGGAGCTAGACGGCGTATTAAAAAGCTGGGCTGTCCCAAAAGGACCATCATTGAATCCGGACGACAAACGGTTAGCCATGATGGTCGAAGACCACCCGTACGATTACCGGACTTTTGAGGGCGAAATTCCCAAAGGTAACTACGGTGCGGGAGATGTCATTGTTTGGGACAAAGGTACGTACGAGCCTGCCGAAAAGAGCAGCGCACCGCAAAAAGATCTAAAAACTGCTCTAAAAAAGGGCCATCTCAGTTTTGTAATGCATGGCCAAAAGTTGCAAGGTGAATTTAGTTTGGTCAAAAGTCCGCACATGGGCGAAAACGCCTGGCTGCTAATAAAGAAACACGACAAATTTGCCTCCAAACAAGATATCACAAAACAGACCCAGTCAGCCCTGAGCGATAAGTACTTGCCAAAAGACCAGGCCGAACCTGATGCACCCAAAACGAAGCTACTCAGCAATGTAAAACCAATGAAGGCGACGCTGACCGAAGCGCCGTTTGACGATAAAGATTGGATTTACGAAGTTAAGTGGGACGGTTATCGAGCAATCGGCAGTTGGGACGGCAAACATGTTCAGTTATATTCTCGCAACGGCAATGACTTTGCGGACCGCTACGCTCCAGTTACCGAAGCGTTGCGCGCTTTGCCAAAACCAGCCGTGCTTGACGGCGAAATTGTCATGGTCGATGAAGATGGCAAG
>Ga0207667_10002632_pt1 | contig 22201 bp, 16 predicted proteins | sample KBSCornC52_FD_184301 | JGI IMG/M metagenome (GOLD analysis project Ga0207667, IMG submission 184301) | Corn rhizosphere microbial communities from Kellogg Biological Station, Michigan, USA - KBS Corn C5-2 (SPAdes) (version 2) | ecosystem: Host-associated > Plants > Roots > Rhizosphere > Soil ...
CTTTTTTGGCCGCAAAAAAAACAGGCCAAAAACGCCAGCTGGAATATGGCATCAGGGATAACAGTTTTACCGTAAAACTGTTAAGCAAGGATTCAACCACGGTGAGTACAGCAGTAGTCAAAAATCATCCATCTGCAACCCCGGTTGTAAAGGAACAAAAAAAGATTACGACGTCGTCAAAACATCACACCACAACTCCTAAAAAAACAAAGAAGAAACGCAGGAAACATCATAGAAGCGATGATGAGGGGTAATAGCTGATTCTCATTCGAGGAGTTGATTCACTGCATTTATTTGGCTGTTATAAAAATTCAACTTCCTTACATCTGCACATTAATTCGCACATTTGCACGTTATACATCCGTAGATCAACACATGCATTTTCTGTATCCATTATTCCTTCTTGCATTGTTTGCGCTGGCAATCCCTGTATTGATCCATTTGTTTAATTTTCGGAGGTATCAAAAGGTGTATTTTAGCAATGTGCAGTTTTTAAAAGAGGTACAGGAGCAGCAATCGCATCGCAGAAACTTAAAAGAACGCCTCATTTTGGCCTCCAGGTTGCTGGCGCTTATGTTTTTGGTTTTTGCATTTGCCAAACCTTACATATCTAATCAAAATAGTGTCAATACCGGCAAACAGCAGGCGGTAAGCATATTTGTAGATAACTCCTACAGTATGGAAACGCTGAACCGCGAAGGTTCTTTACTGGACGAGGCCAAGCGGCGGGCAAAAGAGATTGCATCCGCTTATGGCGTAAACGACAGGTTTCAGCTATTAACGCAGGATTTTGAAGGAAAGCACCAGCGTTTGCTGAGCCGGGACGAGTTTGATGATGCGGTGGACACGATAAAGATAAGTCCGCAAACCCGCAATTTACAGCAGATCATCAGCAGGCAACAAAGCCTGCTGGCTATGCACAAAGAACAACCAGGCTCCATATTCCTGGTATCCGATTTTCAGAAAAACATGCTTACCACGCGCCCGATAAATACCGATACGGGATTGCGTATCACCCTCGTTCAGCTAAAGGCGAGCAAACTGCCTAACGTAGCGGTTGATTCGGTAGCGCTATTAAGCGCTATTCATCGCCCCGGCGAAAGCGAGAAATTGGTGATCAGGCTGCATAATTATGCTGATGAAGCTGCAGAGAAAATACCGCTTAAACTATTGGTAAACGGCGCTCAAAAGGCTTTGGGCAGTTATACAGTTGCTGCCAGGGCTATTCAGTACGATACGCTGGTGTTTTCCGGCTTGCAGGCTGGCTGGCAGCGTGGCGAAATAACTTTGCAGGATAACCCGGTAACTTTTGATAATAAGTTTTATTTTTCGTTCAAGGTAACGCAACAAATGCCGGTGTTGTTAATCGATGGTGGTATTCCAAACCCATATCTAAAAGCCGTTTTTGGCTCCGATTCATTTTTCGAAGTACACCGTGTTCCTGACGGTAATGTTGATTATGCGGCCTTAAATACTTATCCATTGGTTATCTTGAGTGATATTGCTGCAATTTCTACGGGTTTATCGCAACAATTAAAAACATACGTAAATAAAGGCGGTACACTCCTTGTTTTTCCATCCGACGAAGTTGACCTGCCCAGTTACAAAGAGCTATTGTCGGGTTTGCATACGCCTTATTTTGAAAGTTTAGCTACCGACAATGCAAAGGTTTCGTCCATTAACCTGCAAAATCAAGTATTTAAAAATATTTTCGAAGATTTTCCTCAAAACCCAGACCTGCCCGCCGTAAAAAAATATTATACGCTGAGTTCAACGGGTAATAACGCCGAAGATTTAATGAGCCTTCCCGGCCGGAAACTATTTTGGGCTGGGTTTAACCCAGGAAAGGGGAGGGTGTATATTTCAGCAGTCCCGCTGAATGAGAGTTTTAGCAATTTGCCACGCCACGCCTTATTTGTGCCCATTATGTTCAGGATTGCATTGCTGAGTGGGCACGATCAGCCCTTGTCGTACACCCTTGGCCGCGACGAATCCATTGAAGTGCCACCGGTGCAAACTAATGAAAAGCAACTTTTAAAACTGGTAAACAATAAGCAAAGCCTTATACCCGATACCAAACAAGCAGAAGGGAGCACCATGCTTTACATGGCCGACCAACTGCAAACAACCGGTACGTACGATCTGAAGAAGCAGGATAGTACCGTTGCCGTGCTGGCTTTTAATGATAACCGCAGCGAATCGGACCTGAGCTATTTAAACAGCACTGAGTTGGCTAAACAGGTGCCCCGAGCAAACCCTGTTTTGGAGGCTGGCAAGGGCTCATTAAAAGGTTCGGTAACCGAATCAAATTTCGGCTTACAATTATGGAAACTTTGTATAATTTTGGCATTGATTTTTCTCGGGGCCGAGATATTGCTGATAAGGTTTTACAAAACTGATTTTCAGCCAGTTTCGCAACCAGTTTAAATCGATACAAAACCCATCTTAAAGCAGCGCAAATGAATTTGCTCATTAAATCCGCAACTATAATTGATCCTAATTCCCCTTTTAACCAAAAAATAGCCGACGTTTTAATCGAAAAAGGAGTTATCACGCAAGTGGCAGCCGAAATCGAAGCCGACGTGGAAATTTTTGATGCAGAAGGTAAATATGTTGCACCGGGTTTTTTTGATCTGAATTGCAATATCGGCGAGCCCGGCCTGGAAACCAAGGAAGATTTATACACCGGCACCAGGGCCGCAGCAGCAGGAGGCTTCACGGGGATTGCGTTGATGCCTAATACTGTGCCGCCCGTTCATTCCAAGTCCGAAATTGAATACCTGCTGAACCGTTCGCGCAAAAACCTGGTTGATGTGTTTCCGCTGGGCACTGTGTCGCATAAACGTGAAGGAAAAGACCTTGCCGAAATGTACGATATGTATCTGAGTGGCGCCAAGGCCTTTACCGATGGTAACAAGCCGGTGCAGGATGCCGGTTTAATGGAACGCGCGCTGCTTTACGCGCAGGGATTCGACGCTTTGATTATCTCGTATCCTGAAGATATAGCCATCGCCGGCAAAGCTAAAGTCAATGAAGGTGAGATAAGTACCCTTCTGGGCATGAAAGGCATCCCGTCCTTAGCGGAAGAGCTGATGATTGCCCGCGATTTATACCTGGCGGAGTACACAGGCTCAAAAATACATTTCAGTACCATATCCACCACCCGCTCGGTCGAACTGATACGCGAGGCAAAACGCAAAGGCCTTGAAGTTACCTGCGATGTTGCTGCTTATAGCCTCGTATTAACCGACGAGGCGCTGCTTGGCTTCGATAGTCTATATAAAGTTAAACCGCCCCTGCGTGCGCAGGATGATGTTGATGCACTGCTTGCCGGTGTTATTGATGGAACCATCGACGCCATTGTATCGCAGCATACGCCTCACGAGGTTGAATTTAAAGACGTGGAGTTTGAGGTTGCAGAATTTGGGATGATCGGCTTGCAAACCGCTTTCCCGCTGGCGCTGAAAGCGGGATTGGACATCACTACAGTTGTGCAAAAACTGGCTATTAGCCCCAGGGAAATATTGAACGTTGATATCCCGGTAATTGCCGAAGGGCAGGAGGCGAACCTGGTGATTTTAGATGCTGATACCGAATGGGAGTACAATAAAATGAATAACAGGTCGAAATCATATAATTCGCCGTTTATAGGGCAGAACTTAAAAGGAAAAGTACTGTTAACCTTTAATAACAAACTCCTTTATAAATAATTAAAATCATGATCGATCCTAAAGTAAACATAGCCATCGAAGCGGCATTGAATGCCTTTTCGAAATATAATAGTTTTGAAGCCACTCCCTTTATCAGCGTGATAGGTGAGATATTCCAATCGGATAATGACTTCATGACAAAAACCGAAATGCTTGATGAGGTTTTCGATGATTATTCGCAAATGGAAGACTTGCGCGAGATATTTTTTGACTTGCTGCTGATCAATTTCTTTAGCGCCGATGTTAAAAAGCTGGAAGATGACTACCTGGATTCCCCTGAATGGGAAGAAATTGAGGAACAAACACTTGACCGCGGCACCGAACTATTAAACCTGCTATTATACCTGAATGAGTGTGCCGATGAAGATATTGAACCGGAACTGGAAGACTACCTGAAGGAGTTTTTATTGGTTGATGAAGACGAATTCCAGGATGAATACCGCATATACGAACCGGTGATTTCCAACCAGATCCTGATTGAAAGCCCGTTGGCGGAAATCAGCAAGGTGGCATCAAAACTGCCCGAAGATTCGGAATTGAAGGAGTTGTTTTACCCAATGATGTGCTTCTTTCAAAATACCAGCCCGTCATCCGAAGAAAAAAACAGCATAGCCGCTCAATCGAAAAATAAAGAGTTTGACATGGCGGTGTTGGAAATTCTGGTTAGTTTTTGCTAAAAATGCCGATTGCGATAGCGAAAAACTTGGGTAAATCGGTGGAATCACAAAACTGAAAAATCAGTGAAATCACAAGAACAATCGGTGCAATCATAAAATAAATGGACGATCTTAAAAAGAAAATAAGAATATACGGGGTTAAAAATGGTTTATTATTGGGCATTGCTGTAGTGGTGCTAACAGTTATTTCGTTTTATTTCATTACCGGGTTTACTAAATCGCCACTGCTGTTTATAGCTGCGCCTATTGTTCTCCGGGTGTTAATTCCAATTGCAATTGTAGTAGCGCTATGTTTCAGGATGCGTAAGCAAATTGGCGGGCTCTGGACCTTTAAACAAGCGACTACTGGAATTTTTATCCTGTTTTTTACGGCTTATGTCATCAATGTGATCGGTATTGATATACTGTTTTATAAACTGGTTGAACCGGCGAGTGCACAAAAAATGCAAACTGTCGCTATAAACATGAAGACCAATTTGATGAAAACCACGGGCGCCAGTCAAAAAAATATAGATTCGGCTATTGTTGATATGAAAAAAGATATGGCGCCTGCTAAAGACGACTCCATTGTGAATATAATTATGGGGTACGGCTTTGTTATTTTGTTCCTGTTTGTTTTTGCGTTGATTTTTAGCGCCTTGCTCCGAAATGCCGAATACGTACCCGCCGCGAAACAATAATTGTAAATATTTTTATCTTTTTTGACCGTTTGCTGCCTTGTGAGTATTGGAACCTAAAGGTGCCAATAGACAGCAGCTCCTTATGCATGCCATTAAAAAACTTTCATTTAGTGCTTGTGGGAATGCTGTAAATAATGTTTAATTTTATTTAAACTAACTCACACCATCAAAATGGAAAATTCAAAACCAAATTCAACCAATGTGGCCTTTAAATGGGCGCTTATCAGTTTTGTCGTCGGTATAGTATTTATGTATCTGTGGCAGTTCATGAATGTACCTCAAACTTCGCCGATAAAATGGATAGGCTATGTTGCCTTTATAGCATTTTTGCTGCTCGCTCAAAAAGAGTTCAGAGACCAGTTGGGCGGTTTCATTTCATTTGGCGACGCATTCCTAGCCGGTTTTTTATTCTCCGTATTTGCCGGGATACTGTCGGCCATCTTTATATATGTTTATTATTCTTATTTGAGTCCACAAGTTTATCAACAGGTTTTGGATGCTCAAAGGGCTGCCATGGAGGCTAAAAATATGCCTAGCGATCAGGTGGATCAGGGTATGAAAATCATGAATAATTACGGTATAATTATAACAACAGGGATGGTGGTTGTTCTTACCCCAATAATCGGGGCTGTTATAGCTTTAATTGGCGCTGCAATCTTTAAGAAAGAGCGTTCTATTCTTGATATTGAAAGACAGGCATAAGCTATTGTATATATTATTAAAACAGTAAAGGCCCTTCCGAGATGAAAGGGCCTTTATTATTTCAGTGCAGGTATTTATTAATGATGACTCTTCATCACATTACGCACAATATCATTACCGAACACAAATACCATTAGCGTTACAAGCAACACAAAGCCAACTATTTGGGCGCGCTCTAAAAATTTATCGCTTAAAGGTTTTCCTTTTATCATTTCAATTAATAGGAAGAGTGAGTGTCCGCCATCAAGCGCAGGTATAGGGAGCAGGTTGGTTAAGGCGAGAACCATTGATAGAACGCCTACAAGGCTCCAAAAACGAATCCAGTCTATGTGGGGGCCAAACATTGTAGCCATGGCTACAGGGCCGCTAACAGCCTTGTTGAATTTAACCTCGCCCTTAAATATTTTACTGATGCCTTTTGCATCGTTATTAAAGGTGCCCCAGGCCTTGGTTGCGCCAACCGGTAACGATCCAAAGAAACTGAAGGTAATCTTTTTAGTTTTTGGGGTATCCAGCGATGGTTTAAATCCTAAGATACCATCTTTATTTACAGAGCCTGTTCCCACAATAACATTGCCATCGCGTTTTATAGATACTTTTACATCCTTGTTTTTATTTTGCTGTAAAACCGATTGTAATTCATCGAAGTAACCTACTGTAGATGCGTTTATAGCTACTATACTGTCGCCCTTTTGCAGTCCGGCCTTGTGGGCGCCACTTTTGGGATCAACCGAACTTACCGAGAACTTCATCCTCGGTTCCCGGTTGATGAACTCATCGATACCCTGATCAGATATGTCATTTAACACATTTGCCGGTATTTTTACATGTAAAGTTTGCGTACCGCGGGCAACAGTTAAGTCAGTATTGCCCATGATCACTTTAGGGCCGGTAAGCTCCTCAAACCGCACCACAGGTTTACCGTTTATTTCTGTAACCTGGTCGCCCGGTTGCAAGCCTAATTTAACGCCTATTTTGCCGGGCAATATGCCATACTTTACGTTTGAGTTGGGTATATAGGTTTCGCCGTATTTAATGGTTAAAACCCAAAAAATAAATATGCCCAGTATGATATTTACCGTGATGCCGCCGAGCATTACAATTAAACGCTGCCATGCCGGTTTCGAACGGAATTCCCATGGCTGCGGTGGACCTGCGAGTTGCTCGGTATCCATCGATTCATCAATCATTCCCGCAATTTTGACATAGCCGCCCAGTGGCAGCCATCCAATACCATATTCAACGCCTTTATAGTTAAATTTAACCAGACTGATACCCCATGCATCAAAAAAAAGATAGAACTTTTCAACCTTGATGCCGAAGGCACGGGCCGCTAAAAAGTGCCCCAGCTCATGCAGGATTACCAAAATTGAAAGACCCAGTATCAACTGGCCAACCATTATCACTATATTCATTCGTAGTATTTATTAAAATAATAATGCCTTTAACGGCATTTTTTGTATTAAATTTTGTGCAAAGATGCGTGTTTCTTTATCAGTATTCAAATAGTCTTCCAAAACAGGTCGCTCGGTAAAGGCAATATGTTGCATACATTGTTCAATAACCTCACTCATGCCTAAAAATCCAACTTCCTTGTTCAAAAATCCGGCCACTGCTACCTCATTCGCTGCATTAATAATGCAGGGCATATTACCACCCTTCTTTAATGCATCAAATGCAAGGGCAAGATTGCGAAAAGTTTTCAGATCGGCTTTTTCAAATGTCAGCTGCGGGTAATTTATAAAGTCAAAACGTTTAAAATTGTTTTTTATACGCGACGGATAGGTGAGGGCGTATTGGATAGGTAACTTCATATCAGGTAGGCCCATTTGTGCTTTGATGGAACCATCGCGAAACTGCACCATGGAATGGATAATGGATTGCGGATGCACAATCACGTCTATTTGCTCCACATCAACATCAAAAAGCCACTTAGCTTCAATAACCTCCAGCCCTTTATTCATCAGCGACGCGGAGTCGATGGTGATTTTAGCGCCCATAACCCAGTTAGGGTGTTTTAGGGCATCTTCCCGGGTAACATTATTTAAAAAATCGACTGATTTTCCCCTGAAGGGCCCACCGGATGCTGTCAAAATAATTTTCTCTACTTCGTTGCCTCCTTCGCCGGCCAGGCATTGAAAAATGGCTGAGTGTTCCGAATCGACAGGTAATATTTTTACCCCGTGTTTTTTAGCCAGGCCAGTAACCAATTCGCCGGCAACAACAAGGGTTTCTTTATTTGCTAACGCGATGTCCTTACCTGCCTTAATAGCTGCAATAGTGGGCTCCAGGCCGGCAAAGCCAACCATAGCGGTTAAAACAATATCAATTTCAGGATGCGTAACCGTTTCAATAATGGCATTGATGCCTGCCAAAACCTTAACATCAGTATTGGTAAGGGAATCTTTTACATATTGATATTTTGTGCTGTCGCAGATGATGGCATACACCGGATTAAACTGCAACGCCTGTGCAATCAACAGGTCTGCATTGGAATTTGCAGTGAGTAAAAATACACTGAACAAGTCATCGTTTCCCCCAATGACCTCAAGGGTTTGGGTACCGATGCTTCCTGTGCTGCCCAGAATGGCTATGTTTCTTTTGTTGGTCAATGTTTTCTATAACTCCTTAAAAACTTTCTGTATCTGCTCCAACTGTCATTGCGAGTGCAGCGCGGCAACCTCTTCGTTGGCAAGTCGTCTACATGTGAGGCGACGAGGTTGCTTCGTTCGTTCCTCACTCGCAATGACATGGTTATTGATTGCTTACATATTTTTCCAGTCCATCAGCAATTTTCCTGTCGTTCGCCAATCTTGGTACCTTATTCTGTCCGCCCAATTTGCCCTGCGACCGCATATAATTTATAAAGGTATCTTTTTTCAGGCTTTGGATAACCAAAGGTTGCAAAATGTTACCCTCAATCAGGTCGAAATAGTAAATATTTTTCTTTTGCAGGGCTTTATCCACTTCTAACGCAAATGCCTTTAAGTTTGTTGGGGGGGTACCAAACTCCACAAACCACTCATGGTAGGGGAGTTCGCCTTTTGGCGCATTTACCTGCGGCGCAACTGTAAACTCTATCACATCAACGCCATGTTGGTTTGCTACGCTCATTAAAGCATGTTCAACTTCTTCCCCAATTACGTGCTCGCCAAACGCTGATATATAATGCTTTATACGACCGGTGACTACTATTTTGTAAGGGTTTTTCGATACAAATTTAACCGTATCGCCCAGGCTATAGCCCCACAAACCGGCGCTTGTATTTAATATTAATGCATAGTTTTTATCCAGTTCGATGTCTTTCAGGCTGATGCGCGTTGGCTCATCATTAAAAAATTCATCGGCAGGTATAAATTCATAAAATATGCCGGAATCAACCATTAGCAACAGACCTTTTTCTTTCTGCCTGTCCTGGAAAGCAATAAAACCTTCAGATGCGGGATATGTCTCTATCGAATCGATGGCAAAGCCAATGCTCTCCTCCATCCGCGCACGGTAAGGCTCAAAGTTTACGCCACCATGCACATAAAGTTTAAAGTTTGGAAAGATATCCTTTATTTTTTTGTCGCCGCAGGTTTCCGAAAGCCTGTCGAAATACATCTGGCACCAGGGTGGTATGCCCGAAATAAGCCGCATATCTTCATTTTTGGTTTCTGCCACAATAGCATCTACCTTTTGCTCCCAATCATCTATGCAATTTACTTTGTAACTCGGTAAGCGGTTTTTTTGAAGGTAGCCCGGCACATGATGGGCTACTATACCCGATAAGCGCCCGGTTGAAATACCTGCTTTAACATCCAACACAGGGCTGCCCTGTAAAAAAATCATTTTACCATCTACAAAATCGGCGTTGCCGGTTTCATAAATATAACTGAGTAAAGCGTTGCGGGCAGCTTTTATGTGCTCGGGCATGCTCTCCTTTGAGATAGGAATATATTTTACGCCCGATGTAGTACCGGATGTTTTAGCCAGGTAAGCCGGTTTGCCCGGCCAGAGCACATTTTCTTCTCCCTGGGTTACCCTTTCAATGTAAGGCCGCAGGTCCTCGTAATCATATACTGGCACATTTTTTTTAAAATCTTCATAGGTGGAGATGTCTTTAAAAAAATGCGTTTTGCCAAAAGCGGTTTCTTTGGCATTGCTGATAAGATATTCAAGTGTTTTTTGCTGAAGTTCGACAGCGTCATGGCGGAGTTTGTTTAAACTGCGGTTAACCAGGGCCGCAAATGGTTTGCTTAATGCTGCTTTTAAGCCCATAAATTAAACAGTTTCGGTAATGTCGTCGTCAACATCCAGGTGGCTGTACACTAGCTTGCGGTAGGCCACCACTAACAGTATGTTAATAAAAGGTATAACAAATATTATCCCTATAACCGTTAAGGAGCCGATGAAAACTATTGCCTCAATAAACAAAAACAATAAAAAATATTTAAAAAAGTTGCCTTTTATAAGATTGAAACTTTGTGAGATAGACTCAAATGGGCCGGAGCCATCATCCACGATGAAACATGTGCAAACCGGGAAGTAAAAAAGATAGAAAAATTCAAAAAAGATACCGACGAATATCCCAAGCAAGCTTTGTAAAAGTCCGGGATTTAGTTTTTGAATAGCATTAGTCATAAATACGGTGATAGTGCTGATAATCACCAAAAGGAGCAGGTAACTAAAAATCATTTTGACGCTGGGCACTATATCCTTGAATTCAAAATCATAATATTCTTTATCTAAAAGTCTAAAAATAAGTTTGATGAAACCCAGAAATATAAAGCAGACACCCACTAATAAAAATACCACACCAATTGTCGTTAAAACTTCGTCGGCTATAATGTCGTAAATGACAAACGACGCCCCGATCACGATAGCAAAAGCCAGCAAAGTATATACCGCTATAGTTGCGAAATTCTTTCTCAAAATCCGCCAGGTAATACTAATGGTTTCCGTTACCGAAAAAGGGTGGTACATATATTATTTTTTTATGATAATTTGAATATTATCCGCTTGCCAAAATCCTGCATAAAACCTAACCCATAGGCAATCAATAGGGTAAATGAAGCTATAATGCTCAAAAATGCGATTTTAAAAGATTTGTTTTTCCACCACGCATGAAAAAATATCAACAAAATATAAATCGCCATAATAAAGTTACATATAGTGGCGATAGGCCATCGCATAACGTTGGCTGCAATGGAGAAAGCAAGAAAAAGCGTGAACGACGCCGGAAAAAAATGAACCAGCTTTAAACCCTTTGGGAAAAATTTATAAACATTAATGCGCGCCCTGCCAAAAAAGTGAAGTTGCTTGTAAAACTTAATAAAATTGGTGCGACGCTTATGATAAACTTTGGCTTCGGGGATCAATCCTATTTTAAAACCGAGGGAATGGATGCGAATGCTGAATTCTATGTCTTCGCCCAGGCGGGTAATAATAAAACCGCCTGCTTTTTCCCATACCTGCCGCGATATGCCCATGTTAAAACTGCGCGGGTGAAATTGCCCGATCGCTTTTCTACTGCCGCGTGTGCCGCCGGTAGTAAAAGGGGAGGTCATGGCATAGCTGATAGCCTTTTGCACCGGCGTAAATGAGTGATGCGAATCGTCAGGTCCTCCGTAAGCATCCAAATAGTTTTTTGTGAGTGAATCGTTGACTATCTGCAGGTAATCTTCAGGAATTAAACAATCAGAATCAAAAACAACAAAATAATCGCCTTTCGCACGCTCAAAACCAAAATTGCGGGTAAAGCCCTGGCCTTCATTCTCTTTTACAAAATATTTTACGTCCAGCTTGTCTGAAAAATCTTTCACAATTTCCCCCGCATCGTCAACGGAGCCATCTTCAATCACCAAAACCTCAAACTGCTTGTACGTTTGCAGCACGAGGCTTTCCAGCAGTTCTTTTATCTCCTGCGGGCGGTTGTATAAAGGGATGATGATGGAAAAAAACATTGTTTAATTTGAAGATTTGTTGATTTGAAAATTTGAAAATACTGTTTTCGTTGCTGAATTATCAAAATCAATTCCCCACATTTCTGCGTTTGAATGGCCAAAATTAATTTCCCCCATCTTCAAATTTTCAAATTGATTAATTTTCAAATTGCGTAATTGTCAAATTAAATAATCTCCTCGACCTGGTACTTATTCCGCTCGCTGGCGCTTCGGGACACTAACTCCGCCACAAAGCCGGTTAAAAACATTTGTGATCCGAGTATAATGGCTACCAGCGCTATATAGAATAATGGCTGTGCGGTTACATCGCGGTGCACTTTCAAGCCGTGCGCTATGGCGTATAGTTTATCCCAGATGATCCATATGGCACAAATAGTTCCTGCTAAGAAACTTAAGGTGCCAATGGTTCCAAAAAAATGCATGGGGCGCTTGCCAAACTTGCCCACAAAAAATATCGACATCAAATCCAGCAACCCGTTTATAAAACGACTGATGCCAAATTTGGTTTTGCCGTACTTACGCGGGCGGTGCTCTACAATCTGTTCACCAATTTTTACAAAGCCTGCCCATTTGGCTATTACGGGAATATAGCGGTGCATCTCGCCATAAACCTCTATGTTTTTAACAACTGCCTTGCGGTAGGCTTTTAGTCCGCAGTTAAAATCGTGCAAGTTGTGTATGCCGCTCATACGGCGTGTGGCGGCATTATATAATTTTGTTGGGATAGTTTTGCTTAAAGGGTCATGCCGTTTTGCTTTCCAGCCCGATACGAGGTCGTATTTTTCTTCTGTGATGCGGCGGTAAAGCTCCGGTATCTCGTCCGGACTATCCTGCAGGTCGGCATCCATGGTGATCACTACATCGCCCTGTGCGGCTTCGAAACCGGTGTTCAAGGCGGCGGATTTACCATAATTACGCCTGAATTTTATACCTTTTATAAAAGGATTGTTTTTTTGCAGTTTCCTGATCATTTCCCAGGAGCCGTCGCTGCTGCCATCGTCAACTAGGATGATTTCATAAGTGAAACGGTTATTGTCCATTACGCTGCTTATCCACGAGGTAAGCTCAGGTAATGATTCAACTTCATCGTAAAGAGGTACTACAACTGATATATCCATTTATGCCGCAAAAGTATAAAAAAGTTGGTTAAGTTGAGTTAGTTCGAAAGTCGGAAAGTCCGGAAGACCGAAAGAAACGGCGGATCAAAAATATATAAGTAAAAACCCTTTCGCTAATTCCTTTTGCCCTGTAACGTTTTTAACTTTTCGTCGTCATAGATATTTTACTGATAAATTTAAAAACAAAATGTTCCTTTACTTTAAAAGGCCAAACAAATTCAGAAAGTCAACTTATTCAACAATTTAACTTACTCTAACTCGTTGCAACTTACTACAACTCATTACAACTTAATCCAACTCAATCCACTTACATCAACAACAAAAACCCTATCTTGCCTTTAATTAAAAATTATCTAATATGAATTTTAACAAAATTGCCTTATCAGCATTAACATGTCTGTGTGCCCTAACTACGCTGGCACAGGATACAACGCACTCTTCTTCAAAATATGATCAGCACAAGGTTTTTAATCCATTATTTTATCCTGATAAAGGAACGGTTTACCGCACAACTGCCGGTACTCCGGGTTCAAAATACTGGCAAAACCATGCAGATTATAAGCTAAACGTTACTTTAGATACCGTAAAACAAAGTATTAGCGGTACAGCTTTAATAACGTATACCAATAACAGTCCGGATGCGCTTGACTTCCTATGGCTACAGGTTGACCAAAACATTTACCGCGAAGATTCACGCGGCGAAGCGACCAGCCCTGTTGAGGGTGGCCGTTTTAACAATAAAACATTCACCGATGGCGACCAGATAAAAGGTGTTTACGTGATAAAAAACGGGAAAGCCGAAAAGGTGGATTACCTGGTGACCGATACCCGCATGCAAATTAAACTAAACGATTCGCTGCGTGCCGGTGGTGCCAAAATCCAGCTAAAGATTGATTATGGTTTCGATATCCCGAAATATGGTACCGACAGGATGGGCCGCGTACTCACCAAAAACGGCTGGATATACGAAATTGCCCAATGGTACCCCCGCATGGAGGTTTATGACGATGTTACCGGCTGGAACGTGATTCCTTACATGGGCGCCGGTGAGTTTTATTTAGAGTATGGTAATTTTGACTACACCATTACTGCACCCGCAAGTTTGGTTGTGGTAGGGTCCGGCGAATTGCTGAACTCGACCGAAGTGCTGACACCAACCGTTTTAAGTCGTTTAGCTGTTGCAAAAAACAGCGACAAAACGGTTATGATTAAGGATACCATGGACCTTGCTGACGCAAAATTTCACCCGCAAACGGCAAACCTCACCTGGCATTTCTATTGTAAAAACGCGCGTGATGTTTCATGGGCCGCATCGAAAGCCTTCCTGTGGGATGCATCACGTATAAACCTGCCAAGCGGTAAAAAAGCGCTTGCCCAATCGGTTTATCCTGTTGAAAGCAAAGGCCAGAATGCCTGGAGCCGCTCAACTGAGTATGTTAAAGGATGTATCGAATTATACTCGAACGAGTGGTACGAGTATACTTACCCGGTAGCTACAAACGTAGCCGGTACAGTTGGCGGTATGGAATATCCTGGCATTGTATTTTGCGGCTCGGATAACCAGGGTGGTGGCTTATGGGAAGTAACCAATCACGAATTTGGCCATAACTGGTTCCCGATGATTGTAGGTTCAAACGAGCGTAAATATGCCTGGATGGACGAAGGTTTTAATACCTTTATTAATAAGGTAGATACCAAAGTATTTAACAACGGCGAATATTACGAAAAACCTGATGTACAAAAGGAAGCGCCGGCAATGTTTGCACCCGAAGCCGACGCCATCATGAACATACCTGATGTGATTCAGCCTGATTACCTGGGTTACGCGGCTTATGAAAAACCATCGCGCGGCTTACTTATTTTGCGTGAGCAAATTTTAGGTGAAAAACGCTTTGATTTTGCTTTCCGCACATACATTAAACGTTGGGCATTTAAACACCCAACGCCATGGGACTTTTTCCACTCGATGGATAACGCTGCCGGGGAAGATTTAAGCTGGTTTTGGAACGAGTGGTTCCTGAGCACAATGAAGCTGGATCAGTCGGTTAAAAGTATTAATTATGTTGATGGGGATCCGTCGAAAGGGTCACTCATCACCATCGAAAACCTGGAAGGTCTGGCTTTACCGGTAACAATAGCTGTTAAGGAAGAAAATGGTAAAACCAGTACCGTAAACCTTCCGGCAGAAATATGGCAGCGAGGTGGTACCTGGACGTTCGCTTATAAATCGACTTCGAAAATAGCAAGCGCCATTATTGATCCTGACCATGTTTTACCTGATATTAATCCCGAGAATAATGGCTTCAGCGGCGTAAGTATTCCTAAAGATATTACGGCCGCTACCGTTATTAAAAACTATCTCGACGCTATTGGCGGTGAAGCCAAATTAAAGGATGTGAAAGATTTAACCGTTAATTCAGAAGGTACTGTACAAGGCCTTAACGTTGTAAGGGTGAACGAGAATAAAACGCCCGATAAATTTTTCCAGGACATTAGCGTGCCAACTTATAATAACCTGAATGTTTATCACGTGGTTTATAACAGCGACAGTATTGCGGTTAAGCAGTTGAATAAACCGGTTGACCTTGCAAAAGATGTGAAGGCTGCTGTAAGAAACCGTTATAAATTATTTCCCGAGCTTGATTTTAATAAACCGGGCTATACCATGCAACTTGATCCTGCACTGAAAATAGTGAATGATCAATTGGCTTATTTAATTACGGTAACATCGCCTGACGGTGTTAAGATTAATTATTATTACGACATGAAAACCGGTTTAAAAATTAAACAGTATACCGTTGCGCCGCTTGGCACGGTAATGGAGTGGCGCGATTACCGCGATATTGAAACCGGTATAAAAATACCTTTTGATGAAAAAACGACCGTTGTTGGCCAGCCCATCGAGTTTAAAGTAAAGAGCACGAAGGTGAATAGTGGATTATCAAATGATTTGTTTAAATAACCTGCTATAAAAGTAGCATATAATAAAGAAGGGCTTCCGTGAAAACGAAAGCCCTTCTTTGTTTAAATAGGTGATATTTTAATTAGATCACCTTAGTATCATACAAAACCTGGTTCATATAACGTACAGCGCCGGCGCTTTCGTCAAATTTAGCTTGCTCGGCATCGCTCAGGTCAAATTCTTTAATTTCTTCCCAGCCATTTTTGCCGATGATAACCGGAACCACCAGCGAAATATCTTTATGACCATACTCACCTTCAAGGGCAACGCCGCAGCTTAATAATTTTTTCTGATCGCGTACAATGCTCTCCACCATAAACGCAGTGCCAGCACCCGGTGCATACCATGCTGAGGTACCAATCAGTTTGGTTAAAGTAGCGCCGCCAACCATGGTAGCAGCAACCACTTTTTCCTGCTGCTCTTTGCTCAATAACTGTGTAACCGGGATGGTATTCCAGGTAGCGTGGTTAATCAATGGGATCATGGTGGTATCTCCGTGGCCGCCAATAACTACGGCGTTAAGATCGGCAGGGGAGCAGCCAAGTTCCTGGCTTAGGTAATATTTAAACCTTGCCGAGTCCAAAGCACCACCCATACCCAAAATTCTGTTCTTCGGCAGGCCCGAAGTTTTCAAGGTCAGGTAGTTCATGGTGTCCATCGGGTTGGAAACAACAATGATGATGGTATTTGGCGAATGTTTAAGAATGTTTTCGGTAACGCTTTTCACAATATTGGCGTTGGTTCCTATCAGTTCTTCGCGGGTCATCCCCGGTTTACGCGGCAGGCCCGAGGTAATTACCACTACTTCCGAATCAGCTGTAGCTGCGTAGTCGTTGGTAACACCTTTAATTTTTGTATCAAAGCCTAATAGCGCCGATGTTTGCATCATATCAATCGCCTTGCCTTCGGCAAAACCTTCGCGGATGTCTAACAGAATTAATTCTTCAGCTAATTCTTTCCTGGCGATATTGTCTGCGCAGGTAGCGCCAACTGCTCCGGCGCCAACAACTGTAATCTTCATAATATATTTTGATTTGGAGATGGAAAAATAAATTGGCCGAAGATAGATATTTATATTTTTCTATATGTAAAAAATGTGCAATCCTTTTGAATCACTGATTTAAGCTGATTAACAGATGACACTGAAAAAAAAAGCTATCAGCGTCTTCAGCTAAATCAGTTTACATCTTTAATCCTCTTTTTTAATCACTGATTTACGCTGATTAAACAGATGACACTGAAAAAAATTAAAAGAGTGCGAAGCGAACAGTGAAATCAGCGTAAATTAGTTTAAATCTTTGATACAAAAAGCCTGAAGCTATCAGTGTCTTCAGCTAAATCAGTTTACATCTTTGATCCTCTTTTTTTAATCGCTGATTTAGGCTGATTAAACAGATGACACTAAAAAAAGGATGAAGCTATCTGCGTCTTTGGCTACATCAGTTTAAATCTGTGATCCAATTTTGTAATACTTTATATCATTTATGCCTTTTTGATGCTTTTTCAGTCAAATTAATACCACAAATAGGTGTTTTTGAAAAAAATTATAAATTTTTCAACATTTTATGATGAAATTTATAAAAATAATTTAAATTCGCCTCAATAATTATCGATAACGATTCGAAAAACACGATTGAACCCAAATTTTATAAATTCATTAAACAATGGCAACTAAACTCGAGTACATTTGGCTTGATGGCTACAAACCAACACAAAGCCTGCGCAGCAAAACAAAAATAGTAAGTGACTTCGGCGGAACATTAGGAGAATGTCCTGATTGGAGCTTTGACGGTTCATCAACCGAACAGGCACCAGGTGGTTCATCTGATTGCGTTTTGAGGCCGGTATTTATTTGTAAAGACCCGGGAAGGCTTGATGCTTACCTGGTAATGTGCGAAGTGCTTGATTCAACCGGTGTAGCTCACGAATCAAACGGTCGTGCTACTATCCAGGATGATGATAACGATTTTTGGTTTGGTTTTGAGCAGGAGTACTTTTTATGGGATCCTGAAACCAATAAACCACTTGGTTTCCCGGCAGGAGGCTATCCAGGTCCGCAAGGCCCATACTACTGTTCGGTAGGCGCTAAAAATGCGTACGGCCGCGAGATAGTTGAAGAACACCTTGACCTTTGCCTTGAAGCAGGACTGAATGTTGAAGGTATCAATGCTGAAGTTGCTGCCGGACAATGGGAGTTCCAGATTTTTGCAAAAGGCGCTAAAGAAGCCGGTGACCAAATTTGGGTTGCCCGTTACTTACTTGAGCGTGTTGGCGAAGCACATGGTGTTGCTATCAACTGGCATTGCAAACCGCTAGGTCAATTAGACTGGAACGGTTCGGGCATGCACGCTAACTTCTCAAACACTACTTTACGTACTTGCGGAAGTAAAGATGTGTACGACAAAATTTGCGAAGCTTTCCGTCCTGCTGTTGCTGAGTGTATTGCCGTATACGGTGCCGATAATGATCAACGCTTAACCGGCAAACACGAAACTGCTTCTATCCACGATTATAGCTATGGTGTTTCTGACCGTGGTGCATCTATCCGTATTCCTTTGTACACCGTTCAAAAAGGCTGGAAAGGTTACCTGGAAGATCGTCGCCCTAACTCAGCTGCCGATCCATACAAAGTTGCTGCAGTTATCATTAAAACCGTTAAATCGGCTAAAGTTTAAATTCCTAACTAAACTAATATGATTATGATTTCCCCCGGATGCGAATCCGGGGGTTTTTTGTTTAAAGGAATGACGAAACTTGAAAGTCCCGCTATCAGGGCTTAAACGCATCGGGGATAGGGCCCATTGGTATATTGGCGGGCGGCACTTTCGCGCTGAAAATAATAATGTCCCTTATGCCACGCCCATTGTTTATTGTCGCATCTGCGGTTTTTAGTTCTGTACCATAATGCCAAACTTTTTTGTCATTCCAATAAATTAATGTACCGGCCGGCACTACTGCGTTAAATATCAATTCGTCAGTCTTTTTACCGTTATCGTCCATTACATATTGGCTCACACCGGAATCGTCGGTTAGGTTATAACGGTTTACCACCAGCATCCCGACATGCCTGTTGCCATCCTGGTGAAAACCTTCTACCGCCGGGAGCCCGATACGATCGGTAAAACAATCAACCCGTTGGAACTGCACCAGTACAATGGCGTCGCTCCATGAAAAAAAGGAAGCATAAAACAGCAGTAAATTACGAAAGTCCTGGCTGCCGGTAATTTTATTGCTGATAGGAGGGTATGTTCTGCGCAAGTCGCCGTGAACCGGGTTGTATTGTATCGACTGCTGTAGAGCATACTGGGGTAAATCCCAGCATTGATATCCTGTTTCGGCAGATTGCCACGTGGGATTGGATGTGCTGAGATAATTACCGGCCTGCCCGTCGTTAAGCCCGCTTATCTTATTTACTTCATCTATTTTTTCGTCTATCTCCCTGATGGGTTCAGAACACTGATGCTTTATCCGGAACCAGCCTATAGATTTGTAACGGTACCCGTCTTTTATATAAGGGTCAACAGGTATCTCATCAAAATACCGCCCCCAGTTGCTTAAGTTTACAAATCCTGAAATATCTATAGCTTCATACAAAAAATCAGACAGGTCAAATTCCACAGGAGGATGCGCGGTTTCTACGGCAGTATGCCCGGGGAATTCGTAATTGTGTTTAAGCTTCTCTTTTTCCATAAAGTTTTTTTTTTGAATAATAAAAGTAGCGTGTTGAGGCTTCTGCCTGGTTATTATTCAAATATAATTAAAAAGGGCTCCCGGAAATCACTGTCGTAAGGTAGTTGCTTATCCATGCAAGGTAGCCGCAGATGTCATCAAATCCGCTAAATCGGCCAAAGTTTAAATTCCTGACTAAACTAATATGATTATGATTTCCCCCGGATGCAAGTCCGGGGTGGGTATTTGCAGGAGGAAGTTTTGCCAGTGGATAAAAAAACTGTAAAATCCTTTCAGAAGCACAAAATCCCCGGCACTGCCAGGGATTGTGCGCTTTTAATAAGCATATTTTAATTTAGCCTTTATTGTTATCAGCAGGCATTAGTGTTTGATAATTATCTGTTGTTCGATTACTTCAGAACCTTGTTTTACATGCAGGTAATACGTCCCGTTACTAACATCGGCAGTATTCAATACAATATTCTTGCCTCCGCCCGTATTTTGGCCCGTTTTAATTATGGCTCCCTTAGCATTGTACAATTCAACCGAAAAAGCTGGCGTCGCCTGGATTTCAGCCGGAGTACCGTCGGCCAAAGTTGCTATGGCTTGCGTATTGTTTTGAACAGTAAGCTGATTGGCTGCAGGGTTGGGGTAGGCCACTATAGCCGTTGGCGCCTTTCCACATGGGCTATAAATAGTTACACCATCCGTGTGCGAGGTTTCGCCGCATTGGTCAGAATAGGTTACTGCGATCCCCCCGCCGCCTGTTACCGAAACATAGGTACTTTGCGAGTAGGGGCTTTGGATATTAATAACACCGTTTGGCGTGCCGTTAACCGTCCAATGCCAGTTGGTTGCCCCTGCCATGTTGGGTGTGGCGGATACGTACCATGTTTGGTAGTAGTTGCTACAGGGGCCGCTCATATTGGATGTTATTGACGTGCAGGCTGGATAGGTAGTGACAGCATAAGATGCTGTTAATGTGCCGGCATTGCCACCGGTAATAGTAGCAGTTACAGTAGCCCATCCCTGGCTTACTTTTGATATCGTAATGCTGCTGCCCGAAGTTGGAACATTAACAACTCCTGTCGGGGAAACTGTCCATGCTACGGTAGCACCGGTTGGTACAGGCGACACGGTCAATACAGATGTATTACAAAATGCACTTACCCCACTGATAACCGGCATTGAAGCCTGTATAGCAGCATATGCATTTAACCTGCCCGATCCGAAAGCTACGGTATTCCCCATGGAGTATGCACTATTGATAATGCTGGTTCTAACCTGTGTTTCTGTTAAATTAGGGTTTATTTTCAGCATTAAAGCCGCTACGCCGGCGGCCTGGGGACAAGCCGCAGAAGTACCTCCAAAATTTGTCATGTAGTTATTGGCGTTAAAGCCGTTGGCGCCCATACGATCAATAGTGTACACGTCGCCATTTAAATTAACATCGCCGCTTGGGGCTACCAACGATGGAGAATTGGGGCTGTAATTCCACCTGTTGCCAAATTTATCAATGGCGCCCACAGCAATTACACCGCTTACGCTTGCCGGAAAACTTACCGGTACGTTGTTGGGTATAAAGTTGCCCGCTGCAAATACAACTACTGTACCCTTTCCACCCCGGCCGTTTGTGCGGGCGGCAGTAATAGCATTTGTAATTACGTCGGCGTTCGGACATCCCCATGAGCAGCTCAACACATCGGCATTTCCCTGGGTAGCGGTGTATGCCCAACTAATGCCATTGGCCAAATCGGTCGTTGTTTCGCCGCCATAAAATATGTTTACAGGTACAATTTGTGCAGTAGGGCAAACGCCTGCAATATCTACTGAGTTATCTTTTGTTGCCCCTATAATGCCGGCACATGCTTCGCCATGGCCGGCAGTGGCCGATGACGGTGCTCCATACCCCGTTGCCGAACGTGGTGTATAGCCTGCAACAACACGTGTTCCCAGGTCTTCATGTGCTTCAACACCGTCATCTATTACCGCTACGCGGATGGTGGTGTTACCAACCGGTATCGCCCATGCCGGCTCTATATTAATATCCACACCTGATGTGCCGCCGGTTTGCCCGGTGTTTTTTAAATAATATTGATTGCCGTAATAAGGATCAGTTGCAGGCACTACTTTGATTAAAAAATCGGGGTGACTAAATTCAACCATCCCGCTTTCATATATTTTGTTGGCAAGGCCAATTACTCTTTTTATATGGACAGGCTTAAGGTGAACAACGCCGTATTGATCTTTAAATATTTTTTCCACTTCTTTTTCACCAACAAATGCTACCACATCGCTTAGTTTAAGCCCTTCCTTCAATTTTAACACAATAGTACCGTCAGGAATGAGAGGCATCTTGTCGGTTGTGTAGGCATACATCAGCTCCTGAACCTTTATATTTGTTTTAGCGAGCGACGAGCTGATATCTTCCAAACGAACATTCCCTTTATACTTTATGGTCATCCTCACCGAATCGAAATGGTTTTCGGGGAATGAAGTGCCCTTAACAGATCTCAGGTGGTTTATGGCATTTGTTTTATCAGAAGCGGCTGTAGTTTTTATCACTACTGTAGTCGAATCAGGAATTAAAAGATGTTTGGTGTTTGAAGACCAATAATATTCTTTTTGACAATAAGCGTTAAAGCTTACAAAAAGAACCGACAGGAGCAATAGAGCTTTGCGCATGGTAGTTTTGATTTAGGTTAATAAATTTTGGTTAATGGACTTAGTTTAGGGGT
>Ga0207667_10002637_pt1 | contig 22171 bp, 17 predicted proteins | sample KBSCornC52_FD_184301 | JGI IMG/M metagenome (GOLD analysis project Ga0207667, IMG submission 184301) | Corn rhizosphere microbial communities from Kellogg Biological Station, Michigan, USA - KBS Corn C5-2 (SPAdes) (version 2) | ecosystem: Host-associated > Plants > Roots > Rhizosphere > Soil ...
GAAGGCGGCGGTGGATATCACCATCATCGGCAGCCTGAACGGCGTCTCCTCCGGCGGATGGACCCGTTATGCCCGCCTCATCGAAGAGGCCGGCGCCGACGCCCTGGAGCTCAACGTCTACTATCTGCCGACCGACACCCATCTCAGCGGCGCGGACGTGGAGCAGATGTACCTGAACGTCGTCGCGGACGTGCGCCGCCACGTCGACATCCCGGTCGCCGTGAAGATCGGCCCATACTTCAGCTCGATGGCCTGGATGGCGCGGCGGCTGGTCGAAGAAGGCGCGGACGGCCTCGTCCTCTTCAACCGCTTCTACCAGCCGGACCTCGATCTCGCGAACCTCGAGGTGATTCCCGCGCTTTCCCTCAGCAGCTCCCACGAGCTTCGCCTCCCGCTCCGGTGGGCCGCGATTCTCTACGGACGCGTGAGCGCGGACCTCGCCATCACGAGCGGAGTTCATACCGAGTACGACGTCCTGAAGGCGATGATGGCGGGCGCGAACGTCGCCATGATGGCGTCCGAGCTGCTGAAGAACGGCGTCGAGCGGATCGGAGAGATACTGGGCGGCATGCAGCGCTGGATGCAGGAGTACGAATACGTCTCTGTCGCACAGATGCGGGGCAGCATGAGCCAGCGCAACGTCGAGCAGCCCGCCGCCTTCGAGCGCGCAAACTACCTGAAAGTGCTCGATTCCTACCGCCCAGCCGGCCCCGCCATCCGAAGCTGAACGGCGGTGAATCCCGCCTTTGACGCACTTTGTGTCTTCGTGCCTTTGTGGTGAGATTTGCCGTTCCAGGAGGACCAACGATGGCCCAGCGGATCAATCAGAGGAGCTGCACGCAGTGCGGCGCATGTGTCGAGGAGTGCCCCAACGGCGGAATCGAGGAGGTCGACGGAACCTTCATCATCCTGCCTTCCCTCTGCAGCGAGTGCTACGGGTTCCACGAGGCGCCTCGCTGCGTGGACGTCTGCCCGGCGGACGCGATTCAGGATGATCCCGCGTTCATCTCGGACGACCTTACGAACGCTTACCGCGCCATGGAACAGCACCCCGGCCGCTTCCCGCGCGATTAACGAACCGGGACTTAATCCGCGCGCATATCGGAATATTGCAAGCGCACGAAGACAGACTCCTCTGTCCGAGATGCGTCCCGCGGACGATAAACGCGCCTGGCCCGAGGGATCACCCTCAAAGGCGAACGTTTGTCCTCCGACCCCGTAGTTCTCGCTGATGAGATTCCGATTCATTTCCCGTGTCGCCGCGCTGCTGGTCGTCATTCCAGTCGCCCGCGTGCGCGCCGATGAATCGCCCCTTCCTCCAACACCCGACGTGCTTCCTCGCCAGATCGTTCTACCCACCGCGCTCCCCACCGGCTTCCATGCCAACGACCTTATCCGGGTCGCCTGGTATCCTGCGCGGAACGTCGATGGCCCTGCCCCCGCCGTTATTCTCATCCACCCGCTCGGCGAGATAAAGAATGCGCTCATGCACCGGCTCGGCCGCTTTCTTCAGGCCAGAGGGATGGGCGCGGCGGTCGTGACTCTGCCCTGGCATATGAAGCGGCTGCCGCCGGGCCACACGCCGCTCGGTGAATTCCTGGCGGGCGACGTCGAGCGCGCCGCAAACGCCTGGGAACAGAGCGAATCGGACGTGCTGACAGTGCTGAACTGGCTTGAGAAGCAGCCGGAGGTGGATTCGAAGCGAATCGGGGTGATTGGCGTCAGCCTCGGGGCTATCGTGCTCCACGCGGCGATGGGCCAGGACTCGCGGCTCTCGGCAGGGGTGGCAATCCTGGGTGGCGGCGATCTGCCCTACCTCTACAAGCGGTCGCTGCTCTTTCGCATCATGCATCCCTCCGCGACGCGCGAGTTGACTCCGAGGGAGCGTGCTCGCGTCGAGCGGCTCGATCCGCTCACCTATGCCGGCGCCAACCGGCCGCGGCGCGTGCTCATGATTCAGGCGGCGAGGGACGTTCTGGTCCCGCCGGCCTCTTCGCTCAGGCTGTGGGAAGCGCTCGGCCGGCCGCCCATCCGCTGGCTCGACACCGACCACTACGGACCGATGCTCGGCGCGAGAAACATCATGGTCGCGGCCACGGACTACCTCCAGCAGGTCTGGAGCGGAACGGGCGACCCGGACCACCCGCGCATCCCGCCGATCTACGCGCCCACAATCAAGGTGGGAGCGGTCTTCGGCCTCGACTCACCCGCGGAACCAGCCGTCCAGTGGCAGGCGCTCTCATTCGGAACGCGGCCCGATCACATGGCCCTGTTCCACCTCGATCTCGGCTGGTCCGGCCGCGGCTTCTTCGCGGGCCTCGCCGCCACCCTCAATCCGTATCTCGACCTCGGCGTCGGCCGTCGAGCGGGAGGACGAGCCTTCCGCCCATACCTCTCGCTCCACTTCGTGCTGTGAGCGGACCCTGTTCAACCGCCTGGGAGCGTCAGCTAACCCGGCCGCTTACCTTCGGAATAAGAAATCGTGCGTCCGTTACGGGGATTTCGCAAGTATTCCGCGTGTCCACAAACGAAAACAAGCCCGGGATCGATTGATGGGTGAACCGATGCCGGGCCGGTCGCGTTCCCAGGCAGCAGCCGGAATCTTCAGCTCGCTCAAGCTCGCATCAGAATGACATCAACCCCCATGGCGCGCGTGACGACAGGGTCAATTCGACGCGATTCGCCCACTGCACGCACGCTGCCCGCGACGGCGGGGAACCGGCCGAAGGCATGGAAGCCGCGGGGTGCAGCCCGACGGCACGTAACTGCCCGCCAATCCCTCCATCCGCCGCGATTCGCCCCCGCCACGCACAACGAGCCCCCTCCTTGCGAAGAAGGGGTTGGGGGAGGTCCCCTGCCGTTAAGCCCCCTCTCCCGTTTTTGGGAGAGGGGGTTGGGGGTGAGGGGCCGGGCGATGCTGGCCTACTGCTTCTTCAGGATTCGCACCTCGAATACGCCGCCGGCAATCGCGTTCCCCTGCGCCTGGAATCGGACGGTTACCTTCGACTTGCCGGCGACCAGCTCCGCCGGGATATCGTAGGCCTTGTCGAAGAACTCGCCCGGATGGCTGTTTTCCAGCCGTTCCGTCGCAACCTTCGTCCCATCCACCAGGATGTCGAACACCCGGCCGCCCCCGTCGCTCCCCCAGTAGGTGCACGAGACCTGCAACGGAACGGAGGGGTCGATCTTCAGGTCATACGCGAACCAGCCGCCCGGCGCGTGCCGGTACGACTTGCCGTTGAACGGCCCGGAGCTGTGGGCCTGGCCTGTCAGATTGTGGCCCGATTCGGATCGACGGTTGCCGATCGCCACCATGTCCACGGTCCGCGATTCGAGCGCCTTCTTCCGCTCCTTCTCCGCCTCGTCCGCCCTGAGCCGCGCCTGCCACGCGTCCGGCGTCAGCACGTCCCAGTAGACCATCTGCGCGCGGTCGTGCGACCGGAAGAAGGGCGTTAGCTCGACAGGCGACGGCGACGCCGTTTCGCCTTCGCGCACCACGTCACCCTCGAGCTCCACCACTATCGGCCCGTCCCCGACGCGCTTCAGCATATGGCCGGCGCGCTTCTCCGCGGGAACGATCACCGGAATGGGCTCGCCCGGATTCACCCCCGCACAGAGCACGATCGGGCCGTAGAGGAACGCCTTCCGATCCGGGTTGTCGCGGAAGCCCTCCGCGTGAATCGACATCGGCAGCGTGACGTCGACGGTATCGCCCTCCCGCCACGTCCGCGCGATCGCCACGAACCCCGGCATCGTGTCCGATGGAACAGCCTTCCCGTTCACCTTCACGGCGTAGCCCGTCGAAGCCCACATCGGCCTGCGAATCCGAAGCGCGAACTTCACCGGCTTGGCGGCCGAAATAGTCAGCTTCGCGCGGTCCCGATCGGGGAAGAGGGTCTCCTGCCGAATGGTGATTCCCCTCTGCTTCCACCGCAGCTCCGACGGGATGAACAGATTCACGTAGAGCGACCCGTCCGTCCCGTGGAAGTAGATCGAATCCCCGTACTGCGCGTGGTTCTCCACCCCGGTCCCCGTGCAGCACCAGAACGAATCCTCCGGCGTGTTGTACGCCTTGCGCGCGCCCGACCGGAGCGGCACGTAGTAGCACATCATCCCGGTCCGCGGGTTCTGCGACGCGAGGATATGGTTGTAGAGCGCCCGCTCGTAGAAGTCGGCGTACTCCACCCGCGGCTCCCACGCGAAGAGGTGGCGCGTCAGCTTCAGCATGTTGTAGGTGTTGCACGTCTCCGTGGTGTTCGTGCCGAGCGCCTGGGACAAGTGAGTCTTGTCCGTGAACATCTCGCCGTCGCTGTCCCCGCCAATGACGTACGACCTCTCCTGGCTGACGAACCGCCAAAAGTTGAGGGCCGCGTCGTGCGCGCTCTTGTCGCCCGTCAGCTCGTACTGACGCGCGTTGCCGATGAACTTGGGGATCTGCGTGTTGGCGTGGAGGCCGGTCAGAGTGTCACGGCCCTGCGAGAGCGGGTCCATCACGAAGTGGTGGTTGAACCGGCGGGAGATATCCAGATACTTCCGCTCGCCCGTCAGCGCGTAGAGGTTGGCGAGCGCCTCGTTCATGCCGCCGTGCTCCGTGCGGAGCATCCCCTGCATCTGCGCGTCCGTGAGCCGGCCGTTGCGCGCGACCACCCAGTCGCCGAACCTGCGCGCCACGTCCAGCGCCTGCCGATCGCCGCAGAACGAATACGTATCCAGCAGCCCCGCGAGGATTTTGTGGAGCGTATAGTAGGGCGCCCAGACCTGCTTCTGCTGCTCGACCCGGTCGATGTAGGTCTCCGGGAACGCGGAAAGATAGCCGTTCCCGAGCTTCGCCTGGCACTTCGCCAGCTCGCCGACGATATAGGAAGCGCGCCTCTTCAGCTCCTCGTCGCCCGTCGCCGCATACATCTTCGCGCACGCCGAGAGGTAGTGCCCGACGAAATGCCCGCGCAGCTCCACGTCCGGCTTCTCCCATCCGCCATAGGGCTTCGCGGTCGTGGGAATGGCAGCGTTCACGCGGAACACGTAGAGCAGCCGCTCCGGGTCCAGGCTGTGGAGGTATTTGCGGTCCAGCTCCTGCGCATGCTTGAACGGTCCGTCCAGCAGCCGCACGTCGGCAAGCGAAAAGGGCGCGACGGCCATGTCGACGACGGGTCTGACACGATCCACCCCATCCGCGGAAGCCCTGCTCACCAGAATCGCGCAGCCCGCAGCCGCCAACAATACAACGCCGCACAACCTTTTCATAACGAAACACCTCCGCTCAGGAAACAACATTCTACATTTCCCCACGACTTACCACTTGACTCCTCATGCCAAAACGACGTAATAATGTACACGCGAATGCGTTCACACCTTTCCTGAGGAGACGGTACAATGGCACGATGGCACCACGCGCCCTGTATGTACTGCTGCGAGCCCGTCGGCCCGGATGGCGACACCGATGACGGTGAATTCTATGTCTGCGCGCGCTGTCGGCAGGCAGCCGCGCGCAGCCTTCGAGAAGTGGACGACGCCGACCCGGAGCCCTCATTGCCGTTCGAGCTTCGGCTGACGCGCGCCGACCTCGACTCTTATCTTACCCACGCCTTTGGCGGGAGCGCCACAGCCCCGGAAGCGCTGGCCGAGCGCATCCTGGAGCGAATCCGCGGCGAAGCGACCGGCGACCTGGACTTCGACCGCGAGCCCACGGTCCCTCTCGACCTCGCGCCGCTCCCGCCAGACGACAAAGCGCGCATCCTCTCCCACGTCGCGCGCCACAGCCCGCGATTCACGTCCTTCGGCGCCGTGCGCGCATAGGTTACCGCTCGCGAATCGCGTACCGGGTTGTAACGATGTTGCCGCGCTCGTCCGTCACCGCCAGGTAGAAGACGATGGGTCGCTCACGGGGAAGATGGGCAACGATGTGGTTGCCCTCAAGCCTCGCCGGCGCCGTCTTCCATTCGCGCTGCTGCCACGGGCCGGTATCCGGGGTGTAGTAGATTTGCGCTTTCGCCACCCGCTTCGGTGAATCCACAGTGGCTTCGACGACCCCCGCCGCCACGCTCGTCGGCCCGACCTTTGGCAGCGGCTCGCCTCCCCTCAACTGGCTGTCGAGGAACGCATCCACGATTCCGAAGGTCCAGATGTGGCCGTGGGGCAGACGAATCTGGAGCGAGAGAGTCTTCGGCGCGTGAACGAGGTCGCAGCTCCCGCGCCAGCTGTCCGTCCGATAATGTACGTCGTTCGTGCCGTTCAGGAAGAGGATGGGACAGCGGACGGAGCCGAGGTATTGCGACGGATCGAAGAGCCGCACCCATCGCTCCCGCAGCTCCGGGGCCATCCTGTCGAGCACCGGCTCCTTCCAGGAGCTGTTCTCATGCAGGAAACCGCACCCATACACCGGAACCGCCGCCTTGAATCGGTGGTCCACGCCCGCGACGATGCACGTCAGATAACCGCCCCAGCTAATGCCCGTGAGCCCGATTCGATTTCGGTCCACCTCCGGCCGCGACACCAGCAGCGAGTGCGCCAGAATCACGTCCGCCACCGCATGATACGTCCACATGTCGCGCGCTTCGGCATCCGCAAACGGCCGAAACGTGGAATCATTCGGGTCCGGCCCGCCGTCCTGGAGCTGGCCCTTCGGGTAGTGGCCGGTCAGGTCCATGGCGATGGCCGCGTACCCCCGCTCCGCCCAGTGGAGCGCCCACGCCGGAAACGCCGTCCCGCCGCCCCCGTGCGCCAGCACGACGGCCGGAAACGGCCCGCTGCCCTCCGGATGCGCATAGTAGGCAAACACGCGGGTCGGCTTTCCCTTCCACGGCTCGCCCGCGTAGAGCACCTCCTGAATCAGCCCCTTCCGCTCGCCCCACTCCGCCCTGGGCGCTTTGGAAAGCCGCTTCACGTCCCAAAACGGCTCGGCCGCGCGGACAGTTGACGGCAGACCGAAGAAGACGCAGACGACAAGCACGATGGTCAGGCGGTTCATCTGCCAGATTCCGGCAGGGCGAAGGCGACGAAAGCGTCACCGGGCTTGGTGTCCCACCGTTCGGGGCTGCGCTGGCCGTGGCCGCCACCCGCGGCGACGACCACATATTGCCGGCCGCCCGCCTCGTAGGTGCAGGGGGTGGCGTTCGCGCCGGCCTCCAGCTCCGCCTCCCAGAGCAGCTTGCCCGTCTGCTTGTCGAACGCATGGAACTTCGCGTCCTTCGTCGCCCCGATGAAGACCAGCCCGCCCGCCGTAACGATGCACCCGCCGAAGTTCTCCGTGCCCGTGGCCCGGATTCCACGCTTCACCAGCTCCGGATACTCGCCGAGCGGCGCTTTCCATGAAATATCGCCCCGATTCAGGTCGACCGCATTCAGTGTTCCCCACGGTGGCTTGATGGCCGGATAGCCCTCCGGGTCCGTGAACCGGAAGTAGCCGCTCGAGAGCCAAGGGTAGCGCGAGCCGGCGGCTCCCGGGACCATTGTTTGGATGTTCGGAATCTCGTTGACATTCACGTAGAGGCTGCCCGTGGTTGGGTCGAATGCGGCTCCACTCCAGTTGGCGCCGCCGTGGAAGCCGGGGGCCTGAATCATGGGCTGCGCGGAGGGAGGCGTGTAGATTCCGCCGGAGACCGCCTCGCGAAATCGCTTCAGCACGTCCGCGTGCGCTTCCGGAGAGATGTCTGTCACGTCGTCTTCATTGAACCGTTGGCGAACGAGCGCAGGCGGCCGCTGCGGGACGGGCTGGGTGCGCGAAGCGATCTCGCCTGGCAGCGTGGAGGCCGCGAACGGACGTTCTTCTATCGGGAATAGCGGCTTGCCCGTGTCGCGGTCCAGGACGAACACGAGCCCCATCTTCGTCACCTGCGCGACCGCGTCGACCTTCCTGCCGTTCCGCGTGATGGTGGCGAGCACCGGCGGGCAGGGCAAATCGTAGTCCCACAGATCATGATGGACCATCTGGTAGTGCCACACATAGCGGCCCGTATCCGCCCTCAGCGCGACGACCGAATTCCCGAAGAGGTTGTCGCCCACGCGGTCAGACCCGAAGAAGTCGTAGGTCGGCGAGCCGAGGGCGAGGTAGACCACGCCGCGCTTCTCGTCCACCGACATGCCGCCCCAGCAGTTGGCCGACCCGTTCGTCTTCCACGAATCGGCGCTCCACGATTCATAGCCGCGCTCGCCGGGGTGGGGGATGGTGTGGAATATCCAGGCCTGCCTGCCGGTCCGCACATCGTAGGCGCGCACGTGGCCGGGTGGCGTGGGATCGGGTCCCTCTCCCACACTCGTGCCGACGATGAGCAGGTCCTTGAAAACAACCCCCGGCGTGGAGGCGAAGATGCGCTGGTTCCCGATGTCCCGGTCCAGCCCCTCGCGCAGGTTGACCCGACCGCCGTTGCCGAACGAGGGGATGGGCTTCCCGGTCCGCGCGTCCAGCGCGTAGAGGTAGTTCGCGGCGGTGAAGAGAATGCGCCGGTCGCCCCCGCTCGCCCAGTAAGTAACGCCACGGTGCGCTGCCTGATTCGCGGGGCCGGGGTCGAATTGCCAGAGCTTCTCGCCTGTGGCCGCGTTCACCGCGAACACCTTCACCGAGGCGGAGGTCACGTACATCACTCCGTCAACCACGATGGGGCTGCACTCCATCGTCGAGGGCGGGTCGGTCTTCATGTCGCCGGTATGAAACACCCATGCGACCTTCAGCTTCCCGACATTCCCGCGGTTGATCTGCTTCAGCGGCGAGTACCGCGTCGCCCCCTTGTCCCCGCCATAGACGGGCCAATCGGTCGTGCCGGTTGAACACGATGCGGCGACGGAAAACATGGAAGCGAATAGAATTAGCCCGGCAGTCAGAATCCTCACGTGTATCTCCCAAAGTGCAAACGAAATGGCCGCCTGAACAATCGTGTAACCATTCAGCAATTCGGTACGGAATGGGTGTACAATGGATGCACAACATTGGTCAGGAGGGAAAGCGGTATGACAAACAAAGCAATGACTCAGAAGGATTCACGCCTCTCCATCCGGGCCTCCGAAACCGAGAAGGCGATGCTCCGCGCTGCGGCCGAGGCGCGCCGCATGAATACGAGCGACTTCGTCCGGCAGGCCTCCCTCGACGCTGCTCAGGCCGTCCTGACCGAGCAGACGACTTTCCAACTTCCCAAAGAAAAGTGGGCGGAATTCTGCGCACGACTCGACGCTCCGGCCCGGACCATTCCTGCTCTGCGGCAGCTCTTCAGCGAGTGTGAGCCGTACAGTGAGTGACCCGGATGGCCTCCTGAACCCGCCGGAGCTGCTCACGAAAGACCATGATGTCACGGGATTCGACTGCGGTAAGCATCCCCTAAACGAGTTCCTCCACAAGTACGCGCGACAGAACCAGGCGAGCGGCGGCGCGCGAACCTACGTGATGACCCGCGGCAATCGCGTAGTCGGCTACTACAGCCTCGCGCCGGGGTCGATTTCGCCCGAAGAAGCGCCGGCCCGCGTGATGAAAGGGCAGGGCCGCTATCCCGTTCCCGTCATCCTCATGGCCCGATTCGCGGTCGATGCTCGGGAACAGGGAAAGGGATACGGCAAAGCGCTCTTTCGCGACGCGCTCCGGCGAGCCCTGAACGGTGCGGATGCCATTGGAGGCCGCGCGTTCCTCGTGCATGCAAAGGACGACGAAGCCCGCGCTTTCTACCTCCGCTTCGGGATGGAAGAGTCCCCGACCAACCCTCGACACCTCCTCCTGCTCTTCAAGGACATCCGCAAGTCGCTGGCAGACTCCTGATCGATTCTCCACTTCGGTTGCACCCCCACACGGCATCCGCGCCAGCTGCTTTAGGGCTTGGTTGATTGAGCGGAGGTTTGGCGCGTCGTACGGGTTGTGATCACAATCCAGTCCACCTCGATCAGTCCATGCCATCGCTGCCCGCTCGCAGCAGTCCCTGTTCCTTCTGAGCAGCACTGCTGCCGGCCACACGCAATAGCTCGCCGCCCGCCTCGCGTCCCGACGGTCGTAGCAGCAAAGAGGCCTCCGTCAACTCGACCGGGTCGTAATAATCTTCGCCATCGATACTAACCTTAGGCAAGGGCTTGCTGTAGCCAATTAGCTCGTCAAGCCGTTCATCTTCAACGCCGAGGCGAAGCGCGATCTCTCGCGCAGGCAGGAGATTGCGCAATTGACGCCTCACCGACGCCACCTTCCAGATGATTACCGCCGTAAACGCCGATAGCGCGACAACGTTTAGCAATAACCACAGCCACATGAGGGGCTTGGGTGGTCCAGCCATCAGCCAGGCGACATACGACGCAATGGCAAGGATGGGTCCGATGGGAAACATCCAAAGCAGCTCGCGCCATTCAGGATTCGCCCACTTGCCACGCCTGACGGCGACGCCGCGCTTATCAACGTCCCGCGTGAACAGGCCGTACCCCCGCGTTTCATCGATCATGATCAGCCCCGTATGCCCGATCCAGGTCATTGCGTTAGCGAACAGGCGTCAACTTCACCCATCGCAGGTTGATGGCCTGCCACGCCGCCGGGTCGCGGGGCTTGATGGAGACCGTTCGGTCGCCGGCCGCGCCGACGTTCAGCTCGCCCAGGTCCACCGTCGCGAATGATTCCCATCCGCCGGTGAACTTCGTCGTCCCCGCCGCCGCCTGGCCGCCGCACTCGACCACGAAATCCGACGATGGGTGGACCGTCGCCACGGACGCCGTCACGCGGTAGCGGCCGGAGCCGGGGAACTTCACCTTCCACGACGCGAAGTCCGAGCCGCTGTCCCAGAAACCGATGTTGGACGCGCCGCCGCGGCTCTCCGTCTTTAGCCCTCCGTGCAGCTCGGCGTCGTCCGCCGACAGCGTGATGTTGCCCGCCGAATCCGGCGCGACCGCCGCGGTCTGGGGTGCCGCCAGCTCCGGCTTGAATCCGCGCAGGTTCGTGCCGGTGATCTTCAGCGTCGTCGTGTAGGCGGTCGGCTTTTGAGAGGTGAGAATCACCGTCAGCCCGTCCGCGTCGTGCGTGAAGAGGGGCTTGCCCTCCGCCCCAAGGACCTTCACACCGGTGATTCTGCCCGTATCGCCGGGGAGCTTCGCGAGTGACCGAATCACCAGCTTGCCGTCCTCCGGCCATCCGAGCGCGGTCGCGTAGAGCGTGTTGCCCTTCATAGTGAACCGCACGTCCCGCGCCGAGTACTTGTAGTCCTCGTTGAAATGGCCGCCCTTCGCGCGCACCGGCCCCTCGCCGTGCACGATCCAGGGCCGCGTGCCGTAGACCGCCTCGCCATTCACCGAGATCCACTTTGCCATCTCGCTCAGGACCTGCTCCGCCTCCGCGTCGAGCGTGCCGTCCGGCCGCTGGACCACATTCAGGAGCAGGTTGCCGTTCTTCGCGACGATGTCCACCAGCATATGGATGACCCAGTCCGCGCCCCGATACTTCCAGTTGCGGTTGTAGAACCAGTCGCCGATGGAGGTGTCGGTCTGCCACGGGTAGGGATTCACGCCGGTCATGACGCCACGCTCGAGGTCCTGCACCCACATGCCTTTCGACTCCTGCTTGCAGGTGTAGACCGCCTCGACCTGGCCGCCATGGCGCTCGGCGTTCGTGTTATAGAGCTCCGCGATCAGGCTCCGCCCGACCTCGTTCCCGAACGGCACGCCGCCGTCGGTGTAGAGCAGGTCCGGCTGGTAGTGGTCGACCAGGTCCCGGATTCGGTTGAACCACTCCTGATGCCAGCGCGGGTCGGTGGAATACCAGCCGGTGTCGCCGGGCAGCGCGGGCTGATGATAGAGGTCCTGCCACTCCGGGTTCGCTCCGTCGTACGGCACGCCCGCCAGCGGTCCGGTCTTGTCGGACTTGTGGCTGTCCTGGAACCAGGTGAACGACGCGCCCAGATGCTCGGAGACGCCGAACTTCAGCCCCAGCTTCTTCGCCGCCTTCTGCCACGTTCCCACCACATCGCGGTGCGGACCCATCATTGTCGCGTTCCAGCGATGGTATTTCGAATCCCACAGGTCGAAGTTGTCGTGATGGACGCCCATGCTGACGAAATACTTCGCGCCCGCCTTCTTGTAGAGCGCCATCAGCCGGTCCGGGTCCCACTTCTCGGCCTTCCAGAGCGGAATCACGTCCTTCCAGCCCTTCTGCGAGGGATGGCCGTATCGCTTCAGATGGTCCTCATACTGGCGGCCACCCTGCTGGTACATCTGCCGCGCGTACCAGTCGCCCTCCATCGGCACCGACTGCGGCCCCCAGTGCGCCCAGATTCCGAGCTTGGCGTCCCGAAACCACGCCGGACACTTGTAGCCCTTCGCAAACGATTCGTCGGTCGGCTGGAATGGCCCCGGCGCAATCTGATATCCGGTCGGTGGAACAGCCATACCCTTCTCCTGAGCGGACGCTGCCGTGACGACCGAGACCGAGACCGACGCCGCAAGCACACCGCACATCACGCAAAACCACTGCATCTCGATTCACCCTCCCTTGCCCCACCATCAAGCACACAAATAATCCTTCAAACTCCCGCTAAACCGTTTCCGCATCTGCCCGCCCGCCGCGAGTAACCTGCCATCAACCACTCACGGGAGGTGATTCACGCGACGAATGACCCAATGTCGCACACAGCCGGTCCGCGCCGGTCCACGAGCAAGGCACAACCAAGCCCACGAACCCACCTGCACGTCGTTAAAGCCCCTCCTTGCGAAGGAGGGGTTGGGGAGGTGCCGTAACGCCCACCCTGAGACGGCAGGTCACAATCAACCCGTCACGGCGTACCAATTCAGACCTACGGCGTACCAATTCAGACGCACGGCGTACCTGGCACGCCCTTGATTGGGCAGGCAGACGTTCGCACGCAGCAACGATAAAGCGGCCGCACGACGAAGACTTCCCGTCCCATCCGTGGACAGTAAGCGTGCGTGATCCCACCGCACCTTGACAACCAGGTTCGCGCAGGGAGAGGGCGACATCGATTCGTGTCCTCTTCGCGACAATTCGCGCTATTCGCGGTCAAAAAGCTGTTTTCGCATCTTTTCGCATGTTTCGCGGGCAAAACGCCGTTGCCTTTCTCCGCGTTCTCTGCGTCTCTGCGGTGAATCGTCACGCCGGTCGCGAGGAACCTTGCCTGCCAGTCGCTAATCTGATTCGTGCCCAACGAACGAATCAGGAGCCTCTCATGAATCGAACATTCGCGCTGCTCTGCGGCGCTCTCACCCTCTTATCCCTCCCCGCGCTCGGCCAGACCGTCCGTTCCGCCGGCCACGTCGGCGTGGAGCTGGATGGAATCGGCGACGGGAATCGCGCAAAGCCGTTCATCGATCTCGCGAAGACGCTTCGACCCTGGATGAAGATCGGCGCGCAGGACGCGGCGCCGGTCGATGAATCGGGCTGGCCCACGACCGACGCGGCCACGGTACTCTTCGACATCCGGCCCGCATATGCCTGGGCGCCGCCCATGGACGATCCCGACAAATTCCAGCCGGACTGGAGCGGAACCTACAACTTCTCGTTCAAGGGCCGCGCGGACGTAGCGACTGTCGAAGACAACCGCAGCCAGATCGTCGGCCTGAAGTACGATTCGGCGACCAACCTCTCCACCGGCAAAATCGTCGTGCCGAAGGGCGCCGGGCTGCTCATCCTCTCGTTCACCGCGACCCGCCGTACACCCTCCTCGCCGGTCGGTTCCGGTATCACCGGTCTGCGCGTCCTTCGCCCCGGCTATCCGCTCACGACCAACGAGACCTTCACCAGCGAGTTCCTCCGCTCCCTCGCACCGTTCGCCGCCCTCCGCTGCATGGACTGGCTGGACACGAACCACAACCCCGGCTACTACGGCGACGCCGGCCACCACGCGCTGGAGTGGAAGGACCGCCGCCTCCCAACCGACGCCACGCAGGTCTCCAGCGGCGCGAAGTACGGGGTCGCCTGGGAATACGTCGTCCAGCTCGCCAACCGCACCGGCAAGGACCTCTGGATCAACATCCCCGTCGCCGCCACGGACGATTACATCACCCGGCTCGCGAAGATGCTGAAGAAAGACCTGAAGCCGGGCCTCAATATCTACGTGGAGCACTCGAACGAGGTCTGGAACTTCGGGTTCCCGCAGTACATCTACAACAAGCTGGCGGCCATCGACGAGGTGAAGCGGGGCGGCTCGACGCTCAATAACGACGGGTCGAAGGAAGAGGAGGTCTGGACGCACCGCCGCCACGCAAAGCGGCTCATCGAGATCGCGAAGATCTGCGAATCGGTCTTCGGTCCCGGCAGCCTCAACAAGCGCGTCCGCCCGGTCTACGCGTCGTGGGTCATCAGCCCCGATCCGCACTACCGCGACGTGCTCCAGTGGGTGGAGAAAACGTACGGCCCTCCGAAGAGCTACTTCACCGCCATCGCAGGCGCCGCCTACTTCAACGCGGAGAAGGCCGGCCCCACCGCAACGGTTTCACAGGTGCTGGACGCGATGCGCGCCAACACCGACGAGAACCTGAAGTTCCGGACCGCCCTCCAGCAGATCGCCGCGCAATACGGCCTGAAGCACTTCCAGTACGAGGTAGGTCCGGACACCGGCGGCGGCAAGGTCGAGAACGTGGCGAATCGAATCCGCGCCAACCGCGACCCCCGTATGCGCGAGATCATCCTCCACGACGCGCGAGACAACTGGTTCGCCCGCGGCGGCGATCTCTACATGTACTTTAGCCACATCAGCGCCTACAGCCGCCACGGCTGCTGGGGCCTCAGCGAGGACGTGGAGAACCTCCACACCCCCAAATGGGAGGCCATCTACGACCTGACAAAGTAGGTTTGACCCAGGCAAGTATTCGTCCGTGAGGACGATTGGCCGGCAGGCCCACGAGCGAGGTCAATTCCATTGCCTCGCGTACGCCGCAAATAATGCCAATGCATCTGGCTTCAAACGACCAGCATGCCCCACAAGCCCATCGTCGGAATCGTCACCAGGCCGTCCGCGATGGGCAGCTCCACGGCCGGACTGTCCGGCGTCACCCACCGGCACGTGCCTGCCCGCTTCAAGCCGAGCGTGGATAGATCGACGGTCACCTTCACATCGTGCAGTGGCGTCTCACCGTCTGCCTTTGCATCGTAAGTGCGGTTGACCAGATGGATGACCGCCGAACCAGGCTTTACGCGTGGTAGCGCGAGGACACGGGACGGCGCCTCGATTCGGACGGCCGGGCGCACGGCTCTCATGGCCTCATCGACGTCGGTAAACACACCGCCTCGTCTCTGACGCTCGGCAACTAGCTTTGAATCGGGCGGCAGCAGATCCGTGGCGTTGGCTACGAGCAGGTTGGCCGTACGGAGCTGTGATTCGGACAGCGGGTGATCGACGATTTCGTCACCGGCGAGCAGGATTCGGTAGGTGATGTTGGCGGCGGAGAGGCGGTCGAAGAGAGCGGTCCACCGCGCCGGATTCTGGACGAACGAGGCATGCGGCATCACCACCGAAAGATCGGCGTGTGATTCGTAGCCGTCGAGGAAGTTGGAGTTCGCTCTGACGAATCGATACAGGGGCGCGAACTTCTCCGAAGGGCCGTCGTACCAGTGCGTGCCCTTCTCCGGCGTGTAGCACCACTGGTGATGCGGCGCCATCAGGCAGTGGCCGGCCGCATAGCCCAGCGCGATCCATCCGCGGACCAGCCCCGGCGTGTTGTTCGCCTTCACGAACGCCCAGTCGCCGCCGCTCGCCGTGGCCGCGTACGGCCGGCCCACGGCGTCTGCCAGCCGATAAGCGACGAGCGGCGTGTCGATCCACTGCCGTTTGTCCGCTCCGTGGTCCGTCTCCGCGCTGAAGAGATCGACCGCCTTGTAGTCGCTCAGGTGGCGCGGCCAGAGCAGCCCCGCGTTCTCCCCGATGGGGACCGGATGGCCCGCCGTCTCCGCCGCCAGCTTCCGCAGCTCCATCATGAACCCGGCCGCGGCCCGGCACTGGTAGATAGTCCACTGCGGCCATAGCGGATGCTGCGTCACCGACTCCGCCTTCCCGCCATGCGCCTGCGCCCACTTCAGCGCCTCCGCCCGAAAGTCGGCATGACCGGCCTGGACAGCCGCGAATCCCTCGACGCACCGGTCGCAGAAGCAGACGCCGAGCCAGAGGCTGCCCGCCGTCCCCATGTGGTCGTCGATGTGAACGCCATACGCCCCGGCCTTCACTGTCTCCACGACGCGCTCGCGAACGTACGAGCGGAACCGCGGCTGATTCGTGCAGCACCACCAGAAGGGCACGCCCTTGTGCTGCATGTCCGTCAGCCACGGCACCTTCACCGGCTTGCCGAAAACGTCCCGGCAAAGCCCCTCTTCGTACGTTTGCGGGAAGCGCTCGTAGTAGCGCGCGAACTCGGTCACCATGCCGACGCTGCCGAAGAATCGGATTCCCCGCGCCTCCTGAAGCGTCCGTGGCGTCGGCACGCCGCCCCAGGCGAGCACCGTCGCGCCGTACTCGTCGTAGACCTTGCGGTCCGCCTGGTACATGAAGACCACGTCCGACCGCCGAAGGACCGGCTCCGCCCGCGGGCCAGCCGCCGCGACCCGGGGTACCAATCCGCTACCGGCAGCCGCGACCGAAACCGCCACGAACTCACGCCTGTTCAGCTTCTTCATCATTCACGCTCCCTTATACCGCAGCGACACCGGCGAAACCGGCGGCCCGGCCCGGCCGTACCGAAAGTAGCTCACGAATCAGGATCCCCCATGCAAGACGCCTCTCCCAGTCCGCCCGCACAAGCCGCGCTGTCCCCCTGGCCGCCAGCCCGCCGCTCCAGCCGCTATATCGCCGCCCTGTTTGCCTGGACCCTCTTCACCATGTTGCTCGTCCTGCTCCTGAACTTCGGCCCCGGCCACCCGAATACGCGCGCGGTTATCCTGATGGGAGGGGGATTGATCCTCTTCTGGGCCGTGATCGGCGGCGTCCTCATGCTCCAGGCCCGCGATCGTGTCCGCGCGTTCGTGCTCAGGCTGCCCGGCCACTGGACCCTCAGGTTCGTCGTCTTCTGCACGATTCTCGCCCTGCTCGAAGAAGCCGTGACGGTCACGATGACCAACCTGGCCCCGGTCTTCGGCGTCCCGGTCGGCCGCGCATACATCACCGCCTCGGCCAACTACTTCGACGTCGTCCTCTTCCACAGCGTCAGCGTGTTCGTGCCCTGGTTCGCGGCGTGGGCGTGGATGCTCTCCCGCTGGGACTTCCATCCGAACGCCGTCTTCCTCCTGTTCGGTATCACTGGCACGCTGGCCGAAACCCTCTACGGCGGTCTGCCTCACCTCCTCGAATACGGCATGTGGACTTTCGTCTATGGCCTCATGATCTGGCTGCCCGCGTACTCGCTTCCGCGGGATCGCCCGGTCCGCAAGCCGCCCTGGTGGCTCTATCCGCTCGCGGTCTTCATTCCGCTCCCGTTTATGGTTCTCATGCTCCCCTGGGGGTTGGCGAAGCACGCCCTCCACGGCGAGATCGACAAGCACTTTCCGCCGATTCTCCCCGGCTCATAGCCGTTGCGTGGGACGATCCGTGGGTCTCCCGCAGAATGTGGTTCCTCCGAATCGCACACCTCTCCTCCGGGAATCCCGACAATACGCCGTTCGGCGGATGGCGTTCCGCGATCGGCGCGGCACCATAGGGCATGAATCGTGTCGTCCACCGACCACGAAGGAGTCTCCCATGCGCTTCGCCATTCCCGCCGCCATTGCCTTGATGTTCTGCGCCACGCTGGCTGCCGCCGATTTGGACCTCTGGCAGCTCGCGCTGAAGAACCGTTCCGTCCACCGATTCTCCACCCTCTTCACCGCGCAGGACGTGCGCGGCCGGCTCTCCACCGACGCAGGCATCGACCAGGCGATCGACTGGTGCCGGAAGACGGGCGTGACGAAGGTATATGTCGAGAGCTTCCGCGGAGAGGATGCGCCGGAGGGTCCGCTTGTCCGTGCGCGGGATCGATTTCGGGCGGCGGGGCTGGAGGTCTCCGGCTGCGTCACGACCGTGAACGTGGGCAAGCCGTCGACCGGGTGGAAGGATACCATCTCCTGCTACACGGATCGCGCCACACAGGACCATCTTCAGGCCATCTTCGAGCGCGCAGCCTCCTTCTCCGATGAGGTGATGATCGACGACTTCTGGTTCACGGACTGCGCGTGCCCCGAGTGCGAGGCGGCAAGGCGAGCGAAAACCGTCCGCGTCGGTGACGTGGTGACGGCTGCGCCCGGTGACACGTGGGAGGACTACCGCTGCGAGCTGATGACCCGGCTTTCACGCGAGCGCGTCATCGGGCCGGCGAAGCGCGTCAACCCGAAGGTGAAGCTCATCGTCAAGTTCCCGCAGTGGTACGACCGCTTCCATGAGCGCGGCTACGAGGTCGCGCGCGAATCGGCCGATTTCGACCGCACGTGGGTCGGGACGGAGACGCGCGACTACGGGGACAGGCAGTGGGGAGGGACGCCGCAGTACGAGGGTTTCTTCATTATGCGCTGGCTTGGCGGGATTGGCGGCGCGAAGTGCGGGGGCGGCTGGTTCGACCCCTACGGCACGACCGAGGCGACGTACATCGAGCAGGCGCGCCAGACCATCCTCGGCGGCGCGCGCGAATCGCTCCTCTTCTGCTACGGTTCGCTGCAGGAGGGGACCGGCCCGCGAAACATCGCGGCGCTGCGGCGGAATATCCCGGAGCTGCTGGCGGTCGCCGCCGAGGTGCGGAAGCGGACCATCGCCGGTGTAGCCGCGTACAAACCGCCGAACAGCCATCCGGACACGGAATCGCGAGTTTTCGACTTCGTCGGCATGATGGGTATACCGCTCGCCCCGTGCCATGCCTTCCCGACCAGGGCGCCAGCCGCCTTCTTCTCGCTCCACGCGCTGAAGGACCCGAAGCTGGCCGAGCGGCTGACCACCTTCATCCATTCAGGCCGCCCAACGCTTATCACCGACGGTCTGGCCGGACGGCTGAAGGGTAAAGCGCCGCTCGACGCTGCGAACGTCACGATTCTGCGCGTTGCGGGCGAGCCGAAGAACCTGCTTACCATCTCCGAAGGAGAGCTGGACGGGCTCCGCGCGCCGTTGCTGAAAGTTATCGGCGCCTCAATGACGGGACCGAATCGGGTGGGGTTCTATCCCTTCACCGATGGAAGCTGGGTGGCGGAGAACTTCAATGACACGGCGGTCTCGGTCGAGGTGAATGGTCGGCGGATCGATCTGGGAGCGCGGGGCTGGATCTGTTCGTGGGCGAATTGACGGGTGAGAACGGCTAGATCAGCCGGTCGGTGAGGCGGCGGAGGCCGTCGTGTACCTCGCGGGCGCGTCGCAGCGATTCATCGGCCCATTCAATGGATTCGGCCGGGTCCGTTCCGTCCTGCAGGTTGTCCTGCGCGACCGCCACGTACTCAGCCGAGGCCGTCAACAGCCGCTCCTGCATGCTTACGATTCGCCGAAGCTCCTGAAGCAGCAGGCCCCGTTCGCGGGAGATGGCCAGCCGCTGCGCCAGCCGCTGGCGCGCGTCCGGGTCCTGAATGAGCTCTACCAGCTCCTCGTCGCGCTCCTCGCCGGGGTCCGGGGGCGGAGGAAGGTCGCGCAGGGGAAGCACGAGCGCCTGAATCTGCTTGTCGAACAGGCAGGTCTCAATCGCGTCGAGCAGCACCGGGTCGTCCGTCGCCACGACGACCTGCCGCACCCGCCCCGGACTGTTCAGCGACGCCAGGAGCGACGACCACCCGCTTCCACCTTCGAGCACGTTCATCCCTTTCGCGGCGCGCCTCGTCTCAGAGAGCGCCAGTCGAATTCCACATTATTCTCTTGCGGTGATCGCCTCTCTTGTGCAACCCAGGGCAAATTCGCGAGCAGGCGGGCAATGTCCTCTTTGCCGCTATCGATTCCAATGGTAAATCCGGGTAACTTTGCACAAACCCCCGAATGGCCGATGCCGGCGGCGTGACAGCCACCCCGCGCGTGCTCGGGATCGGCGATTACGCGCTGCCGATCGTTACGCTTCGCTCCTGCCTGACGCGCAATCGCAATACGAGGCGCGGACACCCTTATCGAGGGTAAGATATACAGAGGCCGGCACCCGTACCTTCCGTGGTTGCCGGGCGGCGCCGGTCGCGCCGGATCAAAGGAGAATCTCGTGGGTCTTGTGCAGGACAAGCGTGTGCTCGTCGTCGGAGCGCGGAACAAGTGGTCCATCTCGTGGCACTGCGCTCTCTCCCTCATGCGGGAAGGCGCGCGCGTGGCATTCTCCGTCTACAGCGACCGCGAGAAGGGCGACGTCGAGAAGCTCCTCGCCGACACTTCGTCTCCCGACTGCCCAATCTTCCTCTGCAACGCGACCGTCCAGGAGGACGTCGACCGCCTCTTCGCGGACGTTTCCGAAGCCTTCGACGGGAAGCTGGACGGCCTCCTCCACGGCATCGCCTTCGCGAAGCGCGAAGACCTTGCGGGCGAATTCGTCAGGACCTCTTCCGAGGGCTGGGACACCGCGCTCAACAACTCCGCCTACACGCTCGTCGGCCTCACGCGCGCCGCGCGCCCCCTCATGAAGGAGGCCGGAGGCGGCTCGGTCGTCACGCTCTCCTACTTCGGGGCGGAGCGCGTCGTCCCCGGCTACAACGTCATGGGCGTCGCCAAGTCCGCCCTCGAATCGTCCGTTCGCTATCTCGCATACGACCTCGGCCCCGAGAACACGCGCGTCAACGCCGTCAGCGCCGGCCCCATCAAGACCCTCGCCGCCAGCGGCATCGCCGGCCTCAGCGAGATGCTCAAGCACGTCGCCGAGAAGGCCCCCCTCCGCCGCGGCGTCGACGCCGCCGAGGTGGGCGACACCGTCGCCTTCCTCATGTCCTCCCTCTCCCGCGGCATCACCGGCGAAACCATCTACGTCGACGCCGGTTACAACATCGTGGGAATGTAGGTGGATGGGTCGTCGGGTGGATGGGTCGCAGGGTCGTTGGGTGTAGGGGCGAATAACTCGCCAACGGAACTTCCATCTCTGGCATCAGCGCTCGTTGGCGAGTTATTCGCCCGTACTTCACGATGTTCGGGTGTTCAGCCGTTCCACCGAATAGCCCCGCGCCCTCAGGCCGGGGTAACCCATTTCTTGGAAACTTTGCAAAAACGGCGGCGCGTAGATAGCGTGGAAACCGTCTTATCCGTTGGAGGAACTCGCCCCATGCGTCACCACTCAACCCGAACTTCCCTCGCGCTCGCCTTCGCCGTCGTCGCGATCGGCATCTCCGCGCAGGCGCGCGCCATCGATAGCAACATCAAGAGCTACATCTGCGATAAGCTGGACGACTTCACGGCCACCATGTCCGTCGTCAGCATCAACGAGCGCGAGATGGGCAAGATCAGCAGGGACGCCACCCTGCTCTATAAGCTCGGCACCGTCTCGATGCGCTATAAGGAGCCCAATAAAGTCCGAATCGAAGGCAACGCACAGGGCTCCCACGCCGTGTTCGTGCTCAACGGCCCCACGCAGTGGGTCTCCCTGAATGGCGCGAAGTTCAAGCGCGACTTCGGCAAATCGCCCGGCAAGCGCAAGTCCCTCATGGACGTCGGCCTCGTCTCCGACTATTACCTCACCTACACGAACGCCAAATTCATGCGCGAGGGGTCCGTGGACGGGGTGCCCTGCGGCGTCTTCGAGCTCACCTACAAGGATCGGGACGAAGATTCATCGCACGCCATCGTCTATATCGATCCGAAGACGAAGGTGGTGCGCAAGCGTGAATCCTACAGCCAGGATGGCAAGCTCCAGGCGGTCTACTTCTTCAAGAACGTGCAGGAAGTGAAGCCCGGAATCTGGTTTCCCACGCTCATCGAGGCACAGAACGTCGACCGCGTCATAGCCGGCTCGACCGCCTACAAGAACATCAAGGTGAACACCGGCCTCGACGATTCCCTCTTCAAGCTGTAAAGACTCCCACCCCCCTAACCCCCTCCCGAAACGGGAGGGGGAGCAAAACCGATCACGAGTGCGCTCCCCGCCTGGGCTACCGAATCGGGGAGGCGGGACGCACGGCATGCGAGTGTGCAGTATCAGGTAAACGCGCCGGTGCGGCACCGCATGGTTGCCCGCATTCGCCTTCGCACTTGCCACCCTTCAGGCCGGGTAGCCTATACGGAATGCGCACTCGCTACCGCCATTGCTCCCCCTCCCGTCTCGAAAGCTCTGCCGGGGAGCGCACTCGCTACCGCCATTGCTCCCCCTCCCGTCTCGAAAGCTC
>Ga0207667_10002640_pt1 | contig 22167 bp, 13 predicted proteins | sample KBSCornC52_FD_184301 | JGI IMG/M metagenome (GOLD analysis project Ga0207667, IMG submission 184301) | Corn rhizosphere microbial communities from Kellogg Biological Station, Michigan, USA - KBS Corn C5-2 (SPAdes) (version 2) | ecosystem: Host-associated > Plants > Roots > Rhizosphere > Soil ...
CCCCGCTGCAATCGGCGGAGGCTTACTTGATCGGCGTGCACGGGCTCTCGCCGGAGGCTGCGCGCGAAGGCGCGCGGCGTGCGGCGCGCCTCACCGCGCTCCCGCTATTGGCGCTGATCGCGGGCGCCGCGTTGATCGCCGGCTTCGCTCGCTGAGCAAACGCCCACGTACGCGCGAGCAAAACGAATCGAGCTCAGAACATCGCGCCGAGATCGAATACCAAGGTCCACTGCCGATCTTCGCCTTTCAGGTCGGCCTTGTTGGCACCGGTGTTCGCATCCGACGGGCTGAGCAGATCCGTGATGAACTCTGCGCCCAGCATCACCATCTCGTACCGGTAATTCATGCCGAACATCAGCCGTTGGCGATGCACGCGCACTTGGTTGAAGACGGTGTTGTTGTTGAAGTCAGCCGGCGATCCGCCGCTTTTGCAAATCGGCTGCCCATCGCGATACGTCTTGGACGGATCGGCGTTCCCGGGCAGGTTGTTGCCGGCATAGTTGCAATAGCCCGTCGCGTCGGTGCCCGGCGTGAGATCGACCAAGCCTGAGTCGCCGAAGATCCACAGGTACTGATAGCCGAGCCACGGCGTCAGCACCGATTGGTCCTGAATCGCGAGCGGCTTCGAGATTTGCACGTCCAGGCCGACCGTCGTGAGCTGTAGCTCCGGGGTGCCCGTGATCGTCCGCACGCCGCCGCCCACGGCAATGTCCGGGAAGATGCCCATTACCCCGGTCCGAAAACCTTCGAGCAGCGCCATGCGCACGTCGGCGCCGCCGTTGATGATGCTGGACTTCGGCATGAAACCGACCACGCCCGTGACCTCCAGCCCAAACCCGAACCCCTTCCGGAGCTTTAGGGAATATTGCTGCAACAGGGCCTGCGGATTCGAGTTGCGAATGGACGGCATGTTCGTCGACGGATCGACGGGGCCTTCGGTGCCCTCCTTCCAATAGTCCTGATTATTGGAAATCTTCGTGTACGACGCCTCGAGTGAGAGGTTGAACCCGCCGTATCCGGTCGTGCGCGCCGAGTGCATCGCCGTCGGCGCCAAGGCAAATCCGAGTTGATTGACGAGGCGCTTAAACGCGACGTTGTCGGGCCGACACGCGATCGGCGAACCACTCGGTCCCACGGAAGTGCTGATCCTACCCGAGCCGTCCGGCTTTCCGCTGGAGTCGAGCCGCAGACACTCCGTTCCATTCTGAACCAACCGCTCGATGGCGGGATCCATGGGCTCCGCGCGAGCCACGAAGGACGCGGACAACAGCAATGAACCGACGACAAAGCCTGCTAAGCGAGCGCTCATCAATGGACGGTCCAGTGGCCGTTCGGGCGAGGCTACTTGCCACGCGGGATTTGCGTCAAGCAGAGCGGCGTTCGAAGACAAGCTCCCGGCCCGGGCCCCGGGCCGCTAGACTCGTATCCAGTGTCTGACAACCCGACCCCATCCGACTTTTACCTACGCGCGCGTCCTGTCGAGCGCCCCTTTCACATCATCTTGGTGGAGCCGGAAATTCCGCCGAATACCGGCAATGTTGCCCGACTCTGCGCCGCGACCTGCTGTCCGTTGCACTTGGTCGGGCGCCTCGGCTTCCGGATCGACGAGCACGCCGTACGGCGCGCCGGTCTCGACTATTGGCATCTGGTCGAAGTGCTGCAACACGATTCATTGCGCGCGGCCGAAGCGCGCGTGGCCGAATTGAGCCCGACCCGCAGGCCTCGCAGCTGGCTGTTCAGTGGTCACGCTCGCCGGAGCTATCTGGACGCAGAGTTCAGCTTGGGCGACGCGTTCGTGTTCGGCAAGGAAAGTGTCGGTCTGCCACGCGAGCTGCTCGAAGAGCGAGCGGAAGACGTGATCGGTATTCCGATGCCGGGACACGTGCGCTCCCACAATTTGGCCAACGCCGTCGCCATCGCGCTGTACGAGGCGCTGCGCCAAAATCGCGCGCTGGTTCCCGAATAGGACCGCCGTCAGCGCACTGCGACCGTGGGCTCTGCCTGACGAAAATCCGCATGTACGCTGCGAGTCGCGCCACCGACCACCGTCACCTGGGCCTGGATCGGCGCGCCGAACGTTTCATTGCGGAACACGAGCTGGTACGTCCCGGTTGGTACCCTCAGTCCGAGCACGGGCGTCTGTCGGAGCGCGTGAAAATTCGCGCCGCTCACCTCGATCGATGCACGTGGGTCAGCCGTAATGCGCAACACACCCGAGGGTTCGGCATCAACGCTGGCTTCGGCACGATCGCTCGCGATCTGTGGGATCTCCGCGCCTTTTTGGGGCTTGCTCGGCGGTGTCCGCAGGCGCAGCTGCGCTGGCGCGCTCACTGCGGAGCTCAGCGATTCAGGCTCCGGGGTGAGCCTGGACGGCGCGGGCTGACCACTCGCAACGAGCTCGACGGGCCGAAAGTGCGTGACGCTCACCGCTTGCCCTGTGTGGTGCGCGCCCAACGAAAACGCAAGCGCGACGAACGCAACGGCGGAAGCAACGGCGAGCGCTGGGCCCGTGCCTGACTTCGGCAGACTAGAAACTCGGCTCGAAGTGATCGGCGGCGGCTCGCGAGCTGCGTCGTCCTTTTCCTCGGCAGCGCGCGAGGCCATGCGGCCCTCGGCCAAACGACGCGATTGGGGCGTGGCTGCGGGTGTCTCGGGGGGCGGGGAGGTGCTGAGCTTTCGAGTCCAGATCTCGAGGTCGTCGCGAGCCGCAAACGTGCGCGTGACGGGCGCCCCCGTTGAGGTCGATGTCGGACGACTCGGTGGCGTCCCCGAGCTCAAAGGCCGAGTTCTGGCGGCATTTTGGCTGCTGCCCGTTTCACCCGGGAGCCAGGGACTCGGTGAGCGCGAGCGGCGACGCGAGCGCTGCACGCGAGCGCCCAAACGGCGCGCAATGTCGCCGCTATCCTCGCTCTTCAAAAACTCGCGCAGAGGGCGGGCGAGGTGCTCGGCAGCGGTCGGCCGCTCGCGCGCGTCGAGCGCGATGCTGCGCGCAATCAATGCAGCAAGCGGCGTCAGCTCGGGCGCTTGCCGGTCGATCGGCAGCGGAGTGACAAACAGCGCGCGTTCGCTTTCCTGAGCGGTCGCGCGGCGAAATGGCGGGTACCCCGTCCAAGCTTCGATCAACAGCACCCCGACTGCAAAGACGTCGGTTGCCGGCGTGAGGTCCGCGCCGTGGAGCTGCTCTGGAGGCATGTGACCCGGCGAGCCAAAGACTTCGGTCCGAGTCTTGTCCTCGGCACGTGTCACCGGCGCGGCGATGCCGAAATCGATCAGGCGGACCGCCCCCTCATCGTCAATCAGCACGTTTCTCGGGGTCACGTCGCGGTGAACGATGTTTGCTCGGCGATGTGCGTAGTCGAGCGCACGGCAGATCTCCGCGCCCACATAAGCACCCTCGGACGGGCCGAGCGGGCCCGTCTCCGCCAGAACTTCGGAGAGCGTGAGCCCCTCACACAGCTCCATCGCGATGTAGTACACGCCCTGCTCGACTCCGAGCTCGTAAACCGGCACGATGTTCGGGTGGCTGAGTTCGACCGCGGTCTTTGCTTCTTCGACGAACCGAGCCACGAAGGCTTCGTCCGATGCGAGCTCAGTTCGGATCTGTTTGACGACCAACCGCTTTTCGAAGCCCACCGCGCCGCGTAGCGTGGCGAGGTAAACCCGCGCCATGCCTCCCGCAGCGATCTCGCGCTCGAGCACGTATTTTCCGAAGATCTGCGGAAACATAGAGCCCTGGCATGTTAGCGCCGCTTGGCTTCTTTGGCTGCTTTCCGGCTGCTCGGCAGCAGATGACCGTGAAATCACGCTGCCTTTGGCGGCGCATACACTTGCGAGCTGTCCGCTTCCGGGTCCCGCGCGCTTGGATTTGTCAGCCCTTGGAGATTTCCCAGTCAGCAATCGAACGAGCGAATCTCTGGCCATCGACGCCGCCGGCACCAAGCTCGGATTTCCGAGCGACACGTTGGCGATCGAAGCGACGGCGGACTCCGACTTCGCCCCGCAACCCTTCATTGGCCTCGGCGAGCGACTCGCGGAGCGCTTCGATTTTCTGCTCTGGCCGCAGGGCCATGCCTGCGAGCTGTTTCGGCCAAGTCCGAACGACTCGTTCCCGGGCAAGCTAGGCGGTGAAGCCCTAGGGTTTTCGCCATCGAGTGGGCTGGTCATGGCCGCGGGTAGCAACGACTCGAGCAGCGCAGCCATCGTCGGCGCGTTGACCTTCGATACGCGCACGGGCAAGAGCTATCTCGTCGACCCACGCAAGCGACAGGTATTGAGCGAGCCGCGTGCCTTTGCGACCGTCAGTGACTTCGGCGGAAAACTCTTGGTCGCCGGCGGCGAAAACCCGATCCACGAGCGGACGCAGGAAGCGAACCTGCTGCGTGCCAGCGCGGAGGTTTACGATCCTTCGCAGCAGACGTTCGAGCCGGATTTGATCGCGCTCGCCGAAGCCACGACGCGCCAAGCTGCCGTGACGCTCGAGAACGGCGAGACACTGCTGATCGGCGGGCGTGACGAGGCGTCCGACGCTTCTCGCGTGGTGCAAGTCGTTTCACCGGTGACCCGCGTATCGAAGCTGATCGATTCACTGAGCATCGGCCGAAATTCGCCGACTGCGGTGCGGCTCGGCGACAGTCGCGTGTTGATCGGCGGGGGCACGGATGTCGATGGGCATCCAATTGGCGCGCTCGAGCTGCGGGAGCGCGACGCGAGCCGGCTCGATCCACCTTGGGACGGCACGCTGTCGCTCCCGCCGCGCTTCGATCGCGCATTCAGCGGCTTGGCGGGCGGGGCTGCGCTCGCCGTGGGTGGCTGCGAGGATCGCATCGCTGCCTCCGGCGAAAAATGCTCGACCTGGTGCACTCGGGGTTGCCCGCCACAGCCAGACCCAATCACCGGCCAGCGCTACGATGCGTTCTGGATCACGCCGGACGGAAGCGTAACAGAGCTGGATTTCCCGCTCAGCGCCCCGAGACCCATCCTGTTACCCGGCAGCGATGGACGCCCGTGGTTGATCGCGTCAGCGGTGGATCAATTCGGTCAGCCTGTGCCCGACCGCTTCGCCTTGTACCGTTTCGATCCTTGGCAAAAGCAATTCATTGCCAACGATCTCGAACTGGAGCTCGGCGCAGGTCTCACGCCAGCGAGCTTCGCGCCCATCGGCGTGGACGCGTTCGTCTGGCTCGACAAGGGCGCCGATGGGCCCGTGCTCCGCGGAGCGCGACTCGGACTCAGATCCGCGTTCAGCAACGACGTACCGCTCGTTGCGCTCCGCGACGGCGCGGGGAACCCGGCTCACCTTGCGCCTGACCATCCACCCGGAACCGACCTGAAATACGACGGCTCGCTCGAGCTGCAAGCTGCCGCCGGCACGACGCCTGCGTGCGTTTGGATCGCCGACACCCAATACGCTGACTTTTCGGCGCAAATCGAGTTCTCGAGCGCAAATCCGCCCAGCTTGCGGCTGGGCCCGCAGGCGATCTTGGCGACCGCGCCCGAGCAGGGGGGCGCCCCGTGCCAACTGCGCTCGACCGGACAGCCCGGCACGATCCACTTGCGCCGAAAGGGCACGCTGGTCTCGCTCGAGCTCGGCGGAGCGAGCGGGAGCTGTGAGCTCGATGCGAGCCTCACCGGGCGGGTCGCGCTCGCGGTCTGTCAAAGCGCGCTCGCAGCGACGACCGTGACGAGGATCAGCGTCACGCGCGGCGGGTAAAGGCGGTCAGCGCTTGAACCACTTACCGAATCTGCCACCTTCGGTCGGCTTGCCGCTGGCCGGGGGATTGGAGCTTGGTCCCGGTGGTCCGCTCGGGCGATCGCTCGGACTCTTCTGACCGCTGCGCCGCATCTCTGCCCGCCGCATTTCGTAAAGTCGGATTTCCCGCTGCGCGTCCACGTGACGGGGATCATTTTCGACGATGAAGCGGAAGTCCCCCACGGCCTTGCCGTTCTTGCCCATTCGCTTCAAAAGCAGGCCGCGATACCAGCGAATGCGCGTGTTATTGGGCTCCATTCTGGTCGCCTTCTCGATGCGACCAAAAATGTCGTCCAAATTCGGATTGAGCTGGGTCGCTTCGAGCCAGGCGAGGAGCGCGATGTAGTCGGCCTGCGAGGGGTCGAGCTCGAGCGCCTTTTTTGCTTCCTCGAGCGCTGCGACCATGTTGTTGCGCTTCATCAACACTTCCGCCTTCTGAAAGGCGGTCGCCGCGCGGATCACGCGTTGTACTTGCTCTTGCTCTTCCGCGCTGCCGCCGCCGTCCTTACGAACGTCGTCGTACTCCTTGCGCCGACTCGGGTCGCTCAAGATCTGGTGGGCTTCGCTCATGCGCGCGAACACTTTGGTGGCGAGATCTTTTACGTCCGCCAGATCCGGCCCCAAACGATCCGGATGCCACTTCTTCGCGAGCTGAAAGAATGCGCCTTGGATGACCGACGGAATGGCATCCGGCGCAACGCCCAAGAGATCGTAATAGCTCTCGCCGCCGCGCGCGGCGCGCTCGCGAATTTCGGCTCGAAATGCGGCCTGCTCTGGACTCTCCACCGGGCGAAATGGCGGCGGCGACGCAGCCGGCGGATCCGAGCTCGGTGAGCGCGTCTTGCCCGCCTGCATTGGCTGCGCTGGAATGCTGCCACTCGGCGAGTGCGCTTCGGGATGACCAGCTAGAGCCGAGCGGGGCGCGGCGGCGGGGCGCGGCGGATGCACGCTGACGACCGGCATGCGCGACGACGAGGGCGCTTCATCGACGCCAATTGGCTCTACGCCGGGAATGCCCGTTTCCAGCTGGCGCATGATGATCAGCGCGTACACCAAACGGCGCACGTAAGCTTCATCGGCGAGGCCGCGACCAAGCAGCTCGTTCAAGGGTTGCGGCTTGGCGCGCAAGACGTCGATGATCGCTTGCTCGCGTGGTTCGAAGCGGAACCGTCGAATCGGCGCGTCGACGTGCAAGACGATGGGCTGGTCACCGAAGCGCGCCAGCACCTCCGCTAAATGGCCGGCATGTGCGTAGTTTTTCACGCCGCGCCAGATCAGGGCGAGCGGCTTCGCGCGCACACCAGCGCCCCCCCACCGCTCCAAAAAATTCAGGCGGTCGTAGTAGCCGAACAGCGTGCTCGGCGGCAGGCTGAACATCCAGAGCACCTGACGGGACAGCTGCTCGCGCAATCCCTCGCGCAGGGTCGCCTCGTCGATCGCACCCTCGGCGAGCAGGACCTGGCCGTGCAACATTCGTCGCTCCGTGGCCGTGGCCAGCGTGCGCTCGTAGACCGCGTCGGAAATCGCCTTTTGCTCCACGAGCACGCGGCCGAGGAACAAGATCGGATCTTGGATTTTCGCCTTGGCGGGACCGCCGTCATCGAAATAGATGGCGTGCTTCTTCCCGGTCGGCTCTTCGAGTACGAGCGTCCCTGTCAGCAACCGATCGAGCCCGTAAACCAGCAAATGCCCGAGCGGGGTCGCCTCCAGAGTACCCTGTGCGGTGGGTGCGGCCTCTGTCATCGCGGAAGCAGCTACAGCCTAGCACTCAGGCGCGGACAGCGGGCAGACTTATCTCAGGGCCGGTCTCCAGCGGGGGAACGTGGCGCGCCGCGTCCACTTTGGCTAGCGTTTTCAGATGCTCCGCGGTCACGTACTCGTGGTTGATGACGAAGTCTCGATTCTGAACACACTCAAGAAGGCGCTATCTCTCGAGGGTTATCAGGTCGATCTCGCCGGTGGTATCGGCATTGCCGAGGAGCGCCTCGCGAAGCATTCGTACGACGCGGTGCTGCTCGACGTTGCGCTCCCAGATGGCGATGGCCTGGATCTGCTCGGGCGATTGCGCGTCGCCGGAAACGACACCGCGGTGCTGATGATGAGTGGGCACGCAACCATCGACGCTGCCGTGCGCGCGACGAAGCTCGGCGCGCTCGACTTCCTGGAAAAGCCGTTGTCGACGGATCGCCTGCTCGTGATGCTGGAGAACGCACTGCGGCTGCTGCACGCCGAAGCAGAGGCTCGTGAGCTGCATGCCGAGGCCGGACACTTCGATGATCTGATCGGCGAGAGCCGAGTCATGCAAAGCTTGCGCGAGCGCGTGCTGCGCGCAGCGCGCTCGAATGCGAGCGTGCTCATCCGCGGCGAGCGCGGCACGGGCAAAGAGCTCGTTGCGCGCGCCATTCACCGCGCCTCGCCGCGTGCCAAGGGCGTCCTGGAACGCCTGAATTGCGCCGCAGTCCCTGCAGAATTGATCGAAAGTGAGCTATTCGGCCACGAGGCTGGGGCATTCACCGGGGCGACCAAGCAGCGTCGTGGCAAGTTCGAGCGCGCCAGCGGAGGGACGATCTTTCTCGACGAAGTGGGCGACATGCCGCTCGCGATGCAATCGAAGCTGTTGCGCGTCTTGCAAGAGCAGGAGATCGAGCGAGTCGGCGGCAATGCGACGTTCAAGATCGACGTTCGCGTCGTTGCCGCCACCAACAAAGATCTGGGTGAGGCCTGCGCGAAGGGGAGCTTCCGACCGGATCTGTACGACCGGCTCAACGTCGTTCCGCTCGAGCTTCCGCCGCTCCGAGCGCGACGCGAAGACATTCCGCGGCTCGCCGAGCACTTCCTGATCGCGGCACGCAAAGCCAACGCGCGACCTTGCATGACGCTCACCCCGCCCGCCATCGCAGCGCTCACCCGCCACCCGTTTCCCGGCAACGTGCGGGAGCTCCGGAATCTGATCGAGCGGCTCGTGATCTTGAACCCCGACGATGCAGTCACGGCCGAAGACGTGGAGCGTTCGGTTGGCAGCAACGGCGCCCCCTCGAACGCGGGCCTCTACCAACCGGGGGTCCCGTTCCGGGTGCTCTCGGAGCAGGCGGAACGCACAATCGTCGAGGAGGCACTCGCCCACCACGGCGGCCAAATGGCCGCCACCGCGCGCGCGCTCGGCCTGGAGCGTAGCCATCTGTACAAAAAGGCCCGCGCGCTCGGGCTGCGCGGGGACAAGGACGACGAGGTCGACGCCTGAGCCGGAAAGCTGCCAGCCCGCGGCGGCTGGATGGTGAGCACTACTTTGGCAAATTCGTGAAGCGTCCGTTCTTTGGGTCCAGCGCACGCGCTTTGTCAGCCTCCTGCTTCGCTTCCTTGCGCTTTCCCAAAGTCGAGTAGAGCTCGCTCAAGCGCGCGTGCGCGTCGGCCAGGTCTTGCGGCGTGCCGTCGCACAACACCGCGCTCTCCAACTCGAAGCGCGCGCGTTCCTTTTGACCGGTGTGCGCCAAAGCCTCGGCGAACAAGAGGTGCGTGCTCAAGCCCTCCACGTCGGCGTAGATCGCAGCTTCGCCGACTTTGACGGCTTCACTGAATTCACCCGACTCGTTCAAACGTCGTAGCAGCCGCTGATAGACACGTGGCTCGTGCTGTTCGAGCTGGGCGAGCACGCGCAGCGCTGCGAGCTCGGCCGGCGGATCGCCGCGTTTTTCCGCGAGATCGGCCAAGGCATACTCGGGCGCAGCCTGGGTCGGATCGAGTTTCGCGGCCGCTTTCAGCGCTTCGAGAGCGCCGGCTTCGTCGTTCGGCCCGAGGATCTGAGCCAAGAGCATCTCGACCGCGTAGCCGTCGTGGCCGTCAGCGATCAAACGATGCAAGCCCGTGATCGCTCCGGCAGGATCGTCATGGGCCGACAGCTGCGCGTCGAGGAACCGCGCATCGGCAAACTTCGGATCCTGCGCGAGCGCTCGCTTCAACTCTTGCTTTGCCAGTTCAGCGCGACCTCTGCGGAGCAGCGCAAGCGCGTACATCGTGTGCTCGGGAGCGCGAGCCGCGCTGCGCTCCGCGGCCGCCTTCGCCGCCGGGAGCGGTCCACTGCGAGTGAGCGGCACGAACTGCGTCGCGTAGCGGGCCAGACGTTGCTCTGCAAAGCTCCGGAACTCGCGATCGAGCTCGTCCGGCGCCTTTCCGAGCGCGGTTCGGAGCACGTCCTGCGTGCGCCGACCGGCCCCCCATTGCCGTAGCATCTCGTCGAGCTTCGGCATCCCGTAGCTATTGGCCCACATCAGCAAGATCTGGCTCGACGCGTAATACGCGGTAGCCACGTCGTTCAGCTCCTCTGCGCGAGTGAAGGCGCGCGTCATGTTCGCGACAGCGGGCAAGCGATTCCCGCGGAGTGCCTGGTATAGGTCCGGGTCTTGCTCGCGCGCCCACTCCGGACGAGCGATGATCGTTTCGTATTCGGCGAGACCTTCGGTGAACCAACGCGGAACGTGGCTCTTCGAAAGCTGAATGTGGAACACGTGCGAGAGCTCGTGCCAGAGCGTCATGCCCAGATTGAATGATTCATTCTTCGGGCTCATCGCCGCCAACGTGCGTCCGAAGCAAACGCCTTGAATCGCCGTCTCGGGCAGCCCTCCCGTGCGAATTCCGAAATTTTCGCGCTCCGCGTACAGCTCGACGCCAATCGGCGTTTCGGGCGTAAAGCCGTACGCCTTGACCATTTTTGCCCAAGCTTCGTTCAGTAGCGCGGGCACGTAACGTTCGAGGATGGCACGCTCGTCCTTGCGGTAGCGGATGCGGAACGGCGGATGTTCGACCGTCACGTACTCGTGCGGAATCGTCTTGTCGTAAAGATTCAGCGTGTTGAACACTCGTACGTTGTATGGGTCGAGAGCGAAGGCCCGACTCAACGCAGCCACCCCACCCGCATCGTCACCAGCGCGGATCAGATTCAGACCGAGTTCGCCGTAGGCCACCCCGTCTTCGCTATCGAGCGCGACCGCATCGCGCATCATGCGCACGATCTCGTCGTAGCGATGCTCCCAGTCGGCAAATTCGGAGACGATGGAGTAAAGCTGCGAGTACTGCGAATTTCTCGCAAATACGACCTTCTTTGCGGCCTCGACGCCATCGCGATCGTCGGCCAAGAAGCGTTCGGCGACGCGCAGGCTCAAAAGCTCCAGATCACCTGGACTCGCCGCAAGACCCTCGCTGATACGCCGGGCCGCAAGCTCGAGATCTTGGTCGCGCAAGGCAATGCCGACCAAAATCGCGTGGGCGCCGCCGAGCTTCGGGTTCACTGACAACGCCAGGCGAGCCAAGCGCTCGGCCTCGTCGAAATCGAGAGCCTGCGCCAACTTGACGCGTGCCAGTTGGACGAGGGCTTCGGGCTGCACGGGGGCTTTGGTCAAGACCTCGTTCAGCACCTCCTCGGCGTGGCCCGGGTCGTACTTGTCGAGAAATAGATCGGCGCGGAAAAGCAGCGTCTGAGTGTCGCCGGGCAAGGCGCGCTCCGCCGCATTGTACGCGTCATTTGCATCTCGCGGACTGCGCAGCAGTTGAGCCGCACGCCCGACCAGCGCAAGCCCCACGCCATCGTTTTCCGGCACGCGATCTTCGTTGTAGTCGTTGACGAGCTTCATCAACACGGGCTCGGCGTCGGCGCGTCGGCCCTCGTCGAGCAGGACGTCGCCCAGCTCGAGCTCCGCGCTGCGCGCCGCCGGACCTTCCGCAACTGCGCGCAGTGTCTGCTCTGCGGCACGCAGATCACCTTGATTGCGCTGCGCACGCGACAGCCAGACCGCGGCGGAAACCACGAATTGCGGCTGCGAGAGTAGGGGCGAAAGCACTGCCTGCGCTTCCGCATAGCGGCCCGTCGTGACCAGCACCTGCCCGAGACCGAGCGCCGCCGGCGCCGCTTCCAACGACCCAGCGAGCGCGCGGAAGTCGAGCTCGGCGTCGCGATAGGCGCTCAACTCGAGGCGCTCATTGGCACGCGCCAGGCGCGCGCTGGGCGACAGTGCGCTAGATTGCGCCTTCGTGATATGCGCGCTCGGCGCGCGAGCCTGAGTGCCCGGAGAGTGACAGCTCACCACGAACGCACCGAGTGCCGTTGCGCCAAACCAACTGCGGGCAGTCATCGGTTCTCATCATGGCCGAGTCGCAGCGGCGCGGCCACCCGCGTTCAAGGCGCGCGTTCGAGCGCGACGGCGGCGCCCTGGCAGATGCCGAGCGCGCGAGCAGCGTGGCCCTCGCGTTGTGAGAGCTCGAGCGTGCCGAACGAGCCGAAAACGGCCAAAATGCCGCCGGTCTCCGCGTCGGAATAGGTGTCGAGAACGGGCACGGTAAGGTCGGAAATCCGCGCCACGTAGCGCCCGTTGGCGACTGGCGGCGCGATGTTCGTGAGCGCATTGCCGAAGCGGTCGATCGTCACGACCTGACCCGAGACGCCGCTTGCAGTTTCTGTCGGCTCTGGGAGGACCGGAGCGCACAGCGTGTTCACGATGCTGCCGACGTCTCCGAATTCCAAGCTGCCGTGGAGCAATCGCGCGGCGACGGGCGCGAACACGTCGCGCCCGTGGAAAGTGCGACTCGGCGGAGCCAGGCCGAGCTCGTCCGGCACGATCTGGCGCGCGATCGCGCCCGGACTCCGAGCAATCCCGCTCAAGATCCCATTGTCTGGACCTACGAAGAACTGGCCGCACGCTGAAACCACGACCGCGCGGCGGGCACTGCCCACCTCCGGGTCGACCACCACGAGGTGCACGGTCCCCGCGGGAAACCAGGGAAAAACCCTGCTAATCCAGAACGCCGCGGTCACTTTGTCGTACGGCGCGATCGAGTGGCAAAGGTCGACGATCTGAGCGCTCGGACACACGCCGAGCAGCACGGCTTTCATCACGCCGACATACGGGTCGTCTAGACCGAAATCGGTCAAGAGCGTGATCGGACCAGAGGCGGTCATGGACGCGGTTCAGGCCTCCAGCGTGTGATGCGACGCGGCCATTCACCGTCGTTGAGTCGATTGCGAACGATCGTCCGCAACATCGAACGCGCAAAGGCATCCAGCCAGGGCGCAGGCCGTGTGCCAACCCACTCGCCGAGTTCGAGCGAGCCGTTCGTCGAATCGAGCGAAACGCGAGTCGTAGCGTCTCCTCGAGGGCTAAAGACGGAGAGAACGTACTCCGCTATCGGACCCGAGCCGTCCTGCAACTTGAGCTCCAGCCTTCCGCCATGTTCCGGTCGCACGCCGGGAATTTTGGCTGCGATCCACGGCGAAAGCAACCCACGCTCGCCCCTGATTGAAGCGACGAAAGCGCCGTGGTCGGCTTTCACGGTGCGAGTCTTTGCCCAGCGTGAGGAGCTGACGCTCGATCTGCCGGAACTCCTGCGAGCCACTCGGCGCTACTTCGATGCCACGCTCGAGGTGCAGTCGCGCGCCGAGAACGCCGGGTCCGGCGAACGCGTGCAAGTCGCGTTGCGCTCGGAAAAGTATGGCTATGAGGGTGTGCTGACCATCAGCACCCGATGGGTGACCGAGGACGACTTGGTGACTGCACGTCTCGCCGAGCAGCGCGGTCGCGCCGCCGGCATGTCCAGCTTGGCGGAACGCTGCCCCGCGATCTGGGAGGTGGCGTCGGTCGGTGCAGACTCGGAGCTCGCCCGCTTGAATTTGTGTGGGATTCTAGCGGCCGTCGCCTTGGGGCCCGTCTTGCCAGACGACGGCTCCACGCTGTACGGGGTTCGCGGCGCGATGGAACGAGTGGAAAAACTGCTGCGTACAGGCTGAAGGCGAGCCCCTGAGCTCTCAGGATCGCTTGATTAACAGGCGATCCAAATCCACGCCCGCCCCTTCGAGGGTCCGCCGCTGGACGATGCATAGTTCTCGGATGCCCTCGAGCGCGAGATCGATCATGGCGTCGATGTCTGCCCGCGGTACGGCCTCGCCTTCTGCGGTGCCTTGCACCTCGACAATCGCGCTATTCGCAGTGGCAACCACGTTCAGGTCGACGCGCGCCGCGCTGTCCTCGACGTAGCAGAGGTCGAGCGCGAGCTCACCGGCCACGTGCCCTGCGCTGACCGCTGCGACTTGATCACGCAGCACCGGCTTGCTGAGGCGACCACTGGCGGTCAGCTTTTCGCACGCGAGCGCGAGTGCGATGAAGCCGCTCGTCACCGATGCGGTGCGTGTTCCGCCGTCAGCCTCGAGCACGTCACAGTCGATGTGAATGCTCTTTTCACCGAGCCGCTCGAGGTCGACTGCGGCACGCAATGAGCGCCCGATGAGGCGCTGGATCTCTCGCGCGCGCCCGCCAAGCGGTCGCTCCCGGCCGTCCCGATTCTCGCGCCGCTTCGGGTTCGCGCGCGGGTGCATCTGGTAGTCCGCGGTGATCCAGCCCTTGCCCCTGCCGACCAGAAAGTCCGGAACTTGTTCTTCGATCGATGCCGTGGCCAGCACCACGGTTCCGCCAGCACGGTAAAGGACTGAACCTTCTGCCAGTCTGTGGAAACCAGGAACGGTTTCCACAGCCCGAATAGCTCGCAAATCACGGCCAGTTCGACGAGACGCACTCATGGTTTCCCATTAGCACGTTAGAGAGCGGAACTTTCGCTGCGTGCGCCCGTAGAAGTAGACTCGGATGGGCACGTGGCGAACGGATCCGAGGCTTACGCGCGGGCGTGAACACATCGTAGGCGCTCGGGGGACTTCATGAGTGATTTGTCGAAATTGGTGGAGCGCTCGGATGGCCTATAGGTCGACTGGCCGCACCATGTTACGATAGAACTCTTTTCCGAAATCGGAGAGCAAGGGTTTACATGCTGAGTACCGGTGAAATTGTAGACGGCAAGTACCGCATCATTCGCTTGATTGGCGAGGGCGGTATGGGCGCGGTCTACGAGGGAGAAAACACCCGCATCCATCGGCGCGTCGCGATCAAGGTGCTGCACGCGGGCGTGGCGGAGACCGCAGAAGCAGTCCAACGCTTCGAGCGAGAGGCGCAAGCTGCTGGTCGCATCGGTTCGGAGCACATCGTCGAGGTGCTGGATCTCGGCAACCTTCCGAGCGGCGATCGCTACATGGTCATGGAGTTCATGGATGGCGATAGCCTGAGCACGCGCATCCAGAACAAGGGGCGGATTACTCCGGTCGACCTGTACCCGATCGCCCACCAGCTGCTTGCGGCCCTCCACGCTGCACACTCCGCGGGCATCATTCACCGCGATCTCAAGCCCGATAACGTGTACTTGCTGAAAGCGCGCGGCGGCGTCGCAGACTTCGTAAAGTTGCTGGATTTCGGGATCTCCAAGTTCAATCAGCTGAGCGGCGATAGCGGCTTCAGCATGACGCGCACGGGGGCTGTAATGGGCACCCCGTATTACATGGCGCCGGAGCAGGCCAAGGGCGCCAAGGACATGGATCATCGCGTCGACTTGTACGCAACCGGCGTCATTTTGTACGAGTCGGTCACCGGGCAGGTGCCCTTCAACGCCGACACGTTCAACGAGCTTCTATTCAAGATCGTGCTCGAGGAACCGCGACCAATCGAGCAGCTCGTGCCCGAGATCGACTCGAATTTCGCGGCCATCATCAACAAAGCGATGGCGCGCGACCCGGCCACGCGCTTCCAATCGGCCAGAGAATTTCAGGGGGCGCTCGAGCAGTGGGCCAACGGCGCGGGCGCCGAGCTCGCCAATGCGCTCAAGCTCCCCACCGCCAAGCCAAACGCAGAGACTAGCGGGCAGTTTGCCCGGCTCGCTGCCCAAGCGCAGCCGGCACAACCTCCCATGCTCGGAACGGGCACGCCCGGTAGTTGGTCGAACACCGGCGGCGTCCCCACGCCGCAGCAAGCGCAACAAAAGAAGAGCAAGGCTGGCCTGTTTGCGGCGCTCGGAGCGGTTGCGGTGATCGCGATCGCCGGAGCGGTCGTAGGGATGCGCGCCGGCAAGGCAAGCTCGACCGCTGCCACGGGCGTGGCCGAAGAAGAAAAGGCCAAGGCAGAGGCGCTGGCAGCCGCTACCAAGGCCGAGCAGGCGGAAGCGGAGCGCAAGGCCGAACAAGCGCGTAAAGCGGAAGAAGAGCGCAAGGCGGCCGAAGCGGCCAAAGTGGTGGTGGCGCCGAGCGCCGCCGAATTGCCGAAGGCGAAAACCGCGGCGGTCGCCCCGGCGCACGTTGCCGCCAAGCCGGTAGCCGCTGCGCCCAAGGAAACGGCCAAGCCCGCGCCTGCTGTGGCACCGCCGCCTCCGGCCACGACCACGACGGGCCGTAAGATCCGAACCACGCTGTAGGTTCGCTCGACTATGGCTTCCGACGCTACGGCGCTGAAGCTCTCCGAAATATTCGAGAGCCTTCAAGGCGAGGGCGCCAGCACTGGCTTGCCCACGATGTTCGTGCGCTTGGCACAGTGCAACTTGCACTGCGTCTGGTGTGACACGAAATACACCTGGGATTTTGCACACTATGACTACGAAGCCGAGGTGAGCGAGCGGAGTCCGGAGGACGTGGCGGCCACCGTCAATGCTTCTGCCACGCGTCGAGTCGTGCTCACCGGCGGCGAGCCGCTCCTCCAACAGCGCGCCCTGGAACGCTTTTTTGCGCTGCTCGCGCCCGACATCGTCCTCGAGGTCGAAACCAACGGCACCATCGCGCCGACCCCGACGACCCTCGCCCGGGTCAATCAATGGAACGTCTCGCCCAAGTTGAGCACGGCCGGCGACGCCGAATCGTTGCGGCTACGGCTGCCGGTCTTGCGCGCGTTGCGGGACGCGCCTGAAGCCTATTTGAAACTCGTGGTGCGCAGCGAGGCGGACTACGAGGAGGCTGAGGCGCTCGTCGCGCGGCTGGCATGGCCAGCAAATCGCGTGTTGTTCATGCCGGAAGCGAACGATCGAGAGAGCTTGCGAGCGCGCTCGCTCCACGTCGCCGAAGCAGCGCAGAAGCGCGGGTTTCGCTTCTCGTCGCGCCTTCATCTAGAGCTCTGGGGCGGACGGCGCGGAACGTAACCATCCCGCCCCTAGCGCACGTCTCCCCAAACAGTCAGCGCCGAGATCGTGTCCGGATCGAGCACTGCGGGCAGCTTCTCCTTCGGACGACTCGTGGCCCGCAGCGCGGCACTCTCGGCTCGGAATGTCGCGAGCCAAAGCGCGCGCGCGGCGAAAGTGCGTTGATCGAACACGTCGTTGACGCACGCGGGGTCCACGTCAATTGCGCACAAATTCGGCACTTTTCCGAGCTCGCCACGGAGCAGCCAAGAGCCCAGGCGGGTCGCGTAACGGCCGGGCGCGGTGGCGACCAGGGGCCGGGTCACGACGGGCACTCGACCGTGCGCGGCAGCGTACAAATCGCCGCCTTCGAAGTAATCCGGAACTGGCAGACCGAGCGCACTCAAAATCGTCGCGCTCACGTCGGCGGCCGTCGCCGGTAACGGTTCGTCTCGGCCGCCCAAGTCGCCGCCCGGGAACTTCACTACCAATGGCACGGCCAAGCGGTCCTCTGAAAGTGAGCCTTGCGGGTCGAACGGCATGTCCGGCGCTTCGCCGGGCGAAACATCACCCGCAAATACGATCAGGCTCCGCTCCCAAGCATTCTTCTTTTTGAGCAGCGTGCTGAGTTGCTCGACCACGCTATCCTGGTGCGCGAGCGCGGCATCCTCGAACGCGTGCAGACGGATCCAATCGTCTTCTTGCAGGTGCCGCGCCACCCGTTGGCGGCGCGTACGCAGCGCGGCGAGCATGATGCCGCCGCGGCGAGCATCCAGAATTCCAGAGTATTCATCAGGCTTTAGGGCCTGTACCTCCTCGCGCGAAATATCCCAGGGCGGGTGCGAACCGCGCGCATGAACGACGACCAAACGCGGCCCAGCGTGCTCGTCGTCGAGCTCCGTCTCGAGCCATTTCAGTGCGCGGGTGAGCGGCTCGGTCGCGGGGATATCGAGCACGGGCGATACGACGTCGAACGTGTCCCAGCCCGCCCCAAAGCCGAAGGCCGCAAAGCTCGTTGGCACTCCGGTGAACATGGCCGTTCGCCCGCTCGCTTCCTTCACGATTTCGCTCAGGAGTCGCACGGAGTCCGCCACGCGCGAGTTCGGATCTTCCACGCGGTGCGTGCGTGGTGAAAGCCCCGTGAGCAGTGAGGCGATGACCGACTGCGCCACGACGCTCGGCGAACGATAGCCGCTAAAACCCGTTGCTGCGCGCCCGAGCTCACCCAGCGCAAGCAGCTTTCCGGTGGGCCCGAAGGGCGGCACGCGACGCCGCTCAATCCCGGATTCGACCAGCAAAATCGCCAAATTTGCGCGCGGAATCGGCAATGGCTCGAGCGGCTTCCGCGCGACGCTCGGATCGCCGAACGCCACGCGCCCGCCGCGCGAGCCGTCGAGCGCCCGAAATTCGATGCCGATCACCTTGCCGGCAAAAGGTGCCAGATCGACCGCCAACGGCGTCCACGACGCGCTGTCGCCGCCAGTGACGCGACGTGTCTGCAACACGACCGGCTCCTCTGCGTCGGCGACGACGCGGACCTCGGCGGTACCTCGACCCGCTCCCCAAAATCCGAGCGCCACTTTCAAACGCGCGTCAGCAGCCGGTCGCAGCCAACACCGCACCGTGCTCGGGGCGCCCAAGACCAGCGCGCGCTTCGGCGCGCCGTTCAGCACCACATCGCCGACGATATCGCTGAGCGTGGGCGCGGCGTACGCGGCAACGTCGTCCGTTCGCTCACCGATGCGAATCCAATCGAGCTCAGCTTGTGCCTGGCGCGCCCCACGGCCAGCGCCGGAAAAGGCCAATTTCAGCCGGTGATGCCCGCGGCCGAGCTCCGCGGCCAGGGTCGGCAGCGACATCACCTTCGTTTCGCCCGCGACGAGCTTCAGCGAGCCCACCCGCTTATCGTCGATGGTCACACCGAGCCATTTGGCGGCCGCCCCATGCACGCGCAGGCTGACGCTCGTGCCGGCACGCGGCTCGTCCAGCCAGAAGTCGTAGCGCAACACGCGACCGTAGGCGCGCACGAAGGTTTGACCATCGCGCTCCACGTCTTCGCTGTCGTCGGATTGTTGCGCACCGAAGCCGCGGTAGGCAGCCGCCGCGGGTCCACCCAGGTCGAGCAGCGTGCCCTCGTGCTCGACGTCGCACCAAGAAAGATTGGGGATGAGATCGAAGCGATCGCGCGCATCCGCCGTTGCCGCAGGCGAAGCGACGGATGGTGGCAATGTCGGCTCCGCTGCGCTCGGCAGTGCGGCGGCGGCTCGGTGCGTCTCGCGACTCTTGCAAGCACCGCAAGGCAGCGTGACGAGAGCCGCCAAAAACAGCCCAAAGGCGCGCCTCGGGCGCGCAAGGCCTACCGCCGCTCGCATCATCGCGGCGACGCCGGGGCGGGGCTTTGCGCGGGCCCGGAGAACAGTTCGACGAGCTCCGGCTTGAAGTGGCTCACCAGCCCATACGCCACTGCAAACGCCAGCAGCGCCGGAACGAGCCAGCTACTCCAACTCGCCGCGGCTGGCTTGACCGCAGTCGCTTTGGGCCCCGCCTTGTTCGCTGCACCGGGCAAAGCCGCGGCTTTGGCCGATGCCACGCCCGGCTTTGCCTTGCGCGTCGTGGAGGCGGCCTTCGATTCTTCGCGCGAAGCAAGCGTGGCGCGCAGGTCGCTGGGCGCTCCGCCTTCGGCTTCGGCGGCGCTCGCCGGGACCGCGCGCTCACTCGCGTCGCTCGGCAACGAAACGGCGGCCATGACCTGAGTCGCCCCGACAGGCCGCGCGCGCACCGGCTCCGGTGAGTTGTCGGTGAGCGCGTTCGCCAAAGCATCCGGAGCGTCCTCTTTTTCAGGGGCTTCCTCGCGCTCCGAGCTAGCCGCGGCTTGCAGCGACGCGGGCGAAGCCTGGCCCGCGGCCTCCGAGGGCAGCGTCGCGGGCTCCTCCTCGAGCCCCTTCGCAGGCAAGACTGGAGAGGGGGGCGTGGGCTCTGCCGGCACTGCCGCCGTCGCTGACACCTCTGGCAAGCTCCCGACGCCCTGCAGCGTGCCCGGATCGCCAGCGGCGCTTTGGCTACTCGTATCCCACAGCCCATCAACCGCCGGCGTGACCTCCGCATTGAACGGCAGACGACCCGCTGGTTCCTCGTTCGCCGCCGCGACCGGGGCCGGCAGGCTCGCCACCGGGGCCGGCGGGCTCGCGACCGGGGCCGGCGGGCTCGCGACCGGGGCCGGCGGGCTCGCGGTGGGCGCAACCTCAGCAGACGTTGCTGCCGGAACCGCGACCTGCGCCTCAGCCGGCGGATTCGACGCAGCCAGCGGCGGCGCCCCCGAATCGAGCTGAAACGAAAACCAGCCCGCGTCGTCTTCATCAGTGGTTTCCAGCGCTTGAGCGACCTGCGCGGGCGCGCGGACGCTGGCGCGTCGGGCCGGATTGGGTGCGGCCGTCTTGGCAGATGAGCTCACGAGCGCCGGCGGATCCGATCCGCGAGGCGGCGCCGGCTCACTCCCGATGCGCTCCACGTCCACGATCGCACCGCGGCGGGCCGCGTCGGAAAGCACCGCTTCCAAGAGGCGCGGTGCGACCGACCCCGACGTGATGAGCTCGTGCGGCGAACCCCCGGCGATGATCTTTTGCAGCAAGCTGCGCGCAGGTTCCGGTGTGCAAGCGAGATAGCCGTCGATCACCGGCGCGGCGATCTGCACGCGCGTCACTCCCACCAGCGCGCCCGCCGAAATGGAATTCAAAGCGCGACGCGCTCGTTCGATGGGCGCTTTCAAAATATCGGCCGGATACCCCTCGAAATCGCCGCGGAACGGCGTGACATCGGGCTCGACGATGAAGCGCCCCGCACTGACACCGAGCAACGCGGCCAGCACCATCTCACCGCGCTCGAACCCGCCTTCTGCGGTGCTGCGGGTGGCCGAACACAGCCGGCCGCGACGCACCTGCACCTCGTACAGATAGACCGCGTCCCGGATGCTGACGCTCGCGTCGCGCTCGCCAGCGCTCGCCAACTCCAAGATGAGGCGCGGGGTCAGCCCGTCGAGCCGACCGCGGGCATCTCCACCCGTGGCGATTCTCTGCTCGACGCGCGCGCGCGGGCGGAGCACCTCGCGCAAACGCTCGGCCACGGTCGACGCAGCGGCCTCTTTGCGCAAATAGCCGTCGGCGGACGCGCCGAGCTCGCGCACCCGCTGCAGCAGATCTTCCTTCCAAGACAGCAGCACGACGGGGACATCGCGCACCGCGACGTCCCGCTTGATCTCGTGACACAGCGAAAATCCGTCGAGCTTCGGCATCAGCACGTCGCTGACCACCAAATCGGGCCAGGCGTCATAGGTCAACGCGAGGGCTCGCGCGCCGTCGTGCGCTTCGAGCACCTCGACGCCCATGGCTTTGAGCAGGCCGCTCATGAACCAAACCACGGCTGGATCGTCATCGGCCACGACGATCCGGCGTCCCTGCAGGTTCACGCCGTCACCGGCGCGGACGTCGGTCGAGAGCGATCCGCGATCGCCCGCACGTCGTTCGTCGTTGCCCCAGGCCGCGAACGGCAGCGCGCCTTCAGGGCCACGCGGATCGAAGCGCACTGCGCCGCTCGAGCGCAAGGTCACGAGTTCACGGACACGTGCAACGGCGCCCCAAACGGCTGCCATGACGTCCGCTCCCTCGCCGAACCCGACGCTGGTTCCACGAGCGCTCGGTTCCACGGCTTCCAAGAGGCCACGCCGAATCTCCGCCGAGATGCGTTCGGCTAGCCCCTCGACAGAGAGCTCGCCGAGCGGATCGCGGCCGGTGCGTGGCTCGGCCGCCTGCGCGCGCAGCTCGACCACGGTGCGCTGCAACGTCTCTGCGCTAATGGGCTTCGAAAGCACCCGCGCCGCGCCGAGCAAAATGAAGGACGATGCCGCTTCGGGACTGGCAAAATCTCCGACCACGACCAGCGGCACGGGCTCGACCAGCGGATCTTTCGCGAACGTCTCCACCAACTCGCGCGCGCCCGCGCGGTCCGCGTCGATGACGGCTAGATCCGGACCGAACAGCCGCGCTTGCTCGCGCGCCCGCGTCAGATCCTCGGTCCGCTCGCACTCCACGTGGGTACCGGGGATGGCCTTGATCGCGTCTGCCAGCGTCTGAGCGCCAAAAATCAGCACGCTCAGCGGCCAAGCGTTGCGCACGCGATCGACATTCGCTTCCGGCGGCGGGCGCAGCGACACGGGCACGCCCAGCATCAAGGACGGAAGCAGGTCGAGAGCACGCCCTACATCGGCAAATTCGCTGCGCCTGAGCTTCTTTTCAGCCTCGGTCAGCGCTTCTGCCACGCTCGCGAACCCGAGCACGCGCGCCGCTGAAGCGAGCGCGTGAACGCGCCGCAGGAGCGCGTTCCGCTGCGCGCCGTCGGCCGGGTTTTGCTCGACCGCGCGCAATGCCACGCGCAGCGCTTCGACACGCCTGCCTAGACTTCCG
>Ga0207667_10002641_pt1 | contig 22159 bp, 16 predicted proteins | sample KBSCornC52_FD_184301 | JGI IMG/M metagenome (GOLD analysis project Ga0207667, IMG submission 184301) | Corn rhizosphere microbial communities from Kellogg Biological Station, Michigan, USA - KBS Corn C5-2 (SPAdes) (version 2) | ecosystem: Host-associated > Plants > Roots > Rhizosphere > Soil ...
GCCCTCGTGGGCCGGAGCCCGGAATCATGAAAAAGACGCCCGTTAGCCTAGTCAAAGAGCGCTTCGAGTCGAAAGAGAAGCTCGTTGCCGCCGTGCAGAAGCTCGCCACCCAAGACCTGTGGTTGGATCGAGTGAGCTCGGTGAAAGGGCTCGGCCGTGTCTCGAACGCGAAGCTCGTGCGCTTGCACGACGCGCTCACCGACGCGAAATCGCGCTTCGGTAGCCGCGACAAGCTCGTGAGCTCGATCGTCGAACTGAAGAAGCGCGTGAAGGACAAGGGCTTCGCCTCGAAGCTCGCGGCCTACCCGCTGCCGCAGCTGCTCGATCTGCACGCCGCCGCCGAGCGCGAGAGCAAGCGCGCCGCGAAGGCTGCTCCGGCTGCCAAAGCCGAGAAGCCGAAGGCTGCCAAAGCCGAGAAGCCGAAGGCTGCCAAAGCCAAAGCCGCCGCCAAGGCGTGATGATCCGCGAGCGGGCTCGCGCGTCGTTGCGCCGCCCGCTGTTCGGCTCGCCTCGACAGAGGCAGGGACGCGCCATGCCGGCCTAGTGCTGGCTTGCCCGCGCCTGGCCGCGTTTGCCCCGCGCCGCAACGCGCCCACGCCCCCCAAAACCCCCGGGCGCGATTCGTGCGGGAGTTTTTGCCCTGGTCACGCGGCAGGCCGAGCCCGGCACAGCCTTCGGCGGCGCGTGCCGAGAGCACGCCGGATTACAGGCCTTTTTCGGCCACGAACGTGTTGGTAAAGCTCGCGCTCTTCTCGTAGCTGCGCTCGAGATCGCTGAGGAGCTTCTTCTCGAGCAGCCCGCCCACGCCGAAGATCTTGGCGCTGGCCGTCGCGGTCGCGAAGCGCTTGCATTCCTTGTCACCGAGCGGCTCGGTCCACATCTCGACCACGACGCTGATTTTGTCGCTCATGCGGTTGGGCACGACTTGCACGCGGTACTTGTGCGTCTTCTTGTTGAAGACCCCGCGCTCCTCGTAGCCCGCGCTGTCACCGACCACGGCCTTGAGCGGCCCGGGCAAGTCGCCAATCGGCGGCGAAGCTTCGATCGTCCGCAAGACCTCGTCGCCGCGCTCTTCGGTCTTGAGCACGCGCCAGACTGGGAATTTCAAGATTTCCTGGAATAGCCGTCGGTTGTACTCGTCGTCGAAAAACACCTTCGTCCAGAAGGTTTCTTCGCTGCATTTGAAGACGTGCGCCACGCGGATCTCAGCCATGCGGCGCAGCGTAGCACCAGCTCGCCCGAGCCTTCAAAGGGTGTAGGATGCGCTGGCTCATGGCGCTCGAATCGCATGGTGTGGCAGAGGTGCGCGGCAACGCGCGCGCAGTGCCGCGCCGCACGTTGAGCTGGGCGGCACAAGCGCTGGCGATTTTGCGCAAAGATCTGGCGATCGAACTCAGCACCGGCGAGGTCGTGATCACGAGCGGCTTCTTCGCGCTGCTGGTGGTGATCATGGCAAGCCTTTCGTTTTTCGGCGGGCCGGGCACCGGAAGGATCGTCGCGGCCGGTGTGATCTGGCTCTCGCTCGCGTTCTCGGCGGTGCTCGCGCTAGGCAAAACTTGGCAACGCGAGCGCGATGAATCGGCGCTCGACGGCCTGCTCGTCGCGCCGCTCTCGCGCAGCGCGATCTTCGCCGGCAAAGCGCTGGGCGTGCTCTTGTTCTTGAGCATCGTCGAGTGCGTGGTCATGCCCGTCGCTGCCTTGCTCTTCTCGCTCGATCTGCTGGTCGTCGGGCCCGGGCTGATCTGCATCGGCCTATTCGCGACGCCCGGCATCGCGGCGTCCGGCACGCTCTTCGGTTCGATGACGGTGCGCACGCACGCGCGCGACCTGCTGCTGGCAGTGGTGCTCTTCCCGCTCTTGTCGCCCACGCTGCTCTCGGCGGTCGCTGCCACGCGCGAGCTCTTGAACGGCGCGCCCGTCTCCGAACTCGCCGACTATTTCAAACTGATGGGTGTGTTCGATCTGGTGTTCGTCTCGGGCGGACTGATGCTGTTTGGCACACTCGTCGAACGCTGAGCGTGCGACGCGAGCGGAAAACTCCGAGCCATCCCGGATCGCGCGCGGTGCCGCTCGAGCCAAAAAGGGCTGATGAATTGGCGTCGCCCGAGCCGAGACGTGCGCGTCGCCCACACGGTGTAGTCGCGCGTAAGAGTAGCTCTCACCAATCGCCTAGCCTAGGCCACGCGCCGCGAGGGGCGCATGCTAAATTCCCGTAATTCATGACCGGGCCGGTTCTGCACAACGCGAGTCGTCGCAGGGTCGGGCGGTATTTGATCTGCGGGGAGATGGCGTCCGGGGGTATGGCGAGCGTGCACTTGGGGCGCCTGGTCGGCCCAGTGGGCTTTTCGAAAATCGTGGCCATCAAGCGGCTGCACGAACAGTTCGCGACCGACCCCGAGTTTTTGGCGATGTTCATCGACGAAGCCCGGCTGGCTTCCGCGATCAGTCATCCGAACGTCGTCAGCTCGCTCGACGTCGTCGTCGAGAACGACGAGCTGCTCTTGGTGATGGAATACGTTCAGGGAGAGACCCTGGCGCAGCTGGTCAGACTCGCTCGCAAGCGGCACGAGCGGCCAGCGCTGGGCGTCGTGCAGCGCATTCTGTGCGACACCTTGGACGGTTTGCACGCGGCACACACGGCGAGCGTGGGGGGTCGCGCGCTCAATATCGTCCACCGTGACGTCTCACCGCAGAACATCATGGTCGGCGTGAACGGCGTCGCGCGCGTGCTCGATTTCGGGATCGCCAAGGCCGCGTCTCAAAGCCAAACCACGCGGCCCGGCAAAGTGAAGGGAAAATTCGCCTATCTATCGCCGGAACAGCTGCGCGGCTTGCCGGTCGACCCGCGCACCGACGTGTTCTCCGCGGGCGTCGTGTTGTGGGAGAGCCTGACCGGAGTGCGGCTGTTTTTGGTCGAAGACCTGGAAGAGACCGCGAAGCGCGTACTGAACGCCGCTGTCGCGGCTCCGAGCAGCTTGAACCCCGAGGTGCCGAAAGAGCTCGACCGGATCGTGCTCAAGGCGCTGAGCCGTGAGCGCGAGCAGCGCTACGCAACAGCCGCGGAGTTTGCGGATGCGCTGCGCGGCTTGCCGGGTGAAGCGAGCCGCGGCGAGGTGGGCGCGTGGGTCTCGGCTACCGCGGGCGCGATCCTCGCGCAGCGACTCGAAGCGCTGCAAGAGCTCGAGGCGATGGACGTAGCTCACGTTGGTGTCGCTCCGAGCATGCCTCCGCCGTCGGTGCGTATCCCGCCGTCTGGCACCGCGCACGCGGTGGACGACGCGGCCACCGTCTCGTCGTCGGTGGTCTTTACTTCGGCGGGCGCCACGCGCGCCCTCACGCCGAGGGGAGCTGCTTTCTGGCAGCACAAGCTGCGCTGGGCGCTCGCTGCCGCTTCACTATTGGTGCTGATTGGTGGCGTCGGGTTGTTTGCGAACCGACCGGGCAGAGCGGGCGCCACGCGCGCGCTCGAGCCGCGCGCGACGCTTGCCGCGACAATCGCGGAGGCCTCTCCCACGCCGCCGCTGACCCTCTCCGCGCCGCTTTCAAGCGCGGTCGCCGCCGCGAGTGATTCGGCGAACGCGGTCCCGGTCGTGCAAGTCGAGCAGCTCGCTGCGGCTCCGTCGCCGAGCAAGCCAGATTCGGCGAACGCCGTCGTGCCCGCGATCCGGCGTACCGCGCCGAGCACGGCCGCGCGCACGCGCCCGGCGCTCGATTGCAATCCGCCGTACCGAATCGATGCGTCGGGCGTGCGTCGTGTTCGGTTCGAGTGCCTATGAAGTATGGACCTCGGCTCGCGTGCATCGCCTTGCTCGCCGCCTCGAGCGCGGAGAGCCGCGCGCTGTACGCAGAAGAAGTCGAACCGGATGCTTTACACGCCTGCGCGCGTGCCTACGAGCAGGCGCAAGAGCAGCGGCACGCGGGCGCGCTCGTGTCGGCGCGTGACGAACTTTCGCGCTGCGAGCAGAACGACTGCCCCGCGTTCATTCGCAGCGACTGCGCTCGCTGGCTCGGCGAGGTCGTTGCGGAGCAACCGACGCTCTTAGTCGTCGCCAAGCGGGGCGCTCGGGAGCTATCGGAAGTGCGTGTCTCGATCGGCGATCGCGTGCTGGCCGAGCGGCTCTCCGGGCAGCCCATCGACCTCGATCCGGGCAGCTACGATCTGCGCTTCGAGACGGCCGGGAGCGCGCCCGTGCTTCGTCACGTGCTGGTTCAATCGGGTCAGAAGAACCAGCGCGTGGAAGTGGCGTTCGAGCCGCTGCCGGGCGAGGCCGCGCCGCCCAGCTCGGGAGCCTCGGCGCCATCGGGCTCAGCCGCGCCGTCCGCTGGTCCGCGAGCTATCGCCATCGATGCTCGCCCGTCGCGCGTGTTGCCTTGGACGCTGCTTGCGGTTGGCGCTGCGGGGCTCGTCACCGGCGTCGGGCTCGATGTTTGGGGGCGAACGGACGAACAGCGGCTCACCGATAGCTGCGCGCCCGACTGCAGCGACGCGCAATTGCGCCCGGTGCGAAATAAATATCTCATCGGCGATCTCTCGGCGGGCATTGGCCTCGCCTCGATCTCCCTCGCGGCGTACCTGTTCCTGACGAGCTCGCCGCACGAACCGAGCGCTCGCGCGCCGTTGCCGCTTTCGGTCGCGGTCGGGCAAAAGAGCCTGTTTGCCGGTTATCGAGGCCAGTTTTGAGTCGCGCGCGGTGGCTCGCGCTGTGCGCGCTGGTGAGCTCCAGTTGCTCGCTGCACTCGCTTGCTTACCTGCAAAAGGGCAAGGGCTCGTCCGACGCGGGGGGCGCAAGCGGGGACTCGGGCGCTGCAGGGGCCGCCGTGATCGAAGCCGGCGCGGCCGGTGCCCCGCCCTTGGAAATGCACTGTGACGACCAAGAAATCAACGGCGACGAAACCGACGTCGACTGTGGCGGTCGCTTGTGCGGTCCGTGTGCCGATACGAAACAGTGCCTCAAAGGCAGCGATTGCCAGAGCGCGATTTGTACGAACCAAGTCTGCCAACCGCCCACCTGTACGGATCTGGCGCGGAACGGTGACGAGACCGACGTGAACTGCGGCGGCAGCTGCCCGCCGTGCTCGACTGGCCATGGCTGCGTGGCCAACGCGGACTGCGAGAGCCAAAAGTGCACGAGCTCGGTGTGTGTGATCCCGAATTGCGACGGCACGATGCCGGATCCGGGCTGCCCGCTGCTGATCGACAACACCGCTTATTCGCTGCATCCGGCGGACGCGCCGGCGAGCTGCGTCGATGACAACGCCTACGGCGTCGATGACGGGGTGCGCGCCGTGCAGTACGCGTGTCGCAACCAGATCAATCAAACCTATTGGGCGCTCGCCCATGCGAACGGCTATTTTTCTTTGCGCAACGCCTTGAGCGGCAAGTGCCTGCAAATCCGAGGTGACAGCTCGGTGGTGGGCGCGGCGATCGAGCAATCGACGTGTACGGGGCAGGCCATTCAGCTGTTCTTACCGAGCGCGACGCCGGAGGGCACGAAGCTGAGCATTCAGGCGACGGGTCTTTCTCTGGATGTGTCGGGGAGCGCAGTCCCGAATGACCGCCAGGGGCTGATCCAAAGCGTGGACGACGGCAGTCTCGACATGCGTTGGGCGATGGAGGAGGCGACGGCTGGCGCGTTCTTGACACTCAGTGCGCTCGGTCAAACGGGCGTATCGCTTTGGCACGACGGCACCACGATCCGGGCCAATACCTCGGCCGCTGGCGCGAACGCCGAGTGGAAGGTCGTGCCGGGACTGGCGGAGACGGCCTGCGTCTCGTTCGAATCGCGCGATCAGCCCGGCGCGTACCTGCGTCATGCGAGCTTCTTGCTCTGGAGCGATATCAGCGACGGTTCGATCGGCTTCACGCTCGACGCCACGTTCTGCTTTCGCGCGCCTCTTTCTGGGACGGCGAGCACCTCCCGCTCGCTCGAGTCCTTCAACTATCCGGGTTACTACGTCAATGCCGACGACGGTCGCGTCAAATTACTGAAATTCGACGACACAGCGTCGCACCGCCAACTGGCGACTTGGTCCGTCGGCCCGAACTGAGCGCGGGCAGGCGTCGTGCGCGCGGCGCAACGCGCGAAGTGAACCTCTGAGTCGGGCGATCGGTGCGACAACGTGGGACACGCCGCGCCGAGGCCGAGCGCCGAGCTGGGCGCGTCTTGCCGCGCCCGAGATCGGAGCGTATCCTTGAAAGAATGCCCGCAGTTCAATGGCGAGAAAACGTCGCTTCGTTGTTGCAAGAAGTGGCAAAAGCATTGCTTACCGATAACGATCGGCGGGCCGTGGTCGCCATCGGCACGGCGCTCGCTTATCTCGAGAAAGCTCGCATGTGCGGAGACCCGCAGGCGGCATTTTTATTGGCGCAGCTCCGCGCGGCCACGCAAGAAGATCGCACCGCGCGCTTTCAATTCGTCCCCGGTGAGCTCGAGGCGCTTAAGCGCGAGAAGTGAGCGGCACTATCTCGCGCGTGCGAAGCGACGGCGTGCGAGGAACAGGCCGAGACCGAGCGGAAACAGCGCGAACGCAAGCGCGCCCACGCGCGGGCCGCCGATCGCCACGGCGCAACAGCCCGATTCGGCGACCGCGCATTTTTCCGAGAAACCGTGACGTGGCGTGCAGTCATCGCTGGTCGTCATGCGATCGGGCGGAAGCGAGTCGCAGATTGCGGCCACGTCATCGCTGTCGAGCGAAGCTGCCTCGCTCGAATACATCCAGTACATGGTCGAGCTCGGCACGTCACTATGCGACAGCCCGAGGAAGTGTCCGACCTCGTGCGTCAACGCGGCGTTCAGATCAACCTGCGCGCCGATCGGATCGCCGTCTGCAAACTCGTATCGATCGGAGTTGATCTCGACGTCAGCCCCGTAGATGGCGCCGCTGCTGCGGTCGAAGAAGACGCTCGTGAGCGCGATCGTCTCCATGCTGTTCGTGTACGTCCAATGGCCATCATGAAAGGTGATGATGTTCGCGTTGGGCTGTGACTGGTTGTATTCGGGCTTGGCGCAGGTCACAGGGCCCAAGTCCACCACGCTGATGCTGGGGTGAGCGCCGTCGCCGCAGTCAGCGTCAGTCCACTGCTGGAAGGCCTTCACCACCACGCCGTGTAGCGTGTCGTAGCTGATCTGAAGCTTTGCCGAGCCGTCCTTCTGCACGTCGAAAGAGACGCAGGAGCTCGGCCAAAAGAGTGCCTTGCCACCGACGATGCAGCCGAACTGATCGAGCGGGCAGGCCGTGGTCTTGGGGTCACAGGTGTGGGTGACGCAAAACGCGTGGCCGTGAGCAGAGAGCAGCAGAGTCAGGCTTGCCATAGCTAGTCGCAATAGCTCGCGCGGACCTATGCCGGGTCGCCTGCGCACCGCTTTCGAGCCTCGCTTACCCGCCACGCTATTTGAACCTACACCGCTTCCCACTCGAACGGACCTTCAATTTATCGACCCTCGAGACGACCTCCGCAATCCTGCGCGAGGTCTGGCCAAATTTGCGCCAGCTCGCGATCCACGAAATTCTCGGGCCTTTCACGCTGGTGTGCTCCGCGCGCAGAGCGGGGCTCGAGATCGCCGCTGCGCCTGGGGCGCGCGCTCGCGGGCGACTCATCCGCGCGGGCTTGTGCGGACCGCGCGGGCAAGTGATACTAGGGATATTGCCGGGGCTGCGCGGATGCGCTCAGGCAAACGGAAGCACGCTGAACCTCGATGAGCTTCGACTCGCGCACTCTGGACACCAGCGGGCTGGATGGCGACGACCTCGCGCCGGGGGAGATGCTCGGCCGCTACCAGCTGACCGCATTGCTGGCTTCAGGTGGCATGGGTCAGGTGTGGGCAGCGCGCGCGACTGGCGCTGGGTTTTCGCGCATGGTGGCGCTCAAGGTCATCCGTACCGAGATGTCCGGGGACGAGAACTACGCGCGAATGTTCATCGACGAGGCCACGCTCGCGGCCTCGATTCGGCACCCAAATGTTGCGGAAATTTACGAGCTTGGCAAACACCATGACCGCTTGTTCATGGCCATGGAATGGGTCGATGGCGATTCCCTGGCCGGGCTCATGCGCCACGGCATCGCCGATTCGCTGACGCCGTTCGATCCGCGGATCGCCGCGCGCATCATTGCCGACGCATGCGCCGGGTTGCACGCCGCGCACGAGACGGTCGGGCCCGACGGAGCCTTGCTCGGTGTGGTGCATCGGGACATCTCGCCGCCCAACATCCTGATTTCCGCACGCGGGCAAGCCAAGGTGACCGATTTCGGCATTGCGAAGGCGCGCTTCCAAATGCACGAGCGCACCAAGACGGGCGAGATCAAAGGCAAGCTCGCCTACGTTCCACCCGAACAGTTCGAGAACCGCCCGCTCGACCGCCGCGCAGACGTCTATGCCATGGGTTGCGTCTTGTACGTCGCAACCACCGGTCTCCGCCCGTTCGGCAACGGAGCCTCGGCGTTGTCCAAGATTTTGCACAACAAGTACAAGCTGCCGCGCGCATTTCTGCCCGACTATTCGCCCGAACTCGAAGCCATCGTGGTCAAGGCGCTGGCCCTCGAGCCAAATGACCGCTTTGCAACCGCGGAAGAGATGCAGCTCGCGCTCGAGCACTGGCTCCTCGGTAGCGGCAAGGTGACTACCGCAACCGACGTGGCAAAGGCCGTGAAGGAGCGCATGAGCGCGGAAATGCGGGCGCGGAACGAGGCTCTGATCTCGCAAAGCCGCACCTTGCCCCAGGCGATGATGAGCCGTCTGGTCGCCGACTACGACAACAACACGCCGACGGCAGGCAGTGGGCTCGTCACGGCGCCCGCAGCGCTTTGGCGAAAAACTGGGCCCCGCTCGGAAACCGCGCCCGGTTCGCATGTAATCGTAGACGATGTGACCCAGCTCAAAGCGAGCCCGAATCTCACGCCGTCGGGCTCCGCCGAGAGGCCGGTCCGCGCGTCCGATGCGACTGCGCTCGTGCAATTCGTGCCGGAGGGGTCGGGGTCCGACACCGAGCTCCAAGCTGTCGCGCCCGAGCTCGTAAAACCCGCCTTAGCGCGGCGGACGTGGCTCGGTGTCGTGCTGGCGCTGCTCGCGCTCGTGGGGGTCCTGCTCGCGCGTTGGCTGCTCTCTTAGCTCTGCTCTGCTCGCACGAGCGGAGATCCGAGCATTCCCCCGGCGGCGCAATTCTTGACGCAAGCGAGGTGGGAGGTTCTAATCTTTCCACCTGCGTTTGGTGACATGTCGCCAGGGCGGCCCGCGTCGAAGCATGACCCCGGAATCGCCGCAAAATTTGGTGTCATCCGCCCCGTGCGAGCTGCTGCTCAAGCTCTTTACTGGGCCACGCGGCGAGGTTCACCTGGGCCGTTTCGTGCGCGGCGACGACGCGGGCCGCTTCGTGATGTTGCGTGAAGTGGCAGAGGGCGCGATCGGTCGGCTCGCGCCGAGCGTCGACTGGGCGCGCAGCATCGCGCACCCGAAATTGCTCAAGCTGCTCGGCCTGGTGCGCGCTGGGGGTCGCACTTACCTGGCTTGCGAGTACGTGCCCGGAGCGGCATTGACCGAGCTCCGGCAGGCCGCGCGCAAGCTACGCTCTCCGGTGCGGGCTGCCGTGGCGGCCCGCATCGTGCGCGACGCGCTGGCCGCCTCCGAAACGGCGCGCAAGCTGCTGCACATCGCCTCGGGCCTCGACGACTTCAGCGCTTTTCATCCGGATTCGATCTGGATTGCCGAATTTGGCGAGACCATGGTCGTGCCGATCGACGCGCGTCAGGTTCTGTCGGCACCGCGGCCCTCGCAGCCGCCCGCGGGTTCAGGCTCGGCGATCGACCTACTGCTCGAGCTCGCGACGGCCTTGCCGCCGGCGCAGGTGCTTGCCGACGGCATCGATACTCACCTGCCGGCGGCGCTCGCGGACGCGGTATTCGCGGCCTGGCCGCAGCCCGATGAATTGCCTTCCGAGCGCGGCGCGGACGCCGCGCTGCTCGCGGCGTTGTCGCCGCTTCACTCGCCGGTGCTCGCTGACGAAGAGCAAGTTCGCCGAGAGCTGGAGCGCTTTTTGGGCACCACGCTCGAGCAACGGCGCCGCCGTCAAGGCCTGACCGACGAAGAGGACGAGACCAGCGCCAATGACGCGACGGTGATGGCGCACATATCGCAGATACGCCGCGCGTCGAGCAGCTCGCCGGACAGCGACGACGGCACGCGGCTTTTGCAGACGTTCTCCGAAGCCACCCGAGAGCGCGAATTCGATCCCGACGGTGTCACTCAGATCGCCAAGTCCGAATCCGTGCCCAGCGCCGCGCCGAGCGTGATCGTCGCGGTGGACGACAAGCTGCCGTCACCCGCGATCATTTCCAACCCGAGCTGGCCCCAGCAATTCCTTGAGCAAACGCAGCCGTCCAAGCGCAAGGTGCTGAGCAGTATGCCTCCGCCGCAAAACCAGGCTGCGCGCGGCGTGGTCGTGCTGCTCACGCTGATCCTCTTGCTGCTGCTCGCCCTGCTGGGCGTGTACTGGAAGCTCAAGCACTGATCGGCGAGGGCCCAGCGGCAACCGCGGCGCGGCTGCCGAAAGGCCGAGGGAAATGCGTGCAGCGGCCGCTGAAGCGAACCGCTGCGCGAGCGTCAAAGTGTCTTCAATTGCAGGCGGTGACCGCATCCTTGAGCGCCGTATCCGCGTCGCGGCAAGTCTGGTCGATGAATTCCGGCGCGTGAGTGGTCGGATTGCAGCGCATGTCGCTCTTCATCGGGGACACGCAGTAGGTAGCCAGCGTGTCGAATGCGCTGATCACAGCCAAGGTGAGCGGGAGAGTATCCGGGTTCGCGTCGTCCTTCGGGCATATGCCGGTCGCATTCGTCGACAAGTACGGCGAGTTGTCGTCGAAGCAAGGCGCCCACTCGGGCGAACTGTCGCATCCGAGCACCTCCTTCGAACGAGCCTGACAGTATTGGCTCAGCCAATATTCAGTGGCCATCACTGGTTCGACCGGGGGCGCGCCGGCTGCGCCTGCTTGGCCGCCGCCCATGTCGCCCGCCGCGCCGCCCTCAGCGGGCGCGCCCGCCATCGAGCCGCCGGTGCCGGTGCCGCCGGTACCGCCTGTCCCGCCCGTTACTGCGCCGGTGCCGCCTTTGCCCGCGCCGCCGCCAGCACTGCTGCCGCCCGTTGCGCCGCCGCTGACTCCGCTGTGCCCGCCGCTCGAGCTGCCTGCGTGCGAACCGCCAGTCCCCTTGCCGCCGCTGCCCGCGGACGCGCCACCCGTACCACCGGTCCCGTCTGTCGAGCCGCTGTCCGAGCTACAGGCGACGACCGCCTGAACGAGCCCCAATCCCAACGCGGCAAAAGCAACGAGCTTATTCATGCTAACGTTCTCCCTAATCTCTGGCCCCGAGCAAATCGGAGCGGTCAGTACCACACAACGGAAACGCCGATACTGACAGAGATACGCCGCGCACTGCAAGCGGGCGCACTCCTCAGACACCTTCCGTTTTCATCGCTGTCCAAAGCCAAGTGCCAGGCCTGCGAGGCAAATTAGCAACGCGTCCCGTTCGCACACAGCTTGAATCTCGCGAGCTCGCAGGCCGTGAAGCTCGAAAAATTCAAGGCCCATTGCGTGCGCTGGCGAGCCTTCGCGAGTTCGTCCCGCCCGTGCTCGCGGGAGGCGCCCGTGGGCGACGCAGGTTGCGTCGCCCACTTCGCTCGAGTCAGTTGTAGACGCGAATGCTGGAGAGCGCGGCCGATCTGCCCGAGGGCATGCTGGTGAGCGTGACGCGGACGTAGCGCGCGGTGGTTGCGGCGAAGCCCGCATCCTGTGACAACGCGTTGGCCGCCGCGGTGCCGGTCTTCTTGGTGGCCCAGATCACGCCGGTGGCCGAGGTCTCGACCTTGTAGCCGTAAGCGCCCTGACCCTCGAACTTGAAGACCACACCCTTGAGCGCGACGCTCGCGCCGAGGTCGACTTTGACGGAGTGGTTGGCGTTTGCGTCCGCGGCCTTCCAGAGCGTGTTGAGGTCCGCGTCGGTGGTGTTGGCGGCGGGGTAGTTCACGTCCTGGCTGTCGGCCGTGGCGGGCTTGGCAGCGGCCAGATCGGCGAGCTTGCAGCTCATGTAAGTCGGGTCGGTGGCGTTCTGGACGAGGAAGCCAGTGCCGGAGGGCGTGCTGCAGCAGGTTCCGACGTAGGTGGGGTCGTAGACGATGGCCATCGTGCCATCGACGCAGGTGCTGCCACCGGTCGAGCCACCACCGGGTTGATCGCCGCCGGTGCCGTCGGGATCGACGCAGAGGTTGTTGTTGCTGTCGACGAAGATGCGGAGGAGCTTGGAGACGTCATTCTGCGGGCCGAAGAGGGACTGCAGATTGGTGGACAGATCGTTGACGGTCTTGCCCGCGGGCAGGCCGGTGACGCTGAAGCACTGGTAGACGTAGTCTCCGTTGCAGCCGTTGTTGTTGTTGGGCGGCGCTGCAGCGGTGTAGGCGAAGGTCAAATCGTGAGTCATGACCTGATCGGGGCGCGGATTGAGGTAGTCGGAGATGCCGGAGCCGATGGCGTTGGAGATGGCCGCGGGCTGGAGCACGCCGAGGTAGGGGAACTCACCGGCGAGGGCCGAGGTATCCATGTTGGTCATGTGCTGATAGGCCAAGAGCGACTTCAGCGTCTGGCAACCACCGCGGGCGGCGCACAGGCTGGCGCCGGTGGAGGTGAGCTCGACCGGGCCGTTCACTTTGACGAAGTCGAGGCCTGGGCGATAGCGGCCCAAGTCGGTCATCGCGGCGCGCATGATCTCTGCGGCCACCTGATTGTGCACGGCGCACACGCCGCTGGCGATAGCGGTAAACGACTGATCGGCGCTACCTACGTCCTCCTCGCTGCCGACCCCGGCTGCGCAGCCACTTGCAAGTAGCGCAGTGCCGAGACCCATCACTACCGCGGCCACGGCACTCTTCTTACGATTCGATTGCTTCATCTATTTTCTCTCCCTGAGCGTGATGGACCGCACTGCATTGGACGTGCCACCGAGCTCTTTCAGCGTAACCGCATGATCGTTCGTAAAGCGAGTAACTTATGGAGGCTTTGCTTCACACGACGTGCAAATGCACTTGTGCATGCTTGCACATCGTGACGGCTTCCCGAATGCACAACGCAGGGCCGCCCAGAAACTGCTGGCTTCGTCGATCACGCGCAACGCGCGCAGAACGCTTGGTTCGCGTCGTCTCGCGTGAACTGCACGCAGTGGCTGCACGAGCGCTCCGCCCAGCCGACCGGTGTTCTCCGCGCCAAATCCTCGCGCGTGCGGCTCAGATGAGTGCACGCATCGGAACGTCAGTCACTTCGACGAGCCAACGCAGATTGCTCGAGCATGGGTTTTGATGGTCACGCGGCAGTCACGGGCCGGCCCAGCCTTCGGCGTCGCGTCCGACTTCTCCAGAGCGAGCGAGCCGCCAAGGAATGGACGTAGCCGCGAGACGCGGGCAACGCGTCACGGCGAACCCGCTGCGTTGAAGGTTCACCCGGCAGGCCGCACGCCGAGCGAGCTCAGGATCACTTTGCAGTGAAGTTCACGCCGCAAATAGCAAAACTCCCGCGGAACGAATCCCGCGGGAGTTGCTGAGCTCAGAGAGGACGCCCTGCGCAGGCCGGGTGACCGCGATCCGGTCACCCAAGGCGCATGGGCTTTCTGCGATCAGTTGTAGACGCGAATGCTGGCGAGCGCGGCCGACCTGCCCGAGGGCATGCTGGTGAGCGTGACGCGGACGTAGCGCGCGGTGGTTGCAGCGAAACCCGCATCCTGTGACATGGCATTGGCGGCCGCGGTGCCGGTCTTCTTGGTGGCCCAGATGACGCCGGTGGCCGAGGTCTCGACCTTGTAGCCGTAAGCGCCCTGACCCTCGAACTTGAAGACCACACCCTTGAGCGCGACGCTCGCGCCGAGGTCGACTTTGACGGAGTGGTTGGCGTTGACGTCAGCGGCCTTCCACAGCGTGTTGAGGTCCGCGTCGGTGGTGTTGGCGGCTGGGTAGTTCACGTCCTGGCTGTCAGCCGTGGCGGGCTTAGCAGCGGCCAGATCGGCGAGCTTGCAGCTCATGTAAGTCGGGTCGGTGGCGTTCTGAACGAGGAAGCCGGTGCCCGAGGGCGTGCTGCAGCAGGTTCCGACGTAGGTGGGGTCGTAGACGATGGCCATCGTGCCGTCGACGCAGGTGCTGCCACCGGTCGAGCCACCACCGGGTTGATCGCCGCCAGTGCCGTCGGGATCGACGCAGAGGTTGTTGTTGCTGTCGACGAAGATGCGGAGGAGCTTGGAGACGTCGTTCTGCGGGCCGAAGAGGGACTGCAGATTGGTGGACAGATCGTTGACGGTCTTGCCCGCGGGCAGGCCGCTGACGCTGAAGCACTGGTAGACGTAGTCGCCGTTACAGCCGTTGTTGTTGTTGGGCGGCGCTGCAGCGGTGTAGGCGAAGGCCAGATCGTGAGTCATGACCTGATCGGGGCGCGGATTGAGGTAGTCGGAGATGCCGGAGCCGATGGCGTTGGAGATGGCCGCGGGCTGGAGCACGCCGAGGTACGGGAACTCGCTGGCGAGGGCCGCGGTGTCCATGTTGGTCATGTGCTGATAGGCCAAGAGCGATTTCAGCGTCTGGCAACCACCGCGGGCGAGGCAGCGGCTCGCACCGGTGGAGGTGAGCTCGACCGGGCCGTTCACTTTGACGAAGTCGAGGCCTGGGCGATAGCGGCCCAAGTCGGTCATCGCTGCGCGCATGATCTCTGCGGCCACCTGATTGTGCACGGCGCACACGCCGCTGGCGACGGCGGTAAACGACTGATCGGCGCTACCTACGTCCTCTTCGCTGCCGACCCCGGCTGCGCAGCCACTTGCAAGTAGCGCAGTGCCGAGACCCATCACTACCGCGGCCACGGCACTCTTCTTACGATTGATTTGTTTCATTGCTGTTTCCTCTCCCTGAGCTTGACCACCCTTACTGCACCCCTTGTGCCAGCTGCGCGAGAGCCGTAACTCATGGATAGTTGGAGCAGGAGCGGCCCCTTGCACAATGTGGGTTCACATGATGTGCAAAAGCAATTGTGCAACGTTGCACATCGCGGCGGGGGCACCGTTGCACAACTGGTGAGAATCATAGATGGTTTTTGGTGTGCACCGCGCCTACACCGCGCGCCCTGCGGAGCGCGTGTACGTGCACAACGGCCAGGCGCTGCGCCGCCCGTGCGTTCACCGAGCGAAAGCTCCTCGAGCCGCGCAGCGCGCGCGGCAACGACGCGCCGCGCGCGCCTTTGACGAAGTGCCGACGCCGCTTCGGACGGCGCGCTAGCGCTCGCGACTCGGACGCTCAGCGCCGCACGAACGCACTTCGAGCCGCCTCGGTCGAATGCGATGCATCCGAGCGAAGAGCGGCTAATAGCGCCCACTCAGCGCCACGCCATTCGCCGAGAATCGGAGCCCGAGGCTCGTCGCATCGCGGTGCTCGTCCGAGGGCGACGGCGACTTGAGCGTCAGATACAGCGAAATACTGCCGGCGATCACCGCGGCCGCCGTGAGGGCGTCATTGGTATACAAAAGTGTTTGCGCGCGCCGCTGCGTCGAATGCATTTCGGCGGACGAGCTGCCGAGCTGGTTTTTCTGCTTGGCCAGATCATCGGCGGCGCTCAGGCCTAAAATTCCGGTCACCACCGCGCCCGTCGTCAGCGCGCCGGTCGTGATCCAGCCGGCCCAAATCGGCGTCATGGACCGCGGGGGCGGCGCCGTGTGCGTCGTCGGCGGAGCCACGACTGCCACTTGCGGGGCAGCGCTCGGGATCTTGTCGAGCTCGATCGTGACCTCGCCTTCGTCCTTGCCCGCTAGGGTGCGGCGCAGGACGCGCGTCTGGTAGTCGGCCTTGCGCACCTCGATGTTGTGCTCACCGCTGTTCATCAGGATCGGCGCGGCGAGCGGCGTGACGCCCACGCTTTCGCCGTCGATCGTGACCTCGGCGCCCTCGATCGCGCAGTCGATCTTCAGCGTCGCAGTGCGCCCCGCGAGCATGTCCAGATCGCTCGCCACCGACTGCTGCCGCGCGGGCGGGATCTTGCCTTCGCCGTCCTTCAAATAACGTTCGAGCGCAATGCGCGCCTTGGCATAGTCGCCGAGCTGAATGCGCACCTGGCCGATGTTGTAAAGCACGCGATGGTCGGGCACGAGCTCGTACGCGCGCTCGAACTCGATCACCGCCAGGCGATACTCACCTTCGGAGTACAGCTTCAAGCCGCGGTCATAGCGCTGGCTCGCTTCGGTCACGGCTGCCGGTGAAGGCTCGCTTTTGCCAGAAGCGGGGGCGCCATCCGCTGCCGGCTCGGCGCGGCACGGCGATGGAAAGAGCGCGCTGCACGCTGCGGCGACCGAGCCGACGATGGCCAGGCGGGTGAGCTTTCGGCGAGCGATGCGAGGGGAGAGGATTTGGCTAATCATGATCATTGCGCGAACGGGTTGTCTGAATCGAGTGCCCGGCGAGGCTTCTGCACGAGCGCGGGCAAATCACCCGGACCGTGGTGCGCGGGCGCGGCGGTTTGCTCGGGCGGCGGTGCCGGCGCGCCGGCGAGGCGCCGCGCGTTGCGAGCAGAGCCGCTAGTGGGTTCGAGCGTTACGGCGATCTGCTGATCTCGATCGAACGCGACCGACAGCTGCCTGTCGCGGTAACCGTGCGCGGAGGCCCGAACCGCGTGCGGCTTGTCATCTGCGGGGACCCGCAGCACGAAGGGCGTGCTCCGTTCCGGGCCATCGTCGATAGACAGCGTGACCTGATCGGGCTTGCTGTTGAAGGCGATCGTGATCTCGGGCGCTGCGGTGGGCGCGGCTCCGGTCGACCCCACGGTGCTGACCGACGTGCTGACGCTGGGCGCCTTCGTGGTGCTGGCTTGCGCCGAGGGCACTTCAGCCGAGCCATGTTGGCCGCGCAACAAGAGCGCCAGGCCGCCCGCAGCGGCGAGCGCGACGCCAAGGCCGATCAGCAATGCGCGCCGCTTGCGCGCCGAGCTGCTCTCCGCCGCCATGACCACGGACGCGGTCGAAACCTCGACGGCAGAGCGCGCCGCGCCCGCACTCACGGGCTCCGCGTCGAGCTCGCCCGAGTCCACCTTGCGGACCATTTCTTGGAGCTCGAGCGTGCGCTTCTTGATGCGATCGCCGAGCGTGTCGCGGAGCAACCCTGCCACCTGCGACTCGGTGACGATCGCTCGGCTGCTGGTCATCCAAGCTTCGAGCGCGTAGCCGAATTCTTCCGCGGTCTGGAAGCGATCGGCGGGGTCACGCGCGAGCGCTTTCAGCACGATGAGCTCGAGATCCGGCGGATAATTGGGGTCGATCGCGCTCGGGGGCACGAGCGGTTGCTCGAGCAACGAGTACAACGTGGCGAGCGCGTCGTTGCCGTGAAAGGGCCGCTTGCCCACGGTCGCTTCGAAGAGCACGCAACCGAGCGCGAACACGTCCGCTCTGCGATCGACGTCCTTCAGCATCACCTGCTCGGGTGCCATGTACGAGAGCTTGCCTTTGAGCTCTCCCGTGCGCGTGGGCTCGTGCAACTGCCCGCGCGCTTTGGCGACGCCGAAATCGGTGACTTTGGTTTGTCCCGAGGTCGAAAACAAAATATTCTGCGGTGACACGTCACGGTGAACGACTCCGAGCGGCGTGCCGTCGTCGTCTTCGAGCTCGTGAGCCGCGTGCAGGCCGGCGCAAACACTAGCCACGATGCGCGTGGCGAGGTGCATCGGGATTTTCCCGTCTTTGGCCGCGTCCAGCACCTCGCGTAGCGAGCCGCCGTCCGACCAATCCATCACCAAATAGACGACGCTGCGTTCGGTCTCCACCGCGTGGATCGCGCAGACGTTGGGATGACGAATGCGCGAGGCAATGTGCGCTTCGTCGAGCAGCACGGTCCAAAATTGGCGGTTGCTCGAGGCCTCTGCCAACGCCGTCTTGATCGCGACCCAGCGTGGAAACGGGCCACTCTGGCGCTCACGAGCGACCCAGACGCGACCCATGCCTCCTTCCCCAATCGGAAGAAGCAATTGATAGGCGCCCAGAACGTCGCCTGGTTTCAATGCTGCTCTTGCTGACGGCGTCATCGTCTCTCGAACCACGGGGCTGTCCCCGCTGTCCCTGAGCTTACGATGATACACGTCGGAGCCGCCCGCGTCGGCCACTTCTTGTTCGACCATCCGTCGTCTGGAAGTCACAGGTGGGAGGGTGTGGGGCGGGCAAGCTCGGGCTGCCCGCCCAGCGTGATCAGGCGCAAAGGCGTGCGTTGTGGCTCATTGATTGAAGCAGTTATCGAACGCTGCTTGCTCGTCGACGCAGGAGGGCGGGCTAGAGTAGTTGCAAGCCGCATCCGTAGGCAACGCCGCGATGCAGCGATTCAGCGCGGCATACGGCGCAAGACATGCGGGCGCATTGTCTTGGAAGAAAGGAATGTTGCCCAAACAGTCGGTCATGCAGTCGGCGAACGGCACGCCGCAGGCGACCTCGGTGCGGCAAAAGCGCGCGCAGGAGACCGCCGGATCGTTCGCGTCGCAGCGCGGCGAACGCGAGCTAGCCGTCACTTTGTGGGCATCGGCCTCGTGCGAGCAGCTTTGCGTGGCCGAGCTCAGCTCCCATTTCAGCTTGTCGCGCGCTGAAAAGTCGAGAAAGAACTGCCACGGGTGGTCGCCCGGCGCGAACTGGGCAGGCCGGGCGCCCGCTGTGTCGCCTCGGAGCTGGTTATCGTTGCCGAACGGGATATTTACGTTCACGGCGTTCTGATTGTCGTAGCCGAAGTAGGCCGTGAGCGCGCCCGAAGTGGGTTCGTCCACGCACGCCAGGCTCGGCTTGACGGGAGCAGCGCCGCCCTTGAAAATTGCGTCGTCGAAGAACGGCAGAAACGGCTCGACCCGGGTCGCCATCGAATACCCTTCGCAGGACAGGCCCGTAAAGAAGTTGATCGCGCCCACGTAGTCGCGCCCGTGCGAGCGAACCAGGATCGGCGCGCCGGAATCGCCGGCGCAGCTGTTCGATTCCGGAGCGCGCCCGTCGAATTTCGCCAGTCGCGCGCGGATCGTCGGGTCAAATAGGCCGTTGTTCGGATCGGCCGGGACGAAATCGGCCACCGTCGGCGAACCCAGGAAAGGAAAACGCGCCGTGCGCTGGATGCCGATGCCCTCGACTTGGGTGATGTCCGGGGTGAGCGCCTTGGACGCGCCCCAGCCCACGATCGTGAAATCATGGCCGATCAGTGAGTTCGAGAGCGGGAAGCGCGCGAGCTCGGCGGGCGCGAACGGTAACGGGTGTTGCAGGTAGACGATGGCCAAATCGGGGTAGTGCAGGTCCGGCTGGTAATCGGGATGGCGCGACCAAGACTCGGCGACCGTCCACGGCTTGCTCGGGTCGTCGTCTGCGCCGAACTGCGCTTGGTCAGCCGTGACGCTCGCGCCGTAGTACACGATCGTGCGACCGACGCTGTCCGGTAGACAATGCGCGGCGGTCAACACGACACGCGGCGCGACGTACACACCCGAGCAATACAGCGTGCCACCGAAGATGGTTTGAGCCACGACTGCGACTGCGAAGCGAGGACCCCCCTGTGAGTCCGCGCGCACGATCGACTCTTGGCTTTGGGCGACCGTGCCCTCGCTGCCGGTTGCGTCTGAAGTGCCAGCGGTCGAGCCACAGGCTGCGACCAGACAAGAGCAAATGCCAGCGAGCGTGCCGAGTGTTTTGTTCATGGGGTTCGACGGATTCCTTCCTCAGTCTGGAGACAGTCAGCGAGCGATGTCGTGGGCTGCTCCTCGAGTGATGGGCCGCGTTTGCGTGTCAGCGTCGCGGCTTACTCAGCGATTAAGCACGCCGCGTGCCACGAAAAATCGCCAATGTATGCGTGTGTATGGGTCCGTATTCCGCGCTCGCGCCTTCGCGCTCAGCTGCGGCCTACCAGAAAAAACAACACAGCGAGCACGAGCAACCCCAGTGCGAACGCGATCCAGAGTCGGCTCTGACTACGAAATTGCGGAACCGTAAACGTCCCCGAGCCCGGCGCTGGTTTTGCCACCGCGGACTCCGATTTGATCCGCGGAATTTCGCGAAAGCCGCTGTCTCCCTGCGGGCGAGCAGTCGGCGTATGCGTTCGATCGTGGAGTGTGGACAAGCGCACGGCTACGGTCTCCGGCACGATCCGCGCGGTGCTTCGCAGCACGTCGATCAACGTATGACGTTCGACGCTCAAGCGCTCTGCAACGAGCGCGGCGACTTGTGAGTGCGTCACCGGCGAGTTGAGCGACAAGAGCCAGTGCTCCAAGGCGATTTGCATCTCCTCGGCGGTCTGGAAGCGGTCCACCGCATTGGGCGACAGCGCTTTCTTGATGATCTCTTCGAGCTCGTGCGGGTAGTCACTGCGAATCTCGCTCGGCAGCGCGTAGGTGCCCTGCACGATTTTGCCGAGCGCGCTCGCGCCGGCTCCGAACGGCCGCTGACCGGTGCTCGCCACGTACAAAACGCAGCCCATCGAATAGATGTCGGCCCGCCGATCGATTTGCCCGCTGCGAATCTGCTCTGGAGCAACGTAAGCGAACTTGCCTTTGATTTCGCCGACCGCCGTGCGCGCGTGCAGCTGCAGCCGCGCCTTGGCGATCCCGAAATCACTCAGCTTCGGGTGACCATTCAGGGACACCAGAATATTCTGCGGAGAGATGTCTCGATGCACGACGCCGAGCGGCAGGCCTTCAGGCCCGAGCGCCTCGTGCGCCGCGTGCAGCCCGGCGCACGCGTCGGAGATGATGCGCGCGGCGATCGAATACGGCAAAGGCTCGCGCGTGCGCTGAACCAAGCCGCTGATCGTGTCACCTGGAACCCATTCCAGGACCATGAACAGCATGCCGTCGTGTTTGCCGAGCTCGAGGATTTCGCATACGTTCGGGTGATGAATCGAAGAAGCGATCATGGCTTCGTCGATGAACATGCGCGCGTACTGCTCGTCGGTCGCATATTGCGGCAAAACCAGCTTGATTACGACGGTTCGCGCGAGCCCTCCCGACTCCGGACGCGCCGCCCAAACTTGCGCCATGCCGCCTTCGGCGAGCAGCGTGAGTAGGCGATAGCGCCCAATCACCTGCTGTGGATGCACGGAAAGCGTATTTTTCGACTGCGCCGGCGGCGTTTGGCTCGGGGGCTCGTTGGCGGATCCCCGCCCGGGACGGACGGTTGGGACGACACCCACTGCTATTTTTTGCTCCGCGGCCACCTGAACTGTCCAAAGTAACCTGCCCCACGCGCGGGAGCAACGTGGGATCACATTCTACTCAAATCGGGGCCCACACTGACGAGTAGTGCGCACGGGCCAGGTGTAGTGCGCACGGGGCTTTTTGCGCACGCATGGCCACATTTCCAACGTGAAACACTAGCCCGCGCGCCTGCACAATCCGTGTACTGTTTGCACAATGCGGTGTCCGTCGTGTGCAAACTCTCGCTTCGTGAAGTGCACGGCGGCAACCTTCGGAGCAAACGAGCAACCTGGTTTCGGCCCGGTGGAGAACCGGCGAGGCGATGATTGAAAACTGAACGCACGCTAGCCATCTCGAATTTCGAGGTCATCGTTTATACGCGCAAGCAGTCGAACGCTTTTCGGCTGCACACGGGCGTCGTGACCGTCGGTCGCGCCACGAGCAACGATATTTGCATCGACGACGCGTCGGTGTCCCGCTTCCACTTGCGACTGCACGTAGGCGACGACGTCAAAGCAGAGGATTTGGGCAGCGCCAACGGCACCAGCATTTTGCACGAGAACGACGGCTTGCGCGAGGAGACCAGCTCCGAGACGCAACGCCGACTCGTGCCCAACGTGCCCACGCGGATCGATCCTGGCAACGTGCTCCGCGTCGGCGGAGTCCCCATGGTCCTCGAGAGCAAGCGCCCTTCCACGCTCGGCACGTTGAAAATGGTGGGACCTCAAAAGGGGCCGCTGCTGCTCGACCCGGAGATGCAGCGCGCCTACGATCTAGCGGTGCGGACCGCGGCGAGCGACATCTCGGTGCTGATCTTGGGTGAGACAGGTGTGGGCAAAGAGGTGATGGCCGAGACGATTCATCGCAAATCATTGCGCAAAGATCGCCCGTTCCTGAAGCTCAATTGTGCAGCGCTACCCGAGGCTCTGCTCGAAAGCGAGCTGTTCGGCCATGAACGCG